>Ga0207941_1000290_pt1 | contig 15834 bp, 9 predicted proteins | sample LakMenEpi13Sep12_FD_150695 | JGI IMG/M metagenome (GOLD analysis project Ga0207941, IMG submission 150695) | Freshwater microbial communities from Lake Mendota, WI - 13SEP2012 deep hole epilimnion (SPAdes) | ecosystem: Environmental > Aquatic > Freshwater > Lake > Epilimnion/Euphotic zone ...
CTCATCGGCCAACGGCAGCGCTTGATCGGTGCCGACGACCTGTTGGCGGATGGCAGGACTACTTATCGGCACGACGATGCAGGCAGGCAGTTCTCTGCTCAATAGTGATCCCAAAGCAGGAAGAGTTTGCCTAAACGCGCAAAATTGTTAATTACTTTCGCGGCTCGCGGCGGGGGGCAACTGACGGGCGACGGGTGCATGTCTGTGGTAGTAAAAAACGCGGGACGGTAGATTGGCTGATAGCTCCAAAGCTGATGCCATGAAAAGCGCGCTGCAAGCCATGGCATGGCCAAACCTGCTGGCCCGTTGGCGTTCGCTCGACAACCGCGAACTTTGGGGGCTGCTCGCTGCCATTTTCGCGCTGTATTTGCTGCAGTTGAGCCTGCTCACCCAGATGCCGGATGTGGCGCTCAATCTGATGCTGGTGATGGGCGGAGCAGTGTTGGTGCTCAATAGCCCCCCCGCTGGCTGGCAGCCCCGGCCGGGGCGCATCGGTCGTTGGGTTGGCGTGGCCCTGCTGGTGGTAATGCTCTGGTTCGGCCAGCGCCTGATGAGCTCGGATTTAATCTCCAGCCTTCTGCCCCTGCTGGCCGGGATTGCCCTGGCCCTGCTGGCGGCACCAGCGAGCAAACTGCGTCCCTTCCTGAAATCCTTTTGCGTGCTGGCACTGTTGCCGGTGGTCAGTGCAGTGAACACGTTGACGCCACTTGGCCCCCTGTCAGTGGTGACCGCCTGGCTTGCCAAGCAGATGCTCTCAATCTGCGGCTACACGGCTGTGCAGTTGGGAACCTTGGTGAAACTGCAGGGAGGAGGGGTGATCGTGAGTGGAGCCTGCGCAGGTCTGAGCATGATTTTGCAGCTACTGCTTGTGGCTGTAATCTTCGCGCTGGCATTTCCGATGCGCCATCGCTGGCAGAACGGCCTGTTGATCGTGGTGGCTCCTTTGCTGGGAATGGTCGTCAATGGGATGCGGATCACGCTGCTGGCCTTGTTCGTTACCAGCAGCCTGCCGAACAGGCAGTGGTGGTTTGAATTTTTTCATGATCACTGGGGCTCCCTGCTATTCAGCGGGGTGGGCATGCAGCTGTTCGTGTGGCTCTACGTGTATTGGATGTCGCGGCAAGTGGCCGCCCTGGGGACCCGATGAGCAGCACTTCTCAGCCGAGCACTTCGCAGCCGAGTGCTAACCAGCCGAGCGCTACCCAGAAGCAAGACCCCAACGGCCTTCCCTTGCGGCGCCTGCTGGCGGGGCTGGCCTTACTCACCTTGATGACGACCGTAGGGAAAGTGGTGGGCCTCTCGGCTCCCATGCCCGAGGCTGAGGCTCCCTCCAACTTGCGCATGGCGGGCTATCGCATCAGCGCCCTGCCGACTGCAGCGCCGCGGTGGGGCCGCGATATCAGCCTCGGCACGATGCGCCAGTTCCGCTTGGTGCCGCTTTCGGGTGAACCGATGTTGACGTTGACCCTGCTGCCGGTGCGCAGCCGCACGGGCACGAAATTGAGCGAGACAACGCTTGGGGGCAAGGCCCTGGGCATGGAAGCGGTGGGGACTCTGGTTCCAGGCTTTGCTATGCAGGAACAGCGCCTGGTGTTTAAACCTGTAGCCAAGGCCGGGGGCTCGACGCCCCAGGCCGATCAGCTCGCCCTAGGGAGCGGCGCGGCGGATCCAGCCGGCAGTACAACCCGCTTGCAAACCTGTATCACCAGCTCGGGTTTTGCGGCGTTCAATGGTTATCTGCTGTGGCCCATGTTGGCAGCGGACATGACCGAAAACCGCTGGTCGCCTAACCGGCTGCTGCGCCTGGTCGGCTTGCAACAGGCCCGCTATGAATGTCTGGCGGTGCAGCTGGAGAGTGGCGCTTCTACCGCTGGCAAAGGTGCCAGCGGCGCTGAAAATCACCAGCGGCAATTGGAAACGGTGTGGAAGGATCTGCGACAGGTGTTGGTGAGGTTGTGATGGTGCCTTGAGCAGGGCACATGCGTTGTTTGCATAAAAAAACCCCCGCTTGCGGCGGGGGCGAGGTGATCTGGTAAAGGATCTTCAGCGCATGGAGAAGGTCTTCAAGCGGGAGGAGAATTTACGCAGCTTGCGGATGGAACCGAAAGCGGCACCGGCCCCAAGGATGGGCAGCGGGGCAGGGACTTGGGTAAAGGAGTTACTAATTGCCATGATTTTACCCGTCATTGGATCTATCTCCCATGAATCCGTCACTTTAATATGGGTTCCGGAAAGGGGGTCGGGCCCATCGGGCACACCATTTATGGATTCCAAACTAGCAAGAATAATTGCACCTGAAGAATCTGTAACTACTTTGTTTGCTTCGGTGCCGGTTCCCACATGATCTGAATCAAGTTCTACGTCTTTAAACGTCCAACCCGGCTGTGTGATTGCGAGATCGTATGAATAGGATCCTGTGTTGGGAGGCCCAATCGAGGGTTCAAATACTGCCAGAGCAGTCCACTCGTCATCGTGAAAACCCGGAGCGCCTAATTCATCCCAGATGAAGGAAAAATCTCCGCTTGGTGGGCCGCCTGCAGGAATGTCCGGGACAAACTTAAAGTTCGATAAGGTCTTGTCTCCAAGAACCCATCCCTCAAACCCAGGAGCCCCAAAGACATCCACGCATTTGTCATGAGCTATTGAGAGCCCAAAGGAGCAGTCTCTTCTATCGCCCGCCAGGGCCGAACCAGCGCCGAGGGTGGAGAGGGCAGCGCCGCCCAGCAGGCCGGCGGTGAGCAGAGCCTTGGAAAGCGTTGTGGTGTGTTGATTAATCCTAAGCATGTTGGTTGAAGGCAATGTTGCGAAGGGATGGGCCCAGATAGACCTTACGCCTGTTAAAAGATTCGGAACGGCGCTTGTTCATGAAATGTTGATCTTGCAAGCTTTTTGCACCCAATCCTGCCACTGATGCACTTTCACGGCAGTGCTGAAGCCCGAGCAAGTAAGCTCAAACCCCATCAGACACATTGCGGCAACTGGGATAATCTCATTTTTGTTCATTATCATGCAGATTTTAAGTCGAAGGGCGCATTCTTAATTGGTGCGCTAAACCGCAAATAGACCTCGAAGTGGCGGGCAGGGGACCATGGCTCCCCTACAGCGGGCCAGCACCCCTTGACGTTCGTAGGGTTGGCAGGCAATCGCAGCCCACCGAATGGCCCTGGCGGCCTCCCCCGGGACAGGGAACCAATGCCGCCATGACAACCATCCCAGCGATCTCAGGCTTGCGGCCCAAGCTGGGCCAACTAACCAGGGCCATGGGCAGCTGGCTGGAGCCCACCAACCTGCTGCTGCTCGGCTGCAGCCTCATCTACGGCCTGATCGGCGAGCCGGTCGATGCGCTGATACTGCTGATTTTTGTTGGCGTGATTGCGGGCCTTGATGCCCTGCAGCAAAACCGCAGCCAGCGGGCCCTGGCCGAATTGGCCCGCCTATCGGCGCCACGGGCCCATGTGCGCCGCGACGGTGTTGTCATCGAGGTGCCTGCTGAAGAGGTGCGGGTGGGGGATGCCCTGCGCCTGGAGGAGGGTGATCGGATTGCCGCTGACGCCAGCCTCAGCGAATCCGTGGGTCTGTGGCTGGATGAATCGCTGCTGACCGGCGAATCCCTGCCCGTGGCCCGCCAGCAGCCGGGCGAGCGCATCCTGGCGGGCTCATTGGTGGCCAGTGGCCGCGGTTGGGCCGAGGTGACGGGGGTGCAGGGGGCTACCGAATTGGGGCGGCTGGGCAGCAGCCTGGCCACAGTTGAACCGCCGCTCACCCGGCTGCAACGCCACACCCGGCGACTCTCAAGCCGCCTGACAATTTGGGCCCTGGGGTTGTGCGCCGGCTTGGCGGTGTTGCAGGGGGGTCTCAGTGGCGATTGGCCCCACGCCCTGTTGGCCGCCCTGGCCTTGGCCCTGGCGGTGTTGCCCAACGAAATCCCGGTGGTGTTGGCCCTGTTTCTGGCCCTGGGGGCCCTGCGCTTGGCGCGAATCGGCGTGCTGGCCCGCACCCCCTCGGCGGTTGAAAGCCTGGGTAGCGCCACCGTGCTGGCGGTCGACAAGACCGGCACCCTCACCCAGAACCGCATGGCGGTGCAGAACCTGCTCACCTGGCCGGATCGCCAGCTCTGGCAGGCCGGCATGCCCCTGGCAGAACCCTTCCACCCCCTATTGGAGTGGGCCGTGCTGGCCAGCCGCGGCGATCCGGTGGACGCGATGGAATTGGCCCTGCAACGCCTGGCCCAGGCCCACCTGCAAGGCAGCGAGCATCTGCACCCGGAATGGCCCCTGGAAAAGGACTATCCCCTGCAGAGCAATTTGCTGGTGTATTCCCAGCTCTGGCGCGATGGCCAAGGCAACTGGCAACTGGCAGCAAAGGGGGCGCCAGAAGCCATCGCCTCCCTCTGCCACCTGGAGGCGGATTCAATGCAGCAGCTGCTGGCCGCCGCCGACAGCCTGGCCAGCCAGGGCCTGCGGGTGCTGGCGGTGGCCACCGGTGTGCAAGGGGTGCAACTGCATGGGGGCCAAAGCGCCGCCAGCCGGGGAGAGCCGCCTGCAGATGTCCACGACTACCTGTTTGAGCCGGTGGGCTTGGTGGGTCTAGCGGATCCTCTGCGGGCCGATGTGCCCGAGGCGATCGCCATCGCCCGCCGGGCCGGCGTCAGGGTGGTGATGATCACCGGCGATGGCCCGGTCACGGCCCGCTCGATCGCCGACCAGGCCGGCCTGCCCCCAGGCCCCGTGCTCAGCGGCGCCGACCTGGAGGGCATGGCTCCCGAGCGCCTCAACGAGCTGGTGGCCCAGGTGTCGGTGTTTGCCCGGGTGATGCCCCAGCAAAAATTGCAACTGGTACGGGCCCTGCAGGCGGCCGGCGAGGTGGTGGCGATGACGGGCGATGGCGTCAACGACGCGCCGGCCCTCAAGGCCGCCGATATCGGGGTGGCCATGGGTAAGCGGGGCACGGCGGTGGCGCGGGAATCGGCCGATCTGGTGCTGCTTAATGACACCTTCATGGATCTGGTGCGGGCCCTGGGCCTGGGCCGCCGCGTCGCCGTCAATCTGAATCGGGCCCTTGGCTACACCCTCGCCATCCATATCCCCATCGCCGTTTTGGGGCTGCTCCCCTTGCTGCTCAAAAACCAGCCGCTGATCCTGCTGCCGGTCCATATCGCCCTGCTGCATCTGGTCATCGATCCAGCCTGCACGGTGGTTTTTGAGGCCCTGCCGGCAACCGCCGACCAGATGCGCCAGCCGCCCCGCCCGCCGGAAGCACCGCTGTTGGGTAAGGCCCTCTGGCGGCACGCCCTGCTGCAGGGGGGCCTGCTCACCCTGGCGGCCCTGCTGCTGGTGTTCTGGGGGGCGGGCCAGGTGTCGCTGCAACGGATGCTGGTTTTCTCCTTGCTGTTGCTGGCCGGTGGCGGCTTGGTGTGGCTCAACGGCGATCGGCGCCGGCCAATCACGACCGTGGGGGCCCTCATCGGTTTGCAGCTCTGGCTGCTGTTGCTGGTATCCCCCGGGCTGGGTTCGTGGCTGGGTTTGGCACCCTTGGCGCCAGGCGCCATGGCCATGGTGGGCCTCGCAGCGGCGGCATCCCTGGCGCTGGCAGCTGGACTGGGCCCAATCACCGGCAGGGCCTGGTGAGCTTGGCTTCAGCCCTGGTGAGCCTGGCTTCAGCCCTGGTGGGCCTGGCTTCAGAAAGTCATCGGGGCCAGCGGCGCAATCGAGGGGTGGTCACCGCCCACCTGGTTGCTGCGCATGACCAGGGCCGAGGCGCCGTGATGCAGGAAAACCCGCAGCACCGTATCGCTGGCGAGGCGGGGCAGGAGCGTGCGCCAGCTCCCCAATCCCCGCACCAGGTTGTTGAGGGGGCGATCCTCCAGGCTGCTGCCCAGCACAAACTCCTGCTGGCGCCAGTCCTCCCGGAGGCCGCCAAAGGGCAGCAGCACCTGCCGCAACTCCCGCTCGAAGCGGCCCAGGGCCTGCAGCCGTTGGGCCTGGTCGGGGTGACGCCGTTGCCATTGCCGCAGAACCTCCGGGTCGAGGGCGGCGATTTCGGCCTGCAACTGGCGCAGGGCCGCAAACAGGGCTTGGTTGGAATCCTGGGAGCAGTTGTTGGCCGGGCCCACAAACGTCGCCCCCGTGCCATCACCAAGCCGATAGCGAGCCATCATCGCCGCCAGCTGCGCCTCGAAGCCATCGAGGGGAGAGCGCTCCTGGTCGCCGATGCGATACGGGCAGGTGAATGGTGGGAAACGCACCAATATGTCGGCCACCGGCCGCAACCCCAGCCAGCCCCATTGGCGATCGCCCAGGTAACGCCAGCGGTCGTGGGCACCGGAGATCAGCCCCTCAGGGTTGTGGGCGTAAACCTGGCGGTATTGCACGGCCACCGAAAGTTCAGCGGCAAGGGGCTCGATTTCCAGGTCGGCGATGCCGTAGGCGAAATGGCCCAGGGAGCGTCCAAACAGCAGGCCGTCCTCCTGCTGGTCGCCGCCAATGCCGCCAAAGACATGCAGCACCAAAACCCTGTCGCCCGCTTGCCATTCGGCCAGGAGTTCGGCCGGCTTGGCCCGGCGGCCGCTGATCAGCACCGACGAAGTTGTGCCCGCCAGCAACTGCTGCCAGGCCTCCCGCTTGGCATAGCGCCAGCCCTCCCGGGGGGCAGGCAGGATGCGCTCGGGGGCGAAGCGGATCATGCTGCGCGGCACCAGGGATTGGACCACAAAGGCCCCCTCGCCATCGGGCACGCCGCTGACATACCAACCGTCGTCGTTGGGCCGGCTGCGCTCGATTGCCGCGGCGGTGGCCGGCAGCTGGCCCCCGCCCAAGGCCACCGGGGTCGGCAGCCGCACCACAAAGGGCTCGCCATCAAACCGGCGCCGCTGCAGGCAATAAGGCCGCACTTGCCATTTCTCCTGGCCCAGGGGAGCGATGAAGCGCACCAACGCCAGGGCCAGGCCCGTGGTCTGCAGCGGTTCGGCCTGCACTTCCAGGCCCACGCCCCCCAGGGTCCCGCCCCGGTGATCCTGGCGCACCTGCACCGGACCCCGCAGCCGCACCAGCTGGTCGTCCCGCGGGCGGGAGCCGGCTAGCGATTCCAGGGGCGTGACCTGGCGCCAGCCTTCCAATCGCAGCGGATGGATGGCACCACGCTCCCAACTGGCCAGCGCCGCATCGCTGAAGTGCACATCCATGGCCAGCGAGCGCAGCGGTTTGGCCGTCCAGTCGAGCCTGACCCGGCGGCCCACCAAGGAGCCCCAGGGATCGGGGGCATGCAGCACTTCGAAGCCCACACCAGCATCGCGATGGTGGGGTTCGGGCAGCACCAGCCGGCCGATCCAGCGATCCAGGGGCCGCAGCGCCGCTGAGGGCAACGGCAATGTGTCCCGCGCCGGGGTGATCTGGTGCCAGGGATTGCTGCCGAAGCGCTCGTAATTGCTTAGGCCGGGTACGGGCGGCGCGGTTGCGCCCAGGCGGCCCGTGAGGATGGCGCTGACCAGATCCAGCGTCTGCTGCATCGGCGTGCGGCCATCGCTCAAGCTGACCTGGGTGTCAAAGATGCCTCCCGGCAACTCATGGCCCACCCGCCCCAGGGAGATCAGGGTGACCTTGCCGCGACGCCGGGCCCGATTCCAGTACGACAACGCCATGGCGCGCCAGCGACCCGGAAAGACCACCGGTCCGATCCGCTCGACAGGATCAAGCTCACCCACCAGGTGAAACAGGTGGTCGGCCTCCAGAAAGGCATTGCCGCCCGAAAACACCCCCGCCAGCGAAATCACTTCCACTGGCGCCGCCAGCAGACGACGCAGGTGCGGCAGGGCGCCGAGGGCAATCTGGCCACCACCGCTGAAGCCCATCAGGGTCACAGGTGTGCGGCTGGCCAGGGGGTAGCCGTTGGCCAGCAGGCTGTCGGCAATCACCTTGGCGGTGCCGCGGTTGTAGATCGGTCCGTAGCGCGGGTCGGCTGATACCGCCACCACCGCCAGGTTGCGCAGGTTGATGATGGCCCCCAACAAAGAGCGGGGGTGGCGCAGCCGCAGCCAATCAACCCAGCGCCAAAACGTCGCCACCCAACTGCCTTCGGTTATCGGTTGATTGACCACCGAATAGGGCATGATTCCCCGGATGATGGCAATATCGGCCGGCAGGGTTGCGGCCAGTTGCCGCAAGAAATCCTCCCCCTCCGGCTGGGCCTCAAGGGAAGCCTGGCCGATGCCATCGAGATACACCACCCAGCGGCCAATCCGTTCGGTGGTGGCCGTGGTGGCGAGCTGGCCGATGCTGTCGGCGGCTCCCATCTCCTCACCAAACCAGCCTGCCCACCAGCCCATGGCTTCCAGGGGTGCAAAGAAGCCAACCACCAGCACAAGCACCAGGGCGATGCTGGCCAGATCAACGGCCATCCCGAAGCTGCGATGCAGGGCCCCATAGGCCAGATGCAGCAGCAGACCGGTGCCCGGCAGCAGCACCAGCCCCGCCACCAGCAGCAGCGGCCATCCCCAACGCCACACCCGTGATCTGGGCATCTCAGTGACGGCCCGGCGGGGCCGGTGGCGATGCCTCGTCGGCAAGGAATTGGCGCAGCTGGCGCTTCTCGCGCAGCACCGGTCTGCCTGCCGCCCGATCAAGCAGCCCGTTACCAAGGCGCATCACCGGCTGACCGGCACTGCGCTGCAGCACATGCATCATGAACCAGCCGGCCACCAAGGCGCTAAAGACGCTCCACGGGGCCAGGCCCGTGGCATCGACCAGGCCCACCACAAAGGCGATGGCGGTCCAGAACGAAAGCAGGTTCAGCCAAGGGACACCGAGGTAGGGCAGGGCCCCCAGAAATGCCAACAACCTGGGGGCATGGGCCACCCCAAGGGCGCGGATCACCGGCAGCGGCGTGATCGGGTATGCAAAGAGCAACCGGATCACCAACCAGGTGCTCAGGGCCCAGGCCAGAAACCCCAGCAAAAACAGCAGGGCCTCCACCAGCAGGCAGAGGGCAAAGCGCAGGGGGCGCACCCGGTTGACAAACAAAATGAAGGCCTGGCCGATGGCCTGGGAGAACCCCGCCAACAGGGCAATCCACAGGCCCACGGCCCCGGTCGGGCCTGCATAGTGAACATCGCGGAAGGCCTCGGCCTGCAGCCGCAGCGCACCCCCGACCACGGTGCTGAAAGCAGCCAGCGAATCGCTCAACGCCATGGATCGCTCAACGCCATGGTTGGGAACGGGACCAGGCCGGCGGCGAGGGCACTGATCCAGATGCGAATTTATCAATCATGCCCGCAACCGGGTCCCCTCAATCCTGCTGATCGGGGTTGGGATCCACAGCAGTTCGTGGTAGGGCCGCAGCAAGCATTGCGGCCGTCACGGGGATGGTCTCCAATTCGTCGGCGTTGTCCAGATAGGCCTCAAAGGAGCGGTAGCGCAAAATGCATGGGTTGGCTGCCTCGTTGGCACAGGCGGCGTTCCAGTCGCCATCCTCGGGCTGCACGGCGCTGTAGGCCAGCAAGGCTTCCTGCAGATCGCCACCGTCGCCGATGCCCTCACCGTGCCAGAGGGCTTCGAAAAAGGCCATGCTCAAAATCGGCTGCTGGAAAGCAGGTGCTAGACCCTGGCCAGCCTAAGGGGCTGCGGCATGCTGGAAGCCCCGCCGCTGCAACTGCGATGAGCCTCGATCAAGCCAGGGCCTTTCTGGCACATATGCAAAATGAGCCGGCCCTCAAGCAGCAGACCCTGGCTGCCGCCACCGCCGATGATGTGGCCCAACTTGCCTGCAAATTAGGCTATGAATTCTCGGGCGATGAACTGCTACGGCTCTCGGGTCAGCGGGTTGGCAGGGTCACCGTGAGCAAACAGGATATTCCCGGTGAGTACAATTAATTCCGGGCATCGTATAGACAATCCTTAGGCGCGCACAGCTGGGGCCCAAGAGCATGGCATTGCGATTCGTTTGGCCCCTGGGGCGCACGACCAGGGCCGCCCCGGCTGCCGAGCTGGCGCCAACAGCCGAAGCCAATTTATTGCGGGCGGCCCGGGAAGATCCCCAGCAGTTGTTGGCCCGGCTCAATAGTAGTGTCGATGGCCTCAGCAGCCTGCAGGCCCAGTTGCGCCTGGCCCGGCTAGGGCCCAATCAAATCGCCCGGCAGCAACCGGTTTCCTGGTTCAAGCAGCTGCTGGCCACCTTCCGCAATCCGCTGGTGGCCTTGCTGGCGGCCATGGCTGCCCTCTCCCTGTTGAGCGGCGACCGCAAGGCGGCGCTGATCATCAGCACCATGATTCTCTTCAGTGTCAGCCTGCGCTTTTCCCAGGAATACCGTTCGCTGCGTGCCGCCGAGGGGTTGCGGCGGTTGGTACACACCACCGCCACAGTGCTCCGCCATGATCCCCACCAGGACATCACCCCGGGCCTCGCCGCCGACCTCGGTCTGCAACTGGAGGGGGCAGCCGCCGGGCCCCAGGAAATCCCCATCGAGCGGCTTGTAGCGGGGGATGTGGTGCGCTTGGCCGCTGGCGACATGATTCCGGCGGATGTGCGGCTGCTGCAATCCAAAGATCTGTTTGTCAGTCAGGCCGCCCTCAGTGGCGAATCGCTGCCGGTGGGCAAACAGGCGCAGTTGTCGCAGGCGCAGTTGCCGCAGGCGCAGTGGACCCTCACCAACCCCCTGGAGCTGGAAACGCTCTGCTTTCTGGGCACCAACGTGGTGAGTGGTTCGGCCACGGCGGTGGTGGTAGAAACCGGGGAGCGCACCTGCCTGGGATCGCTGGCCCAGAGCGTCAGCGGTCAGCGCAGCCGCACCAGTTTTGATCGGGGCATCAGTGAGGTGAGCCTGTTGCTGGTGCGTTTCATGCTGGTAATGGCACCGGCTGTTTTTGTGATAAACGGCGTTAGTAAGGGCAATTGGGGGGAGGCCTTCTTCTTTGCCCTCTCGGTGGCCGTGGGGCTGACGCCGGAGATGCTGCCGATGATTGTGACCGCCAATCTTTCCCGCGGAGCCATTGCCATGGCACGCCAGAAGGTAATTGTCAAAAACATTGATGCCATCCAGAATCTTGGTGCCATGGATATTCTTTGCACCGATAAGACCGGCACCCTCACCCAGGACCGCATCGTTTTGAAACTGCACCTGGATGTGGCCGGTCAAGATTGTGCCGAAGTGCTGGAGTTGGCCTACTTGAATAGTTATCACCAGAGCGGCCTCAAGAGCCTGCTCGATGTGGCGGTGCTGGCCCACGGCGATTTGCAGGAGAGCCTGCAGGTGGATCGCACCTTCAGCAAGATCGACGAAATTCCTTTTGATTTTTTGCGCCGCCGCCTGTCGGTGGTGGTGGAAGAAGCCAATCACCACCATGAGCTGATCTGCAAGGGCGCCGTTGAAGAAGTCTTGGCGGTCTGTCAGCAGTTGCGGCTGGGTGATCAGACCCTGGCGCTCGGTCCTGAGCAACGCCAGCGGGTGCTGGCACTCAACGAACGCCTCAATAACGATGGCCTGCGGGTGATTGCCGTGGCCTACAAGGAGGTCCCCCTGCGCCAAGGCCGCTACGGCGTGGCCGATGAGAGCGAGCTCACCTTGGTGGGACTGATCGCCTTTTTGGATCCGCCCAAGGATTCAGCCGCCGCCGCCCTGCGCCAATTGGCCCAGCAGCGGATCGAAGTCAAAGTGTTGACCGGCGATAACGCCGTGATCGCCCGCAAGACTTGCCTTGATGTGGGGCTGGAGGTGCGGGGCGTGCTGTTAGGTGCCGAGATTGAGGCGGCCGATGAGGCCACCTTGCTGCAGCAGGTGGAGACGACGACAATTTTTGCCAAGCTGGCGCCCCTGCAGAAGGCCCGCATCATTGCCCTGTTGCGCCAGCGCGGCCATGTGGTGGGTTTTATGGGTGATGGCATCAATGACGCCCCCGCCCTGCGTGAAGCGGATCTGGGCCTGTCGGTGGATACGGCGGTGGACATTGCCAAGGAATCCGCCGATATTGTATTGCTGGAAAAAGATCTGCAGGTGTTGAGTGCTGGGGTGCTGGAGGGACGGCGCACCTTTGGCAACATGACTAAATACATCAAGATGGGTACTAGTTCGGCCTTTGGCAACATGTTCAGCATGCTGGGCGCCAGTATCTTTCTGCCATTTTTGCCGATGTTGCCGGTGCAGATTCTGCTGAACAATCTGCTCTATGACTTCTCCCAAACCGGCATTCCCTTTGATCATGTCGACCCGGATTATCTGGAGATCCCTCGTCAGTGGAAGTTGGCGGATATTCGACGTTTTATGATTACAATTGGTCCAATCAGCACACTGTTTGACTACGCCACTTTTGCCCTGATGTGGTTTGTTTTTTCGGCCCAAACTATCGAACGCCAAAGCCTATTTCAGACAGGCTGGTTTGTTGAAAGTCTGCTAACCCAAACCCTAATAGTTTATATCATACGCACACCCCGTCTGCCCTTTTTGCAAAGCAATCCCGCCCCGATCATGGCTGCAATCAGTGTGGGGGTTATGGCCATTGGCCTGGCCCTGCCCTTCAGTCCCTTAGCGCCGGCCCTGGGGTTTGTACCCCTACCCACAGCCTATTTTGGCTGGCTGGCAGCGATTCTGTTTTGTTATGCCTGCCTCACCCAGCTTGTCAAGACTTGGTTCGTGAGGCGATATGGATATAACTGAGCCAGCTCCGCATTAAACCACCAACACCGCAGCATCTACCTTGGCCTGCTGTTCCTGGCGCTCGACTGCGCTGAGGCCATCGGCATCGGGCAGGTGGGCAGCCATGGTGGTCAGCCATTCGGCCAGTTGTTCGAGTTGCTGCGCCGGTGGCAGCACCCCCAGACCCCTTGCCAGCACCTTGGCGGTGGAGCCGGCACTTGCCTGATAGACGAACCGTCCATGCAGATGCTGGGGCAGTCCCTGGCGCAGGCGCCGGAAGGCGGGTTCTTCCATGGGGGTTTCAAGCAACAGATTCGGTTTTTCAGGCTTGATGCGCGAAAAGCCACAACGTTTGGCCAGCAGTTTGAGCTGCAACAGTTGCAGCAGGCTGGCCACCGGCGCTGGAATGGGGCCGTAGCGGTCGGTCCAGGCGGCCGCCAGCTCCACCAGGGCCTCCTTGCTGCCGCAGGTGGCGGCGGCGCGATAGGCGGCCATTTTTTCGTCGTTTTCGCTGATCCAATCGGCCGGGATGAAGGCCGTCACCTGCAGATCGATCTGGGTGTCATCCACCGCCGGGATGTCTTGACCCTGCAATTCGGCCAGGCATTCCTGCAGCATCTCCATGTAGAGATCGAAGCCGATGGCCTCCATCTGGCCGCTCTGCTCCACCCCCAGCAGGTTGCCCACCCCCCGGATCTCCATATCGCGCATCGCCAATTGATAACCGCTGCCGAGCTGGGCGAATTCCTGAATCGCCCGCAACCGCTGCCGCGCCGCCTCACTGAGGGAGGCCTCGCCGGGGAAGAACAGCCAGGCATGGGCCTGGATGCCGCTGCGGCCAACACGGCCGCGCAGTTGATACAGCTGGGCCAGGCCGAATTTCTGGGCGTCCTCCACCAAGATCGTGTTGACCCGGGGTATGTCCAGGCCGCTCTCGATGATGGTGGTGCAGAGCATCAGGTCGGCTTCGCCGGCATTGAAGGCGACCATGGCGCTTTCCAGTTCCCCTTCGGCCATCTGGCCGTGGGCGACCAGCAGCCGCAACCCCGGCACCATCTGGCGCAACTGGGCCGCCACCTCTTCGATGCCCTCCACCCGCGGCACCACGTAGAAGACCTGGCCGCCCCGGTCGAGCTCCTGGCGGATGGCACTGCGTACGGCCTCCTCATCCTGGGCGGCCAGGTGGGTCTTGATCGGGCGGCGCAGGGGCGGCGGCGTGGTGATCAGGCTCATCTCCCGCACCCCCGAAAGGCTCATGTAAAGCGTCCGCGGTATCGGCGTGGCACTCAAGGTGAGCACGTCGACGTCCTTGCGCAGGGCTTTGATCTTTTCTTTTTGATTGACACCAAAACGCTGCTCTTCATCGACCACCAACAATCCCAACTGCTTGAAGCTGGTGCCTTTGCCCAGTAGCTGGTGGGTGCCGACGACGACATCAATGGAGCCATCGGCCAGCCCTTCGCCGATGGCCTTGCGTTCGGCGGTGGTGCGGAAGCGGTTGAGCAGGGCCACCTTGAGGGGATAGGGGGCAAACCGTTCGCTGAGGGTGCGCCAGTGCTGCTGGGCCAGCACCGTGGTGGGGGCCAACAAAGCCCCCTGCTTGCCGGCGGTGACAGCCTTGAACAGGGCCCGGATCGCCACCTCCGTTTTGCCAAAACCGACATCGCCGCAGACGAGCCGGTCCATCGGCGCCGCTTCCTCCATGTCCCGCTTCACCTCGCTGATGGCCTTGGCCTGGTCAGGGGTGGGTTCGTAGGGGAAGGAATCCTCGAGTTCGCTCTGCCAGGGGCCATCGGGGGGAAAGGCAAAGCCGGCGGCCTTGTGACGTTCGGCGTAGAGCTTGACCAGGTCCATGGCGACCCGGGCTACGGCCTTGCGGGCCCGCTCCTTGGCCTTGATCCAGGCGCTGCCCCCCATGCGGTTCAGCTCGGGCGGGGCCTCGCTACTGGCCCGGTAACGCCCCAGACTGCCCAGCTGGTCGGCGGCCACCCGCAACAGACCATCGGCATATTGCACCACCAGGTAGTCGCGGGATTCGCCGCCGAGGGCGAGTTTCTCCAGTTTCAAAAAGCGGCCGATGCCGTGGTTGCGATGCACCACGAAATCGCCGGGCAGCATCTTGCCGGGATCGACGCTGCGGCTGGCGGCCCGCCGCCGCCGCCGCACGTAGCCGCCGGCGCTGAGGCTCTGCTGACCAAAAAATTCCCGATCGCTCAGCAGCACCACCTTCCAAGCCGGCAGTTGCAGGCCCTCGATGGCAGCGGTGCCCCGCCACTTCAGGGCCACCGGGGTGTTCTGCTCGATCAGCCGCTCGATGGCCGGGAAATCGCCGGGATTGGGCACAAAGCGGCTGATGCAGTCGTGCTCTTCGAGCAGGGCTACAGCGCGACTGGGCTGGGCTGACACCAGCCACACCTTGACCTTCTCCTGCTGATACCCCTTGATCAGACCGGCCAAGCGCCCGAATTGGTTGGGATGGGCGGGCACGGCCCGGGCCGCCAGGTCGAAGCCATTGGGGTGCTGGTCGCTTTCCTGCAGCTCGGCCAGGTCGAAACCGGCGAAGGTCTCGGCCAGCGCTAACGCCTCGGCGATGGGACGGTGCAACGTGGGCGGCAGCAGGGGCTGGCCGCCGCTGTCGGCCAACTGCCCTTCGCTGGTGACTTCTTGATAATGGGCCGCCGCATGGTCGAACCACTGCTGGCCATGGGCGAGGCCATGGCGACGCTCATCGATGACCACCATGGTGGTGGCCGGCAGATAGTCCAGCAGGCTGGCCGGCTCGCTCCAGGCCACACCCATCAGCCGCCGCATGCCCTCGGGGGTGCCGCCTTCGAGCAGCTGGTCGAGGGCCTGGGGGTCTAGCAGCGTTTCCAGGCCCTCGGGCATGGACTGGCGCAGGGCCTCGGCCACCAGCGGCGCAAAGCTGGTGGGGGTGAGACGCACCTGCTCAATGGCGTCAAGGGAGCGCTGGCTGGCGGGGTCGAATTCGCGCAGCTTCTCGAGATCCTCACCAAAGAGTTCGAGGCGAACCGGCAATTCGGCACTCACCGGAAACAGGTCGACGATGTCGCCGCGGCGACTCCAGCTGCCCTCCTGCTCGACGCTTGGCACCTTGACGTAGCCGAGACGAGACAGGGTGCTGGCCAATTCGGCCAGGTCAATGCTGGTGCCCCGCCGCAGCACCAGGCACTGGTTGGCCAGGGCCCCGGGAGGGG
>Ga0207941_1000293_pt1 | contig 15776 bp, 14 predicted proteins | sample LakMenEpi13Sep12_FD_150695 | JGI IMG/M metagenome (GOLD analysis project Ga0207941, IMG submission 150695) | Freshwater microbial communities from Lake Mendota, WI - 13SEP2012 deep hole epilimnion (SPAdes) | ecosystem: Environmental > Aquatic > Freshwater > Lake > Epilimnion/Euphotic zone ...
CAGTTCTGCTGTAGCATCGTAATTTTTCACCACAAACCTTACCTGGTCTCCTTCCAGTTGAAACCTGCAGCTCACCTCTTTCTTCATACCGTTGATGATCTGGTATGCGTACGGCGAGAGTTCCTTCACTTCACCGGCAGATGTTTTAATGATAAGCTCGCCATCTTTGATGAGCATCTTCTCTGCCCCTTCGTATTTCATTCGGACTCTGCTGATATCCACCCCTGGCTTAACCAGGATGTCATATTTCAGCCGGCCGTTGTCTGTATAGTATTTTACATCCACCCCAGGGTACATGTCTTTAGCAAGCAGTGCGGAAAAAGTTCTTACGCCGGATTTCCATTTGGCAGGATCATTGCCAATGAAGTAATTGTCTACCCCTTCCTTCGGATACATGGGCGTGATCTGCGGATTGATGTTACTACCGATAAAGCGTACCCGAAGCGCATGAGAACGAAGTATCTCACCAAAACCGCGATAAGGCTGGTCCTTTTTGTTAGCGAACTGTTTCTCTGTAGCTCCGTGTCCATGCAAACGTTCCTGCACTGCTTTCAAGTCATCCGGATGATGCTGCACCATGGTATACCCTTGCTTATCAATAAACAGCGAACCGCTTCCGGCATCGGCTTTGTAGGAGAAGCCGCCGTCCCACTGACCTTTATTCTCAACAAAATCCAGCGAATAATAAGACTGTGCCTGTACGGATACGCAAAGGAGGGATAAGCAAAGAAATGAGAAAAATGATAGGATATAGTTTCTAATCATCCGGTGTTAAAAATACTACTAAATAACGTATACAATCTGTTAATAAATATGGATTGTCAGGATATTTTACTCCACATGGTTTTGCCCTTCTGACCCATCAGAAAATGCCTGAGTGACTGATGCTCAGGATGTTCAAGATTTGGGTCCTCATCAAGCAAATTTGTAGACACTTCCCTGGCTAGTACCAATAAGTCCCTGTCTTCCAAAATATTCGCCAGTTTGAAGTTCATCAACCCACTCTGTCTTGTACCCTCAATGTCTCCGGGTCCACGAAGAGCCAGGTCTTTCTCTGCGATGACAAATCCGTCATTGGTGCCGCACATTACGGTTAGCCGTTCCCGTGCCTCCTTGCTGATCTGGTCACCCGTCAGCAGGATACAGTAACTCTGTTCAGAACCTCTGCCCACGCGGCCCCTGAGCTGATGCAGCTGGCTCAGCCCAAACTTCTCCGCACTCTCGATGACCATTACCGTGGCATTGGGCACATTCACCCCAACTTCAATCACCGTTGTAGATACCATGATCTGTGTATCGTTAGCCACAAACCGCTGCATATTCACTTCTTTCTGCTGGGCATTCATTTTACCATGAACCATGCTGATATAGGTCTGCGGTTCCGGAAAATATGCTTTCACATTCTCATAGCCCTTCATCAGGTTCTCATAGTTCATCTTCTCGCTCTCTTCAATCAACGGAAAGATGATGTACGCCTGCCGCCCTTTCAGGATCTCGGATTTAATAAAATCCATCACCTGGGGCCTGGCATGTTCATAACGATGAACCGTTTTTATGGGTGTTCGTCCGGGTGGCAACTCATCCATCACACTATAATCCAGATCTCCATATGCCGTCATGGCAAGCGTTCTGGGAATGGGTGTTGCCGTCATCACGAGCACATGTGGCGGCACCTCATTTTTCTCCCAAAGTTGGGCACGCTGCGCCACACCAAAACGATGCTGCTCATCTACAATGGCCAGCCCCAACTGTTTAAACTGCACATCCTTCTCAATCACTGCATGTGTGCCGATGAGAATGGTCACGGCTCCATTCTTCAACTCTTCGAGCATTTTTCTGCGCGCTGCTGCTTTCACCGAGCCCGTCAACAACCTTACTTCAACATGCAGGGGCGCCAACAGTTTACTGATGCCTTCATAATGTTGTTGCGCCAGAATTTCAGTAGGCGCCATCAGGCAACTCTGGTATCCATTGTCTGCTGCGATCAACATTGTCATCAATGCCACAATGGTTTTACCACTACCCACATCGCCCTGCAACAACCTATTCATCTGTCTCCCCCTCGCCGTATCCATCCTGATTTCTTTGATCACTCTTTTCTGTGCACCTGTCAACGAAAAAGGCAGATACTTTTCATAAAAATCATTGAACAGCTCACCCACTTTGTCAAAGACGATGCCTTTAGAATACCGATGCCGGTTTGACTTGATCATGCCCAGTCTGATCTGTGCAAGGAAAAACTCTTCAAATTTCAACCGTCGCACCGCGTCCGCCTGTGCTTGTGCATTACCCGGGAAATGAATATCACGGTAAGCTGCCCACTTACCTGCAAGCTCCCATCGTTTCAAAATAGATTCCGGCAGATTCTCCTGTATCTCTTCAGATGGTAAAACAAGGAAAAGGTTGGCCAGCAGTTTCCCAATGGCCCTGCCATTCAACCCTTTGGCTTTCAATTTTTCGGTAGTAGGATAAATCGGTTCCAGATAGCTCTTTCCGCCAAGTTTTTCCGGCGTCAGGATCTCGATCTCCGGATGGGTGATCTGTGGTTTACCCATGAAGAACCCTGGCTTCCCAAATACCAGGTACTGTTTACCGATCTCCAGACTTTTGCTGATCCAATTGATGCCCTGGAACCAGGTCAGCTCTATAACGCCGGTATCATCTTTCAAGGAAGCCACAAGCCTTCTTGCCCTGCCCTGCCCTGTGATCTGAAATAGAGTGATCTTTCCCGCTACCTGGATGAAATCTGTCTGGTAGCTGATGTCCCTGATCCGCGAAACTTTAGTTTTATCAATGTGCCGGTAAGGAAAATGGTCAAGCAGATCCCTGAATGTAAAAATATTCAGCTCCTTCTTGAGCATATCTGCACGCAAAGGACCTACACCTTTCAGGTATTCAATGGGATTCGATAATATCGTTGATTGTGGTACGATAGCTGTTCCTTACACGCAAAGGTAACCAACTATCTGCGGTAAACTTCCACGGTACCCATCGATTCGTATCCCATTCTCGGTGCGTAGAATGAATCCACTTTCCGATAGTGAAGCTGGAGGGAGTCCCGCACCCGGAATGGAAAAAAATTGTTCAGGCCAGGAAGGTATTCAAACAATACTACATCGTAATATTTCTTGCTGATCTGCTTTTCGTATAGTTCAGCCTGCTTATTAAACATGGCCACGCCGAGGTGATGCCATAAAGGAAGGTAAACCCCTTTCTCATAACCGAATGGAACCGCAGCTGCTAATGGCGTGAGTTCTGTCATATTCAAAACCTTTGGATCGGTCTTCTTCATCTCCGGCATCGCCAATACACGCTGCACGCCATCTTCAGTGGGCTTCGGCAGCTTGATGCCTTTCAGGACAGGCACGTCAGAACGCACCCATTCTCCTACCGGGATATCTCCCTTTTTGTTCAGGTATAGTAAAAAATTGTTCCGCCCCACCAGGTTCTCTCCTTCAGGAGTTTGTTGCAGGATACCTGCCGGCTTTTGCTTTTTTTGTAATAGTCCGTAGATATACCCTGCATATCTGCTGGATTGTAAAAACAAAATAGCTGCACACAATCCCACCAAGGTGCCCCAACGGTTCCAGGGTATCGGCAATAGATGATGTAAGGCGTAGAGCAGCCACGCAAATACAAAAGAAATGAAATAGATATTGTTGTCAGGTGGTGTATAACTTGTCTCCTGCAGAATGGTAGCCTGAGCCAGGATGCCCAACACCAGCAAAAGAAACAAAACCTGGTCTTTCTTGAAAAAAGCAACCTTGTTCGTGAAGAACAAGGCAAAGCCCATCAAGGCAACCAAAAAGATGCTTAACCGGAGCAGCTGACTTTCGGCCAGCAATCCGATGATGACATCCTTGATGGACACCCGGCTGGAATGAGGTGCCTGGCCTAGGTTAAACCAAAAAGAAAATCCGTCATTATTCAACGGCACAATGATCAATGCCGCAGAAACGGCGTAGGCTGACAGATATATTACAATTCCTTTCCAGTCTTTTTCCATCCACGAATCATATGCCAGGAACACAAGGCTCATCAGAAGACCAAGACCACCCCCATCCTGCTTCGTGAAAAAACTAAAAAAGCCGAAGAAGCCCGCAAGCACAAGCCATATCCATTTCCTGCTTCGTAACAGATAGGCAAAAAGGAATGCAAGGGAAACAAATTCATATACGATCACACTATGGTTATACCAGGGCCAGAAGTTGACGAGCGAATAGGTGAGTACGTAAAAAAGCACGGACACAAAACTCAACACCACAGGCACGCGAAATGACCTGAGGATGGACCGAAAAGCAAGGCCTGACAAAATGTTAATGAACGCCTGCGCCTTAATAAGGGTGATCATCTGCGGACCAAACAGCTTAAAAAATAAAGCGGGAACGGCCCAGAATCCATAGCCCATCGGAATACCAAAATCACTGAATGGCATTTCTCCGTTGCTCATCCGGTAGGCCCCCTCCCAGGAAATAAAAATGTTTACACGGTAGGGGTACGATAAAAAAACCGGGAAAATGGCCATCACAACAATTACCAGGATCTCAAGAATGGGTAAAATCCGCCCTTTGCTCATCATTCTTTTAAATTATACTATGGTGTAATATAATGCCATTTTAAATCGTTCTCTATGACCTGTTTATTGTATTTTGACACGCATTTCAGGCTATGGCGCTTATTCAACTTCTGAGACCGGCACATTGGATTAAAAACCTCTTCCTATTCATACCCCTGTTTTTGTCGGGACAACTGTTCAATTGGGATAAGTTCCCACCCCTCATCTTCGGTTTTATTGCCGTCAGCCTTATTGCCAGCAGTGTATACATTATTAACGACTACCGGGATGTTGCTGCAGACAGGATGCACCCGGAAAAAAGGAAAAGGCCTCTTGCAGCGGGTACCGTTAGCCCTTCGCAGGCGTTTGGCCTACTGGCTTTTTGCCTTATTACCGGTTTTGCTATTGCCTGGTTTGTCAATAAAAGTTTTTTCGGGGTTCTGTTATTCTATTTTACGATGAATCTCGGCTACAGCCTTGGCCTGAAGAATATCTCCATTCTGGATATCCTGATTGTTGCTTTCGGATTCTCCCTTCGGGTAAAAATGGGAGGCATCATCGCCCAACTTCCCATCACGGAATGGCTGAATATCATGATCTTTCTTCTGGCGCTGTTCATCGCAATCGGAAAAAGGTATGATGATCTGTACATTGGGAATGATGCCGGTATTCAACTCCGGAAAGCCATCAAAGGATATAGCATTGAATTGTTGAACATCTATCTGGCCATAGTATCCAGCGTGATCATTGTTGCCTATATCCTCTACACCATTTCTCCGGGTATACAGGAAAGGTTTGGCACCCATCGGCTCTATTATACAACCGTGTTCGTCATTGCAGGCTTGTTGCGTTACCTCCAGATCGTGTATGTGAAAAAAGCTTCCGGTTCTCCCACAAAGATCCTTTATCGCGACATCTTTTTGCAGGTATGCATTCTGTTGTGGATCATCAGCTTTTATGCGATCATCTATTCACACAACTCATTCTTTAAGTAAACTCAGTTGCGGGACAACATCTTCAGGAGCTTCAGCACTTTCTCCTTCACCGGTTTACGGTGCGCAGAGCTTTTCTCGCTGATGGCCGTTTTGCCGTAGTTGTCCAGGAACCAGTCGTAGCTTTCCCTGAACATGCCGTCATTGGAATACTTTGGCTTCCAACCCATGTCCAGCAAGGGTTTCACGTCAAAGTAAAATTCCTTGTGGTAGGTCAGGTAATGCCAGGGCGCCAATGGACTCAGCCCTACTTTATCCAGCAATTGAAGGGTGCCGATGGTCAACCCTACAGGAAGACTTTTCACTTTTGATTTTGACCCTGCATACTGGATCAAGTGCTCCAGTCCCTCCCGCAGGGTGCCAAATTCTGGCGTACCTACATTGTATATGCCTGGCTTGTTGCTGTCCAATGCCAGCATGTACGCATCCATAAGGTCATGCGCATGAATAAACTGAAACTTGATATTGCCATCCCCGATGGTATACACGTTTACGTCTTCCTTGATCCATTCAAAGAGGATCTGGAAAATACCCAAACGTCCTTCACCCAAAATAGTCCTTGGCCTGATCACTACTAACGGTAAGCTTCCCTTTTCGCAGATCTCACGCACCGCCAGTTCACCGGCCATCTTGCCTTTACCGTAAATTTCAATAGGCTGCAAGGGTGAATCATTGGTGATAGGGCATCGTGGTGCGCCAAACAAAGCGCTTGAACTCATGTGTATAAAACTCTTAACGCCTGCTTTCACACTTTCCTCTGCAGCGATCTTGCTTCCTTCCACATTAACCGCCCAAAATTTGTCGCCGGATTTGGTCAGCGGAACCAGCGCAACATTATGATGCACAACATCCACTCCTTTCATGGCATTGGCAACCCCTTCCCTGTTCAGGATATCACATTCGATGTACTCAATATCTTTTGGTCTTGTAGGCTCGTCCCAGATGTCAAGGATCTTCACCGTTTCACCACGGGCATGTAGTCTTCTCGCAATTAAATTTCCGAGGAACCCGGAACCTCCAGTAACCAGATGAACCATGAATTGTATTTATGCTTTCTCAATATAAAATCTGCCCAGATTGAACATCGTGGCAGCGATTTCGTAAAAGTACTGCACCATAGGCAGATCGTAAAACCATAACCGTCTCACCATTCTGCGTCCACTGTGCTGCATCACCGTACTGACGCGAACTTCGGCAATGCTGAATCCAAACTTCCTGAACATGAGTGCACTACGGGAAAGATGTGGTCGGTTACACACCAGCGATATATCTCCCAAGGGCCATTGACCGGTCTCTTGTAAATGATGTTTCAGATACTTCGCATTATCAAGGGTATCCAGATATCCCACACGCTTCATACTACTCCCTACGCACTCAACCCTGCAACTGCAACCCGTCTCCAACAAATAGTCTCTTCCAAAATAATCTTCCGGTTGATGAGCCCCGAATGTATTGGCAGGTGCCAGGTATATTTCACCATCGTCACCTGCCAGTTCCTTTGCGAGGTCCAATGCCGCCATATAGTAGTCTGACGCATAGTATCTGCCATCCTGATCTGTCGACAAACCTTCCGGAACCACCACTATCTTTCTCACCTCAGATCTTTTGGCCATTGTCGAAAACCGACTGCAAACTTCTGCGCATCCCTTCCTCCAAAGCAATCAACGGTTTGTAACCCAGATGCTGCCTGGCTTTCTCTACAGAACAGGCGATGGTCTTATTCATCTCGCCCAATACATGGATCTTCTGGTTGTACATGCCCACGCCCTGCATCATACCGTCCACAACCTCCGCAACCTCTGCAGCAAGGCCCGGGAGCTTCAATCGTTTATGCGCCACCGTTAGTCCGAACTCACTCTCCATCAGTTGCTCAATGGTATCAATGATCTGATTCATGGTATAGGGCTTCTCATCAGCGATCCAGTACACTTCACCTGCAGCCTGCGGTTGAAAAGCCGCCAACAAAAGCCCTTGGGATAAATTATCCAGGTAAGCCATGGAACGCAGGTTCTCCCCATCGCCAACAATCGGTCCCTTCCCTTCTTTGATCATGGTGAAAAACAGGATCTGCCGGTCCGGTTGGTCTGGTCCGTAAAACCAGGGTGCGCGGATCACCGAAGTTTCTATCTTTCCTTCCTTCGTGAACTGCTGCACAATCTGCTCCATCTCCATCTTTGACTTACCATAGTTCATGTACGGATGGAAAGGGCTGCTTTCATCAAACACATGGTCCTTGAAAGGATTGCAACCGATGGGTGAATTGGAACTCATGATCACGGCGCGTTTGAGGCCATGCTTCACCGATGCTTCAAGGATGTTTTTTGTGCCATCACGATTGATGCTGAAAAACTCACTCACCTTTGACGGATGTATGATGCCCGCGATGTGGATCATCACCGCACCTTCAGCGCCTTCGGTGAAACGTTCACAATCCAATGGATTCCGAACATCGCCATACACACAACTCACACGTGGGGAGAGCGCCGTCAGTGCTTTCTCATCCTGCCCCGGAAGAAGCAGGCAGCGCACGCGCGTCTGGTCAGTGATGTATACATCGAGGATGGGATTACCATGGCTCTTTTCAAGAATGATCCGCAGCAATCGGCGTCCAAGCCATCCCTGCGCTCCGGTAAGTAAAATGTCTGGCTTATTCACGATGTATGTTTAATAAAGTGGTTGATATTTCTCAGGGCAAAGGCCATAATGGATCCCTGCGGATTCACGCCCAGTGCTGTTGGCAAAAGGCTTGCATCATTGATATATACGCCATCAAAGCCATGAAGCTTTCCGTAAGAATCTGTTGCACAAACATTCCTGTTCTCGCCCATCGGGCAGGAGGAGAACAGGTGTATAGTCATCAGGTTGGAAGTTGCAGGAGGAATAGACGCGGGCAGTTTATCTACATCTTCCAAAGAGTGAAGCGGTGAAGATCCAGCAATACTCGTAAACAAGGTTTTTGCGCCGGCTGCAAACAAAAGGGTGCAGAGATTTTTCAATCCCTCAGCAAGGTTTTGCTTTTCATGCTCAGTAATTTCATACTGCACCAACGGGTCTTTATACACTGGTAATGCTTTCACACCGCCCTTTCCTGCTGCATTGGTCATGGCATAATAGATGGCCATATGTTTCCATTGCGTGTTTACGATTTCCGCAGAAGCAGGATGATCTGTCATGGCCATCGCAAGGTATGGTGGTGTACTGATAGAACATCCGAAACTATAACGCGGTGAAAACTCTTTCACCTGATGCACTGGCACTCCCATCCCTTCTTTATTGACTTCTTCATTGAACAGAGCCGTAACCTTGATGGTAGGGTGCAGCAAAAAACGCTCACCAATATGCTTACCCAATCCGCTCTTGCGAAGGATCTGCGATGTGTGCACCGCCCCCGCACATACGAAACAATGTTTGCAGGTCAGTTCAAAACGCTGGCCCTGGTGTTTGCAATGGATCACCTGCAGCCCGTCTAACTGAACGATCTTCAGGACACGCGTCTGTGCCATAAGCCTGCCACCAGCCTTCATCATGCGGGGCAAATAGGTTTGCGTCATGCTCATCTTTACCCCTTCTGCCTGCCCTTCAGCATCCATTTTGCCAGAATAGGAAAACCAACGCGGTACTTGCTGCTGGCTCCAGCCTTTCTTTTCCGCACCTTCTGCAAGTTTGAGTGATGCTTTAGACAAAACGCCTGGGTTATAGGAAATGCAGACATCTTTTTCGCACTGTTTGAAAAATGGTTCCAGGCTTTCCTCATCGGCATCCTTCAGCTGAAAATCACTCCGCCAGGATGCCAGTACATCTTTTGGGGTCCGATGGTAAAGCCCACTGTTCACCTCACTGCCTCCGCCTACACATTTTCCTTCCACGTAATTGATCTTGATCTCGCCAAAAGCAAGTGTAAGGCCGCCATTGCGGTACTTGTGCTTCATCTCTTCGATGGAAAAAGGTTCAATATCATCTAAATCAAAGTATCCACCTTCTTCCAGTACCAATACATCCCTCCCCGCTTCTGCCAGCATGCATCCTGTAATAGCTCCGCCAGGACCAGAGCCGATTACGATGTGGTCAAAATGACGCCGTGACGGTATAGTAGTATATAACTGATCGGAAAATTGAGTTTTGTTGTACATCACTGCCTCGAATAAACGTGAACCGTCACCAGTCCTTCAAAAAACCGGATGAAGGTCTGCATAAATGAAATCTTTGCATGCTTCCATTTCCGGATCACTGCATCCCTTTGTTGTGGCTGCAGGGCATAAAAGGGTTTGCCATGGGTAAAGATAGTGTGCAGCCCATAGAATAGGGTCACCATCCTGAAAGGCAGCCGCAAGTAATCCGGCATTTGGTTCATCTGCTGTAACAGGAACACCGTTTCTGCATCAAAGGTCTGCAGTGGCATTTTGCCCGCCAACGTACCCTTGGATCTTCCCAACTGCCATGCCATCGCCGTTACTGTAGCCCGGATCATAGGGATAAAAAGTTTTATATTGCCAAAAGAACAAAAGAATAACTACTCAGCCAAGTAAAACACTGCAACAACCCATCCATGGACAGAACCATTGCGTTTTTTGATTTTGACGGCACCATCACCACGGATGACACCATGTTTGTTTTCCTGCGATATCTTAAAGGCAATATCCTATACTACCCCTACCTCCTTACCCTGATACCTATTTTTATTGCGCTCAAACTTGGCATCCTTTCAAATCACCGCGCCAAGGAGATCATGCTCATCCGCTTCATTGGCGGCATGAAAGAACAAGATCTGATCAATGCCTGCAAGCAGTTTAGCCAAAACATTTTACCGGGGATCATCCGCCCCGCCGCGCTTACCCGCATCCGTGAGCACCAGCAGAAAGGCACCGAAGTAGTGGTTGTTTCCGCCGCCCCTACCTACTGGGTCAGTGAATGGTGCTCCCAACAACAGATCCAGCTCATCGCCACAAATCTAGAAGTGAAAGACGGTCTTCTCACGGGTTGCATCGAGGGAAAGAACTGTCATGGCCCGGAAAAAGTGCGTCGGATTCGCGAAGCATTCAACCTTTCCCGATATTTAACCATCTATGCCTATGGTGATACGGAGGGAGATCAACCAATGCTATCTATTGCACATCAGGCACAGTATAAACCGTTTCGTTAGTGTGCGTTCACTTTTCTCCACCAGGCAGCAGGCGTACGACAAAGGATCGTAAAATCAAGCCAGAGGGATCTCTGCTTTGCATACATGAGATCATCCTGTACCCTGTCCCTTAATACATCGCCATCCAAATGAATCTGCCACAAACCCGTGATCCCCGCAGGTGCGTTGAATCGCTCTGCAAATGCATCGTTGGTTAACTGTGAAGCCTCATTCAATGGCAAGGGCCTGTTGCCTACCATCGACATATCTCCTTTCCATACATTGAACAACTGGGGAAGTTCATCCAGGCAGGTTCTGCGCAACCACTGGCCAATTCCGGTAACACTGGACTCATCGCAAGCCTTAAGAAAGGTAGCACCGTGATCCCTGAAAAGACTGACCTGTGAAAGAGAAGTGATTAATCTGGCTGTACCCACTTTTGTGGTCCTGAATCTGTAAAACTTAAAGATGGTATATCCCATTCCGGCCCGGTAGGCATTGTGAAAGATGGGACCCTGAGAGCCCAGCTTAATCAGAATGGCCAGCAAAAGCATGAGTGGTGCCAGCAGAATGATCAGTATACTGGAAATAACGATGTCGGCTACCCGTTTCACCACTGCCTGTAACCAGCCTTTAAGCAAAGTTGCCACTACAACCTCTTTCCTCCCCGATGCCACCTGTCTTTTCACTTGTCCCACAAAATCCATGCGCTCACCGATGGTGAAGATATCCCTGATGGGATGCACAATATCGTCTACCACATGTGTATTGATCATTTCTTCTACCTCGCGTTGCGAAAGATGGGTAGACACGTACAAAACCGGTACCTGGTCAAGGCCCGCACCCTGCAAGAATTGCATGAATTTCTCCAGCTGCAGTTTATGTAAGGGAACATCAATCATAATGCCTCTGAAACGAAACTCGTCCATCAGCAGCTCGCGCAAAAATGACACGCCCTGCTGCAGGTTTACCGCTGTGGCATAGCCATTGCGAAATGATCCGGCCAGGTTGGCTACAAGAGTGATATTATCTCCGATGTAAAGTATGTTCTCCCTCTGTTTGATCAGGGGGTTGCTTTCCTGAACACTCACCAGCCTGTAGGCAGGTATCTTCTGTGCGGTTTCTTGCTTTGTCATCGTTTTCAGTTAGTGGGTCAGATTTTGTGTATCCTGCTGCCGAGAAGTAGTGCATCCACCGTGCCGATCAGTTTCAGCGGATTAAATGGCTTGGAAAAGCAATCCACCGCATTGTACTTCATGACATTGGCCTGCAACATATCTTCCGGCTGAGAGGAGATCACAATCAGCGGTATATCATTATAGAATGGACTCAGGGAGAGATGCCTGATCAGTTCCCAATCGCCCATATCATCCAGTTCGGGAGATCCGATGATAAGATTTGGTTTGGCTTGACGACGCAGATACTGCATGGCAGCAACACCATCCGGAACCGACACCACTTTGTAGTAGCGTTTGAAAATGGTTTGAATGAGGAAGCGTATAGCTTTATTACCGTCAATGACCAGAATTTCTTTTCTCATGCAATGAGATTTTGAAAACCGTTAACATTGGCGGCTTTTCCAGGGTAGTGGAATCAGACGGATTAGGTCATTTCAAAGGAACTGGGAGTATAGATCCGGAAAAATGTAATTCCCCGGATGGTTTGTACAGTAAAGATAGGGTCTGATGTGTAGAATAGCAACACTGTAACCGCTTTCTTCTTCACATTTCCCTTATAATAGTAATTGGCTGAAATCAACGCAGGACGGCCCTTCTGGACTTTTCCCACCTAACCGTTTGGTTACCTGAAAGATAGCGATATAGGCCAGCGATCATCCCAAGGTTCATAAACACAAAATAAAAAGGCAATAAAAAAATTCCGCTGCCTTTTTGCCTTTTCGCAACACTAAATCCAATCCATGCGAACAAATAAAAGAGCACCTGCAACACCAATGTGCTGACATACAAAGGATTGATCTGTTGATTGACCAATAGAATATTAATGATGAAGATCAGCAAGAGTGCAAATGGACAAACCAACCAGCGCATCACCCTATGGGAGAAGAACTGAAAAGACAGCTTGCCATATCGGAACACATTCAACAAGGGATGAAACAACCGAAGGCTTTGAAATGCTCCCGCACCGATCCTGACCCTGCGCTTCCATTCATCGGCAATGGAAAGAGATGGGCCTTCCGTAGCAAACGCCTGGGGCTCATACGCCATACGTTTACCCTGCTGGCAAACCATTAACGACAAATAGAGATCATCCAGTAAAACATCTTGCGGAATGGGCGCAAACAAACTTCTACGGATGGCAAACAACTCACCGGCGGCACCAACCACGGTATGAAAATCACTATCCAGTTGTTTGAGCCATGATTCATACTTCCAGTAAATCCCCTCCGCTTTACCAGGAACCAGGTCATCAGCTACTACTTTTTTCTCGCCGGCTAAACCTCCGATATGGGGGAATTGGAAATGGCCCACCATTTTCAAAAAAGCGTCTGGGTTGATCATGGCATTGGCATCGCTGAAGATCAGGATCTCCGTTTCACCTGCCGCCGATACGGCACGATTGATAGCAGATACTTTTCCTTCCCTAAGGGGTTGGTGAAGATGAGTGATTCCCGGTGCATTTGTCGCCTTCGCAACAGTAGCGTCTGTGGAGCCATCCGTGATGATGATATGTTGCACAAGTTGTGATGGGTATTTGATGGCGGCCGTATTTGCGATCTTTACATCGATCTCCTGTTCCTCATTGTACGCTGCAATGATGTGCGTAATCCTGGGTAAAGTGGAAGGTGCGGCAGGCCAGCTTCTTTGTTTCCGAAACATCCATAGCAAAGCCGCATAACCCAGATAGGTATACAGCACGCAGCACACCAGGAACCAGAAAATCCACATCAACGGCATGCATAAAAATAGCTAATAGCTAGTAGCTAATAGCTATTTTTATGAATGATTCCCCTTGCAGAAAGAATGCGGCCAACCACCCTGGCAGAATTGGCCGGCCAGGAACACCTGACGGGCGAGAACAGTGTTTTGCGTAACGCCATCGCACAACAGACCATCCCATCCATGATCCTTTGGGGGCCGCCTGGTACAGGAAAAACAACTATAGCGAATATCATAGCCCATACCCTGCGTCAGGATTTTTACACCTTGAGCGCCATCAGCGCTGGTGTGAAAGATGTGCGTGAAGTGATTGAGCAGGCTAAAAGTAAAGACAAGGTTGTTTTATTTATCGATGAGATTCATCGTTTTTCAAAGAGCCAGCAGGATGCTTTGCTGGGTGCCGTAGAAAAGGGCATCGTCACCCTTATTGGCGCCACCACCGAAAATCCGTCTTTTGAAGTCAACAGCGCCCTTCTATCCAGATGCCAGGTGTATGTGCTGAAACCACTGACGGCAGCGGACCTGATCCGGCTCCTGCAGCACGCCATTGCGCAGGACTCAATGCTGAAGGATCGCACCGTTGAACTCACCGAAACAGATGCCCTGATCAGGCTTTCAGGTGGGGACGCCAGAAAGCTGCTTAACCTTTTTGAACTGGTGGTGCAGAGCCAAGCCGCAGGACCAATACAGATCACTGATAAGCTGGTGCTGGATGTGGCGCAGACCAGGATCGCGATGTACGACAAAGGCGGGGAACAACACTATGATATCATCTCGGCATTCATTAAATCCATCAGAGGCTCAGACCCCAATGGTGCGGTTTATTGGCTGGCGCGCATGATTGAAGGTGGCGAAGATATCAAGTTCATCGCAAGGCGGATGGTGATCCTGGCCAGCGAAGACATCGGTAACGCCAATCCAACGGCTATCGTGATGGCCAATGCCTGTTTTGAAGCCGTCAATAAAATTGGCTATCCGGAAGGACGCATTATCCTTTCACAATGTGCTACTTATCTAGCCTCTTCGCCAAAAAGCAACGCATCCTACCTGGCCATTGATGAAGCTATGGCCGCAGTAAGACAACAGGGCGATCTTCCTGTGCCGCTTCATTTGAGAAACGCACCCACCAAACTCATGAAAGAATTGGGCTATAAAGCTGGTTATCAATATTCCCATGATTTCGAAAAAAACTTCTCCTCACAAGAATACCTGCCGGATGAACTCAGGGGCAATGCTTTTTATCGGCCTGGCAAAAACGCGAGAGAAGAAGAGTTACGGAAATTTTTGAAGGAGCGATGGAAGGAGAAATACGGATATTAGCAATTAACAATTGGCAATTTGCAATTAGATAAGTTTATGGAATTTAGAATTAAGTCATTTGACGCACTCACATCCAACGAGTTATATCAAATCCTTACACTGCGTAGCGAAGTTTTTGTAGTGGAACAACAGTGTGTGTTTCTCGATATGGACCAAAAAGACCAGAAAAGTGAGCACCTTATGTTCTGGGATGAAAAAAATCTTGTGGCATATTGCAGAATTCTTCCTGGCGGTGTTTCCTATACAGAACCCTCCATTGGCCGGGTGGTCAGCTCACCAAGATACCGTAAAACCGGTGCCGGAAGGCTGCTCATGCAGCAGGCGATTGAAATAGCAAGACAACGGTATGGTAATCAAGCTATTCGAATCGGCGCACAATTATACCTGAAAAAATTCTACGCATCACTCGGCTTTGAGGCTCAAGGAGATATATATCTTGAAGATGGAATAGAGCATGTTGAGATGATACTTTTATGAGATCAGATTCATAAGGAAGAAGATAAAGGGAGAGGTGTGAAGTGAACTTCATACTTCTAACTTTATCTTCTCCCTCTCACAACTTCTTTTGCTAAAAAATTCACGATCATCAAAATATAAACAACACACCGGGCGTTATTTCAGGGTCCAATACTTTGATAAAACGCAAATCCGGTATCATGAAAAAAGGTTTACACCAGAGCATTTTGAAAGGGCTTACAGGACTTGTACTCATTGTATCAATGAGTTACAACGCAAAAGCCCAGATGCAATATGAGATCGGCCTCAACGTTGGTCCATCAAACTTCCTTGGAGACCTCGGTGGTCAACAGGGCAGGGGCCAAACCTTCCTGAAAGACAACAACTGGGAAATGTACAGGCTGATGAAAGGTCTCACGTTCACCGTGGTACCAAAT
>Ga0207941_1000295_pt1 | contig 15692 bp, 10 predicted proteins | sample LakMenEpi13Sep12_FD_150695 | JGI IMG/M metagenome (GOLD analysis project Ga0207941, IMG submission 150695) | Freshwater microbial communities from Lake Mendota, WI - 13SEP2012 deep hole epilimnion (SPAdes) | ecosystem: Environmental > Aquatic > Freshwater > Lake > Epilimnion/Euphotic zone ...
AGACCGAGCTTCTCGGATGTTCGATCCGTTCAACCCCGACCGTCCCCCGATGCCCGAGGACGATGGAGTGGCGCATCAGTACATGCGATTGGTCAATGGTAAGAAGCATTATCCGTTGTGGGACGTCAATGGTCGGACCAACACGTCGGAGAATCCGGTGTGGTGGCAGTATTTGCCGCTCGACGAGCGGGGAGTTTTGGTGCTCGATGCAGATACGGCTGTTCGTGTGGCGACGTTGCACAACACGAACTTCCAAGGGGAGATCGAGACGCTGTATCTGTCGGCTTTGGATGTGAGCACCGAGCGTTTCCTTTTGAGCAATCAGTTGTTTGCCGGTTACGGTTCTATTTATACGGCCGATGGAGCTTTGCGTCGGGGGGCTGGGGGCAATTCGAGTTCGACGTTTGCCAACAGTGCCTTTTCACGCGGCCCGCGCGGTCTGGCTCTGCGTCGTCAGTTTACGACAGGAGCCGATTTGATCGTGGGCTTTGCCAACACGTTGACTTGGCAATTGTCGGGTCCGGACACGCAGGCGGCCAATTCGTTGATCGATTTTAGCTTCGTCCAGCCCCTTCTTCGGGGTGCGGGTCGGGACGTGGTCATGGAGCGATTGACGCTTGCAGAGCGCACGTTGCTTTACAATGTTCGAGCCTTTGAACGGTACCGCACGGGGTTTTATACCACGGTGACGGTAGGACGGCAGGCCGAGCCTGGTCCGACGCGTCGAGGGGGATTGTTCGGTGGAGCGGGTTTGCAAGGTTTTACTGGCCTTGGGGGTGGATTTGGAACCGTTGGGAACGTCCAGAACAGTGGTGGAGCGGGCTTTGGTGGCGGGGGTGCGGTCCCGCAGGTCGGCGGTTTTTTGGGTCTGGTTCAAAACCAATTGCAGATCCGAAACGCCGAGGAAAACGTCGCTCGGCTTCGAGACAATTTGGCTCGCTTTGAAGACACGCTGCGCGAGCAGTTGACAATCATCCCACCGACGCAGGACGCGATTCCCAGCCAGCAACTTCAGGTCGCTCAGGCGCGTCAAGCGTTGATCTCGGCGCAGGCGAGTTTGCTGCAGCAGAAGTTCAGCTATGAGCAAACCCTCGATAACTTCAAGAACACACTCGGACTGCCTCCTTACGTGTGCATCGAGGTCAAGGATCCGATACTCGATCAATTCAACTTGATCAGTACGGAGCTCAAGGAGCGTCGCAATAGTGTCGCCGATCTTCGTGACGAAATCGGAAACGACAACACTAAACTGCTTGAGCAAAGTCCTGTGGAAACCGATCCTACGACTGGCAAAAAAGAGCGGTCGCTGACCAAGGGAAGCGAGACGACCCAAGCCATCGAAAGGATCGATCGGCAGGCGCAAACGCTTGAGGATGTTCGAAAGAAACTTCTTTCGAAAGATTTTCCGCTGGTCCGCCAAGACATCGACAGACTCAAGCAGGTCTTGCCGCAACGCATCGAGGAACTCAAGCGATTGCGCAAGATCTACGAGGAGGAACGCTCGATGATCTGCAACCTGCTCCCTATCGAAACCCTCGATGCAGCCTTGATCGACTCGACCGAGTTGGAAACGCTGACCGAGAAGTTGAGCAAGGATGTCGATACGCTTGAACAACGCTTCTTGAATCGGGCCGAACGGATCGAGAAGCTTCAAAACGATGCCAAAAAATCGTTGGCTAGCGCGGGTCCTGATGGCAAGGAACAATTCAAGAGCCTTCGCGATGAAGTGATTCTGCCAAGTCAGTCCCTATTGGCTGAGTTCGCCGAGGATGTGCTCGCACTTCAGGTCCTCCAAGCCCGAGCGAGGGTCGAAAGCGTGAATTTGCCCGAGGTCGATCTGCAGCCTGAAGAAGCCGTCCAGATCGCCCGACAGCAGCGATTGGATTGGATGAATGCTCGCGCGCAGTTGGTGGATTCATGGCGATCGATCGAGGTGGTTGCCGACAACCTCGAAAGTTCGTTGGACGTGGTCTTCAGTGGCGACATGCAGAACATCAACGACAACCCGTTGTCGTTGCGTGGACGAACCGGTCGCTTGCGAGCCGGCTTCCAATGGGACACGGCCCTGACCCGTATGAACGAACGCAACCAGTACCGACAGGTACTTATCGAGTGGCAGCAAGCCAAACGGAACTACTACCGATTCGAAGACGGCATCTGGCAAACCCTTCGCTCGCAACTTCGTAACATTCGCTACAATCAATACAACTTTGAATTGCAGCGCTATGCGGTGCGGATCGCAGCCCAACAGATCACGATCAATGAGGATCTGCGTCAGATCCGAGAGAGTTTGAATCAAGCCTCTGGGCCGACGGCCGCTCGGGATAGCATCTCGGCGTTGCAGGATTTGCTCAACGCCCAGAATACCTTTCTAGGTGTATGGGTCTTCTACGAAGCCCAGCGACGAAACCTGGATCAAGACCTCGGAACGATCCGCGTCGATGCCGAGAACATCTGGGTCGATCCGGGTCCGATCACCTCGGAGATCTATGGGTTCGATGGACAGGGTAGCTATTGCCCTCCTTGCGAGCCGCAATTCGGTCAACCCGACCTGCGAGAACAGGCCCCGTTTGAGCCGGGCCAGTTTGAACCGGGCCAGTTTGAGCCGGGCCAGTTTGAACCCGAGAGCATCCAACCGATGATCGCACCGCCCGTCGAGGTCGTCACACCGGCTGGGTACCAGATGCGCCCGGTACCCAGAAAAGACGCGACCCTTCAGGAATATGTCAAGCCATGATGCTAGTAACCAGTGTGCTCACCGATGTCGAAAGCGACTTCGGTGCACAACTTTGTTCGTGCTTCCTCTCGTACTCGTAACTCGCACTTGCACTCGAAACGATCTAGGGTAGCAATTCGGCTCATTGGTCTGCAAGTTACCGCACACGCCCTCGATCAACGATCGGCATCGCCGCAGTTCAAACAGCCATCGAGTACGAGTACCGTTTCACTGAGTACGGATTACTTTTTGATCGAATTGAGATTGGAGGCCGATTCGCTCGCCGCCGACTGCGTTTCAAAAGAATCGCTCGCCGCGGATTCGAGGGAATCGCGATCGAGTTTCGTGGGCCATTCGAGCAGCTCGAGCGTATCGACAATCTGAGAGTCTTGCTCGCCGAAGAGTTCGAGGGAGGATTCGTCGGTCGTAAAGACCAACGAGAGCCGTCTGCCCGAATCGTTGGAAATGTGGTAATGCACCCAACGCAACGCGATTCCCTCGGTGCTTCCGGACATGGTGATTCGCATCATTCGATGCTTGCTGCTAGTCAATCGCTCGGTGGCTTCGAGAACATCTCGGCCTGTCCGAGAGGCCAGTCGTTCCATGTCGGCTTGGAACCCCTCGAGGGTCAACTGCTCGCCGGCTTGGAAGTCGACAAGGTTGGTGACGTTGCATTGAGCGATCCGGCGATTGTTGACGATGTACCGCAAGGTGGCTTCCTCGCCGTTGTCACGATAGGTCGACCATCGGCGATCGGCAAGGAAACGATAAAAGCCCAAGTCGGATTGGAACTGAAGCAATTCGGCGCTTGCGGCACTTGGGACCTGGGCCCAGACCTCAGCGAGCGATTTGCCCGAAGTCATGGCTTGGATCGGAGCTCGCAGGACTCGGATCTGGGCTGTGACTTTGAAACCCGGTTCGGCTTCTCCAATCTCGCGTGTCTCATCGATTTGAATCGCAAGCCACGAGACAAAGCCACCCTTGCGGTCCATGAGTGCCTTGCCCCGGATCTCCAGCTCGCTAGCCACATCGTGCGCGGTGGCTTGGAGTTTTCCAGTGATCTCCAGGTGGGCTTTTTCCTCATCGGTATCGACCAAACATACGATCAGATCCCCTTCGAGAATCGCATCGAGATGCAAAAGCCTTGCGGCCGAAACCCGATCGACAATCCATTTGTCGGCAATCGCTACATCCTTCTCCGTAAGTAGCTGGTCCAAGTACATCGAGTCGACCGCCCCATTGACCAACTCGCGCTCGGCTGCAAAAAGCGGAGCGTCAAGCGCTGCGGGATCCAACCCCCGGGCTGTCGGTAGCTTGACGATCTCCCTGCAGTTATCCCGAAGGACCGTCTGCGTCGTATGACGATCGACCGTGATCTGCGAATGGGCTTCGTGGAAATACAGATAGCCCCGTGTCTGATCTTCGTTGTTGCCCAAGTCGTATTGCTGATCGAAGTCCAAGGTTGATTTCGATTCGACCGGCGCTTTTCTGGCCACCGTCGGCTTACCGTCGCTGCGACTCGGGGTGGCGTTCTGCGCTTTGAGGTGGACTTCGCCGGTAAGTTCGATCATCGATCGGACACGGAAACCCAAGGGCGCTTGGCTATCGGTCTGGCTATTGGTTCGGCCATGGACTTTGGCAAACGTATCGGACCGCAGGAGCAACCCTGCACACAGCGCCTTGCCAAGCCATTGACGACGGGTCGATCGGAAAAAGGCATTTGCTAGCATAGAAGGAACCTTAAGAGGTACACGAAATCCTACCGTGCTAGATCGGAACGGATCGGTGTTATCGTTGAGAGGAATCGTCAGGACCCGCAAAGTCGGCCAAGCCAACGCGGAAAAGGCCTTCGCTGTTGGCTTGTCCTCGGGCCATGATCGGGGTGTTGTAGATCGTCTCGATGTTGCCTTGGGCATCGACACAGATCACGCCACCGGAGTCCTTCGGGAGCGTTTTTTCGATCGCATGGCGAGCCGCATCGCGCAGGGATTCCTTGAGGAATTCCATACGTGAGGAAATTGCCGAGGCGATATGGTTTCGGATAAACAGTTCGCCGACGCCTGTGCAACTGACGGCGAGGGTCGAGTTGTTGGCGTAGGTCCCGGCTCCGATGATCGGAGTGTCGCCGATTCGACCGTATTTCTTACCGAGCAAGCCGCCGGTGCTGGTCGCTGCGGCGAGATTTCCTTGGGTGTCCATCGCCACGCATCCGACGGTTCCAAGATAGAACAGTCGGTCTTGGCCTCGGTCGTGATCGAACCGCGAGGTGGCCTGTGGTTTGTTCGCTTGGCGTTTCTTCCACTCGTTCCAGCTTTCGATTTGCTCTTGGGTTTTGAAGTATTGGCTCTCTTCGGTGGGCAGTTGACATTGGATGCCGAAGGCGTCGGCTTCTTCGCCCACGAGAAAAACGTGTGGTGTTTTGTCCCTTACGGCCCGTGCAAGTGAGATTGGGTTGCGCGATTTGCGCACGTTGGCGACCGCACCGCAGGAGAGGTCTGAGCCGTCCATGAGGCTCGCATCGAGCGAATGTTCGCCGATTTCGTTCAGGACGGCGCCGCGGCCGGCGTTGAAGTTCGGATCGTCTTCGAGAACCCGCACGACGGCTTCGACCACATCGATGGCTTTGGCGGATTTTTCGAGCAACTGCGTCCCGGTGCGCAAGGCTTTGGCAAGACCCTCAAGGCGAATTTGTCGCTGCGCCGGTGTCCAACGATCGAGGTCACCTCCTGCACCGCCATGGATGGCGATCGTCCAGCGGGGTTGGTTTGACGTTGTCGGATTCGGTTGGGATTCGGTCACGGTGCAGGTTAACTCGGTAGACTGGACGTTGGTAGACTGGACTTCGGTAGAATTTTGACCATAGCACGGCACAGCGAGCGACAGCAGGCTTATCAGCAGACCTGCCAGCATTCCGGCCAGCAGACTTGTTAGCCGAACGGGACTCTGGGCAAGTCGACTGCTGGAATGACGAGCGGGAATCTCGTTGGGAATCGCGTTGGGAATTGCGATAGGTTGGAGCTTCCGGTGCATCGGTTTGGTTTACTCCCGGCATAAGGCTTCGTCGAGATTCATCAGGGTCAAGCATACGTTGCACAGCGAGGCCAGTTCGATCGGGTCGAGGGCCGAGCTAGGCTTGCTTTCCCCGTTGTTCAGGAGTGCTATGGCCGAATCGCGATCCAAGCCGAAGAGGGTTTGTTGTTTGTCCAGGGCCTTGCGCAGGATGGGTAGTTCCTGTTGGCTGAGATTTCGCGCAAGGAGTCGGCGTGCCATGAATTGCAATCGATCTGTCGGATCGGCGGTCTCCTGGACTGCAAGAATCGCGAGGTTCTTGGCCGCTTCGACCCAGGTCGGATCGTTCAGAGTCGTCAGGGCATGGAGTGGAGTGCTTGTTTGCGAGGCTCGTACGCGGCAGGCTTGACGGTTCGAGGCATCGAACATGTTGGCAGGTCCAACGGTCCTTCGCCAGAAGGTGTACAAGCTTTTTCGGTAGAGATTCGCACCGGTGGATTTTGGATAAGTAAAATCGCGTTCTTTGGTGATCGCAAGCGAATCCCAGATCCCTTCGGGTTGGTAGGGATAAACTGGGACTCCACCGACACGAGAGACCATCAAATCCGAGGAGGCCAATGCCCAATCTCGCAGGACCATCGCGGGCATGCGAAAGCGGCCTGCGCGGGAAACCCATTGGTTCTCAGGGTCCTTGGACCGCTCTTGATGGGTCGTCCGGCTCGATTGCCTGTAGGTTGCACTCAGGACCAAACTGCGTTGAAGGCGTTTGGTATCCCATCCCTCATCGCGGTACTCGGCCGAGAGGTAATCGAGCAGTGGGCCATGGACCGGATACTGGCTTTGGACCCCAAAGTCTTCGGTGGTCTTGATGAGACCTATACCGAAAAAATGCTGCCAGATGCGGTTGACGGCCACGCGTGCCGTCAGCGGGTGTTCGGGTGCGATGAGCCATTGGGCAAAGCCGAGCCGATTACGGGGAGCGTTCTCCGGGAGTTTTGGCAAAAAAGCGGGAGTATCAAAGGCGATGGGATCACCGGGTTTGAGGTATTCGCCCCGTTCGAGAATGTGCGTTTGACGGGGTTGTGCGTCGCTCATGATCATGGCCCGAGGGATTTGATCGGCGCGGTACGCATTGAGTTCATTTCGGATCGGTTGCTGTGCGGCAAGCGGTTGGATTTTGGCCGTCAGGTTGCTCAAAACCTTCTCATCGAAATGCTTCCGGAGCGAGGGCTCGAGATTCTTTTTCTCCTCATCGGACCGGTCGGCTTCGGCTTTGTTGAGCACCGCGACGATCGCTTCGGGTATAGCCGGGGTGCTTGGGCTGACTCCCAGTCGCCAGCCGTTGAAGGCCGCATCGATCAGGGGTTGGGCTTCTTTTTGAAGTCCTGCGAGCTTGGCTTCATACTCCGCGATGCGCCTTTGGTTCTCTTCGGTGGGGAGTTCGAGCAACGGGGGAGCGACGCGGATACGGCTGGAGAAATACTGCGGCACGCCGCTTTCGGGGACCCGGTTAAAAGCGTCCATCATCGCATAGTAATCCCGCATGGTGATCGGATCGTATTTGTGGTCATGGCACTGGGCGCAGGCCATCGTCAGACCCAGCCAGGTAGTGGCTGTCGTGTCGATCCGATCGAAGAGAATCACATAGCGTTGCTCCTCGGCAATCGCACCACCTTCTCCGTTGAGCAAATGGTTGCGATTGAATCCGCTGGCGATCTTTTGATCGATGGTCGCATCGGGCAACAAGTCGCCGGCAAGTTGCCAGAGGGTGAACTGGTCGAAGGGAAGGTTTTCATTCAGGGCCCGTACCACCCAATCGCGCCAGAGCCACTGCCATGTATCGCCGTCTTGTTGGAATCCATTGCTATCGGCATAGCGGGCAGCATCGAGCCATGAGAGGCTCATGCGTTCGCCGTAAGCGGGATCGGCAAGGAGTTGGTCGACGATCCGTTCGTAGGCCATCGGATCGGAGTCGTCGGCAAATCGGTCGACGGATTTCGGATCGGGTGGCAATCCGATAAGGTCAGCATAGAGGCGTTTGATCAGTGTACGTCTCTCGGCCGGTTCGCTCGGCCGGAGGCCTTGCTGACGGTGCCCTTGTGCGATGAACGCATCGAGGGGCTCATTGGCCCATCTGCTGCCGTCTGTATTGCCAGCGTCTACTTTGCCAGTATCTGCATTGCCAGCATCAATGCTGCCAGTATCTGCTAGGGGCTCGATCGGGATCGCAGGGCGGCGGGGGGATTCAAAGGCCCAGTGTTTAGAATACGTCGCGCCGCTTGCGATCCAGCGTTTGAGGAGATCCTTTTGAGCCTCGTTGAGTCGCCGATTGGACTTCGGGGGGGGCATGAGGGTCTCTGGGTCGGTCGATTCGATTCGATCGACGATTTGGTCGACTGCATCGGTGGGTTGATCGAGTCGCAAATCGGCCTGCCGTTTGTTGGCGTCTTGGCCGTGGCAGTAAAGACAGTTCTCTGAGAGGATCGGTCGGATATCCCTATTGAAATCGATCGCTTCGAGATTGCCTGTATTGGGGTTGCCTGTATTGGGGTCTGGGGCTTGTCCGAATATCGATCCGCAGCACTCCAAGAGCAGGACTGCAACGAAGGTTGCCACAAGACGGTACGTTGAGGTGGTCCACATGGTTTGGTCCGACTCAAGAGGGGGCTGAGGGAGGGATGGAGGTTCGACATGCCTCCAGCAGTGCGATCATTCGCTCGACGGTTAATTGTTCGGCTCGCAGGTTTGGTTCGAGGTTTTCCTGGGCCAGGACCGCATCGACCTGTTCTTTGGTCAGGAGTTCCTGCATGGCCGAGATGACTTGGCTGCGGAGGAATTTGCGACGGTGAAGGAACATCGCCCGGAGTCGAGTGTGGAAGAACTCCAGATCGACGATCCTTGCGCGTTTAACAGCGTTGGGAATGATTCGGATGATGGCCGAGTCGACGTTGGGTCGTGGCCAAAAAACGCTCGGGGGCAAAATTCTCAAGATTTCGCAATCGCACTGCGACTGCATCCAGATCGAAAGGGCGCTGTAGTCTTTGCAGGAAGGTGGAGCGATGATCCTTTCGCCGAGTTCCTTTTGGATCGTCACGACCATGCGTTCGACGAGGGGAGTTTCGTTCAGCAAATTGCTGATGATAGGGGTCGCGACGTTGTAGGGGAGGTTCGCGACGAGTTTGAACTTCGATCCTGGGATTCGCGACATCGCCTCGCGGATATTGTCGAGCAGTTCGGCTCGCAAGTGGTTCTTATTGCGCAAGGCATCGCAACAGAGGAGTCGTACGTTCGGATGGGAAGCCAGTTCGCGGGCCGCGATCGCTTGGAGGTCCCGGTCGACCTCGACGGTCAAAACCGCACCGGCGCGAGTCGCAAGGGCTTTGGTCAGCGAGCCCATACCGGTCCCGATTTCCAGCACGACATCGCTCGTTGAGAGTTCTGCGCCGTCGACCAGCAGATTGAGCAGATTCAGGTCGATCAAAAAATTTTGACCGTACTTGGTTTTCGGCTGGAGGCCTGCGCGTTGGAGCGTCCGGGAAAGAAAGCTGAGTGTTTGCCGATCGCTCATCAGGGCTTATTCTGCAAGAGGCTTGATCTCGAATATCGCTTCGACCTCTACCGCCATGCCGTTGGGCAGCGAGTTGGTCCCAAGGGCGCTTCGGGCTCCGATTCCTAGGTCGTTGCCGAGCAGGTCGACGAAGACTTGGCTAAAGCCGTTGATGACCAGCGGACTTTGTCCAAAGTCATCGGTGCAACGGACCAGTCCTAGGGTCTTGACGATGCGGACAAGACGATCCAGGCTCGAGAGTTCTCTTCGCAAGGTAGCGAGCATGGCTAGGGCCGTCTGCCTAGCGGCGGCTTGGCCCGCTGTGACGTCCAGGTCCAGACCGACGCGTCCGAGCATCAGCGAGCCATCGGGAAGAAGCGGGCCGTGTCCCGAGACGTACGCGAGGTTGCCGACAATCAAGACGGGTTTGTAGAGCCCAACGGGCTTGGGAGCAGGGGGTAGGGTCCAGCCTAAGGACTCGAGTTTTGTTTCAAGAGATTCCATGGTTCGGTGCAGGAGAGTTGCTGGTTGGCCCGTATTTGTTTCCGGGTTAGTTTCCGTGTTTGGTTCAGCCGACGAGATGATTGAGAATTTGAAGGATCCCATTGAGGTGGGCCATGCGCGGACCGAAGCGATCGAGGAAGTCGGCGAACATGTATTCACTATCGACGAGTTGCTCTTGGGAGTCTTCAACCTCCGAGGTCATCTTCGCTAAGAAATCGGTTTGGACGGCCGAGAGCGTCTCGAGGGCCGAGCGGCAGGCTTGGACCAACTCCGGATGAGCGCTTCGCCACTGGTTCATTTCGTTTTGGCGTTGGGTCGATGCTTGCTGGGTGTTTTGAAGGACCTGGCGGTTGATTTGCAGCATTTGCTCGACCATCTGATTTTGACGGTTTTGAGCATCGACCAATTGCCTCATCAGGGCGATCATCGCCGTGCCGACATCAGGGTTTCGGTTTGCAGTCGGGGCGTTGGGAGCCTGAGCAGGAGCATTTTGCCCGCTGGAGGCGTCGGCCGAGACATTGATCGAAAAAATGGGGGAAAAAGGTCCTGGGTCGTTAGACATCGTGATTTGCTTGCAAAGAGGCTCGAGATGAAGAAACAAGCCGGAGATCGCCCGAAAGCCCGCTGAATATCCAGTATATCGCCGAGGGTGCTCAAAAGTCGAGTTTTCGGAACGAGTGGCTTGTTAATTTGGCGAATTTGTGTCGACAAGTCGGCTTGGGAGGCGATGTCTGGACAGATCCGGCTCGGCGCGTCGAAGCTTAGGGCGGGGTCTTTGACCTTCAATCGCAGACGGTTTCGCAAGATTCACAACATAGACGCATGGCATCAGACAACGTTTCGTCACAGAAATCCCTGGGTTTCGTCTCGGTCCGGCATCGCTTGGACCAAGGCTACTTCGGTGGCTATTTGCTGATCAACAGCGTGGCCCGACCCCTGGAATTCCATTGCACGATGCCGGTTCAGCCGACCCGGGCTCAGTCGATCCTCTTTGGGCCGACTCTCGAGGAATTTCTCTGCGGTGAGCAGATTTGCAGAGCGTTGCTCTCGCGAGCCAAGCTTCAGCCCCAGGTGGTTTTGGTCGATTCTCCTGCGGCCCTGTGCGTTCGCCATTGGATCGACTTGCCGATCCTATGGGTCCGGGCCGGTGGAGCTTCAGGGGGGACAAGCTTGGAGCAACCGTCCACCGGAGAGCTTCTGAGTCCGACGAGCCTTGAGCATGGCTTTCAAACCCCTAGCCATCAGCGGAATGCTTCTGAATACGCGGAAAGATCCTCGGAGCACTACCGGTTTTGCTGCTTGGAATCCTACCGCAGCGACCTCGACGCGGTCGATTGGCTCAACGAATCCTATGCGATCGAACATGATTTGCGCGAGCCTTTCGAGCGGATCATCGAAGCGTTGTCCGAGGCGCATCCCCGAACCAAGGCAGCTTGAGCATGAACGACTCCCAGGGGTCTGTGCCTCTTGAGGTTCTCTCGGAGTTCTATCCGACGATTCCCTTGAGCGAACTTGCAGAAATACCTGCAGTCGCCGGTTGGCAAAGCGAGCTTGTGGCCGAGACTCTCCCGCGAATGCACAATGCATTGGCCGAGTACTCTGGACTTTGTGCGGCTCCTGCCCCAAAGGTCCTTGCAATTCAGCTTGCGCATCCGCTCCCCAAGACGATCGGTTTTTCGTTCCCAGAGTCGCCTCATTGGACGCTCAAGACCCCGCTGCTGAGCGGTCCCAACGATGGCAAGGGGTCGGAGGCTCAGGCTCCAGGTTCGGAGGATTCGAGCGCCAAGGATCCGCAGACCGATTCGGGGCCAGAGGGACTGGGCAACCATGGGGCAAACAGCACCGGCAAGAAGACTCGGATCAAGCCGCCGAGGAATCTGATCCGCCTTGAGGACCGCTTGTACTATGTTTTGCAACCTCCGCTGGAGTCGATTGTTCAGAATGCAAAATTGACGTTCCCGTTCCAGCCGTTTCCTTATCAGATGGATGGCATCGCGTTTCTCTATGCGCGATCCTCGGCGATCCTTGCCGATGAGATGGGATTGGGCAAGACGATGCAAGCGATCACCGCCATCCGGATGCTCTTGCTCTCGGGTGAGATTCGCAACGCGCTGTTGGTCTGTCCGAAACCTTTGGTGACCAATTGGATGCGCGAGTTTCGGCAGTGGGCCCCTGAGATCCCCATCGCTGTGATCGAAGGGGACTCGAGCAAAAGGGCCTGGGTCTGGTCGAACCCTCAAGCACCGGTGAAGATCGCCAACTACGAGTTGATGCTCAAGGACTCGTCGATCATCGACGGCGAATCGCTCTTTTTTGATTTGGTGCTTTTGGACGAAGCGCAACGGATCAAGAATCGCAACAGCACGACGAGCGAAGTGGTCCGATCGATCCCACGGAGCCGTTCATGGGCGTTGACTGGAACGCCGATCGAAAACTCGGTCGAGGATCTCGTGAGCATCTTCGAGTTTCTCTCGCCAGGGCACTTGCGCGATGACATGCATTTGAAGTCGCTTGGTCATGCGACGCGCGACCATATCTTGCGCCGGACCAAAGACAAGGTGCTCAAGGACATGCCGCCGCGTCTCTACCGCAACGCGGATCTGGAGCTGACCCCCGAGCAACGCTCAAGCTACAAGATCGCCGAGGAGGAGGGTGTCGTGCATCTTGCCGATCTTGGCGAATCGGTGACCGTTCAGCATGTTTTCGAATTGGTGCTAAGGCTCAAGCAAATCTGCAACTTCGATCCCGTCAGCGGCTCGAGCAGCAAACTCGAACGGTTGGAAGCCGACATGGAGGAGATCGCAGCGAGCGGTCAAAAAGCGATTGTTTTCAGCCAGTGGGTTTCGACCCTGGATGTGATTTCCGAACGGCTTGCGCGATTCAATCCGGTCGAGTACCACGGTCGTATCCCATCGAACCGCCGCGATGGCGTGATCGAACGGTTCCGCAATGATCCTTCGTGCAACGTGATCCTCATGAGCTACGGGGCAGGGGCCGTGGGCCTGAACTTGCAGTTTTGCCATTACGTGTTCCTGTTCGATCGCTGGTGGAATCCTGCCGTCGAAGACCAAGCCATCAATCGCGCGCACCGCTTGGGGGTCAAGAAGGCCGTGACGGTCACTCGGATGATGGCCGTCGAGACGATCGAACAGCGGATCGATGCGGTCTTGTCGGAGAAAAGGGAACTGCTCAGGACCCTCTTTGCCGAAGCCGGCACGCCGACGAATCTGGGGCTCAATCGGAACGAAATCTTCGGCCTCTTCGGCCTGAACGTCCCGCCCCGCTTCAAAGGATTTGCAGCTTAGTCGTCACCAAGTTCCAAGCCCAAAGACCCATGGCGATGGCCATCGATACACACGATCCGCTCAGGGCAAAGAGTCCCCACTGATCTCGGAGTCGAGGGCTCGCTGTCCATATCACCCAGGCGAGCCATGGGACCGACAAGGCGGCTACGAGAAACAGCATCGAGCCTCCGAGATTCGCCCGGATCGCTTCGGGGACTCGGCCTTCGATCATCAGGGCCCAAGAGGTCGTCATCCCGCAGGCCGGGCAGCGAATCCCAAGAATCGCGACCGAGGTGCAAGCAGGCAAGCCAAGTTGCTGGTGAGTGCCCAAGCCGCTCGGGTCGGGGGCCAACCAAGCTGCAACGCTCAGGACGGCGACCAAGCCTGCCGTCAGGACCGCAAGACTGATCCGTTCCTTCCTGCCCAGCAATTGGCCTGACATCAGGTGTACCGAACGTTGCGAAACTGCGGCTCAAAAAACGCTGGCAACAGAGCGTCGACTCGCAGCAGACCGTCGCTAGTCAATCGGATCTGAGCGTCTTGAGAACTCGAATCCGAAGGCAACTGGACATATCCATCGGCAGCATAAGCATTCCATTCGGATTGCCAGTGCTCGAGGATGTCGACCTGGAATTTTTGTCGGAAGTACTCGACGTGCAGGTATCCCTTTTTGAGTTGCAAAATCATCTCGCGGATCAAACGCTGTTGCGGTGTTGGGCGATAAGCGCGTCCGATGGGAAGTCGATTCTCATCGAGGATGATGCTCAAGTAACGCTCCCATTCCGGAACGTTTTGGTAATGGACTCCGCCGACATGCCCAAAGCTCGCGATGCCTGTTGCAAGTAGATCCGATCCTCTCCAAAGGTTATCCCGGTACGAGAAACTGACCTTCGTCGGATCCTTGACGACTGTATACGCACTGCTGATCGAGTAACCGTTTTCTTGAAAGACATCGAAGGCGTATCGGACCCAGTCCCGCTTGGTCGGCCAAGTCGCTACGGCCGACTCGCTTTGGGACTCGAGCATCCCCTTGGAGTAGACGGTATTGAAGGGGAGTTCCATCTGATAGATGGTCACACTCTCGGGCGATAGCTCAAGGGTCTTTTGAATGTTCTGCTTCCAGTTCTCCCAGGTCTCACCGACCATGCCCGAGATCAGGTCGATGTTCACGTTGGCAAAGTCCGCCTTGGCGATCCATTCCCAAGCTCGGTACACCTCCTTGGAAAGATGGGCTCGACCGTTCTCTTCGAGGATCGCATCGGAGAAGTTTTCGACCCCGAGGCTCAAGCGAGTCACGCCGAGTTCCTTAAGGATCTGTACCTTCGATTCACTGAGCGTTCCTGGCTCGCACTCAAAGGTAACCTCCTCGGCCCCATTCCAGGATACATGGCGGTGCAGGCGGTCCATCAGAGACTGCAGTTGCTTGACCGATAGAAAGCTCGGGGTGCCGCCGCCGAAGTAGACGAAGCGGAATTGGCGGTCTTGCATCAGAGGCTGCTGGGCGACAAGACTGATTTCCTGGCACAGGGCCGAGACATATCGCTCGATGGCTTCGGCGTTGACGTTGGTGAAAACCTTGAAGTAACAGAACTTGCAACGCTTGCGGCAAAAGGGGATGTGCAGGTAGAGCCCCAACGGGGGGAGCCCTTCGGGTTGCCCAGGGATAGCATTCTCTGGGAAAGCTTGCCCTGGGATACTCGTCGTGGCTGGACAGGTGCCCAGGGCGCTGAGGGCTTCGGGGATCGCCTCGGGGGTCCACTGCGAATAAGGTGGGTAATTCGAGATGAAGTAGCTTCCCACTTCGGTCTTGGTGGCTTCGGTCGACATGCCTAGTGGATAGTTCGTTTTAGTGTTGAGGGCTTGCTCGGAACTCCCCCTAATTTACCTTAGCTCTCCATTTTCTGCACCCTTTGGTGCGACCTTGAGGCTGAATTGTCCAGGCCGTCGGCTCGAATTCGCAATCGGCTGGTTGGAATTTACCGGCAGGTGGGCTAGGACTGACCCCTGACGATTTGCTAAAGATCTACGGGAGTATGAAAAGCCTCATCCAAATCTCTGAATCGCTTCGAATCCTGTTTATTCGCAGCAATCTCCAAACCCGTATGGCGATGGTCTTCTGCACGGCGCTGCTTGCAGTGGGCTTGGGACTGTTGGTCCAAAATGCCAACCTCCTTTCGAATCGGATGGAGTATTTGCTCGACGGCCAGGATTTTGCCCCCGAACAACTCGACCAATTCGAATTGGCTTTCAGCGGTGCGAGCCTGCGGAATTACGAACGGGTCGGAAACCGCATGCGTGTCCCTTCGAACTCCAAGGATGCTTACCTCAAGGCGTTGGCTCAAGCCAAATGCTTGCCGGTTCGCTTGGAACAGGATATCGCAGGTTCGAGCGATCCATTGAGGTTCCTCGAACCTCGAATCGTCGCCCAGGAACGCGAGCGCAAAGAGAGGATCATGCAGATCCAAAACACGCTCAAAGAGTTCCCTTTCGTACGCCACGCCGTGGTGACCTACGACGAAAAATCTGAAGGCTTTTCGGCTGACAAAAAACGCGCAGCGACCGTCGCGATCCACCCGAAAAACAAACCTTATCTTTCTCGCGCCGAACGCAGGAATATCCTGAGACTCGTCCA
>Ga0207941_1000296_pt1 | contig 15672 bp, 15 predicted proteins | sample LakMenEpi13Sep12_FD_150695 | JGI IMG/M metagenome (GOLD analysis project Ga0207941, IMG submission 150695) | Freshwater microbial communities from Lake Mendota, WI - 13SEP2012 deep hole epilimnion (SPAdes) | ecosystem: Environmental > Aquatic > Freshwater > Lake > Epilimnion/Euphotic zone ...
GATCCATTGGGAGAAGAATGATAGGCGCAAGAAAGCGGGGACGCCAGAGCAGCGCATTTTTGACGGAACAAAGCATTTGCTGTTGCTGCGCAAGAAACTGGAGATGGTGGGAGATTATAAAAATCTGGAGTGGCTTTGGACCTATAACAATCACATCGCGGCATACTTGCGCAGCTGGCAGGAGAATCGACTATTCTGTATTTTTAATTTCAGCAGCAATACACAGCTGATCAGTTGGCAATGGGTGAAGCATCATGGTCCTGTGCCTTTGCAACTCAAGGACCATTGGAGTGGTGATACCTTTACTGTAGGGGGCGATGATGAGCAGATGATTCTTGAACCCTATTCTTTTTTCTTGTTGGAACCTGCGTGACAAGGGAGAAGATGAAGGGGGAAGTGCGAAGTTAGGTGCTGCGACCTTTGCAAACTGCGACCTAGCGAATTAGATCGGCTACCGTTTTACCTTCAAGAATCTTCAAAGTAGCATCTCGCACTTCAATCATCGTATCGTGTAATCCGCAATTGTTTTCGTCGCAGTTTGAGCAGCGTTCGTAAAAGTATAAACTCACGCAGGGCAGCATTGCGATGGGGCCGTGGATGAGCCGGATGATTCTCGCGAGTGGGATCTTCTGCGGCGGCAGGTTCAGAAAATAGCCACCGCCTTTTCCTTTTTTAGATTCAAGAATGCCTTCCTTCCTCAGTTGCAACAAAATGTTCTCCAGGAACTTAAGGGGAATTTTTTTTTGCTCAGCAATTTCTGAGATCAGGACGGGCCCCTGGTTCTGGTGCTCAGCCAGGTATTGCAAAGCCTGCAGTGCGTATTGGGTCTTCTTGTTTAACACCCGGGTAAATTAAGAAAATTCCGGCACTCTGATTATAATGCGAGAACATCCTGCATGGAATAGATGCCATTTTTATTGTGTAGGTATTCTGCTGCCATCACGGCACCAAGGGCAAATCCATTTCGGTTATGCGCGGTGTGGATGATGTCTATATCGTCTACGTCAGAATGGTATTTGATCTGGTGGGTACCCGGTGCCGGATCTTCACGTATACTCAGGATCGAGAGTTCAGATGCATTTTCTGCGGTATGGTTCACCCAGCTTTTTTTCCGGTCCATATTCTCCAGGATACCCTCTGCCAGGGTGATTGCCGTTCCACTTGGGGCATCTTTTTTTGCGGTGTGGTGGATCTCGGTCATCGTCACATCATATCCTGCCTGACGGTTCATGATCTTTGCCAGGTGCTTATTCAGCGCGAAGAAAATGTTGACACCGATACTGAAATTACTGGCATACAACAGCGCGCCTTCTCTTTTTTTGCAATAGTCCGCTACTTTATCGTATTGATCCAGCCATCCTGTGGAGCCGCAGACCACGGGGGTACCTGCTTCTAAACAGCGCATGAGGTTTTCATATGCAGAATGTGGTCCCGTGAATTCTATCGCAACATCAGACTTTGCCAGATTCTCTTTGGTAAAGTCTGATATATTGTTCAAGTCGATCTTGAGGTTGACGGAATGACCGCGATCAAGGGCTATCTGTTCGATGACTTTACCCATCTTTCCATAACCAATCAATGCAATATTCATTCCGCTGAATTTAGTATGAAGGTAAGACAGTTCGTGATTTAGATTCCCGCCAGTTGAAGACGAGGCTCACCCCGTTTGATCTTCCGCCCGGTGCTACCCATGGTTTTACTTTCATACTGAGGTCGTCAGACACGTTGAAACCCTTGAGGTGTGCGTCCACGGCTGCATCTGCCACCTGCAGCCCCCAGAGCACAAGGAAAGCAAGTACGGAGAAATCCATATTCTGCCGGAACTCATCGCGGTAAATCTTCAATGAGCCCGAGGAGAGCGGTTGAAGTTGGGGATCGATGTTGTCTTCTGGCAAAGGAACCGTAGCCGTATCATTGTAGAGTTTGATCCTGTAAGCTTCTCTGGTTTTATCATACCAGGATTTATTGTACGTAAACGTATATACGGGTATCGCGAGGGCACCGTAAACGATGGGGATTTTCCAGTATCGTTTGTTGTAAGCCTGGCCCCATCCCGGAATGATGGCAGAGCGGATCGCGGCTTTGCCTTGTGGTTTCCGTTCCTTCTTTTTGGCTGTGTCTGTTACAGATTTCTTCAGGGAATCTTTTGCAGGAATGGTGTCTGCAGGCAAGAGAAATTGATGCGCGAAAGCCTGTTGGCCAAAGCTCAACCCAATAACAAGTATGCACAGCCTGAAAACATTCCGCATATTAATGTACCGTGATGTTCATCTTCTCCAGTATTGCATTAAGCTCTTCCAGAGAATAATATTCCAGGCTGATCACTCCATGGCCTTTCTTGCTGTGTTGCAATTTCACCCTGGTATTGAAATGAGAGGCTAAGTTATCCTCGATCCTTTTATAGGCCGCCGGAATATCTTGTTTTACCGCTTTTTTAACAGGGTCACCCGTCTTGTACATGGTGCGCACAAGGTTTTCTGTTTGCCTTACAGACAGCCCATCGTCCATGATCTTGTGAAAAACATAGAGTTGTTTGTCTACGGAATCAACGTTAATAACCGCCCTTGCATGACCCATGGAGAGCGAGCCATTACGCACCGCTACCACAATAGCAGGCGGGAGCTTTAATAGACGGATATAGTTGGTGACGGTTGATCTTTCTTTGCCCATGCGCTCAGCAACTTGCTCCTGTGTAAGGGAGCACTCATCCATCAGGCGCTTATAGCTCAACCCGATCTCAATGGCGTTCAGGTCCTGCCTTTGCAGGTTTTCCAGCAGAGCAAGTTCCAGCAATTCCTGGTCGTTCACATTGCGCACATATACCGGCACTTCTTTCAGTCCGGCCAGTTTAGACGCACGATATCTTCTTTCACCGGCTACCAAACGGTAACGGTTACCCGCAATTCTGGAAACTGTGAGTGGCTGGATGATCCCATGTATCTTGATGGATGCGGCCAGTTCTTTCAAGGCAGTTTCATCGAAGTCTTGCCTGGGCTGGTTGGGGTTTACCTCGATCTGTTCAACAGGGACGATGTTAGACGCCGTGGTTTTTTCTACCACATCCTGTTTGAGGTTCCCCGATGTTGTTTTAAGGTCCTGATCAATGCTTTGGAGCAGGGAACGGATTCCTTTGCCCAATGCATCTTTCTTATTGCTCTGATTGCTCATCGTTGATGGTTAAAACACGGTCTTCCTGCCTGATCCTGGTTTTGTTGTTCTTCTGCAGGATCTCTTTGGCGAGGTTTAAATAATTTATGGCACCTTTACTCTCTGCATCATACAGGATCGCGGGCTTACCGAAGCTAGGCGCTTCACTGAGACGGGTGTTCCGATGGATGACCGTATCAAACACCAGTTCATCAAAATGCCGGCGCACTTCACTGACCACCTGGTTGCAAAGGCGCAGGCGACCGTCATACATCGTCATCAAAATACCTTCTATTTCAAGTGCGGTGTTTAGTCTGCTTTGAACGATCTTAATGGTGTTCAACAATTTCCCCAGTCCTTCCAAAGCAAAAAATTCTGCCTGAACGGGTACCACTACTGCATCCGCAGCTACCAGCGCATTCACCGTGATCAGGCCCAGGGATGGTGAACAATCGATGATGATGAAATCATAATCGTCCTTCACTTCCTGGAGAATATTTTTCAGTACGGTTTCCCTTTGGGGATAGTTGATCATTTCAATTTCAGCTCCCACCAAATCAATATGTGAAGGCATTAGAAAAAGATTCGGGATGTCCGTTTTCAGCACTACATCACGTGCTACCATCTGGTTCACCATACAATCATACAGGCTCTGCTGCACATTGTGCAGATCGAAGCCCACACCGGTAGTACTATTGGCCTGGGGGTCAGCGTCCACCAGCAGGGTTTTGAATTCCAGGACGGCCAGACTGGCAGCAAGGTTAATGGCTGTGGTGGTTTTCCCTACTCCTCCTTTCTGATTGGCTATGCCGATAATACGAACCATGCGTTCTTGAATTATTTGATGTTGATCGTTTCGCCGATTGCTGGCAACAACAATTGGATCCCTTTCTCTTTAAATGTTTCACCCACCTCTTCCTTATTGATCCGGATGTACCCGAAGGTGTCATAATGAACACCTACCACCAGCCTGCACTGCACCATTTCCGCGGCAGATGCGGCATCTGCTGCATCCATCGTGAAATTGTCGCCGATGGGCAACACCGCAAAATCAAGCTTAGCCCATCCGGGGATCAGCTGCATATCGAGGGTAAGGGCCGTATCGCCCGCATAATAAAAATTGCCGTCATCACTGGTTATCACAAATCCCATCGGGTTGCCACCGTAAGATCCATCGGGTAAACCAGCGCTGTGCTGGGCCACTACGCATTTGACCTGCCCGAAATCAAAGCTGGCCTTTCCGCCTGTATTCATAGGGTGCAGGTTGGTGACTCCTTGCTTGCCCAGCCACTCATACACCTCCCAGTTGGCAATCACCTTGGCACCCGTACGTGACGCAATGGCCACCGCATCCGCGATATGGTCCGCATGCCCATGGGAGATCAGGATGAAGTCTGCCGGGATGCTTTGCACATCAATGCCTGTTGCCAGGGGATTGTGGGTGATGAAGGGGTCAAATAAAAGGGTTTTTCCCTTTATCACCACACTGAAACAGGAATGACCATAATAGGTGAACAGCATGAATAGCGTGGTTTTTGTCAGAATGGCAAATTTAGTCCTTCGGCACCATTTTGGGGAACAATATATCAACATAGCTGTTAAATAGGCCTATAATAATGAAGTATACCATCATTTCCGGCACCAACAGATCCGGCAGCAATACATTGAAAGTGGCCCGGCAGTACCGGGATCTCCTGAAGAACAAGGGTGTGGAATCCACGGTTGTTAGTCTTGAGGGTGTAGACTTAAACCAGAAAACACAGGATTGGGCTGATGTGGAGCGGGAAGTATTGGTGCCCACAGACAAGTTCATATTCATTTTACCTGAATATAATGGCAGTTTCCCCGGCGCCTTGAAAACGGTGATCGATATGAGTGATCACCGAAAAGTATGGTCCGGCAAGAAAGCATTGCTCACGGGCGTGTCTACGGGCAGGGCCGGCAACCTCCGGGGAATGGATCACCTTACCGGCTCACTGAACTACCTCCACGTAAACGTCCACCCCAATAAACTTCCTATTTCAACGGTTGACAAACTGCTGAATGGCGCAGGGGAGATCACTGATCAACCTACATTAAGTGCCATTGACCAGCAATTGGAGCAGTTTATACATTTTTAACGCAAAAGTTAGATGTCAAAATTCCACATTTGCAGCTCATTTTTTTGACCGTTGACTTTTGAATTTTTCCCATGCGCAGACTCCTCGGTTCTGGCCTCGTCATCATCGTCCTAATCCTTCTGGATATCTATATCTTCCAGATCCTGCGTTTTGTGCTGCAGTCGGCATCACCACGGGTTCGTATATTTAGTTTTGTGGCCTTCTGGACAGTGAGTGCCATCTCGGTAGCCTTCATTTTATTTGGTAATTTTTTCAGGATCGAGTCGTGGCCGCCCATGCTTCGTAACTATACTTTTGCGATCCTCATCGGCATATTCATTTCAAAAGTCATCGCCGGATTGTTTTTTATGGTGGATGATGTTAGGAGGGTAGTACAGTGGGCGGGGGTGAAAGCCTACGACCAGTGGGTGAGTGCCGCACCATTGCCCGAGCGAAACATCAGCAGATCTGCATTTTTAAGCTGGCTGGGGATCGGACTGGGCACCACGATTTTTGGCACCTTGCTCTATGGTTTTTCCAACAAGTATCGTTATCAGGTGAACAACATCGATCTGAATTTCGATACGCTACCTGAGCCATTCAAAGGGCTTCGCATTGTGCATATCTCCGATATCCATTCCGGCAGTTTTACCAACAAAGAGGCAGTGGAGAAAGGCGTGCAGAAAATCCTGGATACAAAGCCTGACCTGATCTTGTTTACGGGCGACCTCGTGAATGATGCAGCCGAAGAAATGAATGAATACAAAGAAGTTTTTGCAAAGCTGAACGCACCGTTGGGTGTATACAGTACACTTGGCAATCATGATTATGGGGATTATAAAGCATGGCCGAGCGAAGCGGATAAACTAGCGAATCTTGATCGTTTAAAAGCTGTTCACGCAGAGATGGGTTGGAAACTTTTGATGAATGAGCATGTGATGCTGGAGCGGGATGGAGATCGGATCGCTGTCATTGGTATTGAGAACTGGGGTGCAAAGGGATTTGTACAGCATGGTCGTTTGGATCTCGCCTACGCGGGAAGCGAACAAGTGCCATTCAAAATCTTAATGAGCCACGATCCCAGCCATTGGGATGCGCAGGTGAAACAATATGATGATATTCATCTCACCTTAAGCGGGCATACTCACGGCATGCAATTTGGCGTGGAAATTCCCGGCCTGCGCTGGAGTCCGATCAAATATTTCTACAAACAATGGGCAGGTCTTTATGAAGACGGCGCGCAGAAACTGTATGTCAATCGCGGATTTGGTTTTATCGGCTATCCTGGTCGTGTGGGGATCATGCCGGAGATTACGGTGATTAATCTTGTTTGAAATTCAATCATACAATCATTCAGTCATTCAGAAATCCTGAAGTTGGCATCCTGGAATCTTGGGGTAGCACCCCGAATGCCTGGCCTCCAACTTCCGATTGCTTGAATGATTGATTGTCTGAATGATTGATTATTAATATGATCTTTGTTAACATCCATTTAGCATGCAGATGTTTAACTTCACCCTGCATGAAAAGTCTATACCCTTAAATTGAGCCGTATGAAACAAATGGTCATGGTTACAATGGTGCTGTGCTTTGTTGCAGCAGAAGGCGCGAATGCGCAGGGTATTAAGATCGGTGTAAAAGGTGGAGCCACTGTCTACAAATTGGATGGCATTAGTTTTAAGGACAAGTTCCTGTGGGGGTATCATGCAGGTGTGACCACAGAACTGATGTGGAGTAAGAACTGGGGTATTCAACCGGAGTTTTTATTCAACCAGTCGAACACACAGACCGGTTACTCTTTTGATACCCTTTACAGGTCCATTAACCCGGGAACCTTGAAAGACATTAAACTGAATTACCTCTCCATTCCCATCTTGCTTTCCTGGAGACCATCGCCATTCATCACCTTCCAGGCAGGACCGCAATTCAGCGTCTTGATGTCAAAGCAACGCACATTGTTACAAGATGGCGCTGAAGCATTCAAGGCAGGCAATGTATCGATGCTTGCTGGTGTACAGGTGAATCTGCTTTCTTTCCGTATATATGGACGGTATGGCTGGGGTCTGGTGAATATGAATAATATCGATGACAAAGATCGTTGGCAAAGCCAGGGGGCACAGTTGGGTGTGGGATTTGTTTTTTAGTTCGCAGTTCGCATAGGTCGCAAGGTCGCAGTTGTTTTCCCCTGCGAACTTTGCGACCTGCGTTTTGCGAACTGAATTCGGCATCGTAATTGACCTATATAGCTATCTAATCAAAATAACCCGCTCGGCCTGATGGTGCTGCCATCATGTCGGGGCAAAGGATAGCTATGCAGAATACAGATATTTGGCTTAGGCCTGATGAGGACATGGAGTTTATGCCTATCCTCCCTTTACACGATAGTGATGGTGAAAACGCTGATGATACCAACATTCCAGATGAATTACCCCTTGTTCCCCTTCGTAATACTGTTCTGTTTCCCGGGGTTGTTATCCCTATAACCGTAGGTCGGGATAAGTCGATCAAAGCCGTCAACGAAGCCTACAAAACTGACAAAATGGTAGGTGTACTGGCGCAAAAAGACAGTAACACCGAAGATCCGCAGCCCGAAGATCTTGTGCGTATCGGTACTGCTGCAAAGATCCTCAAACTGATCAAAATGCCCGACGGTGGTACCACGGTGATCATCCAGGGAAAGTCTCGTTTTACATTGGATGCGGTGACTTCCGAGGACCCTTATTTAAGGGGCAAGATCACTACCCTCGTTGAAGACGTGGTGAGTAACGATACCCAGTTTGATGCAACGATATCTTCATTGAGAGATTTATCGGCCCAGATCATTCAACTCTCTCCGAATATCCCCTCAGAAGCATCCATCATATTAAAGAACATCGAGAACGCGAGTTTCCTCGTGCATTTCATCAGTTCCAATATGAATGCTGACCTTAAAGAGAAGCAGGAATTGTTGGAGACGAATGACCTCAGGACGCGGTCGGAAAAGCTGATGCACCTTTTGCAGCGTGAACTGCAGTTTGCCGAGCTCAAGAATAAAGTGACCACTAAAACAAAAACGGAGCTCGATAAGCAACAGCGGGATTATTTTCTTCAGCAGCAGTTGAAAAGCATCAAGGAAGAGTTGGGTGGGGATACCAACGACAGAGAAGTGATGGACATGAAGCAGAAAGCGGAAGCCAAAAAATGGCCGCAGGCAGCTAAAGACATGTTCAGGAAGGAGATCGAGAAGCTGGAACGGATGCATCCCAGCACACCTGATTATTCCATCGTTTATAACCATGCGGATCTGTTATTGGATCTTCCATGGGATGAGATCACGGTAGATAACTATGATCTTCGTCGCGCCAAAAAAGTATTGGACGCAGACCACTATGGAATGAACAAGATCAAGGAAAGAATTCTTGAGTATCTGGCGGTGTTGAAGTTGAAAGGGGATATGAAGAGTCCGATCCTTTGCTTTGTGGGACCTCCCGGTATTGGTAAAACATCATTGGGCAGAAGCATTGCGAATGCCATCGGCAGAAAATATGTGCGGTTGAGTTTAGGTGGCCTGCATGACGAATCGGAGATCCGTGGTCATCGCAAAACCTATATTGGCGCCATGCCCGGGCGTATTGTTCAGCAGATCCGCAAGGTGAAATCATCTAATCCGGTGATGATCCTTGATGAGGTGGACAAGGTAGGGAAAGACAATCGCGGGGATCCGTCCAGCGCTTTATTGGAGGTGTTGGATCCGGAACAAAACCATAGCTTTTATGATAACTATCTTGAGATGGAATACGATCTCAGCAAGGTGTTGTTCATTGCAACCGCCAATGATATCAACAGCATCCAACCTGCACTAAGAGACAGGATGGAGATCATCGATCTGAACGGATATGCGGTGAAGGAGAAGCTGGAGATCGCAAAGCGTCATCTCATCCCTAAGCAGAAAGAGGCGCATGGATTGAAGGACATCAAGTTTGTGATTGGAGATGGTGTGATTGAGAATATCATAGAGAACTATACGCGTGAATCCGGAGTTCGGGAGCTCGATAGGCAGTTGGCTTCTATCATGCGTTCTATGGCGAAAGACTATGCGATGAACGGGAAAGTAAAAGCTTCCCTTCGGAAATCGGATATTGAAAGGATCCTTGGTAAACCGAGGTATTCAAATGAAATCTATAAAGCTGCGCCTGTACCCGGCATCGCTGTTGGACTGGCATGGACCTATGTAGGTGGAGATATTTTGTTTATCGAGAGTGTGCTATCTGAAGGTAAGGGCGACCTGAGGCTTACCGGTAACCTTGGAAACGTGATGAAGGAAAGTGCTTCTACGGCACTAACCTATTTACAGGCCAATGCTCGCAAGCTGGGACTGGATCCGGCCACCTTCCAAAAGATGAACGTGCACATTCATGTGCCTGAAGGTGCTGTTCCCAAAGACGGGCCGAGCGCGGGTATCACGATGTTGAGTTCACTCGCGTCTGCCTTTACCGGAAGAAAGGTTAGGCCCTATCTGGGAATGACCGGAGAGATCACACTGCGTGGGCTCGTACTTCCTGTTGGCGGTATCAAGGAAAAAGTACTGGCCGCAAAGCGGGCGGGCTTGAAAGAACTGATCCTTTGCTGGCAGAATGAAAAGGACGTTCAGGAAATTAATTCAGACTTCATCAAGGGACTGAAATTCCACTATGTAAAGAATGCACAGCAGGTGCTGGAAATAGCTTTGAGTTAGTTCGCAGATCGCGAAGGTTGCATAGGTCGCAGGCTGTTCTTTCTGCGAACTATGCGCCCTGCGCAGTGCGAACTAGGCTATAGCTGAGAGTTATATATAGTTTTGCCCATTTTTTCTTGCGGCACCAAACAAACCCTTTTTCTTCGTGTTCATATTAGCATAGAATTCTTCGTTAAGAATTTTCATGTTGGTTGTTTTAAGGGTTAAAAGAAACTCCCCCATGTCCATGGGGGAGTTTCATTTTTAGTACTTTGCAGTCCATGAAATGGCTGATTAGCTTGGTGTTTTGCTCAGTGTTGACGGGGCAGGCAGTTGCCCAAACCCTCGGCGGTGATGCAGCCTATACTTTTCTCAACAATCCTTCCTCTACACAGCTTACTGCGTTAGGCGGCGTGAATATTTCGAATATATCGAAAGATGCTTCCCTGGCTTTTTACAATCCGGCATTGTTAAGAGAAAATCTTAACAGTCAGTTTAGTTCAGATTTTTCTTTGTTCTTTGGAGGGATCAAACAATTGCATGCGCAAGGCGTCTTAGCGCACAAGGCTTCACAAACTATTTTCAGTGCGGGTGTTCAATATGTGCATTATGGCTCAGCGATGCAAACGGATCCCGCCGGCAATGTGATGGGAGAGTTCAGGCCCTCTGACTTTGCGATACAGGTTTCTGCAGGAAGAAAGTATTTGGATCGATGGTTTTATGGCGTCAACCTGAAATTTATCCAAAGCAACTATGGAGTGTACAGATCTTCAGCGATCGCAGCCGACTTCGGCCTAAATTATCTTGATTCAGCGAAAGGGTGGCAGGTGGGTTTTCTTGCCCGTAATATGGGCATGCAGCTAAAGACCTACGCTGGCGAAGGAGAGGATATGCCCTTTGATCTGCAATTAGGTGTCACCAAAAGATTTATTGGCTCACCTTTTCAGGTATCGGTGACAACGCAACGCCTTCACCAGTTTGACCTTGCTTACGAGGATACCACATTTAATGCAAATAACGGGTTTCCAAATCAATCCACCGGATTCATGACAAACTTGTTTCGGCATTTTGTATTTGCAGGGCAGGCATATGTGGGTGATAAGCTTGAATTCACGCTCGCTTACAATGTACTGCGCAGGGCTGAATTAAAGGTTCCTAATGCTACCGGAGGACTCAGTGGGATTTCATTTGGCGTGGGTCTGTTGCTGCCTAAAATGCAGTTTCGTTTTGCGAGGTCTCAATACATCAACTCAACCGCTTACCACCAGATCGGTTTGAATATTTCATTGTAGAACACCATTTCACACTTCCACACTCTCCTTAAACGCTTCCCTCGGTTTCAATCCCAATAACTGGAACATCGCATTGTCTGCGTCAAAGCTTGGGTTGGGCGTTGTCAATAGTTTTTCTCCTGCAAAAATGGAATTGGCTCCTGCCATGAAGCAAAGGGCCTGGTCGGAAATACTCATTTCGGCACGGCCGGCACTAAGCCTTACCATGGTGCGGGGCATCAGGATTCTTGCTGTAGCAATCATCCGTACCATATCCCAGATATCAACCTTATCGTTGTTTTCCAATGGGGTGCCTTTTACGCGAACCAGGGCATTGATGGGAACAGATTCCGGATGTTCCGGAAGCGTGCTGAGGGTATGCAGCATCTTGATCCTGTCGCCATGTGTTTCCCCAAGGCCTACAATACCGCCACAACAAACAGAGATACCAGCCTGGCGCACATTGTCCAGGGTTTTCAATCGATCGTCATACGTTCTGGTGCTGATGATCTCGCCATAATATTCAGAAGAGGTATCGAGGTTATGGTTATAGGCATACAAGCCGGCATCGGCCAGTCTTTTGGCCTGGTGCTCGTTAAGCATGCCGAGGGTACAGCATACTTCCATGCCCAGTTTATTGACTTCCTGCACAAACTCCACCACGCGGTCAAAGTCTTTGTTGTCCCGAACCTCACGCCATGCTGCACCCATGCAAAAGCGGGTGGAGCCGGCTTCTTTGGCGCGCCTTGCATACTCAATCACCTCATCGGTCTTCATCAGGCTCTGCACATTGATATCGGTATGATACCTCGCAGCCTGTGGGCAGTAGGCACAGTCTTCCGGGCAGCCCCCTGTTTTTACGGAAAGCAGTGTACACACCTGTACTTCGGCTGTATCCTGGTATTCACGATGCAAGGTGGCGGCACGATAGATAAGTTCCAGTAAAGGCTTATGGTAAAGGTCCTGAATCTCTTCCAGGTTCCAGTTGTTTTTGATCATGGGTCAAAAATAGCATTAGCCCTTGATTTTTCGTTTCAAGAGAAATAATTTTCTCTTGGAATCAGCGATCTCGGATTCGTTTACCAGCTCAAATTCAGCCGAAAAGGCTTTCAGGAAATTGGTTTCGGTGTATTCCGTAAATATGTTTTCCCGGTGAGCAAGTAATAAAACAGCCTTAGGGTCGTCAATGGGGACAAATTCTATCAGCAGATACTCCCCAAATTTGCCCAATCCCTTGGCAAGAAGATCAAATGAAAGGTTTTTTGAAATACATAAATGATGCACTAGGGCCAAGGCAAGCACAAGGTCTGCGTTAATTCTTTCCTCGAAAGTCTTCCGCTCACGATTCATCCAGCCAATGGCGGGACTAGGGTTCATCAGATTTACGACAACGGCCGTGATATCTTCCCTGGAGGTATGTATTTGGTCGATACACATATGATCGAAATCGGCGGCTATAATCTGTGTGCCCGGGCGGGTAAACAAAGCTGCAAATTCTCCGGTATTGGCTCCAAGATCAACGATCTGCGTGACATCCAAATCCGCGGTCAATTTCGAAACACTGGTGATTTTGTCGTTAAGGTATTTGGGCGAGAGAATCGTCTCTGTATAATATTTACTCCATTGACTTTTTTCCCGGCGATTGTCCAAAGATTTGATTCCACTTTCGAGATGAGAAATTATCCTCATCAGTTTCTCCTTAGAAAACGAACTAGATACCGTTTTTGATGATCCGGAAACAACGTTTTGCAGATGAATGTGTAGCAGACAAAGCGAATCAACCCAGGACCTTCCTGGTAAAAGTTTGGACGTAAGTGCTATTGGTATCCCGTCAGGATATTGCAGTTGCATGCTAAGGATTCCAGATCCCCGGTATCTCGCCAAAACAAGCGGCGCCAAAAAACACTCACAAAATTGGTGATAGGCTTTCCAGGGTTTTGTTTCATCATATCGCTCAAAAGATGCAGAATCTATGAAAACGGGTTTGTTGCCTTCAAAAACGATATTGAAGCCTGTGGCATCTTTCAGTATCATTCCATATTTGATACTTTCCTTCAGGATGCCCAAGGTAAGCAATGCTGCATCCTTTAATTGCCTGAAGCTCCACTCATAAGGGTAGTTCAGGAAACTCAGTTGCCTTGGTTTTAATAATTTATACGCACCTTCTGTTTTGTTCTCGCATTCTTCATGTTCAATCAACCATTTTTTTTGTGTCAATGACTGGTATAGTCCGGAAGAGAGGAAATGGTCATAATCCAACCTATAAGAATTGCGCAGGAAGCGATAATAGATTCCATTTTCAATATATACATAAGCTGCCGGGTCTCTGAACGACGAGGGTTCTCTACTGATCATCCTTCTTTTTTCGGAATATAGATTTAATATAGTTCCAACCTGCGCGGAAATAAAAAGCAGCGCCGAGGATTGCTGCGATCAGCATTTGGATCAATAAATTCCCGCTCCCTGGGTCAACGTACAACAGCATCTCGGTCAATTTCTATAAAAGTACGTTTTTTTAATATTTTGACACTGTTTGTATCATAGGCAGGTTCTGCCCGGCAATTTCATTGAGTAAAATCCGGAATGTATTTACCAGATGAAACTGATGTTGTGGTACAGTTGTTTTACCTCCGGGAATTTTGATTGCCCATTGAATATTAAAAACCTCAGGAGTTTCCTTGAAGCATGATCTACAGCCGTGATCGCTGACCAGCACTATGGCGCATCCAGGGTCTTTGGCCAATGCTTCAGTGATAATGTTTTTGATCTGTATATTCACGTACTTTATCTGTGCAAGGTAGGCGGGGATGAAACTCGGAGTTGACAAATTGTTCTCATACATGGCGTCCTTCATTGAACGCTCTTTCCCCGTGGAGTCAAGCATAACCGGTGGATGGGGCAATAGGATATGACTGAATACAAATTTCGGTTTATCACGTTTAGCCTCAATATTTTTGTGAGCAAAAGCAATTCCTTTTTCATTGTACAATACGGTGTTTGCATTGAGTGTTCCTGCAAGTTTTTGAAACTTGTTAGAAGGGATTGCATGGAATAGGTCGTTTTTTGCCCACCAAGGGAGCATCTTCAATTGTTGTAACTCGAGCCATGTTGTGCCGATGGGAATTTTGACGAAAGGTTTGCTTTTACCAATTGAAAAAAGGGAATAATTCTGAATATCATAGTTATTCTTTTCTAAATAGTTGATGAAGGTGTTTTGGTGTTGGAGCAATAGGTTCGCTTTGATCGCCGATCGGGTTGTTAGTTCTGCATTTTCTGCATTCAACGAAAGAGTATCCATTCTGAACAAAGATGGAACAGCATAAATGGTTGTACGATATGCGCTTCTTGGTTGTTCAGCAATTGTAAACCCAAGTGAATCTAGGAAGTGTATAAGTTCTTCATTTTTGTATCCTAATTTATCCAACCCATAGTTACCCTGATATTCATCAAACAACAAAACATAAATATTAGGTTTGGGGAGATTTTTATTCCAAGTATTTAAAACAACATCTTGTTTGAGGGTGAAGGGTTCCTTTTTTGTAGAAGTAAAATTCATCAGGATTTCGAAAGCCAGCAATGCAAAGAAAGTTAGCGATAGAAACTGCCTAAACTTTTCTATTCCCAGTTCATTGCTTGATCTGAGCCGAATAAAAACTATAATCAATATGATAAGCAGGGAAAGAAGGAAAAGAGATGGCTTTATGTTGCTAAATACATTGTCCTTCAGCGTGACAAACAATAGCCGGCTAAACAAAGCAAAAAAAGTCAGGATTGTTGCATAAATGATTGTCTTATTCAATTTTCGCAACAGTACCCAAGATAACAGGAATAATACTAGGCTTATTAGGGCAATGTCAAAGAAAAGGCGAATAACTTCATGGACGCTGACTGCGTCTATGAAGCCATTCAGCCCGTTGAAAACAAAAAATAAATTAATAAGGACAAGTGGGACCAGTTTACGCATAATAACTAAAGTTCGTCTTAGGCGTAAGAGTCAGGAGCGTTTCATACATAAGCTTTATGGTATTCTCGATATCGTCTTTGTGCAGCATCTCAACTGTTGTATGCATATAGCGCAAGGGGATAGAGATAAGTACTGATGGACATCCGTCATTCGCGTATGCAAATGAATCTGTATCCGTGCCAGTACTTCTGCTTACTGTGCGCAACTGAACAGGGATCGATGATTTTTCCGCCACGTCTTGTACCAGGCCCAGTAATTTGTTGTGCACAGCCGGTCCGAAGGCAAGTGATGGCCCCTTGCCACAGGCACAATCCCCTTCGATCGCCTTGTTGATCATAGGGGTTGTGGTATCGTGTGTAACATCTGTGATGATGGCCACATTCGGCTTGATCCGCCTTGCCATCATTTCTGCACCCCTGAGGCCGATCTCCTCTTGTACAGCATTCACCACATATAGCCCATATGACAATTTTTTATTCTGTTCTTTCAATAGCCGAG
>Ga0207941_1000297_pt1 | contig 15640 bp, 20 predicted proteins | sample LakMenEpi13Sep12_FD_150695 | JGI IMG/M metagenome (GOLD analysis project Ga0207941, IMG submission 150695) | Freshwater microbial communities from Lake Mendota, WI - 13SEP2012 deep hole epilimnion (SPAdes) | ecosystem: Environmental > Aquatic > Freshwater > Lake > Epilimnion/Euphotic zone ...
GCCGCCGCTGCCGCCGCCAGCCCATCGCTGCTATCGCAACCCCCTACCCGCCAGCCCATGGGGGCCGGCCGGCTGGCGATAAGGGCCCGCACCGCGTCAAAGCGGGGGCGTGGGCGGCGGTGGGCCTGGATGGCCCGTGTCTGCAGGCTTGGAGCAAGCAAGGCTGCCAGCGGCGCTGCTGGGGATCCGGCTGCCATCCGGGTCTCCACTGGAGAAGGGGTCCCATGGGCTGCCGATTCTCCCTGAAACTCGCCCTGTAGCAGGGCCAGCCCCAGCCGGCTCAGCCCGTGCGGGCCGGTGCATACCAGCCAGTCGCCCGGGAGTCCGTCTCTACGGCGGATTGGACCGGAGCTGGCGATGTCGCCTGGCTGGCATTTTGCGGTTGGCACCCCCCCCAGCCGGCCGAGCGCCGTGATCGCCAGCAGCCGCTGGCTGCCGCCACTGCAGTCCCCCCCCAAAAGCACGCCGCCGTAGGCCTCCAGCGCCGCCTTGATGCCGCCGTAGACCCCTGCCACCCAGAGCCAGGGGGTGGGGGCCGGAGCCACCAGGGCCACCGTGATCCCCACCACGGCCGTGCAGCCCATGGCGGCCAGGTCCGAAAGGTTGGCTGCGGTGGCCCGCCAACCCACATCCGCCGCCGCCGTGGTGGCATCGCTGAAGTGGATGCCTTCCACAAGCACGTCGGTGTTCACCACCAACGGAATGTCCCCTGTGGCGGGCAAAAGGGCAGCGTCATCGGCGAACTGACCAGGGGGGGCGAAGGCCCCCAGCCGACGGATCAGCTCCAATTCGCCCAGATCGGCCAGGGTTTCCTGGCTGGTGGTTGGGTTGGGCGGGTCAGCCAATGCCCTCAGGCGTGCTCGTGCAGATTCTGGGCTCCTTCCAGCACCTTGGCGCTGACAATGCCATCTTCGGCGGTGAGCTTGTCGAGCACATCAAAGCCATCGACCACATAGCCGAAGGCGGCATAACGGCCATCGATCAAGTTGAGGCCCGCTGGGGTCAGCTCAGGCTCGGACAGGAACAGGAAGAACTGGGAGGAGCCATCGGCCAGATCCTGGTCCGAGTGGGCCCAGCCCAGGGTCCCTTTGGCGTTGAAGGGCAGCACCGGCTCGGCTTTGAACAGCCCCAGCTCTTCGAAGGTTTGGTTGTAATAGGGCTCCGCCTTTCCCGGCACCCGGATCTCCAGGGGCACCCGCCGCTCCGTCTTGGTGCTCGGGTCGATGTAGCCATCGCCAGGCCCTTGCGGATCGCCGGTCTGCAACACGTAGAAATCTTCGGCCCGGTTGAAAGGCAGGCCGTCATAGAAACCGCGTTGCACCAGATCCACAAAGGCGCCGGCGGTGAGAGGTGCGTTAAAGCCATCCACCACGGTGATCAGATCTCCCTTGGTGGTACTCAGCCGCACCGTGGCCCGGCCCAGCAGGCGCGGCAGGGCGTCGTATTCCGGCGGGATCGCAAAGGGAAAGTCTCTTACCAACAAATCTTCCGCACTGCCGATGGCCCCCAGGGCCCGGCGGCGGGCTTCCAGATAGGCATCCCGGTCTTGGTTTGCCGCCGCTTCAGCCAGGCTCTGGAGTTGGTTGCTGACCCCATCAAGCAACTCTTCGACGTGGGCGCGCTGATCGGGTTCAAAGCGATCCAGAATCGCCGCTCGCTTGGAGCCAAGCAGAGATTGGCTGCGCTGGGCGACCTGGCCCAGGGCACTCCAGCGCTTGGCCCGCAGATCAACGCTGGTGGCTTCCAGGCGATGCTGAAGATCCTGGAGATCCCCGGGGGCTACCGGCAGGGCATTGCGCAGCAGGGCCGAGGGGTCGGTGATGGCGTTGCCCCGGGGCAGGGCGGCCCAGCTGGGCGGTGCCCAGGTCAGCAACAACAACAAGGCCATGCCCAGGGCTCCGGCGCAAACCCTTTGCCAGCGGAGGGCAGGGGCGGGGGTAAGGGCGGTGGGGGATGGCGCCGCAGGCCTCTGGCTCATGGTTGGCCACTCTTTGAGCGGACTCTGGCACGTCTGCGATGCCCCTGGCCTGGTCCAAGAGGGTGTCAGTTGCCAGACGTACAATCCCCAGCGACTTGAAACGCCGGGATGATTTCCAGCAACGACTTCCGCACCGGCACCACGATTCTTCTGGATGGCCAGGTCTGGCGAGTCGTCGAGTTTCTGCATGTGAAGCCTGGTAAAGGTTCGGCTTTCGTGCGCACCAAGCTCAAAGCCGTCCAAAGTGGCAACGTGGTCGAGAAAACTTTCCGGGCCGGCGAAATGATGCCCCAGGCCCAGTTGGAAAAGGCAACCTTGCAGCACACCTATATGGAGGGCGACGAATACGTTTTCATGAACATGGATTCCTTCGAGGAAAGCCGCCTCACGGCAGCCCAGATTGGCGAAGGTCGTAAATACCTCAAGGAGGGCATGGCCGTGAGTGTCATTACTTTTGACGGCAAGCCCCTTGAGGTTGAACTTCCCAACTCCGTTGTTTTGGAAGTCACCCAGACCGATCCCGGCGTCAAAGGCGACACGGCCACCGGCGGCACCAAGCCCGCCATCGTCGAAACCGGAGCCCAGGTGATGGTGCCGCTGTTCATCACGATCGGCGAGAAAATCAAGATCGACACCCGCAACGACAGCTATCTCGGCAGGGAGTCCTGATTCCATGCAGCTCGACCACGACCAGCTCCGGGAACTCCTGACCTTCCTGGGCGCGAGCGATATCCAGGAGTTGCGTCTCGAGGGCGAAGACTTTCGCTTGGTGGTGCGTCGCAACCTGCCCACGGCGGCGCCCACTGCCCAGGCGGCCACGCCCCTGCCTGTTGTTGCCGCCTCCCCCCCAACCCCTCCGGTCCCGGTCGTCGCCGCCGTCCCGTCGCCGCCACCCCCTTCCAGCCGCAGCGACCTCCAGCCCCTTACGGCGCCCATGGTGGGCACCTTCTATCGCTCGCCAGCGCCCGGTGAGCCTGCCTTTGTGGAGCTGGGCAGCCGCATTCAGGCCGGCCAACCCGTCTGCATCCTGGAGGCGATGAAGTTGATGAACGAACTGGAAGCTGATATCAGCGGCGAGGTGGTGGAAATTTTGGTAGAGAGCGGTACCCCCGTTGAATTTGGCCAGGTCCTGATGCGCATTCGCCCCACTTGAGCCGGTTCCTGATGCCTTGGGGTCAGCCCAGCTGCCAGGCTGCCTCAAGGGCGGCAACCATGCTTTCGGGTCTGGCCACTCCCCTACCGGCGATCGCAAAGGCGGTGCCGTGATCTGGGGAGGTGCGCAGAAACGGCAGCCCCAAGGTGGTGTTCACGGCCGCATCGAAGGCCAGCAGCTTCACCGGGATCAGGCCTTGGTCGTGGTACAAAGCCAGGTAACCGTCTGCCGCCGGTCTGCCGCCTCGCCAGGCGGCCGCTGCTTCCAGCCAGCAGGTGTCGGGGGGCAGGGGCCCCTCCAGGCGCACCTCAGGGTGTTTGTCGCTCCAGCCCGCCAGGCAATCCCGTAACCAGTCTTCCTCTTCTCGCCCCAGCCGGCCGGCCTCACCGGCATGGGGGTTGAGGCCCGCCACCACCAGATGGGGCCTCTCGGTGAAGCGCCGGCAGAACGCCAGGAGCCGCTCCAGTTGGGCCCTCACCAGCTCCGGGGTGAGTTGCTGGGGCACTTGGGCCAGGGGGATATGGGTGGTGGCCAGCAGGGTGTTGAGCCGCCAGCCCCCCATGGGCGACAGGGCGGTGAACAGCATCGAGGCCCGGGGAACACCGCAGAGCTCGGCCAGCCGTTCGGTTTGTCCCGGATAGTCATGGCCGGCCAGGTGCCAGCTAGCCTTGGCGATCGGTGCCGTCACCAGAGCATCCGCTGCACCTGCCAGGACCAATTCGGCGGCCCGCGTCAGCCAACGAAAGCAGGCCGCGCCCGCCGCCGCGTCGCTGTGGCCGCATCGCACCGCTGCGTCCAGGGGCAGGTTCACGACCTTGAGCTCGGCCGGGTCGGCCAGGGGAGCAGCCCCCTGGTGCTTGAGCTGGACATAGGACTGTTCCAGCCACTGGCGACAACCCACCAGCGTGATTTCAGCGCCGGGGGGCCAGGGCCGGGCCAGGGCCTTGAGGGTCACTTCGGCGCCGATGCCGGCGGGATCTCCGAGGGCTAGCACCAATCGGGGTGGATTTACAATTGGATTGAATTGATGGGCAGGGGAGGAATCCATGGTGAGGTGGTTTTTGCTGGCATGTTTGTTGTTGTGGTTGGGGAGGGGCTTTCAGCAGGGCTGGCTAATAGTCCGCTGGGACAAGATGGCCGTGGATCTCCGTATACCCGTTGAAAAGTTGGATCCTGAGCAATACCTCAAATGAGGTTGATGCTGGCGCGCAGTCCTTCCCGATAGGAGGGATAGCGCAAGCGGTAGCCCAGGCTGTCGCAGAGGAGTTCGCTGCTGGCACGTCGGTTCTCACTCCAGAAACTGCGGGCCATGGGACCCATTGTGGCGCTGACGTCCTGCCAGCGCTGCCAGGGTGGCAGCTTGCAGCCCAACAGGTGGGCGGCGAAGCCCAGGGTTTCACTGGAGGGGCAGGGCTCCCGGTCCGCCACGATCACCGTCTGCGGGCGCTCTCCTGCCGGCATCGCCAGGCAGTGCATCAAGGCTCCGACGATGTCATCCACATGCACTCTGGAGAACACCTGGCCGGGTTTATGAATCAGGCGGGCCGTGCCGTTGCGAAGGTTGTCAAAGGGGGACCGCCCCGGCCCGTAGATGGCCGGCAGCCGAAACACTTGGACCGGCAGGCCGCTGCAGCGCCAGGCCTGCTCGCAGGCCAGGCGGGCCTGGCTGCGCTCCAGTCGGGGGCGCAGGGCACTGTCTTCGCGCACCCAATCGCCGCCGTGGTCGCCATACACCCCCGTGGTGGAAAGGTAGCCGACCCATTGCAAAGGCAGGCTTGCCAAGGTGCCGGTCAGGGTGGACAGCACGGGATCAGCTCCCTGGGGGTCGGGGGGGATCGTCACCAGCACATGGGTTACCCCTGCCAAGAGGTGCCTCTCCGGAAGGACGCCCTCTTGCGGATCAAAGCGGAGCCAATCGCCGGTCTGCTCCTCTGGTTGGGGGCCGCGGCGGTCCGTCAGAAGGACCCGTTGCCCGCGGTTGCGCAGGGCTTGGGCGAAGCGGCGGCCGGTGTAGCCAGCGCCCAACACCAGACCCTGTAGGGGCGGCCCATCACCCGGGTTGACAGCCCCAAAGTGATGCAGTACATCTGTATCAGTCCCTGAGGATTCCACCGTGACCGTGTTCCCTGGTTCCGTTCCGATCTCTACTGCATCCGCCCCCGCCAGCCGCTCTTGCCGTTTGGGTCATGGGGCTCGGTTGCAGTCTGCCCGCAGTCGCAACGGGTCAGGGCCCTGCCCATCCCGTTTTGGGGTGGTGGCGGAATCCTGGAAAGATTCCAGTCCCATGGGCGCCCCTCTGGTTTTGGTGGCCTTTCTGGTCTTGGTGGCCCTGTTGCTGGCACCGGAGCGCCCTGAGGCTCAGGAGGCCATCTGCAAGCGCCATGCGGGTGTCGAGGCCTGTCGGGTCTGGTGAACGCTGGGGGAGGCCTGGGCGGTCGGTCGGACCCACTCCAAGAGCCGAAGCGCCAGTTTCATGTCTCCTTCACCCCAGGCTCTCAGGGCCATGGCCCGGCGTGGGTCGTAGAAGGACTGGCTGCGATACCAGATAAAAATCTCCATATCTCCCTTCTGGCCATTGCAGGACAAGCAGGCGGGCACGCAGTTTTCGGTGACGCTGGACCCGCCGCGACTTCGGGGGTGCATGTGATCGATGGATTCCGACCGTTGCCCGCAATAGACGCAGCAATGGTCCGTCAGATCGTGCAGGGATTGGCGCCATCGGCGCACTCGCAGCTTCGGGCAGAGGTCTTCAAGAAACACCCCATCCCTCAGCGGCATGCCTGGTGTGCGATTAGGGAGACTTTGGCAGTGCTTTCCCGCTGTCATTGTGTCCTGGAATGCACTTCCATGGCTTGGCCGAGGCGGCGATCCAGATGCGGCTGGGCCCCACCGGCTTGATTGAGGTGGTCAGCCCTTTCGATGCGGTCACCCAGTCCCAGCTCCGCGCCCTGCGCCCCAGCGGTCGTTGGCTGCCGGCCCGGGGGTGTTGGGAGTTTCCCCTGGAGGCTGCCGTTGCCCTGGAGAACCAGTTGGCGGGGCGCTTCCCGATCACCGACGAGCTGGCCCAATGGCTGCTCTGGCTGCACCAGCCCCTACCACCCCTGCCATCGCATCGCCAGCTGGTGCAGGCAGCTGGTTTGGCGGATTCCCTGGCGGACGGGCGGTGTCTGCTGGGGCACCAGCGGCTGGCGGTGCGGTGGTTGTTGGCGCGACGCGGCGCCGTCCTTGCCGATGCCATGGGTTTGGGCAAAACGCTCACGGCCCTGGCGGCGGCTCGCGCCATGGTGCGGCTGGCGGACTGCCGGCTGGTGGTGCTGGCCCCGGTGGGCCTCCATCTGCATTGGCGTCAGGAGGCTGCGGCTCTGGGGCTGCGGTTGGAGTTGCACAGCTGGGGCCGGATTCCAGCCGCCCTGCCTGGGGCTGGCACGGTGCTGATCGTGGATGAGGCCCATTTTGCCCAGTCCCTGCGGGCTAGGCGTACTCAGGCTTTTCTGCGCCTGGCGCGCCATCCCCGCTTGCGGGCCCTGTGGTTGCTTACCGGCACCCCGATGAAAAATGGCCGCCCCGTCCAGCTCTTCCCCCTGCTTGCCGCCATCGGCCATCCCCTTGGCCGTGATCAGCGGGCCTACGAGGAGCGTTATTGCCTAGGCCACTGGCGTGAACAGGGGGGAAGGCGCCTCTGGCAGGCCCAGGGGGCCAGCCAGCTTGACGAACTTCGCCAACTGGTTAGGCCCCTGGTGTTGCACCGCACCAAGGCCCAGTGCCTTGATCTTCCCCCCAAGGAGCGTCTTCACCATGAAGTTGACCTGGGGGAGCATGCCGCCAATCGTTTTGACGCCCAGCTGCAGGCCGTGGTGCAGGCCTATCGGCTGCGGGCGTCCCGGGGCGAAGTGCGCCGTGACGCCGAGGCCCTGGCGGTGTTTACGGCGATGCGGCGCCTTGGCTCCGGCGCCAAGGAAGGGGCCACCATCACCCTGGTGGCCGATTTGTTGCGTCGGGGGGAGTCGGTGGTGGTGTTCAGTGCTTTTGTGGCTACGGCCCAGCGGCTGCAAGCTTGCCTTGCCAGCGCCAGTCCTGGGGGGGCCGCCCTGTTGATCGGCGCCGTGCCGCCGGCGCGACGCCAGGGTTTGGTCGAGGGTTTCCAGGGCGGGGCCCAGGGGTTGTTGGTCGCCACCTTCGGCACCGGAGGTCTGGGTTTCACCCTGCACCGGGCCCGCCATGTGGTGTTGGTCGAACGCCCCTGGACCCCCGGCGATGCCGAGCAGGCGGAGGATCGCTGCCACCGTCTTGGGATGGCAGCCAGCCTGAGTTGCCACTGGATGCGCTTGGGGGCCACTGACCGCTTGGTGGATGACTTGATCGAGAGCAAGGCCGAGCGCATCAATGCCCTGCTGCGCCCTTCCCAGGAGAGGCAGCGCCGTCAGGCGTTCCCGGCTTTGGTGCGCCAGTGGCTTGAGGATTGGTGAGGCCCCCTGGGCCAGTGGGGCAGTCGGCCAGCCTCAGGGCCAGATCGTGGCGTAGCTGCTGGTCCATTTTGCCGGCGGGCAGGGCCCGGGCCAGGACTGCGGCCTTGCGAATGTCCTGGCAGGCGGCGGCATCCTTATCGGCCAGGGTGAGCAGCAGGAAGCGGTCGTTGAGGGGCCCCGGATCCTTGGGGAAGGCTGCCACCACGGCATCGCAGCGCCGCAGGGCTTCAGGCAGATGGTCCATATCGATCGTGCCCAGACAATCCGACCGGTTGATGCGGCGCTGGGGGAGGGGTTCTTCGGCGCAGGCCGTCAGCATGGAAGCGACGACAAGGACCACCAGGGCGGGGAAGCGTTGGGCCTGGCGGCGCTGCGCTGCCCCGTTGGCACGGTTGTTCAACGGGGGTAGGGCATCGCGGCACCGGGAGTGGCTGCCCCAGAAGGCGCCCCCGGTGAGCCAGTGCCATCCGGGGTGACCAGGGCGCCCCTATTCACACGGCGGGAGTAGATGTCCCCGAGGTAACGGGCACAGTCGGGGAAGGAGGCGGGGTTGTAGACCACGGCTTCGGTGATCAACACGGCGGCCCGTTCCGGGGGTGGCTTGAACAATCCGCTGGTTTGCTTGACCACGCCGTAGGCAGCGGCCCAGCTGACTTCATGGTTATTGCCGTTGCTGCGCATGAAGCAATACACCTGGGCGGCTTTGGCGCCTGGGGAATCGATCGCCTGGACGGGGTTTGCCAGGCTGGCGGCAGCCCCGGCCGAGAGCGCCAGGCCGAGTATTCCTGGCAGCAGGCGGCGGAGGTGGGTGGGGTGGACGCGCATCGGCGGGGCGGGATGGACCGGCACAAGCTATCCAGCCAGGCCAATCTGTCCAGCCACTGGACGGCTGCGAAGGTCTGGGTTTCAGCCGCCAGGTGGAGCCGCGCTCGCCGGCAACACCAACCGCACGAGCAGCGGCAGCACCAGCAGCACCGTGATCAAGCGCACCGCATGCAGGGCAGCCACGGCGGCCCCTACGCCGAACTCGGCCCCCACCAGGCTCATGCCACTGATGCCCCCCGGCGCGGCCCCCAGCAAGGCCACCACCGGATCAATGCCCAACAGGCGGCTGCACCACAGACCGACCACCACTCCGGTCAGTACCAGGGTCACGGTGATCAAAAGTGCCGGTTTCCACAACATTTTCAATTCGGCCACGGCAGTGCCGGTGAGGCTGGTGCCGATGACGGTGCCAATCGCGATTTCAAGAATGGTGCGCGTGCCCGAGGGCCATTGGGCCGTTTCGAAACGGCCACTCATGCTCAGCAGGGCCGCTCCGATCAGGGCTCCCGCCAGGGGGGCCGCAGGGATGCCCGTTCGCAGGGCCACCAGTCCCCCGGCAATGCCGGCAAGGCCATAGAGCCCAAGCAGCCAGGGAGTCATGGGTTCAAATATTCAACTAACAGCCAGTCTGGAAGATTCGTTGCCAGCTTGAGCACCTTGCCTTTTTGTGTTGTGATGCGGGTCAGTGTTGACGCGGCGCATCGCCGTTTGGCCATGGCTTCTGCTTCAGTTCCTTCGGTGTCTTTCCGCATCAGCCGCCATACAGAAGACTTGGCGATCACCCTGCATGCCCTTTCCCAGCGCCTAGTGGCCTTGGAACAGCGGCTGGATTGCCTGGATTCCGAGTTGCATCAAGAGCGCGCCAATGGGGCGGACGCGGAGGATCTGGCCCGGCTCGACAAGGCCGAGTCCCTTTTGCGGGATTGCCGGCAGTTGTTGGCAAATGAATCTGCCGATGGCCTGGCAGCTGGAGGCAGTCCAGGCTTGGCATCGTTCAAGGCTGGGGCCCTTGAGCCTGGTTCGACTGAAGCCAAGGAGAACGTTCGCCAATGGGATGCCGCCTAATTGGCCCCTGGGCGGCGCCAAGGAGGTCGTGTTGCCACCACTCCTGCTTGAACCATGCCAAAATAACCAGAAAGTGACCATGGCATTTCCTTCCTCCCATTCCGTTTCTTTAGGACCAAGCTCTTCTGCTCCTGTGCGCCATCCAACGGGGAACCCTCGTTGCTCTCTCCAGGCTGAGCGCGATCATCAACTTGAAAAGCTGGAGTTTGCCCTGGCTGTCGCTCTCACCCGTGGAGACGCTGAAAGATCCCTTGCGCTTCGCCAAGCGATCGAAGCCCTGGGCGGTAATGATGAAGAACCAGGCACCTGAAAGGCTTAACCTGGATTTGTATTGCGCAAACTTTCTGTTAATGGGCCAATGATCCCAAGGAAGCCTTTCGTTGACTAGTCTGTGCCATGAGACAGTCGCTCGCTTCCCCGGTTTCCTAAGGTGCTTACCTTGCTTGTAATCGTGACTTGATCGTTCACGCTTTTGGTATCAGCGGCTTGATCGTTTCTCCTTACCCCTAGAAATTCTTGACACCACTTACCCTTTCTCGCCCCGTCTCTGCCGTTCCTGCCCGACTGGAAGTTTCTGTTCAGGCTGGCAAGCAACCAGCATCCCGCAGTTGTGACGAGCGGGGAGACCATCGCCGCCAATTTCTTGACCAGGCGAGTAGCTTTAATCAGCAGGCTCGTCAAGCGGCTGATGAGGGAGATGTGTCCGGCGCTGCCCGTCTGATTTTGATGGCCCTTGATTGTGAACGTCGTGCCGGCGGCCTTGGTCTTCAGGTGATGCAGGTGATTAAGCCCCGCTAGGCCGTCCGTTCGATAACCTTTCTAGAATTAACGTGTTGGGCGCTGTACTTAACCCGAAAAGCTGCTGAAGTTGCCGCTGAATTAGCGGGGTGCCCCTAGGGCGCCGGAGTGAAGGGCGGCACGGGCTAGAAGATCGGAATTGGAAACCTCAGGCCTGGCTGACTCCATCGAGTGGGTAGCCCTCTGCTGCCCAGCGGCTGAGACCGCCGCGCAGGTTGGCCACCTGGGGGCGGCCGGCTTTCAGCAGCTGCTGGGTGGCCAGGGCCGAGCGGCTGCCTGAATGGCAGACCACCACCAGCGGGCAATTGGCGGGGATCTCGCTGGAGCGGCTCTCGAGTTCCGGCAGGGGGATCAACAGACTGCCGGCCACGCGGCCGTCGGGTCCGTTGAACTCCTCGGCCGAGCGCACATCGAGCACAGTGACCTCGCCCTGATGGGCCGCCACCCAGGCGGGGGTGAGTTCGGGCAGGCCGGCATAGCTGCGGGCCAGGGGCGCCCAGGCGGGCGTGGCTGGCGCCTCGCGGGGCTTGCCGGAGCGCATGTTGCCGGGCAAGGCTTCGGCGATCTTGTGGGGATGCGGGAGCTTCATAGCCTCCATATGGCCGACGAAATCCCGCTCGGTGGCGTTGCCGCCCAGCCTTGCGTTGAAGGCCTTCTCCTCGGCCACTGAGGTGACGCCACGGCCGGTGTAATCGTGACCGGGGTAGAGCAGGCAGGACTCCGGCAGCGTCAGCAGTTGTTCGTTGATCGAGGCCCAGAGGGTGTGGGCATTGCCCTGCTGAAAGTCGCAGCGGCCGCAACCACGCACGAGTAGTGCATCGCCGCTGAAGGCCATTGATTGGTCGTCGAGCACGAAGCTGAGGCAGCCATTGGTGTGGCCGGGGGTGGCACGCACCTGCAGGGCTCTGCCGCCAAAGACAATCGAATCCCCATGGGCCAAGGGCTGGCTGACGTTCTCGGCGCCGGTGGCGGCGGCCAGGCCGATGGCACAGCCGGTGGCTTCGTGCATCAGCCAGCTGCCGGTCACGTGATCGGCATGGGCATGGGTGTCGATCGAGGCCACCAGCTCGATGCCCAGTTCGCGGATCAGGGCGAGATCGCGGCCGTGCTGCTCGAAGACCGTGTCGATGATCACGCCCTTGCGGCTGGGCACGTCGGCCAGCAGATAAGTGAAGGTGCCGGTGTCGCAGTCGAACAGTTGGCGAAAGAGCAGGCAGCCACCACCACCGGCGGCGGCCGAGAGCGACAAGGCGGGAGCGGCAGCCACGGCCATGGGCGGTCTTTCACCAACTTTTATGAGCATAGCCGCATTATGGGTATTAAGGCGATGTTGGTTGTCAATGGCGCTGCGAGCTTCAGGCCCACGTCCTGCGCACTTTGTGCATAATGCGTGTATCGACATAAGCCCGTCCATGCGCCGAACCCCGCCCCAGTCCCTGCCCAGTCCCCAACTCCTAGATGAACTCAGCGCCTTCTTCCGCCTGCTGAGCGAGCCCGCCCGCCTGCAACTGCTCTGCCAGCTCAAGCATGGTGGTGCCATGGATGTGGCCTCCCTGATCGAGGCCACCGGCTTCAGCCAGTCCCACATCAGCCGCCAACTCGGCCAGCTGCAGCGCGCCGGCCTGGTGGCCTGTGAGCGGGACGGCACGCGGCTGATCTACGCGGTGGCTGATCCCCTGGTGGAGGACCTCTGCAACCTGGTGCAGCGTCGTCTCAAGCAGCGGCTGGAGCAACAGCTAAATCAACTGCAGGGCGTTTGATCCGCTGATTACGGCGTCTTCTGGGCCAGCCAGCAGTGCCGGGGTGCCGCACAAAGTCGGTGCAGGCGAGACCGGTGACGGCGCGATCGATCAGCTCCTGGTACTCGGACGTTACCCTCAGACTTCCGGATCCTGTACCGACGTCTGATCGAGCAGCGTCACTAAGAACTGGAGCCGGTCTCGATTGGTGGGATTGGGGTCGAGTTGGACTCGGGCGGAAAGCAGTGCTGATCGACGTAGGAGAGCAAGGTCTTTGTTTTGGCGTTCAGCATCCTGAGCCTGGCGTTCTCGCGCCTCAGCTGCTCGGTTTCTTTCTTGATCTGCTCGATCTCGCTCTTCAGTTGTTTCATCCGCAATTCGTGCTGCATCACGCGCCGCTCGTAGCCGGGATCGCGTCGCCAATTGAGCATCGACAAAAACTGTCGCCACCGAGGCAAAGATGAAAGGGATTCCCCACTGCTGCTGGAGGGGGATGCTGCGGCCGGCGAATGTGATGTGGTCATAGGAAGAAAACAGGGCGATCAGGCCGAGAACGAGGCCGCCGATGGACTGGGTTAGTCCGATCCGGTCAAGGCCGGACCAGGGGCGAAGCGTTGCAGGAAATTCTGGCGGAACCAGGGGCTCCTTGCTGCCGGCAGGCGGCGGGCCGGGATCTGGGGTGGTTGGGGACACACCGGGGGGAGGGAGACCTGGGAAGCAGAAAAGACCTCTATCCATTAGTGCCACCCCAGTAACCCAATGGGGCCGCTTCCAGCCTCTTCCATCGACTTCCATCTGACGATCATTGACCTAGATCAGATGGCCGCAGAACAATTACGCAGCACGTTCCATCGTTTCGCCAACGTAGGTGTGCAATCTGGCTACAGCGGCGCCCAGGACGCCCAGGCGGTCATGGAGCGCGCGGGGGTGCGGGGTATGTGGATCAAGCGCCATCAAGGCTTCCTCAGCGACCACTTCGATCACCTTGCCAAGGCGCATCGCCGTGGTGGTGTTTCAGCTCATCACCCTGCCCATGGAATTCAATGCTTCCAACCGGGTGCTGGATGCCGCCGCCCTCACCTACGTGGCGGCCGCGGCGGCATCCCTGCTGCAGCTGATCGATCTGGTGCTGCGTCAACGCAGGTAACGCTCCAGATCAGAAGCGGGTAGAAGCCCAATGCATTCACCAGGCAATTTAGACCCCCGCCGCTGGATCTTGATGTTAGGCGGTGCTTTCACTCGCCGACTGGCGTACAGAGTTCAATCAGACATCCATCCGGCGCTCGAACATACGAGACGATCTGTCCCCAGGGTTTCTCGACAGGCGCGCTCAATTCAATGGCGCCTTCTTTTATTGCATGCGAATGAGCAGACGCGACGTCAGGTGTCACCAAACCGATCTCCATCCCTAGGGGTGTTGTTGATTCACTTGCTCGAATATGGCCACCTGGGAAATTTTCATCACCAAGTTCGTGTGCAGCAAAGGAAAGCGTTGTCTCTCCAGTTTCAAGTTCTCCATATGTTCCTGATTCATGAAGGAAGCGTCGCTTAAGTCCAAATGCACGCTCAAAGAAACTCAAAGATGCGGCAACATCGGCAACGTAGAGAATCGTGTATCCGAGTTTCATTGTTTTAAAATCTATGAAAGTGGCTTCTTAGATTAGCCCGACTGACAATCGGAGGTCAAGGCCACTGCTTGGCGATATGCCTAACGCTGCCAATCGCCCGCCGCAGATAATCTCGAAATCCAACCGATAACCTCTTGGCTGACTGAGTGCATTGGGGTTGTTATGCAGATTTAATAAAGCTTTCATCAAAAGATCTTGATTTAAGCTCACATCAGTGCTGTTTTGATTTTCATAGCTCGTCCTGCAACCGATTTCCTAGGATCGCGAGCTAATCTCTCCAGATGCGGCAACAACCACTCTTTCAAGGCCGAGTCCTTTATTGCCCATTTACTTAAAGTATCCATTGTATTATTTAAGACGATCCAATCTGTGTAGTTTTCAAGATTATCTCGAAGAATCTTCTTTGCACTGGCTTTCTGCGTCTCTGACATAAAGACCGAAAGAGTCTGAAATAAATTTGCCAAGGTCCACTGCGCTGAGGGTTGATTAATCTTAGATATTTCAGAAATAAGTTTATTAACATAAGGAATAAGCCATTCAGGATTTTCAAAAGATATTCTCTTGATGGCATTAGATGTGCGAAGTCGAACAATTTCATCGACACTGAAATAACAATTGTATAAATCTGAAAGCCTTGCAGAATTGGATAATACTATATCAACCACCTCAATTGTTCTGCCAAGAGAGTTGGGATGCCCTCCTGTAAGCATTTCCTCAAAAGATTCACTGGGCATAATCGTCTTTTCTTTCAGCTAGGGCTGAATTCCCTCCGACATTGTAGGCTATTCGGTACAAGGGCTTTATTTCTTGCTAACGGTCCAGACCAGAAGCGGGCAGGCGACCATCGCCGTTGCCGATTTCCTCCGCTGCCGTCTTTTGTATCTTGATGTTAGAAGCTCTACTCATCGATAGATATCTCCTCTGTGTCCCACTTTGACAACGTCGACGATACGTGACTGATCATCGACAGAGTAGATGATTCGATAGTTGCCTTGGCGGATACGATAGAGGTTCGGCCTGCCCGCGAGCTTTTCAGAGCCTAATGGTCGTGGCTGAGTTGCCAGTGATTTAATCTTCTCAATCAATCGAGACAACGTCGTTTTCTCCGATACCCCCTGCAGTTCCTTGGCAGCTGATGACTTAATTGTGATGCTATATGCGGCCACTATCTCTTAGACTTGTGACAAACTCTTCGAAACTAGAACTTTGCTCAGTCTCTCTCGAATCAGCGTCGCTTAAATCATCAGCATCTTCGGCCAATGTCATGCGAACTGCTTCATTGACCATGTCTGATATTGAGCGGTTACATGCAGCAGCTCTTAAGCGCAGTGCGCGATGTACATCCGCGTCGAAGTAGACCGTGGCTCGTTTTGTTTCATCCATCCCACGACCTTAGCGCTTTGACGTTCCGACGTCAAGACGGATTGGCTGCCGGCTGTCCTTTGATCCTTCTAACGCTGCCATCACCTGGCCGCACTCAGCCGGGCGACACGGAAGAAGCATAATGGTGGCGGCTCAGGTGCATGGCGGTGTTAGAAGGTGGTCAGGTCTTTAAATCAGATGGCAGTTGATTAATCGCCTCTATTTGGGCAGACTACCGACTACAACCAGCGCCGTCCAACACTCATGGCTTCGCTAAGCGATGCACAACTTGAATTTCTACAAAAGTTTCGCCAAGGGGTGATGTCTGACAAGGACCTAGTCCACTACGACGGAAACTCTGGATGGGAAGCTGTATTAGGATCATCGATACCACTGGTAGTTCAAGCGTTTAAAAGAGACAATCTAATTTACTGCGCCAACCTCGATTCGGATCTCATCTTAATTGCGGCATCTAAGCTGCGTACTCCCGATCTTAAGACGTTTCTCCGTGCTCGGAACGCAAAAGTATCGGGCACCAAGGATGAGTTAGTGCAGCGATGTATTGAACTAGATTTCAAAGAGGTCCAAGCGATGATTGCCGAAGACACGTATTGGGCGACTACTGA
>Ga0207941_1000299_pt1 | contig 15629 bp, 14 predicted proteins | sample LakMenEpi13Sep12_FD_150695 | JGI IMG/M metagenome (GOLD analysis project Ga0207941, IMG submission 150695) | Freshwater microbial communities from Lake Mendota, WI - 13SEP2012 deep hole epilimnion (SPAdes) | ecosystem: Environmental > Aquatic > Freshwater > Lake > Epilimnion/Euphotic zone ...
GAGCGAGTTAAGAAAGTATCGGAATAATCATAGCGGCTATCTTTGGATAAATAAACATCATCAGACCAATCGTTGCTGGCAGTGGCAGCGCCCTGATTCTTGACCGTCCATGACACAGTGATGGGACTGCCAAAACTAGCGGATGCTGGAGCCGATGCCGACAGGAGTTGTAGATCAGGTACGTTGAGGTCAAGGTTGATCGGAATGGCTAAGTCGTTATTGGCTTTGCTGATTTCCGCTTGCCCTGAATAGGAATAGGAATTGGTGCGGAAGATGAGGTAGTACTGAGCCGCAGTATCGATGCCGGTTGCCCAGATTGTTTTGGTCTGGGTGTAGCTGCCACCGGCAGCGAGCGGCGATTGATCGGCTGCACTGAAGCCGGCTACATAGGTATCGGAATCATTGTAAACATCATCCTTGGATAAATAAATAACATCAGACCAATCGTTGCTGGCCGTGGCAGCGCCCTGATTCTTGACCGTCCATGACACCGTGATGGGACTGCCAGCACTGGCGGATGCTGGAGCCGATGCCGACAGGAGTTGTAGATCGGGTCCGTTGAGATCAAGGTTGATGGGTACGGCTAAGTGATTGTTCGATTCGTCCGTCTCGCCTTGCTGGCCATAATCATCCGTGCTGAATAAAATATAGTACTGGCCAGCCGTGCTGATGCTGGGAATGGAAAATGTAAGACTTCTGCTGTAGCTGCTGTCTGCCGCCAGGGCTGCGTCATTGGCGTACTGATTTGCATAGACATCATTCTCATCCAGGATTGCATCTATTGACAGATAAATCGCGTCCCACCAGTTGTTGCTGGCTGCGGCGACGCCCTGATTCTTGGCCGTCCACGACACAGTGATGGGACTGCCAAGACTGGCGGATGTAGGAGCTGATGCCGAAAGGAGTTGTAGATCGGGTCCGTTGAGATCAAGGTTGATGGGTAGCGCAAGGTCATTATTGCTTTCGTCAGTCTCGGCTTGCTCGCCAAAGGAATCAGCACTGAATATCAAATAGTATCGGCCTGCATTGCTTATATACGGAACAGAAAAGAAGGCGTCAAGGCTATAGCTTCTTTCTGCATAAAGTGGACCCGCACTATAGAATGAGGCCCCAGTATCATTCTCGTCAAGCACCGCATCTGACGACAGATAGACCGCATCAAGCCAGTGGTCATTGGCGGCAACTAGGCTGTCATTATAAGTTGTCCAAGAGACGTTGATCAAGTCGCCGATGTTGGCGCTGGTTGGGCCCGATGCAGCAATGAGTTGCAGGTCAGCACCCTTTGAATTTGCGTTAGTAGGCACGATGTTGACGCTTTTCGGCTACCCTTTTAACACGGGGCTTGACTTCTCGGCACAGGGCTGATTCTGGATCTTAACCTTGATGCCAGGCTTGACACCTGGCCTGATCAATTTCAGGTATAATTTGGGTATCATCTTCAAAGAACCCTTGTTGAGGTCTTGGTCCCTGTAGTCTGCGGGCAGATTAAGGATCCTCAGGCCCCTGCCTGGCCATTGTTTTCGGTGGCACACTTGCGGAGCGGTCATCCCATTCAGGGCTGTTGCCGTGATTCATGGATCCCCTGGATCCGCCCGCAGATCCAAGCTGCCGTAGCGGGGGCCAGCAGCACGCCATTGCGGTAGTGGCCGCTGGCAATCAAGAGGCCGGGTTCGGGTTCCTCCAGCACCGGTGCGGCTTGGCCACGGGGATGGCAGCGCAGTCCGTTCCAATGACGCACCACTTCGGCCTCCTTAAGCCAGCTCGGAGCCTCTCCCCCAAGCTGGCGCAAGTAAGCCAACGCCGCCGCATCGAGCCGATCGCCCGGTTCAAGTGTGGCCCCCAGCCAAAGGCGACGGCCCTGGTCACCCAGATCCGGCCTGGGCACGAGGTTCATGCCGCGCCACACCACCACGCCTGGCCAGCTCCAGTGAGGTGCGGAGGCCAATTCCAGTTCCAGCGCCTGGCCAAGGACCGGTTCCAGGTCCAGCACCAAGCCGAGGCTGGCCAGCAGCGCGGCGGTGCCGAGGCCCAGGGCGAGCACCAGCCAGTCGGCTTCCAGGTGCCGCTGGCCTTCCAGGACCAGCTGCCAGGGTCTGTGTCTTACCACGGCCACGGCCTTCCCTGCCAGGCACACGACACCCGCTCGCTTCGCTTCGCTGAGCATCGCCGCCATCACGGCTCCTGGGTCGAGCTGGCCATCCTCCGGCGACAAAAGCCCACCGAGTGGCTGGCCGGGCAGTTGGGGCTGCAGAAGTTCCAGCTCCCTCGGGCTGATCAAGCGCACCGTCTGGCCCAGCCGGGTTCGGTCGCCCGCAATGCGGGCCTGTTTCGACAGATCGTCCTCGCTGGCTGCCAGCAACAACAGCCCCCGGCGATGCGGTAGCCGGTAGCCACGCTGCTCAAGCTCCGCCAGCCATTGGTTCCAGAGCGCTTGGCTCTGCTGACGAAGACGCCAGCCTCGTCCCGCACTGCGGTGAAACACCTGGCCCATCATCACGCCAAGGGCTGCCTGGCTGCCGCTGGCCATGGTTGGCTTTTCGAGAGCGAAGGCGGGGTCCACCAGAGTGACCGGATGGCCCTGCTCGGCAAGCTTCCAGGCCGCCGCCAGACCGATGATGCCGGCCCCTACCACCAGCACCGATTCCCTCGTTGGGCCCACCGGGTGCATGGCGGCGGTTCTTGCTGTCTGGTTCAGCTCAGACCTGGTTCAGGGCCACCTTCACGTCCTCGGGCAGGAGCTGGGCATACAGACCGAACCCACTTGCCACCTTGATGTAGGCCTTGCGCAGCGCGTCGCCGTCCTGCAGGCGGGCTGCTTCATCGAGCTCGGCCAGGGAGGCCTTGAGCTCCTTGGCCCGTTGGGTGGCTTCGGCCCGCTCGGAGGGGAGCAGCAGTTTGTTGATGTAGAGCATCTGGCGGCTCACCTCCTGCATCGGGCCGTGAATCAGGTTGCGGGTGAACACCCAGTTGCGGGTGTTCACGAGCTCGGCCAAGTCGGGCAGTCGGTCGCGGGCCGCGAGGAAGCCCTCGGCCTGACGGGTGATGGCGCTGATCGTTTCGGGGGAGAGGGTGGTTGGCGCGCTCGCCCGGCTGCCGCTGCAGGCCGCCACGGAAACGCTCAGCACCACGGCCAGGAGCAGGGCCGCCAGGCGGCGCAGGAGGCCCGGGCCCTCCAGGGCGGTTGCGGGGGCTGGGGCGACCGGACTGGCGGGGCGGACCATGGAATGGATCGGCACAATGCCGCGACTGTACCGAGGCTGGCCCTGGTGGAGAACGGTGCTTAGCCGGTTGCAACAGCACCCTGCCGCAGCCTCCGGCCCTCACCCCAGGGATGGGCGCGGTCGGCGCCGACGGGGCCATTCGCAGCCGGCCGGAAAGCCCCGCTCAGGCGCCTCGCGGCCCTGTTCTCTCCCACCGACCGCTCTGATCACACGCTCTGATCACAATGGGCGCAGTTGGACCTGGGCATGGCCATGGGCTCCCCTTCGGCGATCCTGCAACTGATCTGCCCCGATCGCCCCGGGCTGGTGAGTGAGCTCTCCGGCTGGGTGGCGGCCAACGGTGGCAACATCCGCCACGCCGATCACCACACCGATGCCGGGGCCGGCCTGTTCCTCAGCAGGATCGAATGGGGTCTGGAGGGATTTGGCCTGCCCCGGGCGGCGATCGCGCCCGCCACGGCGGCCCTGGCGGCCCGGATTGAGGGCGAAGGCCAGCTGCACTTCTCCGATGCCATCCCCAAGGTGGCCATCTTCGTGAGCCGGCAGGATCATTGCCTGGTGGATCTTCTCTGGCGCACCCGCTCCGGTGAACTGCCGATGGTGGTGGCGCTGGTGGTGAGCAACCATCCCGACCTGGCCGATGTGGCGGCTGGCTTCGCCATTCCCTTCGTGCACCTACCGGTGAGCGCTGCCCACCGCGCCGAGGCGGAGGATGCCCAGCTGGCTCTGCTGGCAGAGAACGGCATTGAACTGGTGATCCTGGCCAAGTACATGCAGGTGCTCAGTGCCGGCTTTCTGGAGCGCTTCCCCGCCGTGATCAACATCCACCACTCCTTCCTCCCCGCCTTCCAGGGCGCTCAGCCCTATCACCGGGCCTGGGAGCGGGGGGTGAAGCTGATCGGCGCCACGGCCCATTTCGTCACCGAGGAACTCGATGGCGGGCCGATCATCGAGCAGGCCACCATGGCCGTGAGCCATCGCGATGAGGTGGAGGATCTGATCCGCCTCGGCCGCGACACCGAGCGCCTGGCCCTGGCCCGGGCGGTGCGCCTGGTCCTGCGCCGCCAGGTGATGGTCTACCGGGGCCGGACGGCGGTATTTGCCTGAAGGGTTGCCGCCAGAGCATCGCTGCGGGGGGGCCTTCGGCCGGCGGGAACCTCTGGTGCGATCGTGCAGGCTGGCTGGTTTCGCCTCCTTGAGCGCCTTTCTGCAAGTCCTTGATCGTCGGCTGCTGGCCCAGAGGCCGGCCGCAGCGGCCCCCCTGGGCTGGCGCTGTTTCCAGATCGGTGTGTTCCTCTTGGCGGCCAGTGCCTTTTTCGGTGGGCTGTTCCTGTTTGTGGCCCTGATCCTCGGCAGCCGGGGCCGACGCCCGATCCTGGCCGCCACGACGAACCGCCTGCTCGTGCTGGTAGCGGCCCTGATGGCGCTGGGCTGCTTCGGCGCCTACAGCGGCTGGCTGTCCTGGGTGGGCCTGGGCAACTGGCTGCCGTTCTTCTGGGCCTTCTGGGGCTTCCAGCCCTACCTGGCCACCGCCGCGGCCCGCCGCCGGGTGGCCCTGGCGCTGGTGGCGGCCACCGTGCCGGTGATCCTCACGGGCCTGGGCCAGCTCTGGTGGGGCTGGCACGGACCCTTCCAGGCCTTAGGAGGTCTGGTGATCTGGCATATCAAGGCCGGTGGCAACCCTCCTGGACGGTTGGCAGGCCTGTTCGACTACGCCAACATCGCCGGCTCCTGGCTGGCCTTGGCCTGGCCCCTGCTGCTGGCGGCCCTGCTGCAGCCCCGTCTCGATCCCCGTCGCCGCGCCGTGGTGCTCCTGCTGACCGTGGGGCTGGTGACCGCCATGTTCCTTACCGATTCGCGCAATGGCTGGGGGGCCCTGCTGCTGGCCGTTCCCCTGGTGGCCGGACCACTCAGCTGGGGCTGGCTGCTGCCCCTGTTGCTCCTGGTCGTGGCGGTGATCGCCGCTGCCAGTCTGGTGGGGGTGCCGGAGCTCCTCCAGGCTCCGGCCCGGGTTGTGGTGCCGGAAGCGATCTGGGGCCGGCTCAGCGACTTCCATTACGCCGGCCAACGCCCCCAGGAGATCACCCGGCTGGCCCAGTGGAAGGTCGCCCTCGGCCTGATCGCCGAACGTCCCTGGCTGGGCTGGGGTGCCGCGGCCTTCAGCCTAATCTATCCCCTGCGCACCGGCCACTGGCATGGCCATCCCCACAACCTGCCGATCGATCTGGCCTTGAGCCATGGCGTGCCCGCGGCGCTCCTGCTGGTGGGCGTTGTCCTGGGGTTGCTGCTGCGGGCATTCGGGCCCGCTCTGCTGCGTGGCGGTGTGTTCGATCGGGGCTGGTGGACCGCCGTGCTGGTGCTGGTGGCGCTTCATGCCACCGATATGCCCTTCTATGACAGCCGTATCAATGTGGCGGGCTGGGTGTTGCTGGCGGGGCTGCCGGCCATGGTGCGGCCCGAGCCTCAGCGGGCTTTGCCTGTGGCGAGCCCGGCCCCCGTCTGAGGGTTGCGCCAGGGGCACGGCCAGTACCGCTGCGCTCTGTCGCGGGTCTGCGTCAGCCTTCCTCTGGGGCGGCACTAGGAGGCTCGCCGATGCCCTCGCCGCTGGATTCACCGATCGGAACCGCCAGGCCGGCGCCGTTGCGGTGCCGCCACAGGGTTGCGCTGTTCAGCGGTCCCTTCAGGTGCTGCCAGGGCAGCACCGTGTGCTCCTCCCAGCGTCCATGCACCACTCCATCCCAGGCGGGTGGTGGCGGCAGGCCGGGCGGTGCCGCGGCGATGGCCTCGGCCTCACCGGATTGAACCGCGCGATAGGCCTTCTTCCAGCCTCCGAGGCTGGTGTGCGCTCCCCGGGCCGCGGCGATCACCGGAGCGAGCCGCCGGTCGCTGCGGGAGAGGAGGGCCTGGATCACGCTCCAGCCATAGCTTTCCGGCCGGAGCTCGATGCCCCTGGGTTTGAGGCGCTTCGCCAGCAGCTTGAGCCGTTGCTCAGCTTCCGGCCGCACTCCGTCCCACTGGAAGGGCGTGTGGGCCTTGGGCACGAAGGTGCTCACCCCCAGGGAAAGCCGCAGGCCCGGGGTGGCCTTCTTCAGGTCCAGCAGCAGGGAGGCGGTGGCTTCGATGTCGGCCTCCTCCTCGCTCGGAAGACCGGCCATCCCATAGAGCTTCAAGCCCGTGAGCCCCCCTTCGCGGGCGTAGCGGGCCGCGGCGAAGATCTCCTCGGTGGCGAGCTTCTTGTTCACCACCTCCCGCATCCGCTCGCTGCCACTCTCGAACGCGATCGTGAGCGATTTGCTGCCGCGCTTGGCCAGGATCCGCCCCAGCTGGGGCGTCACGGTAGCGGCCCGCACCGAACTCACGCTCAGCCGCACGCCCTCGAAGCGATCGCCATCGAGCCAGGTCAACAGATCGGCGAATTGCGGGTGCTGGGTCACCGAGGCGCCGAGCAGGCCGAGCCGCTGGGTGGCGGCCAGCCCCACCTCCACCGCCGGGATCAGGCCGTCCTCCAGGGAGGGGGTGCGGAAGGGGAGGGTGAGGTAACTGGCCAGGCAGAAGCGGCACAGCTCCGGGCAGCTGCGCACCACCTCCACCATGTGGATCGAGGGCCAGGCGGCCTCCGGGGTGATCACCGTGGAGTGGCTGAGGGTGTTGCCGCGCCAGGTCTGCTTGCTGATCTGATCCGGGATGCCGGCCTCGGTCGGTTCAATCGCCAGCAACATTCCATCGCTGCTGTAGCGGGGTGCGTAGAGGGATGGCACATACACCCCCTCCACCCGGGCCAGGTTGCGGAGCCGCTCGGCCCGGGGCTGCCCACGGCAGGCCTGCAAGGCGTCCACAAAGGCTGGCAACAACTGTTCTCCATCCCCCAGCAGCACGGCATCGAGGAAGGGTGCCAGGGGCTCAGGATTGGCCGTGAGCACCGGCCCACCGCCGAACACGATCGGATCGTGGTCACCCCGCTGGTGGCTCCAGATCGGGATGCGCTCATCCTCCAGGAGATCGAGGAGCACCGGGCCATCCAGCTCCCAGCTCAGGGAGAGCCCGAACAGTTCGGCCCCTCCCCCCCGGTGCCGGTGCGGGGGATCCCCCCGGTCGGTGAAGAGCCGCCGCACATCCACATCGGCGCGGCGGGCCAGGGTGGCCCACACCACCTGATATCCCAGGCTGGTGATGCCCACCCCGTAGGTGCTCGGGAAGGCCAGCACCACCCGCAGGGCGTCCGCCGTGGGCCGGGCGGGTTCAAACAGCAGGGTTTCCTGGTCCAGGGATGGAAGGCTGGGGCATCCAGCGTGTCACCGCGACCGCGCCTGGCTCCAGAGCCAAGCCAGAAAAAAGCCCGGAGTTGGTGACAACCCCGGGCTGATGGCATGGTTGGCGCTGGTGGGCCGGATGGATCAGGATTGTGGCCCTGGCCCAAACCCAGACTCACTTGGTGAGCAGGGCGCTCAGGGGGCCGATCAGGCCGGTGAGGGCGGAGCTGGCGTTGGCAGGGGTGGGCGTGGCGCCCTTGGCGAAGGTGCTGAGCACCAGGTTGGCGGCGGTGTTAATCAGGGGCCACTTGTCGCCGACGATCGGCCTGATGACGGGCGAGGCGGTGTTCCAGAGGGCTTGGAAGCCGCCCATGCCAGCAATGGCCGAGGCCATATTGCCGGCCTTGACCTCTCCCTCACTCTTCTTGAGCAGATCGAGCACGGGGGTCACGGCCTGGCCGAGGGCTGCCTGGCCGGTGGCGGTGGCGGCGGTTTTGGCGGCCTCGCCGGTGGTGGCGGCGGCATCCTTGGCGGCCTGGCCTACCTGGTCACCCGCCTCGCGGGCGGCTTCCTGGGTGCCGGAGCAGCCGGTGAGGGCCAGGGCGGCCAAGGCGGCAGCGGCGATCGTGGAGCGACGGATGGCGCTGATCGGGCGCATGGAAAAGCAAGCGGCGTTCGCTTTCCTTTTAGAGGGTCTGGGAAGTTCGTCCAGCTTTGTGGGCATATCGTTACAACCGCTACCAACTGCCTGGCCACCACAGCTCCTGCTGCGGGCAGGGTGGGGGAACACAAAAAAGGGAGCGTTACCGCTCCCTGGAGGCCTGTCCTGAGTCGATCGGGTGGCCTGTGGTGAAACTGCTCCGACCCGATCAGGGTTGGAGCCTGGGTTCAGCCGAGCAGGGCTTTGAGGGGTCCGATCAGGCCGGTGAGGGCGGTGAGGGCATTGTCCTTGGTGGGAGCGGTCTCGCCACCGAAGGTCTTGGTCAGCAGGTTCACGCCCTTGTTGATCAGGCCGTAGTTGTCACCGGCGGCCAGCTTCACCACAGGGGCGGCGGTATCCCAGAGGCCCTTGAACTTGGAGATGGCGTTGGTGGCGGCCGGGATGTTGTCGGCCTCCACCTCCTTCTCGGTGGCCTTCAGCACGTTCAGCACGGGGGTGAGAACGTTCTTGAGCTGTTCATTGCCGGTCACGTCAGCGGCGCTCTTGGCCACCTGCACCACCGTGCGGGCGGCATTCTTGGCGTCGCTGGAGACGATGCCGCTGCAGGCGGCAAGGTTGATGGTCAGCATGAGGGCCAGACCCACCACCACCAGGCGGCGCAGGGGGGCCAGCATGGTGCGTAGGGTTGTCATCCAGGAGGCAGTCATCGGAAAGGGTCCGTTACGAAGGACTAATGGACCGTAAACGGAGAATGGCTGAACGTCAGCAATCCTTTCCGCACTTGCCTGCAAGTCTTGGCAACCCTGATCAGATCCTGACGACCATCACACCTCCGCCAGCACCTTCGCCTCATCTTCGCTGCTCACCACCCGGCCCTGATCCTCGAAGCCGCTGATCTGATCGAAGTTGAGGTAGCGGTAGAGCTCATCGGCGAGGGGATCGATTTTGGCGGCCGCGATCGCTAGGTACTCCTCCTTGCTGGGAATGCGGCCCAGCTGGGCGCACACCGCCGCCAGCTCGGCGCTGCCCAGGTACACCTGGGCGCCATTGCCGAGGCGGTTGTTGAAGTTGCGGGTGCTGGTGGAGAACACGGTGGTGTTGTCCTCCACCCGCGCCTGGTTGCCCATACAGAGGGAGCAGCCCGGCATCTCCATGCGGCTGCCGGCCGCCTCGAAGGTGGCGTAGTAGCCCTCCTCCTTGAGTTTTTCCTCATCCATGCGGGTGGGCGGGCAGACCCAGAGTTGGGCTTGGTTGGCACCTTGGCCCTCCAGCACCTTGGCCGCGGCACGGTAGTGGCCGATGTTGGTCATGCAGGAGCCGATGAACACCTCATCGACCGGCTTGCCAGCCTCTTCGCTGAGCAGCTTCACGTTGTCGGGGTCGTTGGGGCAGGCCAGGATTGGCTCATTGAGTTGATCGAGGTTGATCTCGATCACGGCGGCGTATTCGGCGTCGGCGTCGGCCTCCAGCAGCACCGGGTGCGCCAACCAGGCCTCCATCGCCTTGATGCGGCGGGCAAGGGTGCGGGGATCCTGGTAGCCGCGGGCGATCATGTTTTTCATCAGTGCCACGTTGCTGCGCAGGTATTCGCTCACCGTTTCCACCGAGAGCTTGATCGTGCTGCCGGCGCAGGAGCGTTCGGCGGTGGCGTCGGTGAGCTCGAACGCCTGCTCCAGCTTGAGATCGGGCAGACCTTCGATCTCCATGATCCGGCCGGAGAAGATGTTTTTCTTGCCAGCCTTCTCCACCGTGAGCAGGCCCTGCTGGATCGCCACATAGGGGATGGCATTCACCACATCGCGCAGGGTCACGCCCGGTTGCAGCTTCCCTGTGAACTTCACCAGCACCGATTCGGGCATGTCGAGTGGCATGGCGCCGATCGCGGCAGCGAAGGCCACCAGGCCGGAGCCGGCGGGGAAGGAGATGCCCAGGGGGAAGCGGGTGTGGCTGTCGCCGCCGGTGCCCACGGTGTCGGGAAGGAGCAGGCGGTTGAGCCAGCTGTGGATGATGCCGTCGCCGGGGCGCAGGGCCACGCCACCGCGGGAGCTGATGAAATCGGGGAGCTCGGCGTGGGTCTTGAGGTCCACCGGTTTGGGGTAGGCGGCGGTGTGGCAGAAGCTCTGCATCACCAGATCGGCGCTGAAGCCGAGGCAGGCCAGCTCCTTCATCTCATCGCGGGTCATCGGCCCGGTGGTGTCCTGGGAGCCCACGGTGGTCATCAGCGGCTCACAGCTGGTGCCGGGACGCACCCCAGCCAGGCCGCAGGCCTTGCCCACCATCTTCTGGGCCAGGGTGAAGCCCTTGCCGGTGTCGGCCGGGGCGGCCGGACGGATGAACAGCTCCGAGGGGCTCAGGCCCAGCTGGGCGCGCACTTTGTCTGTCAGCGAGCGGCCGATTAGCAGGGGGATGCGGCCGCCGGCGCGCACCTCATCGGTGATCGTGCTGGGCTTGAGCTCGAAGCGGGCCACGATCTCACCGGCGCCCGGCTCCCCGGCGGCCCGCTCGATCGTGCCGGCGTAGGGCCGGATCGTGATCACATCGCCGGAGTTCAGCGCGGTCACGTCGCATTCGATCGGCAGGGCGCCGGAATCCTCGGCGGTGTTGAAGAAGATCGGCGCGATCTTGCCGCCCAGGATCACGCCGCCGCTGCGCTTGTTGGGCACATGGGGAATGTCGGTGCCGGTATGCCACAGCACCGAGTTGATGGCGGATTTGCGGGAGCTGCCGGTGCCCACCACATCGCCCACATAGGCCACCGGATTGCCCTTGGCCTTGAGCTCGCCGATTAGATCCAGACCCCCGCTCATGCGGGTTTCCAGCATCGCGTTGGCGTGCAGGGGGATGTCGGGGCGGGTGGTGGCGTGGGTGGCGGGGGATAGGTCGTCGGTGTTGGTTTCGCCCTCCACTTTGAACACGGTGACCGTGATTTCGGCGGGCAGCTCCGGCTTGGCGGTGAACCATTCGGCGGCGGCCCAGCTCTCCACCACCTGCTGCGCCAGGGGGTTGCTGGCCGCCAGCTCGATCACATCGTGGAAGGCGTCGTAGACGAGCACCGTGCGGCTGAGGCCCTCGGCGGCGGCGGCGGCCACCACGGCATCGGGGCTGGCCAGCAGCTCGATCAGCGCGCCCACGTTGTAGCCGCCGATCATGGTGGCCAGCAGGCGGGTGGCCACCAGGGGGCTGACCAGGGGGCTGCTGGCCTCGCCGCGGGCGACGGCCGTGAGCCAGCTGGCCTTCACATAGGCGGCCTCATCCACCCCCGGCGGGATGCGTTCGCTGAGCAGCTCCAGCAGGAAGGCTTCTTCGCCGGCCGGCGGCGCGGCCAGCAGCTCGGTGAGGGCTTGGGTCTGGGTCGCACTCAGGGGCAGGGGCGGCACCCCCAGGGCCTCGCGCTCGGCGGCGGCGGCGCTGTAGGTGGGCAGCAATTCGGCGGGGGGGATGGCGGCGGCGGCGTCAGGCATGGGGGCTGGGCGCGCGGATCCGGCCGCTGCGGGTTCGTTGCTTCCATTTTTGTCCCCGGCAGGCCCGTTTTTGGTGGCGAGGGCTGCCAAACGGGTAGTAGGGCCTGGTGGGGACGGCATCCTCCGTGTCGTCCCCTCAGTGGACGGCTGTGGCCAGGATCTCATTCGGGGGCGTCACACCTCCACTTCAGTTGCAGGGTGAGGGAAGCGTCGATCGAGACTTTCTTCCAAGGAAGCAGTCCCGCCAGAATCCGTGAGAGCCCAGCGAGGGCCTTTTCTGTCAAAATAAGCATGAGGGAAATCCGTGAAGGGAAGTACCCCGGCCGTTGATGAAGTCGTTGGAGGTGCGAACTCCAGCGGCTTCAGGTCGGGTATGAATCAATTATCGAAGCGGGCAGTCCCGCTCTAGGTGGCTTTCGCGGCAGAACGGTGGACGGTCGGTGGGCAGGCAGAGTCACACCGCCATGCTCTGGCACTAGTAGCACCAATAGGTTTCGACCACGCCGCCCACGATCAGCTCCCGCATGACTAAAACGTTGCCGGTGAGCACCAAAACCACCATCGAAACCGTTGTTGTTGCCGATCTATGATCAGCAACCGCGGTGGCGGCCACCAAGGCATCGGGGCTGGCGAGCAGTGCAATCAGGGCGCCGACGTTGTAACCGCCGATCATGGTGGCCAGCAGGCGGGTGACCTCCAGGGGACTGGGGGTGCGGATCCTGCCGCTGCGGGGTCATCCCTTCCATTTTTGTCACCGGCAGATCCGTACTTAGTGGCGAGCGCTGCTGAACGGGGGTCAGGTTTATGGGGGGTACGGCACCACCACTGTGTTGCAGCCGAGCTGGTGAGCCGCGGCCAGCAGGCTCTGGTCTGCACTCACCAGGGGTAAGCGGTGGCGATGGGCTATGGCCAGCGGAGGCGAACTCCACCAGAACCCAGTGGTTGATCCAGAGCGGTGGCTAGCCGCTGGCGGCCAGGTGGTGCCGCTGGCTAGGATTGGTGCATTACCTTCGCTACCAGAATCCCGCCACACCGGTACGGCGCACGCCTGGCGGCATTCGATGACCCCGAGCCCTGAGCCCCGAACGCGATCAGCTGTTCATTAGCAACAGCCTTGTCGATCGGGGGTTGGTGGAAAGGAGCTGCCGCCGCTGCTGCGGGCTGCCGAGGAGGAGGGCCTTTGCATCCTCTGGGTATGTATTGGCCCACAGCCAGCCCGGCTGGCATCTTTATCTTCAACCGTGGTGCATCTGGCCGGCGATTGGCGGCAAGGTCTCAGGGCTGGATCAGCTCCACCGCCAGCCCCGCTTCCTGGCCGGCGGCGGCAAGGCCTTGATCCATGGTGGCGAGTGAGCCCCTGACGCGACGGCATACGGCCAGGTGGAGGGCATCACCGGCCCGCAATGGCGCAGCGCTGGCATCGCAAAGCCTGGCGGCTGCTTCGAAATCAGCTGCCTCCATCGGCACCAATTCCAGCCGCAGGCTGCGAAATTTTTCAAACATGGTGAGAGCGGCTCGTCGTTCCTGGCGGCTGATCGACCTGACGCGCTCCTTGAGGGCCAGGGCGGAGGAGAACTCGGTGATGGTCCAGGGGCTGATCAACAAGGCCTTTGCTGCGCCGACGGAGAGAAAGGCCTGGACCCTTGGGGTTCCGGGCTCCCGGATCAGCAGGGGCACCAGCAGCGAGGTGTCCAAGTAGCAGGCCTTCAATAGCGGGCAGCGCGGCGCAGCTCAGCCATGAAGCTGCCGGCATCCGGCCCTACATGCATCGGTTGGGCGTTGGTGAACTGGAACAGCTCCTGCAGATCGAATCCGTCGCCAAGGCGAGCTGGTTCGGCCACGATCCTGGCGATGGCCACCCCTCGCCGTGTGATGACCACCTCTTCGCCGGCCTCCACCTGGGCCAGCACGGCAGAAAACCGGGACTTTGCGGCAGCCACGCTGATTCGATGCATCAGGGGGACCTGAAGAGTTGGTCAGATGACCAGGATAAACACCGCCTGGGCTTGCTGACTCCCCGAAGGCGTGCAGAACAACACCCACTGCTGCCTGCTGGAACTGATCCGCACAATTCCGCCATGCAGCACTACCCCGGCATCAGGCGGATGGGGCAGTTCAGGGTTTCTGGCAGGGCCCCATCGGATGGTGGCGGCCCTGGCATCAGTAGGTCTTACCTGCTGCCCTACCCTCGCCACCAGAATCCCGCCGCACCGGAACGGCCCCCGCCTGGCGGCATGCGATGACCCCAAGCCCCGAACGCGATCAGCTGTTCATCAGCTATAGCCATGTCGATCGGGGGTGGGTGGAGCGGCTGCAGACGATGATTCGGCCGCTGGTGCGTAGCCATGGTCTGCGTCTTTGGGACGACTCCCAGATTCCACCAGGGGCTAAGTGGAGGGAAGAGATCGAAACGGCGCTGGCTGCGGCGAAGGTGGCGCTGCTGCTGGTGAGCTCGGATTTCCTGGCTTCTGAGTTTGTGACCAACTCGGAATTGCCGCAGCTGCTGGCGGCGGCAGAGGAGGAAGGACTGCGCATCCTGTGGGTCCCCCTGCGGCCCAGCCTTGTCAGGCGCACGCCGATCGATGCCTATCAGGCTCTATTGGATCCAGGCAGGCCTCTGGCGCGCATGGACCCTGTGGAACAGGAGGAGGCGCTGGTGGAGATCGCCCTGGCTATTGAGAAGGCGCTCGCACCCCGCCAGGATTCGCCACCAGGAGCAGGGGCGAAAACACAGGGCGACAGTGCCGGAAGACCTCAGCAGGCTGCTGCCCCCAGGAGCGGGTCATCGGTTCTTCCCGGCGCTGAGCGGCAGGCCGTTGCAACGGCCCGCTCAGGCGCGGCCCAGCCCGAGATGGCTCAGCCCGAGACGGCGGAGCCAGCTCCTGCGACCGTTCACCTGCAGCGCTTCCCCACCAACACCTGCCTGTTGCGTCAGCAAGGCGGCCGCTGGAGCATGGAGCGCCGATCGCTGCAAGTGGAGGGCTACCGGGAGGACCTGGGCGGGGGGTTGGCCCTCACCATGCTGAAGATTCCGGCGGGCAGCTTTCGGATGGGCTCTCCTGAGGACGAGCCGGAGCGTTTGGAGCGTGAAGGGCCTCAGCACGACGTGACCTTGGGCTCGTTCTTCATGGCCCAGACACCGATCACCCAGGCCCAGTGGCGGGCGGTGGCGGGGTGGCAGAAGGTGGGGCGCGACCTGAAGCCCGATCCTTCGCGGTTCAAGGGAGCGAACCGTCCGGTGGAGCAGGTGAGCTGGTTTGATGCGCTGGAGTTCTGCCGCCGGCTGAGCCAGCGCACGGGCCAGCGTAACGACTTGCCGAGCGAAGCCCAGTGGGAATATGCCTGTCGTGCCGGCGGCACCACACCGTTCCATTTCGGAGCCACGCTGACGCCGGAGCTGGCCAACTATGACGGCAATTCCTGTTATGGAAACGGCCCCAAGGGCACTTATCGCGAGCAGACCAGCGACGTGGCCAGCTTCCCGGCCAATGGCTGGGGCCTGCATGATATGCACGGCAATGTGTATGAGTGGTGCGAAGACCACTGGCATGAGAGTTACAATTTCGCCCCTGGCGATGACCAACCCTGGTTGATTCCTGCTGCCGCTGCTGATGAGCCAAGGCTGCTGCGCGGGGGCCGCTGGAACGGCATCCCCAGGGGCTGCCGCTCGGCTTTCCGCTTCCGCTTTCAGCCCGGCTATGCCGACTTCAATGTCGGTTTCCGTGTGGTCTGCCTCCCCCAGGGTCCTTCCTTCAACCCTTAATCCCTCATTCCCTCAACACTCGGCTGTTTTTTAACCCTGGCTGTTGGCTGTTGCGAGTGGCGCCGTAGGCGCCGGCAATGTTTAGATCTCTCCCCGAGTCTCCACCAGCAAGATCCCAGCCAAACGTTCCTGCTGCGAAACCCGACTTGATCTGATCCGCCGGCAGGGGCCCATCTGCCCCAAACCCTTTAGCCTGAGATCACTCGTTTCGCAGGGCTCCCATGCTCACCCTGCCTCGCTCGCTCAGCCTCACCCCAGATCAGTTCGCGCAGG
>Ga0207941_1000301_pt1 | contig 15605 bp, 13 predicted proteins | sample LakMenEpi13Sep12_FD_150695 | JGI IMG/M metagenome (GOLD analysis project Ga0207941, IMG submission 150695) | Freshwater microbial communities from Lake Mendota, WI - 13SEP2012 deep hole epilimnion (SPAdes) | ecosystem: Environmental > Aquatic > Freshwater > Lake > Epilimnion/Euphotic zone ...
AGGAGTTACGTACTGCATGGTGTCATATACACCCATCCCAGCATATACCGAGCCCCCAGGGCTGTTGATGTACATCTGGATATCCCGCTGACGGTCCGTACTGTCAAGAAACAAAAGCTGGGCAGTGATGATATTGGCCACTTCATCGCTGATGGGATAGCCCAGGAAAATGATCCTGTCCATCATCAGACGGCTATAAACATCCATAACCGCAACATTCATCGGGCGTTCCTCGATGATATTGGGTGTAAGATTGGTCACCATGTGATTGGTATATCCATGAAGTGTATTGCTGGAAATACCGCGGTGCTTTACAGCATATTTTTCAAACTCTTTTCCAAGATCCATAATAGGAATTTTGATTACTAGGCAATTTAAAGCTTTTGGCTGTCCAAAACTGTGCTAGCCATCAAAACCGGACAAAGCGGCAGGAGATATCCCGCCAATGGATCATTACTATCCCGCTGCGTCTCTTCATTGCCGCATCGCCGCATTGCCAAATTACCGCATTAAAAAAGGCGCTCTTGGCGCCTTTTTATCTAGTGATCGTGATGATTGTGTTGTTCCTGTAGCTTCAGGAATTCTTCGCTGGAAATCGGTTTTTCCTGCGCATTGATCTGGTGCTCGGCCCATCCGAAAAGTTTTTCGGTAATCAGCCTGCGGTATGAACTTTCCACCTGCTGCTCATCTTTCAGCATACGGTCCACGTAGCTATCTAGCCACTCAATATTACCATCCATGCTCATCCCGCCAAAATAGCCAAGAATCTGCTGACGCATATATTCTTTCAGCTCTTCGGGATTCACATCCAGGTTATTTTCTTTTACGATCTTATCGCTGATCAGGGTCCAGCGCAACTGGTCTTTGAATGTCGGAAACTCGTTCTCCACTTCTTCGGCAGTCTTTAGCTTTTCACCACCGCTCTGCATCCATTTTTTCAGGAAAGACTCAGGGAAGTCCATCGGTGTTTTCTCCAGTAATACATGGTACAATTCATGGTGCAGAAGATTGCGGGCGTGGTTATCCCATTGTTTCTGGATGTCCTCACGGATCAGCTGGCGCATCTCTTCTTCGGTCTTTATTTCCTTGGTAGGAAACGCCTCTTTGAAGAATTCTTCGTTCAGTTCACGCTTTTCCACGAGACCTACTTTAACTATGGTCATCGTATATTTCTTATCCAGAGAAGCATCTGAACCATCAACACCCAGATCCTTGATCAGCCACTCCCTTTCTTTTTCTTCAAAGGCAGAACGAAGGTCAACCGTAACGGTACTGTCTTTCTTCAATCCCATCAATGTAGAGCGGAAGGCAGGTGTGAAATATTTTACCAACAGTGAATTCTCTTTTTTAGGCGCATTCTCCACACCTTCTTCTTCGAAAGTCACGTTCAATACATTCTCCTCGTTGTCAACCACTTCCGGCTCAGACATCCTTCCGAGGCGGGCCTGCAACCTTTCAATCTCATCATTCACCATTTCTTCGGTTACATTCACTTTGTACCTGGGAAGGGAAACAGAAGACAGATTGAGGCCAAACGCAGGCTTAAGGCCAATTTCAAAGGAAAAACTATAATCAGAAGGTGCGTTCATGTTAAGTTGGTCCGCGCTGTTTTCTGCGCTGGGTATGGGCTGGGCAAAAATGTCAAGCTGTTCACCTTGCAGGTAATCAACCAGTTTCTTCTCCACACTGCGCAGTACCTCATCGGCAAACAGGGCCGGACCGTGCATTTTCTTTACTACACCGGCCGGAACCATTCCTTTCCGGAAACCGGGGATGTTTGCATTCCTGGCAAACTGCTTGAGCTGCTTCTCAAAAGAAGCCAGGTAATCTTCGGTTTGCACGGTAACTGTGATCTTATCGATAAGTAAACCAATGTTTTCTCTTGTAACTGTAGGCATAAGTTTAGTTTATTGCAATTGACAGTTAGCAATTGGCAATTGGTTCTAATTACCAATTGCTAACTGTTAACTGCCAACTTTGTGCGCATGGAGGGACTCGAACCCCCACGTCTCACGACACCAGATCCTAAGTCTGGCGCGGCTACCAATTACGCCACATGCGCTTAAGGGGTTGCAAAGGTAACCATTTTTGGTGTATGGAAGCCCTGTTTTCAGTAAATTTGGAATTATGCAGTTGGTAGATCAGGAACAGGCGGTCCCCAAATACAACCTCACAGCGGAGCAAGAGAGGAAGGAAATCGTGCGCCAGTACCGGGCCCTCTTGAGGGTCATCAAACCCAGGCTGAAACCCGGGGATAAGGAATTGGTGCGCCGCGCCTTTGAAATGGCCGTGGAGGCCCACAAAACCATGCGCCGGAAGTCTGGCGAACCCTATATCCTGCACCCCCTGGCCGTGTCCCGGATCTGCGTGGAAGAGGTTGGCCTCGGCGTTCGCTCCACCATCTGTGCCCTCCTGCATGATACGGTTGAAGACACAGATATTTCCCTCGATGATATTGAAAGAGAATTTGGAAGCGAGATCGCCAGGATCATAGACGGGCTCACCAAGATCTCCAATGTGGTTGACAATAACTCCACACAACAAGCAGAGAACTTCAAGAAAATCCTGCTCACACTCACGGATGATCCTCGGGTCATCCTGATCAAACTGGCAGACCGGCTGCACAATATGCGCACATTAGAGAGCATGAAGTCGGAGAAACAACTCAAGATTGCTTCAGAGACAGTGTATGTATACGCCCCGCTCGCGCACCGCATGGGCCTGTACAATATCAAGACAGAACTCGAGGATCTGTCTATGAAATACCTGGAGCCCGATGTCTACAAAGAGATCGCCAGGAAACTCTCTGAGACCAGGCGTGAGCGAACCCGTTACATCAACGAGTTCATCAAGCCCATCAAAGACAAGCTTGATAAGGCAGATTTTCTATACGAGATCCATGGCCGTCCCAAATCCATCCATTCCATCTGGAACAAGATGAAAAAGAAGGCGGTGGATTTTGAAGAGGTATATGACCTTTTTGCGATCCGGATCATCCTCGACTCACCACCCGAAAAAGAAAAAGAAGACTGCTGGAAAGTATATTCTTTCATCACAGATATGTACGCCCCTTCACCGGAACGGTTAAGGGACTGGTTGAGTAATCCTAAATCAAATGGATACGAGGCGTTGCACACCACAGTGATGGGCCCTTCGGGCCGATGGGTGGAAGTACAGATCCGCTCCAAACGAATGAATGAGATTGCCGAGAAAGGCCTTGCCGCCCACTGGAAGTATAAAGAAGGCGGGCAGGATGAAGATCGTTTTGATCATTGGTTCTCCCAGATCCGTGAGGCATTGAGTCATCAGGATTCCAATACCATCGATTTTTTACACGATTTCAAGACATCCTTCCTGACGGAGGAGATCTATGTGTATACGCCAAAGGGCGATGTGAAAATGATGCCCGTGGGTTCAACAGCGTTGGACTTCGCCTTTGCGATCCACTCCGCCATCGGCTCTAAGTGTATTGGTGCGAAGGTCAACCACAAACTCGTCCCCATTTCGCATAAGTTGCGAAGCGGGGACCAGATCGAGATCATCACGTCCAACAAACAGAAACCCACAGAAGACTGGCTGAATTTTGTAGTGACCGCCAAAGCCAGGAATAAGATCAAGGACGCGCTGAAAGAAGAGAAAAGAAAAGTAGCGGAGGATGGTAAGTACACCTTGCAGAAAAAGCTCGAGGGAATAAGTGCTTCCTATACCCCACACAACATTGAACTGCTGGCAAATTTTTATAAGCTCCAATCCAGCCTGGATCTGTTTTATCGCATCGCCATCAAGACCATCGACCTCAAGGAACTAAAAGAGTTCCATGTAGTTGGGGATAAGATTGAACTGCCCAAGCCCAAGGTAGAGGAACATGTAAAACATGAAGAGTCTACCAGAACATTACCCAAAAAGGATACCGAGTTGATCATCTTCGGCGAGAGCAGTGACCGGATCGTTTATAATCTCGCCAATTGCTGTAAGCCGATTCCGGGAGACGATGTATTCGGATTTGTATCTACGGGCAAAGGACTGATCATCCATCGCACCAACTGCCCCAATGCGGCCCGTCTTTTATCGCAATACGGCCATCGGGTGGTTAAAACGAAATGGGCGAAAAACAAAGAGATTTCCTTCCTCACGGGGATCAACATCATCGGATTGGATGATGTTGGCGTTATTAATAAAATCACCAATCTGATCTCGGGTGAGTTGAAGATCAACATTGCGGCCCTTACCATTGAAGCCAAGGAAGGCCTGTTTACGGGGAGCATTAAACTTTATGTGCACGACAAAGAGGAGCTTGAGCATGTGTTTGACCGCCTCAAACAACTACCCGGCATTCATTCCGTAGAAAGATTTGATACAGACTCGGTGTAGTGACTTTCACACTATATTTGCTGCTTCAAAATTGATACATGGTTGACGTCATATTAGGCCTGCAATGGGGCGATGAAGGGAAAGGAAAAATCGTTGATTATTTTGCGCCTGGATATCAGGTGATCGCAAGGTTTCAGGGTGGCCCTAACGCCGGACATACCTTATATGTAAATGGAACCAAGATCGTGTTGCACCAGATTCCTTCCGGTGTATTTCACGAAAGTACCGTGAACCTGATCGGGAACGGTGTGGTACTGGATCCCGTCACCCTGAAGAAGGAGAGCCAGAAAGTAGCAGAACACGGGATCGATGTGAGGAAGAACGTCTTCATTGCTGAACGTACCCATCTGATCCTTCCCACGCATCGCGCATTGGACAAGGCTTCGGAACTCGCGAAGGGCAATGAGAAAATCGGCTCTACCCTTAAAGGCATCGGCCCTGCATACATGGATAAAACAGGCCGTAATGGCTTGCGCGTAGGTGATCTGCTGGATAAGAATTTCACGACGCAATACATCAAATTACGCCTGAAGCACCAACGCCTGTTGGATAGCATGAATTTTCAGGAAGACATTACCCCCTGGGAAGAAGAGTTTTTTGAAGCGGTGGAATTCATGCGTGAACTCAAAGTGGTGAATGGGGAATATTTTATTAACGAAAAGCTCTCGAACGGCGCTAAGGTGCTGGCCGAAGGTGCACAGGGAAGTATGCTTGATGTTGATTTCGGTACCTTCCCCTTCGTAACATCATCAAGCACCATCTCTGCAGGTGTGTGTTCCGGCCTGGGTGTAGCGCCGCAAAAAATCCGGGATGTACTGGGTGTATCTAAAGCCTATTGCACCAGGGTGGGAAGCGGGCCGTTCCCTACAGAGTTAGAAGATGAAACCGGAGAAGAACTGCGCAAATTGGGCAGCGAATTTGGCGCAACTACAGGCAGGCCGAGGCGTTGTGGCTGGATCGACCTGGTTGCACTTCGTTTCGCATGTATGATCAATGGCGTCACCAAGATCGTCATGACCAAAGCGGACGTACTTGACTCATTTGAGCAACTTCACGTGTGTGAGCAGTATAAAGTGAATGGGCAGCTGACTGCTGAAGTGCCATACCAGATGCTAAAATCAAAGATTGAACCGATTTATACGGCATTGCCCGGCTGGAAAACCGATATTACAGCGGTGAAGAATTATGCAGACGCGCCGGCGAAAATGAAGGAATATATCGACTATATCCGCAAATATCTGGGCGTGGAGATCAGTTATGTATCCAACGGACCAGGCAGGGACCAGATCATTTCCGTGTAGGGCCAAAAAATTATGTGTTCAAAATTTGGCGAATTAAAATTTAGGTGGAAATTTTACGACAGAATAATCCTGCTCAATCATGGCTAAGTCTGAAAAACCAAAGAAGGCTTCGGTAAAGAAAGCAAGCGACGCGGAGGAACCCGTTAAGAAGACATCATCTCGTGCCACAAAGAAAGAGGACGATGATGATGACGATGAATTGGATGGAGAGGAAACGCCCAAGAAAGGACGTAAGCCATCATCTAAAAAATCCGGTGAAGATGAAGAAGAGGAAGAAGGAGATGATGTGGAAGAGGTAGACGAGTGGGACAAAGTGGAAGAGGAGGAAGAGTGGGATCCTGATTTTAACGAGTTTGACATTCCGAAATCCAAAGGCAAAAAATCTGCCGGGGGTGCAAAGAAAGGTGCTTCCGATGAAGATGATTTTGGGATCGATGAGGAATTCAAAGACATGGGATTCTCCAATGACTTCAATGACGGTTTTGATGATGATGATGATTTTTAAATGGTGAGATCCTTCAGAACATTTCCTGTTTCTGATGGTCAACATATCAAGCAACAAATGTTGAATTGGTTATCCCGGTTCAACATTTTTTGTTTTCTGGATGACCACCAATATGCGCTGCCGGGGCACGCCCTGGAATGTATTGCCGGTGTGGATGCGGCAGAAGTCATGCCGTTGCAATCATCTTACCTCACATCGATCCATCGTTTCACCACCCAGCATAAAGACTGGATCTTTGGTCACCTGGGGTATGCGCTTAAAGCAGAAACAGAGCAGGTTTCCGGTGGTGCTGAAGATCCGGTAGGATTTGAACCGGCTTTCCTTTTTGTACCCCGTTGGGTCATCCGGCTTGCTTCCGATGCACTGCACATTGGTTCACTTGAAGATGATCATGATGTCGTTTGGGAAGCGATCCTTTCTTCAGGTTCAGACGATACGGTTGGTGATGCTGTGCACCTTACGCCTTCCTTATCTAAAGACGAGTACATTGAAAAAGTCCTGCAATTGCAGGAACATATCCTGCGCGGCAACTGTTATGAAGTTAATTTTTGCCAGGCGTTTTACAATGCTTCCGCGAAGATCAGCCCGCTCCGTGTTTTCAGGAATCTCGCGCGCGTTTCGCCCAATCCTTTTGCTGCATTCTATCGCGTGGAGGAAAAATTTCTGATGTGCGCCAGTCCTGAAAGATTTATACAGCGAAGCGGAAACACCATTATTTCACAACCCATCAAGGGAACTATTGCACGGAATTTGAACGATGCCGCTGCGGATCAGGAACAGCAACGCCAGCTTTTGAATAGCCGGAAAGAGAAAGCCGAAAATGTGATGGTGGTTGACCTGGTGCGTAATGACCTGTCAAGGATCTGCAAGCAAGGAACGGTAAGGGTAAGCGAACTGTTTGGCATTTACCCATTCCCCCAGGTGCACCAGATGATATCCACCATTGAAGGAGAATTGAAAGAAGGGGTTGCCTTCGCCGATATCGTCAAAGCATGTTTTCCGATGGGCAGCATGACTGGCGCCCCTAAAAAGAAGGTGCTTGAGTTAATTGATTTGTATGAAACCGTGGGGCGGGGGCTTTTCTCCGGGTCCGTGGGATACATCAGTCCGGAGGGAAATTTCGATTTTAATGTGGTGATCCGCAGCCTGCTCTACAACCAACACAAACAATACCTGACCTACCTCGTGGGATCAGGAATTACTTTTTATGCCGATGCGGAACATGAATATGCGGAATGCATGGTGAAAGCCGAGGCGATGGAGAAAGCAGTTGAATACTAGGTCGCAGGTCGCAGGTCGCAGAGCCTCCTGCGAACTTTGCGACCTGCGACCTAACCGTCTTATTTGGTTTTTTTAGCCGGCAACCTGATCTCCTTCGGATAAGAAGTAGCAGTGCTGCTTGCTCCACTCAGGAGCAGGTTCACTGACGCATCCAGGATCTCCATTTTCTTCTCATTGAAGAGATCCATCTTGTCTTTGGGCAAACGCATCCCGTATCCATCTGTAGATACTTTGCCGTCAAAGCCGGGATTGAGTTGCGCAAATAACACAGGATCCATATCGATCTTGCTGGCAATTACTTTGCTGAGGTATTTACCCGAAACAGTTTGTAAAAGAGTGTTGTCCAGCACTTCTTTGGGCACAGGAAGCATTCCCAATCTTTTCACATCACCTGCCCCAGTAGTGGTCACGCCACCCTGGCCCTCCATGATATAGTGGGTAGCGATGAATTTCTTCACGTGGGTCCTGGATTCCGCAGGTAAATAGTATTGAAGATCCCAGAAATTACGGCTACCTGCCTTTTTTATGGCGGACTGTACCCTGGCGGCACCACCATTGTACGCGGCAATGACCAGCAGCCAGTCGTTCAGTTCAGCATACAAATCCTTAAGGTATTTGGCAGCAGCATGTGTGCTCCTGTAAAGATCCCTACGGTCATCCCTGGATTTAGAGACTTTCAGCCCATACAATCTTCCGGTCTCGGGCATAAACTGCCAGGGGCCAACGGCTCCGGCCCAGGAAACCGCGGAGGACTTCAGGTCAGACTCAATAACGGCCAGGTATTTCAACTCCGTTGGCATATTGTACTTACCAAGGATATTGTCAATCATCGTGAAATAGGGCAATGCTGTAGCCTTCATTTTTATGAGGCGCTCCTGGTTATCTTCCAGGTAATCCTTTACAAAAGGGATGGCCCTGGGATGCAGGGTGAGGAGCGAGGCATTCTCATCCGGGTCAATAGATACGGTCCTGAAAGAAGCGTTGGTGAGGGAATGATCCATTTTCGTTCCGGCCAATTGGGCGGAGATGACCAGTTCCTTGTTGGCGTCTGAAGTGTCCATGCCCTGTTGATCCTGACAAAAGCCAGTCAAAGCAGGGGTTAGTGACAGCAGCACCAGAAAGTAAGTTTTCATCATAACCTTCATGTCTTTAAATGGTTAATCCCTAGGGACAGATTAGCTAATAGCTATTAGCTAATTGCTAGTTGTGATGGATTTTCGAAAGGAAGTTGGAAGGAGTCCCGTCCTGGATCAGGAGCGAGGATAAAGTTTCATGAGGAGCTTGGATAGCTGCAGCAAAGGTAACTCATTAAACCGGGAAGTCATAACCTGGGTGCCAAAAGGCATACCATTAGAGTGCCTGAAGAGGGGTAGGGAGATGGCCGGAATTCCTGCCAGGTTGGCATAAACCGTGTAAATATCAGCGAGGAACATCTCCACCGGATCCTTGGATTTTTCCCCGAATTTGAAGGCTGGGAAAGGGACCGTGGGCATGATCAGGGCGTCATAAGATGCGAAAACTGCCTCTGTTTTATTAACAATCAATCTGCGTACTTTCTGGGCCTGGGTGAAGTACGCATCGTAATAACCTGTGCTCAGTACAAAGTTCCCGAGCATGATCCGGCGCTTCACTTCTCTGCCAAAACCGGCAGATCTGTTGGCCTTATAAAATTCTGTTAAGTGGATATCTTTTTGGTTGGTCCGATGGCCATATTTCACCCCATCGTACCTGGAAAGGTTCGAAGAAGCCTCAGCAGTAGTCAGTACATAGTAGGTGGGAACGATGTGATCAAGGAGATCAAAGGTCAATGCCTCTACGGTGTGTCCCTCATCTGCAAGGTTTTGTAATAGTTGTTCCGTTTGGGCCCTGATCTCTGCGTCCAGGGAGGGGTGTTCCAGGGTTTCGCGGAAATAGGCCACCCGATATTTTTTCGCGTCGGGTTCTTCCTGCCGGTAGTCCGGGACAGGACCCGTACTCACGGTACTGTCATACCCATCTTCTCCCGCCATGACCTGCAAGAGCAAGGCGGCATCATCAATGTCTGTAGTAAACACGCCTATCTGGTCAAATGAAGACGCATAGGCAATCAGTCCATATCGTGAGATCCGGCCGTAAGTGGGTTTGAGTCCAATGACACCACAATAGTCTGCGGGCTGCCTAACAGAACCGCCTGTATCACTTCCCAGGCTGACCATACATAAGCCGGCCTGTACAGCCACGGCAGACCCCCCGGAGGAGCCACCAGGAACCCGGGATTCATCCGCGGCATTGAGTACCCTTCCGTATACAGAATGTTCATTGGAAGAGCCCATAGCAAACTCATCACAATTCAGGGAGCCAATGATGATGGCGTCTTCTGACAGTAGTCTCTCTACCGCGGTAGCAGAGTAAAGGGAAGTGAAATTGTTGAGTATAGCGGAAGCTGCGGTGACTTTATGGCCTTTATAGCAGATCACATCCTTGATGCCGATCACTACCCCAAAAAGCTTGCCCATGGCCGATCCTGAACGCTTCTTTGCATCCAGTGCAACAGCCCGTTCTCTGGCTTCACTGGCATACACTTCAACAAATGCATTGAGATGGGCGTTAGCCGCGATCTGGCTCAGGTAATGTTCAACTACTTCGGTACAGGTAATAGAACCTGACCCAATTTCCTGAAGAAATTGTGCTATGGACCAGTGACGATACAAATTGGGGGTGCAGTTAGAAGTAAGAAACTCAGGAAGCTTTCTGGCTTTCTTTTTCGTTCATGCCATCCTCGATCTCTTTCTTCACGTTTGTTTTGGCGTCATTGAATTCGCGGATACCACGACCAATACCCCGCATAAATTCAGGAATCTTTCTGCCGCCAAACAGGATCAACACTGCGATCACGATAATGATCCACTCAGAACCACCGGGCATTGAAAGTAATAATGTAGATAACATGATATTAAATTTACGATGTCTTTTCAAAGGTATACTTACTCCGGCATTTCGGCAAAATAAAAACGGGAGCCGTAAAGCTCCCGTTTGTTAAAATCGTGCATTGCACCGGATTACATACGTTTTTCCTTGATCCTTGCGCTCTTACCGCTCCGGCTACGGAGGAAGTAGAGTTTCGCCCTGCGAACCTTACCTGTTTTGTTCAGGGTAATGGATTCGATATTGGGTGAATTTACAGGGAAAGTACGCTCTACACCGATGCTGTCAGAAACTTTCCGAACAGTAAAAGTTGCAGTGGCACCCTGGCCCTGACGCTTGATCACATCACCTTTAAAGCTCTGGATACGCTCTTTGTTACCCTCAATGATCTTATAGTTGACAGTGATATTGTCGCCCGCTTTGAAAGAAGGAACTTGCTTCTTTTCTGTCAGTTGCTCATGTACAAAGGCTATCGCAGCATTCATGACTTAAAATTTAAGGAGTGCAAAGGTAGGGGAAAATTTTGCTTAAGCAAAATTTTAATTAGCTAATTAGTCAATTTGGCAATGCGGCAATTGACGCTTCGCGAGACATTGGGCATTGGGCACTGGGCATTGTCGGCGTGCGCAGAAACACTCGGAGTGACTGCCGGCGCGCCGCAACGCAAAGCGCGCCTTCCATCATTGCCGCATTGACAAATTGACTAATTAGCTAATTATCTTGCTACATTGACCGTCCGCTTCTCGCGAATCACCGTAACCTTGATCTGGCCGGGGTAGGTCATTTCATTCTGGATCTTCTGGGCCATCTCGAAACTGATCTTTTCGCTGTCGTTATCAGACACTTTATCGGCCTCAACAATCACCCTGAGTTCCCGACCCGCCTGGATGGCATAAGCCTTTTCCACGCCCTGGTAGGTCAGAGCCAGGTTTTCCAGATCCTTGATCCGCTGGATATATTGCTGCATGATCTCCCTTCTCGCTCCGGGACGGGCACCACTGATGGCGTCACAGGCCTGGATAATGGGCGAGATCACATATTGCATTTCCATTTCATCGTGATGCGCGCCGATGGCATTCACCACAGCCGGGTTTTCCCCGTATTTTTCGGCCAGTTTAGCACCCAGCAAGGCATGGCTCAGTTCAGTTTCTTCGTCAGGTACCTTTCCAATGTCATGGAGCAGACCGGCTCTCTTGGCTAGCTTCGGGTTCAGGCCCAGTTCAGCAGCCATGATACCGCAGATGTTGGCTACTTCGCGACTGTGCATCAACAGGTTCTGGCCATAGGAAGAGCGGAAACGCATTTTGCCAACAATCCTTACCAGTTCTTTGTGCAAACCATGGATACCCAGTTCAATGACGGTCCTTTCTCCGATGTCCATCACCTGTTCTTCGATCTGACGGCGGGTTTTTTCTACCACTTCTTCGATGCGGGCGGGGTGGATCCTGCCATCAGCTACCAGCCTTTGCAGAGAAAGACGGGCGATCTCCCTGCGCAGGGGATCAAAAGACGATAATACGATGGCCTCCGGAGTGTCATCCACGATCAGGTCAACACCGGTAGCAGCCTCTATGGCCCTGATGTTCCGGCCTTCCCGACCGATGATCTGGCCTTTGATTTCATCACTCTCCAGGTTAAACACAGTAACCGTGTTCTCAATCGTTTGCTCCGCAGCGGTACGTTGGATGCTCTGGATGATGATCTTCCGGGCTTCCTTATTGGCTTTTTGCTTGGCGTCTTCGATGATCTCTTGTTGAAGAGACAGGGCTTGGGTATGGGCCTCCTGTTTCAGGCTCTCTACCAGCTGGGATTTAGCTTCCTCGGCTGTTAATCCGGCAATTTTTTCCAACCTGCGGATATGCTCCTCCTGGTGTTTCTCCAGTTCGGTCCGTTTTTGGTTGATCACCTCAATCTGGCGATTCAAATGATCCTTGATGGTGTCATTTTCCTTGCCCTGCTTGTCCAGGCTTTCCAGTTTGGAGTTAATGGATTGCTCCTTTTGCTTGATCCTGTTCTCGCTGTCGTTGATCTTGCGATTTCGGTCCAATACCTCCCTTTCGTGCTCCGCTTTCAGTTGTACAGACTTTTCTTTGGCTTCCAGCTGTTTTTCTCTTTTGATGGTCTCAGCCTGGTTTTTTGCGTCGGAAAGGATCTTTTGTACTTGTTGTTCGGCTTCTTCTACTTGTTTTTTTGTGTTGACGGCAAAAAGGAACTTACCCGCTCCTATGCCTACGGCTAAAGCAATTACACCAATTATAATGGGTAAAATCTGAATGAAATCCATGTAAGTTGGGTTTTATCAATGTCTCACGGTTTAAAAAATACCCAATTCGGGCTATAACTACGAAGATAGTAAATTTAATGAGGCAATTGTTACAGGTCGCAGGTCGCAGGTCGCATAGGTCGCAGCTGGCACCCTGCGACCTATGCGACCTGCGACCTGTGCGAACTGCGACCTGCGACCTATGCGACCTGCGACCTGTGCGAACTGCGACCTGTGCGACCTGTGCGACCTGCGACCTGTGCGACCTGCGACCTGCGACCTGCGACCTGCGCCCTGTATCCTGCGACCTATTCAGGAAGCAGGGCTTCAAGCGAAGAAAGCGCTTCATTTATCCCCGTTTCGGTGAAATGGCCCGCTTGTTGCTCCGTAACAAACCACAGCAGAACCATGGAGATGTAATCCTGCATATCCTTGCCCGCAAAACTGGTCTTGAACTCCAGGATTTTGTCGTTGATCTTTTTGGTGATCTTCCTTACAGATTCCTCATCCGATGATTGAATCCGGATCCGGTAAGTTCGGTCTCCGATAACAATATTAATGGGTAATAAATTTTCCTGCGACATATTTAAGGCTTTACGCTTGGTTAATAGAGAAATTGTATATATTTATAAACATTTTGTACACTTCCCCGGCCCTTTGATAGACCTCCCTACTAACCTTGAAGATACACAAAGAAGGATATCCGCTTCTACCCCCCTTTGAGAGCTTAACGTTTAAACTGCCTGTCATACATGATTGCCAGACCCAAATCAGCTGTCTTCATTGACGCCGTCGTATTTGAAGTGGACTGCGATGTGCCCGCTTCTCCGTTAAGGGCCATTCTCAAAGATGAGTCCGGATGCATTATCTGCACCTTATCTGCCGAAATGCCCATCGGAAAAACCCATTATCGGTGGCATGGCCTGAACGATCTCCCTTATGGCATCTACCATCTCATCATGCACCATGGAGAAGAAGAAACATCAGTAAGGATGGTGAAAAGAATTTAAGAAAGGGTGGAGGTATGAAAATGTGATTACTGAGAAAGCATAACAATACACCTGTCGATTTCCTTGATGTACTGATTCAGCTGCTTTTCGAAAGCTTTTTTTGAGACTTCATCCATTTGGCCGCCTGAAACCTTTGCAAGGTTCAACTGCTCTTCGAGCTGGCCCACTTTTTCCTTCAGTTCCAACTCTAAGCCTTGTTTTCGGTCTAACTCCGATTTCAGTTTTTCATTCTCCTTTTCCAGGACCTGTTGCTTTTTTACAAGTGCCTGAACTTTTGTCCTGATCCTATCGATCTGTTCAATGGGTTTCATGATTTCCTGATTTCGGCGTTGAGTTCCTTCTCAAAAGTTACGATGATTTTTTGCATCATCTCGTCCACATCTTTATCGGTCAGGGTTTTTTCTTCATCCTGGAAGGTGAAACTCATGGCCACGGATTTCTTGCCTGCACCCAATTTTTCACTTTCAAACACATCAAACAATTTGGTTTGGGTGAGCTTTGGCATCTTCACTTTTTTTACCAGCCCATCGATCTGGTGATAGTCCAGCTTGTTGTCTACCACAATGGCGAGGTCCCGCTGCACTGCCGGGAATTTTGGGATCTCCCGATAGCGAAGTTGCTGGGTTGCCGCGAGGCTCAGACATTTATCCCAGAGCAGATCCACTACGTAAACATCCTGCTTGACGCCGAATTGTTCCGCGAGTTTCGGACTCAGTTTGCTCACCGCGCCCAATGTTTCTTTTCCGGCAGCAATAGACAAGTGTTCCGCCATCTTTACATGGGTTTCGGCAACAAAGGAAAGACCGGTAATACCCAATTGGCGCAGCACAGCTTCTCCTAAGCCTTTGGCGTAATAGATGTCCGTATTTTCTTTTTTAATGTGCCAGTTTTCTTCCCGGCTCTTTCCGGTCAGGAACAGGGTGAGGTGCGCTGTCTCTTCATATTTACCCGTACCATATACCGCATAGGTTTTACCGAATTCAAACAACCGAAGGTTGTTGTTTTTTCGGTTCAGGTTATGGAGGATAGTATTGAGTCCTGTCTCCAGCATGGATACCCGAAGCACATCCAATTCTGCACTCAGGTTGTTCATCATTTTCACGGCATACTTCTGCTCTTGTTCAGACAGCCATGCACTGTTGGCGATAGAGTTATTCATGATCTCATGAAATCCCATACCTACAAGAATCGATGATATACGCTCTTTCTGAATCTCTGCAAATGCATTGGCTTCTGTGGAAGGCGTAATGGTAATGGTAGCCGGTATGGCGATGTTGTCAAACCCATCGATCCGCATGATCTCTTCCGCCACATCTGCAGGTAAGCTAACATCCGTTTTATGAAGCGGAACTTCAAGCAACAGACCTTCTGTATCTTCTTTCAAAATACCAAAGCCAAGGGCTTTCAGAATTTCTTTGACAGTATCGGCGGTATAGTGTTTACCACTCAGCTTCTGTAAATAATTGTATGTGAACGAAACTTGTTTTTGTTTCGCCGGCTCAGGGTAAACATCGATAAGGTCAGATGCGATCCTGCCACCCGTGATCTCGCAGATCAACGCTGCGGCTCTTTTCAACACATTGACCGTGTTGCTGATGTCCACATTTTTTTCAAAATGGGTAGCAGCGTCTGTCCTTAAGTTGTGACGGAACGATGTTTTGCGGATCATGGAAGGATTGAACCACGCGCTTTCCAGGAAAATGTTCCGGGTGCTTTCACTCACGCCACTATGCTTACCGCCAAAAACACCCGCAATACACATTGGACTGCTGTTGGTGTCACAAATAATCAGATCATCTTGATGCAGTTTTCTTTCTTTATCGTCAAGGCTGAGGAAGGGAGTGCCCTCCGCAAGGTTTTTCACGATGATGCCTGCCCCGCCGATCCTGTCGGCATCAAATGCATGCAGGGGCTGGCCGGACTCATGCAAAACATAGTTGGTAATGTCCACGACGTTGCTGATGGGTCTG
>Ga0207941_1000302_pt1 | contig 15593 bp, 15 predicted proteins | sample LakMenEpi13Sep12_FD_150695 | JGI IMG/M metagenome (GOLD analysis project Ga0207941, IMG submission 150695) | Freshwater microbial communities from Lake Mendota, WI - 13SEP2012 deep hole epilimnion (SPAdes) | ecosystem: Environmental > Aquatic > Freshwater > Lake > Epilimnion/Euphotic zone ...
TCTTTGGCGCTGTCGGCCAGGATCTGATCGGTGGCCTCGCGGGCCGCCTGGAGGATGGGTTCGCCGTAAAACTTCAATTGGGTGCCGCCCTTGATCAGCCGCTGCAGAACCGTGGCGTTGAGGGCGTCGTAGCGGCTGAGCATCAACCCGTTGGCCTCGTGGCAGGCGGCGGCGAACATGGCCTGGTATTCGCTGGGCAGGCGGCTCCAGGCCTGGAGGTTGACCAGGGCGGTGAGGGTGGGGCCCGGCTCCCACCAGCCCGGGTAGTAGTAGTAGCGGGCAGCTTTGTTCAGGCCGAGCTTCTCGTCGTCGTAGGGGCCGGTCCATTCGGCGGCGTCGATGGCGCCCCGATCTAGCGCCAGGAAGATCTCACCGCCCGGGAGCACCTGCACGTTCACCCCCAGGGCGGCCATCACCTTGCCGCCCAGGCCTGGGATGCGCATCTTCAGGCCCTGCAGGGAGGCCACTCCCTCCAGGGGCCGCTTGAACCAGCCGCCCATCTGGGCGCCGGTGTTGCCCGCCGGGAAGCTGCGCACGCCGAAATCGCTGTAGAGCCGATCGATGGCTTCCAGACCGCCGCCTTCGTAGAGCCAAGCGTTTTGCTGCTGGGCCGTGAGACCGAAGGGCACGGCGGTGCCGAAGGCCAGGGCGGGGTTTTTGCCGAGGTAGTAGTAGCTGGCCGTGTGGCCGCATTCCACCGAGCCGTTTTGCACCGCTTCCAACACCTCCAGGCCGGGCACGAGTTCACCGGCGGCGAAGGGCTGGATGAGAAAGCGACCAGCGCTCATCTCGCGCACCCTGCGGCTGATCGTTTCCGCCCCGCCAAAGATCGTGTCCAGGGAGTGGGGCCAGCTGGTGGCCATCCGCCAGCGCACCAGGGGGAGGGCCGAACCCGCCTTGACCTCGTCCGCCCGGCGGATGCGGCAGGAGGCCAGAACCCCTGCGCTGGTGGCCAATGCAGCGGCTCCGAGCAGTCGCCGACGCTGCGGGGAGAAGTCAGGCATGGCCATGGGCAGCGTGGGCGTGAGTGTAGGTATGGGCGTGTTACTTCGCCACGAAGGGCAGCGATGAGTGATGCAGCACGATGCGGATTTCTCCGTCCGGTTCCCTCACGAATGCCCAGGTCTTGTCCACGGTGGTCAACTTGCCGCTGCTGTCGGTGAGATCAACATTGCCCATGCTGGTCGTTGGGATAGGTGGTATTGCCGCCGACGAAATAGGCAAGCGCGCCAGCCTTGGTGCCTCGGAAGGTCTGCGGTTGTTGAGTTAAGGTGGGTTTAAACGCCACGGCTCCGTATTGGTAGCCATAGGCCTGATCGAGGATCTTGGTTGCCGTTGCATTGGCCGCTGCGAACCCGCCCGTCGCGTAGGCCTTGCTGATCGCAAGAAGCCCATTGCACCAGCCTTTCTGTGCATTCAGCACCTGTTCTTCGGTGATATTGTTGTTCATGCGCATCACCTGGCTGTCGGCCAATGCGGCACTGGGTCCCGCAACCAGCAGGGGCAACCCCAAAGCGCTGAAGGTGGCGGCCAGACGAATGTTCATGACGATTCGGTGAGTTATGGGCCCTGGAATTGTAAGGGCCCGAATCGTTGATTGGGTTGGCCTGGCTTGCTGTTGGCCGGCTTAAGGAATTGCCGGCAGGCAGGGTTCGTGATCCAGCTCGCGGTCGGTGAGGCCATTGGTGTCTTGGCGAACGCTCCAAATCAGAAGCGGGTAAAAGAACCAGTAAGCGCTGTGTGCAGCTTTCGCACCCGTCTTCTGTACGTGGGTGTTGGCCGGCCATAGCCACTCATTGCGAACAGGTGCCAAGATCATGAGGTAACTTGTACCAGCTCCCTTGCTTCGTGGAGCTTTGTTCCCAGTCAGAAAATAGAATCCAGACTTCAACGACTGGCTGCTCGCCCAAGTGGAACAGCCACTTTGAAGTATCCAAGGAATTTCATTTCTTGCAAAGCTCGATACTTTCCTGCTTCGTAAAAGGTCCCTTGTTGGCGCTTATCGCGCACTCGGCAGTCTCCATAGTGCCTCCTCTTGCGCAAAGCTCGATACTTTCTTGCTTCGTAAAAGGTCCCTTGTTAAGGCTTATCGCGCACTTTGCAGTCTCCACAGTGCCTCCATTTTTGCAAAGCTCGATACTTTCCCACTTCGTAAAAAGTCCCTTGTTGGCACTTATCGCGCACTCTGCTGCATTTGAGGGAACCTGGCCCTGCGCATTCGCAGATTGAATTGAATACGTACTTATCACTGCCATGCAAGCGATATGTACAACAGCCTTCAGATTTGACATTGCGCATGCATCTTAATCAAATGTACCTTATCGCGATAGAAAATGATCACAGGATCTTGCAACAAATCTATAGCAATCTAATTGTGTTGGCCCGCCCAACGCCGCGCTCTGCGGCAATTTTGGAGCGCAGCGGAAGAATTGTCCGACAGCAGCGCTTTGTTATATGGCATTTTAACACGTCTTCTTCTGTCCGCATTAGACTACGGCGAGGATCTAATTTTTAACAAATTTTTATTTTCAACGCATACTCAAATTGATGAAAGATTTGGAAGATTTTTATACTGTTCTATCAGAACGCCTAATTCATTGTTTAACCCTTTTAGCGTGTCAATTTCTTTCTTATCTACTAAATATTGAGTTAAGCTTTTGAGTGAAGATAGCTGTGATGAAAACATTTTTCCATCACGATACTGTTCCAAATATTCATCTAGCTTCGCAACAGCCTCTGTCTCAAAATTTTTAAAACCCACTGCGACTGACCAAAGTTCAAATTCCCAATCATCTATACCTTTCGCTTTGGATTGAGAAATGACGCCCTCAATGAACTTCTTAATAATATCTCGAACATTAGAGTTCGAGATATTAAATATGCTGTAAAGCAAAGATCTCGAAAACTTACGCTGGTCTTCTGGTTTGCAGGTTTCAAGTTCAGACACAAGCCGGCGGACTCTGTCCTTATCAGTGTATTCGCCTTTTACTACCCCAAAATAACCGTATAAATTGTCTATATATCCATGGAGTATCGCATGCTGATCCCGACAATGGGCTGTTTTGGAAGTGATTTTGTCGATCACGGTGTTTAATATCTTTATCAAAACGTCAGTTTCGATCTCTCGCTCAAATAAACTATGTTGATGTGCTAAAAATTCGTTTATTGCCCCATAAGTCCCAATAGTAGTTGAACTACTAGTAATTAACCTGGAAAACTCACTCATAACTTTTGAAATATGAGCATCATTCAAATCAAGAAATGCAAGTAATCGCACGCAGTTTTCAAACATAGTTTCATGGCTGTTGTATAAACTGCGACCTTGTATTAATCGCTCTGTTAAGTTTGGCAAAATGGTAGTAACAATCCATTCGAAGCACTCATCATTAGCATCCAAACGAAGTTGAGTAGAATCATCATTTTTAAAAAATACGCCAAGCTCCGATTGAAGTTCTTTTGATGAGTAGAATTGGATGGCAGAGTAAAACTCATATTGATTGAGTTTTATCCTTTCTTTTACTGTTTGGCGGAGTATGGAAATCTTGACAAAGTCTCTCATAGCCGCTTTGTATGGTGCGTACTGATCAATCATTATGTGATTTTTCAGTGCGAACATTAATAGGTTTATGTGTGTAGAGGTTGGTTCATCTGCATTGTTGTCAAAGCTTATTCCCCCAGCATTTATACTTTCAATGGTTTTGGTGAGATCAAGTATTTTTTTTGTGCACTCATTTGCTTTCTGATGAATGGAGTGCAGGGTCAAAAAATCATACAGGGCTTGATTCTTTTTTCTCTCCGACCTTGGAAATTTAAAAAATTCATCTTGAAGCTCTACTTCCACTTCCTTTTCAAACTCATTTCTCATTGCTGTAGACAGAGAGTACTTAAGCAGAAATAAAATCGAGTTTCTGTTAAATAGCGCAATCAATAGCATCGAATATATTCGATGCTTTTTACAGGCCTGAATCAGTTCAGAATTTTTCTTAAATGCTAACTCGTAGTTGCCATATTTATAGCTATCATAAGATTCTGTTGACAAAGATTTTATAAAATCATTGCTTTTGCATTCACATACTGAAAAAGAGATGTGTTCTCGCTCTTTCTTTTCTAGCTCTTGAGCTGAATCGATTTTCTCGTTAACAAAGTACATGGTTTTGCCGCTTTCATTATCGTTGGGTAAAACGATACCTTTGATATGAGCTAGAGCTAAGATAGAAAGAATGTCCGTAAACTTTGAATTTCTTAGATAAAACTTCTCTTTTTCGTCTTCACGAATCTCGTCTAAACGAGATAGAATCTCCAAGAATTTTTCGTGAAGTGATCTGGTGGTGTCGCTGTAGTCCGTAGTCAGGACTCCTTGGGGCTTGAATAGCTCTAATATACTTAAGCCATCGTCATCGTACAGAAACATACAGTTTGTCATCGCTCCCCGTATTTGATTATGCGTTATTGAACTTAGCTGTTTTAGGTGTTTTATACGCTCGTATATGAAACTGATAACTTCCTGCTCATCGTTCGGGTCTACTGATCTATCATCTTGAATAGATGTTAAAAAAGATTGAGTCAGCGCTGACCTTTGATCTAAATGCTTAATTCCATCAATAGAATAGCTCTCGCTATCTAGCACTAAGGTGGTAATCCCATGATTTCTTAAGTAGCTTTCTTGTGGCTTGTTTATTTTAAAATTTACCAAATACATCGGAGGAGCTGAACTGGAATGACTTTGTATCCATTTCAGTATGTGCTTCAGGTTGATGTCGTTATAGGAATACCCTAAAAAAAGAACTGTATGTGTTGAAAATATAGACTTGATGTAGTTTTCTATTAGCGGGAAATTTCTTGAATAATTGAGATAGTCATCTTCTTTGAAAACTATATTGTGGTTTTTGAAATCTCCATGGATTTTAATAAACTTATTCGGACTGGTTGAGCTGACTAAGTCCTTGTCTGTGCATATCTTATCGTATAGATAGCCTTCCTGCTCTATTGCATTTTCAATGATGCAGTCCCAATTCGTAGTTATTATTACGCGAGGGCTTATCTTCAAAATCGTACGATGTAAACTTGAAGGAGTGATGTCTTCAGGAAAAAATTTCTTCAATGTTTGGTTGTATGCCTGCTCACCAAACTCAAGAAAATATAGTTGAGCTAGTTTTAAATAATCTAGCTCTTCAGTTACCGCTAAATCTGACTTTATCTCAGTTATTAGATCACTCCAAGAAGGCAAGCTTATATAATCAGTATCAGAGCTTTTTGATATGCCTGCACCGACAAATATAGCTAATCTATCGTTTTCGTTAGCTTGCTTTATGTTTTTAATATGAACATTGTGTAGGTGCATTCTAAAATCCTTTTGAATTCTAATGGTTGAATTAATTCAGAGTTAGCCTTGTGTTCGATTTGGGTCGAAAATGAGCACTATTTCGGTGCCGTATAGCGCTGCATGGGCGGACCGCATAACATCCCGTCAAGTCAGTCTCACTTCAGCTTATCATGCTGAAACCGGTTTCCACTGATGCCCCAGATCGATCGCACGGCAAGGCTTTTCAAGGATGGGGCCGTTCCGGCCAATCATGATGGACGGTCCGCATAGCATCCCAAGCTGAGCCACGGTTTCCCTGCACACCTGGACCTTAGCGCTTGCAAGGAAAAGAGAAGATCTGCAGGGCTGTTTACCCCAACCACTCCACGATCGAGTACGTGGGTATAGACTATCGTGGTTTTCATCTCTATGACCAAGCAGCTTCTGGATTGCACGGATATCGTAGCCTCGCTCCAGTAGGTGGGCGGCAAAAGAATGGCGCAATGTGTGCCGCTTTGCGGGCTTGTGGATGCCGGCTGTTTGCACTGCTGCACGCATCGCTTTGCAGTGCGTACACGCTCATTAAGTGTGACTGCGACGACGCCTTGAGGCTCTCCGGTTACATGGTGATTCAATGAGCCTCAATCCACCTCCGTAAAGGTTTTGAGCTACAATGGCAGGGGTGCCCTGCAGATTACTGAGTACCCTTCGAACTTCATCCTCAGTCAGAACAACGGGCAATCGTTGTGATCGATGGCCCCGCACGACACACCCCAGGCTTCCGATAACACCACCATGCACGGTGCGATAATAGTGGTTGTCGGACCCGATATCCACTTGTGGTCGTAACTGCGGTCTTGCTCTGCGTGCTGGGAAGTTGTCGGCCTTGGCAAAGCAAGCATTGCCAAGGTTTTGGTCTCACGCTGCGTTTTCTCCGCCAGGACACGCACAGCACAGCACCGCTCTCTTGAGCTAAAGAATCCCGCACCTCGGCCATTCAATCGGCCGCCACCCCTCAGGGCCGCAGCACCAACCCCAGCACAACCAGCCCCAAACTCGCCCCCCACAGCCCCAGCACCACCCCCTGCTCCGGTGTGCCGCCCAGTTCGAAGTGGTGATGCAGCGGCGCCATGCGGAACAGGCGCCGGCCCTTGCCCGTGTCGTCCTTGGTGGCCTTGTACACCCACACCTGCAGGATCACCGAGATCGACTCGGCCAGAAACACCCCGCCCATCAGCAGCAGGGGCCAGAGGCTGTCGCTGAGCAGGGCAACAGCCGTGAGCGCCGCCCCCATGGCCAGGGATCCGGTGTCTCCCATGAACACCCGAGCCGGATAGCGGTTCTGGCTCAGGAAGCCCAGCCAGCAGCCGGCCATCGCCGCGCAGAAGGCGGCCAGCGATGGATCACCGCCGTGGCCGCGCAGCATGAGTTGCAGGGCCATGCCGGTGAACACCACGGCGCCGCAGCCGCCGGCCAGGCCATCGAGGCCGTCGGTGAGGTTGGTGGCGTTGCTTTCCGCCATGAACACGAACAGGCCCAGGGGCCAGATCAGCAGACCCAGTGGCAGCAACCAGCCGAAGGGCAGCGAGATGGCGGCCGGATCGCCTCCCCCCATCCAGCCCCCCAGGCCGGCCCAGAGCAGGAACAGCAGGGCAGCGCCCGCCTGCAGCAGCAGTTTTCCCCGGGGGCTGAGGCCGGTGTTGGTTCGCTTCGTCAGGCTGCGCCAGTCGTCGATCGCGCCGATCGCCAGGAAGGCCAGCGTGACAGCCGCCACCGCCAGCAAGCGGGGATCACCAGGACTGGTGAGCCCTCCCACCAGCACTCCCACGGGCACCACCAGCAGACCGCCCATCGTGGGCGTACCCGCCTTGCTCTGGTGGCCCTGGGGGCCTTCTGAGCGGATCACCTGGCCCAGCTTGAGGGCCCGCAACCGTGGTACCCCCCAACGGGCCACCCCCGCACTCACCAGGGCGGCCACCACCAGGGGGATGGTGAGGCTGGAGTTGGGCACCAATCCATCGCTGGCCAGGGTGGCCAGCAGCAGGATCAGGGCCAGGAGGGAGGCGGAGATCCTGCCGTCATTGAGAAGCATCGGCCAGGTTCCGGTTCAGTCTTCCCAGTCTTCTTCGGCCTGTTCATCGGGCTGGTTGTAATCCTCCTTCTCGCCCATCAGCGCTGAGAGTTCTTCCTCTTCCACCGTGCTCACGTCGGTGCCGGCGGTCTCCTCGTCGGCCACCAGGCGGCCGCTGGCCTCAAGCAGGCTCAGCAGGTCGGGTTCGTCCCGCAGGGGAAGCACCGGCGCCGGTTCGTCGCGGCGGTAGCGGGTGAGGGAGGGATTGATCGTGTCGAGGATGCTCATGCCGGGTGGCTGGGGTGGGGAGCGGTGGGCTGCGGGATCGCAGGCTCCGCCTGGATCAAAGGTGGTGCTGAGCCAGCCTGGGTTTCCGCTCGGGTTGCCGGTCCTGGCGTCGATCGGGACGACAGCAGGCCCGGGTGCGGGTTGGTCGCGGGCTGGGTTGGCTTCGGTGGACTGGATCGGTGGATTTGAATCGGTGGATTTGGATCGACCGAGCCTGATCCCATCATGGGCGGATCAACCAATCTACCTTCCTGCCGTCTGGAGCCATGCCAAACCTTGCCCTCAAGCTCCGGCAGATCGGTCTGCTGTGGTTCCTGGCCCTCGGAGTGAGCGCCGCCCTGGTGGGCGCCGGGCGCCGTTGGCCCGATTCGCTGACTCCGGCCTCTGGCCCCATCTGGATGCTGCTGTTGCTCCCCCCCCTCGCCATGGCTCTGTGGCTGCTGGGGCGTTGGACCCTGCCGGCTCCCGGCCAGGAGGGACAATCGGAGGCTATTCCCCACGAGCAGCACTGATGACGGCGACGCCCCAGGCCAATCCCGACGGCCCCAGCGCCACCCCCCGGGCCCGCAGGGTGGTGTTGGCCTATTCCGGCGGCGTCGACACCAGTGTCTGCATCCCCTATCTCAAGCAGGAATGGGGCGTGGAGGAGGTGATCACCTTCGCCGCCGACCTCGGTCAGGGCGATGAGCTCGAGCCGATTCGCCGCAAGGCCCTCGACAGCGGCGCCAGCCAGTCGATCGTGGGCGACCTGATTGAACCCTTCATCACCGAGTTCGCCTTCCCCGCCATCCGCGCCAATGCCCTCTACGAGGGTCGCTATCCGCTGTCCACCGCCCTGGCCCGCCCTCTGATCGCCCGCAGGCTGGTGGAGGTGGCCCGGGAGGTGGGTGCCGATGCGGTGGCCCATGGCTGCACCGGCAAGGGCAACGACCAGGTGCGCTTCGATGTGGCCATCGGTGCCCTGGCGCCAGAACTCAAGGTGCTGGCCCCGGCACGGGAGTGGGGGATGAGCCGCGAGGAAACGATCGCCTACGGCGAGCGCTGCGGTATTCCGGCCCCCGTGAGCAAGAAGTCGCCCTATTCGATCGATCTCAACCTGCTGGGCCGCAGTATCGAGGCCGGTGTTCTCGAGGATCCCAACGTGGAGCCGCCTGAGGAGGTCTACGCGATGACCGTCTCGGTGGACGCCGCTCCTGCTGAGCCCCAGGTCGTGGAGATTCAGTTCGAAGCCGGCAATCCCGTGGCGATCGATGGCCAGCGGCTGGATCCGGTGAGCCTGGTGCGGCGGGCCAATGAACTGGCCGGCCGCCATGGTTTCGGCCGGCTCGACATGATCGAGAACCGGGTGGTGGGCATCAAGAGCCGCGAGATCTACGAGACCCCGGGGCTGCTGCTGCTGATCCGGGCCCACCAGGAGCTCGAATCCCTCACCTTGGCCGCCGACGTGCAGCGCTACAAGCGGCAGATCGAAGCCAGCTGGGCGGATCTGGTGTATCAGGGCCTCTGGTTCGGGCCCCTCAAGCAGGCCCTCGATGCCTTCATTGATCGCACCCAAGCCACGGTGAACGGCAGCGTGCGCATGAAGCTCTACAAGGGCAATGCCACGGTGGTGGGCCGCAGCAGCAGCACCGACAGCCTCTACGTGGACGCCATGGCGACCTACGGCAGCGACGACCGTTTCGACCACCGGGCCGCCGAGGGCTTCATCTATGTGTGGGGTCTGCCGACCCGGCTCTGGTCAGCTCGGCATCGCTGAGGCTGCCGCTGCGATCACCGGCTTCCGCGCGCTGCTTCAGGGCGGCGCGGATTGCTGGCGGCAGCAGGCCCCGGGGACGCAGGGGCAGCGGCTCGTTCTCGGCCCCCGGGGCGATCGCCAGCAGACGTTTTCGCAGGGCCTGGTTCTCCCCTTCGAGGCTGTGTTGCTGATCCAGGAGCTGCTGCAGCCGACCCTGGAATTTGCGCTCGAAGATAGTGGGCAGTTCCTGGAGCATCTCCTGCAGGGCCGCCACCTCCTCTTCAAGATCCGCCAGCTCCCGTTCAAGCCGGCGGGTGGCGGAGGCCAGGGGTGGTTCGGGGCTCCTCGCCGAGGCGGCCGTGCCGGTGACCGCGACGGGACGCTGGGGATCGCCACCGCCACCGGTTGCTGACACGGGTTCGCTCTCTTCTAGGAGTGCCAGATGCAGGGGCCGTCCCAGAGACTGAGGTGGCGGCGGAGGGATTCGGAGCGGTTGGCCCGTGGCATTTTTTGTGCCGCGGTTGCTGGGGTTCATCGTCACTGGGTACACCTCGGCAACGCTTGGCAACGCCGTCGGCCATGATGGGGGGGGTCTTTAGGCGCGTTGCTTTTTTGAGGTAAAAAAGCCGCTGATCGGATGCAGAACATCGGATCAGCGGCTGATGAGGGGTAGTTGTGTGGGCATTCTGTGGCTTCGGCGCGGTTCCCCGTTGTCTTGGTGGGGGCCTACTCAGCGGCGCTAAGGGCTGGTTCCGTGGGGGCGCTCACGGTTTCGCTGCTGCCGGTCGGCAGGGAGCGGGGAGCCGGCATCGGGCCATCCTGCTTCACGGTGAGATAGCGGATCACATCCTCGGAGAGGCGCATGGCCCGCTCCAGAGGCGCCACCTGCTGGCCATCGCCATTGTGGTTGAGCTGCACGTAGATCCCCTCGCGGTGCTTGGCGATCGTGTAGGCCAGGCGCCGCTTGCCGCGCATTTGATTGTCGAGCACCTCGCCGCCGGCTTCAATCACCAGATCCCGGTATTTGGTGATATGGCTTTCCACCTCTTCTTCCGGAATGTCCGGGCGAAGGATGTACATCGTTTCGTAATAGGGCTGCGTCATGGTCGCCTGAAAGAGGAAGTCGCCAGGGTTGGCCTGGTGGAACCGCAGGGGCTGCCCGGCGTTGTGCCCGCCAGCGACGGACTTCACAACCTATCGCAGCGCCCCCCCCCACCACTGCTGGCCAGGCATGGGGCCGGGCACGAGGCCGGCCTGCTCAGAACAGCTGCATCCGCACCGCCTCCGACACCGTGGGGATCTCGGCCTCCTTGCCCCGCAGGTTCTGGATCACCGCGAACAGCACCAGCAGCAGGGCCCCCAGGAACACGGTGTTCTGCAGGGTGTGCACCAGGAAGCTGCCCCCCAGAGGCCCCAGCAGGATGTTGAAGGCCAGGCTGAGCAGCACCAGCACGATGTCGATCAGGATCGCCTGGAGCACGTTGAAGCGAATCCAATAGGGCACCTGGGGGTTGCGCACCACCGCCAGGAAGAGCACCAGGAACAGCACCAGGCCGCCGAGGGGGATGTTCTGCTGCAGCTGCAGCACGGGCAGGGCCGGAATGGCGAGCCAGCGCAGCCAGGGCAGCGGCCCGAAGAGGGCCTGGCCGAAGGGGATGGCGTCACTCCAGGGGAGGAGGTAGGCGAGGGCCCCCAGGAGTCGTTGCCAGAGGGGGGGATCCTGCATGGGCAGCGTGGCTGATCGGCAGCGCGGTTTGCTCTCCAAGCTAGGAGGCCTGTAGACACTCCAGTGCGGCCTGGCGCATTGCGTCTACGGGCACGGTGTCGCGACCGCTCCAGAGGCGCAGGGCGGCCGCCCCCTGCTGCACCAGCATCTCCAGTCCATCCCAGGTGCGGCAGCCTCGCTCTGCCGCTCCCCTCAACAGGGTCGTGGGCCGTGGCGTGTAGATCAGGTCGTACACGCCACTCCCTGGCCGCAGCCGATCCAGGGCCGCGGCGGCGAGCGGCGATCGGTTCGCTGCCATGGGGTCCCTGCTGGAAGCCATGCCCACCGGGGTGCAGTTCACCACCAGGTCGGCCTGGGCCAGGGCCTGCAACAGCCGCTCGTCTTTCGCCGTGGTCCAGGCGAGGGGCTCCAGGGCAGGGAGCCAGTCCCGGCAGCCCGCCTGCAGGGCTGCCAGGGCGTTGGCGTTGCGGCCCGCCACGGCGATCGAGTTGAAGCCCAGCTGCTCCAGGCCGGCCAGCACGGCGAGGGCGCTGCCACCACAGCCCAGTACCACCGCTCGCTGTCCAGGCGCTCGCTGTCCAGGCGCCTGCTGTTCTGGCCGGTTGCCCTCGCGCAGGGGAGCCAGAAAGCCTTCTACATCGGTGTTGGTGCCCAGCCAGCCGCCCCCGGGTCGCCGCACCAGGGTGTTCACCGCCCCCAGCCGCTGCGCCAGCGGACTCAGCTCGGCTGCCAGGGCGGCGACGGCCTGCTTGTGAGGGATGGTCACGTTGAGGCCGCGGCAGTCCAGGGCCTCCAGGGCCGCCACCACGGTGGCCAGATCGGCGGCCGCCACCGGCAGGGCGAGATACACCCAATCGAGTCCCAGGGCCGCTAAGGCCGCGTTGTGCATCGCGGGCGAGAGCGAGTGGCGCACCGGATCCCCCAGCACCCCCACCAGGGCGGTGGAGCCGCCGGGCTCCGCTCTGCCGGTGGCTGCAGTGGCGACGGTTGGCTGCGGGTCGGCAGGCATGGCGGCTCAGGCGGAGTGGGAGGAGGGATCGGCTGGCGATAGGGCGTGAACGGCAACGAAGGGTCGGGATCGGAGCCTGCGGGATTTTCTCGAGCTCTCTCCGGTCCGGGTTCGGACCGGGCTCAGCCCTTGAAACCGTAGGTGGCCACTGGTTTTGTGGCTCTTGCCGGGCGGCCTGCGGTTCGGGAACCACGCCTCGCCGCAGGGGAGGGGCCCTGCTGAAGATGCTCTCAGTCCGCATTTCATCCACTCCAGGAGGTGGGAATCCATGGGAAAGGTCGTCGGTATTGACCTCGGCACCACGAACAGCTGCGTCGCCGTAATGGAGGGCGGCAAGCCTACGGTGATCGCCAACGCCGAAGGGTTCCGCACGACCCCCTCGGTGGTGGCCTACACCAAGAACCAAGACAAGCTGGTGGGGCAGATCGCCAAGCGCCAGGCGGTCATGAACCCCGAGAATACCTTCTATTCGGTGAAGCGCTTCATCGGCCGCCGCGTCGATGAGGTCAACGAAGAGTCGAAGGAGGTGAGCTACACGGTGGAGAAGGCCGGTGCCAATGTGAAAATCAAGTCACCGGTGCTCAACAAGCAATTCGCCCCCGAGGAGATCTCGGCTGAGGTGTTGCGCAAGTTGGCCGAAGATGCCGGCAAGTACCTCGGTGAAACCGTCACCCAGGCGGTGATCACCGTGCCCGCCTACTTCAACGACTCCCAGCGCCAGGCCACCAAGGATGCCGGCAAGATCGCCGGCCTTGAGGTGCTGCGCATCATCAACGAGCCCACCGCCGCGGCCCTTGCCTACGGCCTCGACCGCAAGAGCAACGAGCGCATCCTGGTCTTCGACCTCGGCGGCGGCACCTTCGACGTGTCGGTGCTGGAGGTGGGCGACGGCGTGTTTGAGGTGCTCTCCACCTCTGGTGACACCCACCTCGGTGGCGACGACTTCGACAAGGTGATCGTCGATTACCTGGCCGATAGCTTCAAGTCCAATGAGGGTATCGATCTCCGCCAGGACAAGCAGGCCCTGCAGCGCCTCACCGAGGCCGCTGAGAAGGCCAAGATCGAGCTGTCCAGCGCCACCCAGAGCGAGATCAACCTGCCGTTCATCACGGCCACGCCCGAGGGCCCCAAGCACCTAGACCTCACCCTTACCCGCGCCAAGTTCGAGGAGCTGGCTTCCAAGCTGATCGACCGCTGCCGCGTGCCGGTGGAGCAGGCCCTCAAGGACGCCAAGCTCTCCACCAGCGAGCTCGACGAGATCGTGATGGTGGGCGGTTCCACCCGCATCCCGGCGGTGCTGGAGTTGGTCAAGCGTGTCACCGGCAAGGACCCCAACCAAACGGTGAACCCCGATGAGGTGGTGGCCGTGGGCGCCGCCATCCAAGGCGGTGTGCTGGCCGGTGAGGTGAAGGACATCCTGCTGCTGGATGTCACTCCGCTCTCGCTCGGCGTGGAGACCCTCGGCGGTGTGATGACCAAGATGATCACCCGCAACACCACGATCCCCACCAAGAAAACGGAGACCTACTCCACCGCGGTGGATGGTCAGACCAACGTGGAGATCCACGTGCTGCAGGGTGAGCGCGAGATGGCGGGCGACAACAAGTCGCTGGGCACCTTCCGCCTCGATGGCATTCCTCCTTCTCCCCGCGGCGTGCCCCAGATCGAAGTCACCTTCGACATCGACGCCAACGGCATCCTCAGCGTGACCGCCAAGGACAAGGGCAGCGGCAAGGAGCAGAGCATCTCGATCACCGGTGCCTCCACCCTCTCTGACAACGAGGTGGACAAGATGGTGAAGGATGCCGAGGCCAACGCGGCGGTCGACAAGGAGAAGCGCGAGAAGATCGACCTGAAGAACCAGGCTGAAACCCTGATCTACCAGGCCGAAAAGCAGCTCGGCGAGCTCGGCGACAAGGTGGCTGCCGGCGACAAGGCCAAGGTGGAAGGCTTCACCGCCGACCTCAAGGCCGCCGTTGAGAAGGACGACACCGATGCGATCAAGGCCACCCTGGAACAACTCCAGCAGGCCCTGTATGCCGCCGGTGCCTCCGTGTACCAGCAGGCCGGGGCAGATGGTGCTCCCGCCGGCGCACCCGGTGGTGGCAACGGCAATGGAGCTTCCGCCTCCGGCAGCTCCGCCGATGACGTGATCGACGCCGAATTCACCGAGAGCAAGTGAGCCGGCTAGGGGCTTGATCCGCTCCGGTGCTTGTCAGCCTATGGCTGCCTCCAGCTCCCCGTAAGGGGGGCTTTTTAATGCCTGTCCCTATTCTGTGTACAGAGTCCATCCGTGGCCTGGCCGAAGGATGGCGCCGACCCCGCCGGAGACTTCACTGGTGACCACAACTGCCGATTCGGCCGCACTGTTTTCCGTTCGTCGCCTGAACCGCCTGGCGGAGGCACTCTCATGTCGCACCTATCTGGAAATCGGCGTGTTCAAGGGAGAAACATTCTTGGCTGTCGATGTCGCCAGTCGTGTTGGGGTTGATCCTGAATTTCGTTTTGACTGGAGCTCCCATCATGGCAAGGATGGCATTGAGTTCCATCAGTGCCGAAGCGATACGTTCTTTGATTCCATTGATCCTGCCGCCACATATGATCTGATCTTTGTTGACGGCCTGCACACATTTGAGCAAACTTATCGCGATATCCTGCATGCACTGCGTCATAGTCATCCCGGCACGGTGATCGCCATTGACGACACGATCCCCTGCGATGTTTTCTCTACCAGCCGCAGTCTTGATGACTGCGTCGGGATGCGTTACTCGCTCACCGGAGTGGCTGACAGCAGTTGGCATGGTGATACCTATAAAGTGGTTCCTCTCTTGACAGCGTTCAACAACGATCTGCGCCTGATCACCCTGATCGATGGCGGCAACCCCTGGACCCTGATCTGGAGGCCGCCCAGTCCGATCGCCGAGGATGAGATCCGCACCATGCAGGCCATGTGGGCCGTGCACAACCTCGCCGCCGCCGATTACCTCTGGCTCTGCAGCAATCTTTCGCTCTATGCACCCGTTTCCGAAGAGGATGGCCTCAACGATGTGATCCTTTCTTTGCGCGGCGCTCGCTCCTGATCGGCCCTCGTTGGCCCAACGCCCCGGGGCCGTCTGTGATCAAGAGCCTTGGCCGGCCCCCTCGATCCACCGCAGCGCCCAGTCCGCGCTGGCCGGGGCCAGCAGCACGCCATTGCGGTAACGTCTCCAGCTGCCATGGGTACGCCCCCAGGCCAGGTTCCAGCGTGGCTCCGAGCCAAAAGCGCCGGCCTCAAGGCAGCCCCACATTGGGGGGCTTTTTTATGGCAAAGACATGGGTGTCGGTGTCAAGAAGGGCGGTCCGATGATCCGGTCCCTATTAGCGTCCACCTGGAAGGAGGATTCGAGCCACCAGGCCCCGGGTGAGTTGAAAGCATCGGCGCCGTTGGAGGATTGCCAGTTCCAGTTGGCATCGAGTGTCCAG
>Ga0207941_1000305_pt1 | contig 15563 bp, 16 predicted proteins | sample LakMenEpi13Sep12_FD_150695 | JGI IMG/M metagenome (GOLD analysis project Ga0207941, IMG submission 150695) | Freshwater microbial communities from Lake Mendota, WI - 13SEP2012 deep hole epilimnion (SPAdes) | ecosystem: Environmental > Aquatic > Freshwater > Lake > Epilimnion/Euphotic zone ...
GATCTCATGTGCAATAGCGAGGCGCTGGTTCCGGAAGATCTGCTGAATGCGGCATTGCCCTCGTTGCAATCACTGCAGGAGGATGGACTGATTGTTGTAGATCAACAAAAGGTCAGGGTAACAGAAACCGGAAAGGCGTTGATCCGGAATGTATGTGCATCCTTTGACCAATACCTTACTCCTTCCGGTCAGGACAAACCGGTTTTCAGCAAGGCGATATGATCAGGCCTGCTTAATCGTCTTCCTCAAAATGCAGGTGCTGGTGGTGCGCACTTGCAGCAATATGCAGTGCAAAACCCGCAATGGCAGTATCCTTCATGATGCTGATGAATGCGAAAAGGCGGTACTCATCGCTGCCGGCATTCGCTGCATTGGGCACGTGAACAGTCAGGATAAAGAAAACGAGAAATGCAGCAAGGAGGTAGCTCGTTACTTTCACATAACGGTTTAATGCAAAAGACATACCTACCAGGATAAAGCATGCTCCAACCAAGTAGGCCCAGGTGATACCACCAGGAAGAAAACTTGGAATATACACCAGTGTATCGTAAGGCCTCATCAGGTGAAATACGCCGATGGCAATCAGCACAGCCGCCAACATATAGATCGAAAGGCGGGATACCGGATGATACTGTTTGAGATGTAAATTCATAACAAAAGTTTGAGGTGAATGATCTGAAAAGGTAGTCAGAAATTCCTGCTGAAAACTTGATCTTGGTCATGTCTGCACGGGTTTCTGTTGGCGTTTACCCCTTACCTTTAGCTACCAAACCTGCTTATGGAGCATTTCTTTAAAAAGTTCAGCCTGACCAATGAAAAGGAAAGTTTTGATACTGTTTATTCGAATATCGAAGCGGGTGTGGTTTTCCGGGGGACCAACCTCTGGATTTTGATCTTTGCGATTTTTGTGGCTTCACTGGGCCTGAATGTCAATTCTACAGCCGTGATCATTGGCGCCATGTTGATCTCGCCATTGATGGGTCCGATCATGGGTATGGGTTTAGGACTGGGGATCAATGATATCTCCCTGCTGCGGAAGGCTGCTTATAATTTTGGGGTTGCCACCCTTGTGGCCCTTGCAACATCCACCTTGTTTTTCCTGATCTCTCCCATCAATGATGCGCATTCTGAGATCCTGGCGAGGACCTCGCCCAATGTCTATGACGTGTTGATTGCTTTGTTCGGTGGACTCGCGGGAACCCTGGCTACGTCGAGCCGGCAAAAAGGTAATGTGATTCCAGGTGTCGCCATCGCTACGGCATTGATGCCACCGCTATGTACGGCAGGGTACGGATTGGCAACTTTTCAATTCTCCTTTTTCTTTGGTGCGTTTTATCTTTTTGTCATCAATACGGTGTTCATTGCATTGGCCACTTTAATCATGAGCAGGATCTTGAAATTTCCGATCAAGGGGTTTGATACCAATGAAAATAACACCAAGCGCAGCCTGGCCATTTGGCTGATTACCTTGCTTACGCTATTGCCCAGCATCTACTTTGCCTTCACGATGGTGAAAAATGAGAACTTCAATAAAAAAGCAAGATCATTTATTGCGAAAGAAGCAAGTTTTGAGAACGATTACCTTTTGAGCAGCGACGTGGATGCAGAGGGTAGAAAAATCTCTTTGGTATATGGCGGCCGGGAGATCAGGCCATCTGAAATAGACTCCCTGCGTGCCAGACTGGTCTATTACCAGTTGGAGGGTGTTGAACTGGAGGTGAAGCAGGGTTTTGCCTATCTCGCGTCCCGGGCGGGGAGTGAAAGGGAAATGGTTGGAAAAGCACTGGATGATCAATCCAAACTAGTGGATTCCCTCCAAAAATCCGTGCAACATTTAGAGGGTAGGGCTTCGGATGCCAGCCAGGTTTTCAGGGAATTGAAAACACAGTATCCGCAGCTCACAGACGCGATTATACAATCTGTTCAACCCGTATCAGATAGTGCTGCACGCCCTGGTTTTCTTTTGGCCGTACTGACCGTCAAGGGAAAGCTTACGCCGCAAGAGCAGAATAAAATTTCTGCCTGGTTGAAAGTGCGGCTGCATGAAGAGCAAGTAAAACTCCTGGTTATTCCTTAAAGAAAATATTTCGATGATCAGCTGATGGGTCTGCCTACCATCTCTTGGAACAAGCGGTTGAGTGTTTGATCTGCACGATCACATAGGCCGGGATGTACTGCAGAACATTGGATGATGGTGCTTCGTTTGGCCGTGAGCCATCGGAAACGGGAAGGGGCATCAAGTGAAGCGATAGGGCCGCCGCTAAGGTCACCATTACAAATCTTATTGAAGGTCTCCAGTTGAGAGGCTACTTCCTGCAGGTCTGTCTCCGGGAAAAGTATGGAAAGCCTTGACGGATCAACTTCATATTGCATACCGAGAAAACCCTTTGCTTTTACAAATACGATGACACCAACGTTGAGGAACTCCTCCCGTTCAACGCGGGGTACAACCCGAATGATGGCGTATTCAAATACTTGTTTGTCTGGCATGGTTGATTTGATTCACAAAAATAGCACTCTCTTGGAGACGCATGGCCAGGAAATCGTTGTAGACATTTTTGTCTTCACCTTCTTTGAGCCAGCTATCGGGAACAAGGCTAACGATCTCGCGTAAACGATCTACAGAAATTTTTGATCGCATATACTGGTCCGCTTCTTCCAACGCCGATGCGTAGTTGAGCAGAACGTGGTCCTTGATCTGGATGAAAGGCTTTGTGGCCTGATCCTGCCAATTTTCCCATTGGTGATGAAAGTATAACGATGCGCCATGATCAATCAGCCAGAGTTCGTTTTTCCAGACCAGCATGTTGGTATTCCTTACGGTGCGATCCACATTCATGAGGAAGGCATCGAGCCAAACGATCCTTGATGCCAGAACGGGATCAACGGTGAATGAAGCAGGATCATAGGTAGTGGCTCCTGAGAGGAAATGGAGGCCAAGATTGAGGCCTGCACTGGCTTTCAACAGGTCCTGGATTTCTTCATCGGGCTCAGACCTGCCATAGGCCGGATCCAGGTTGGCAAAAACCAGTTCAGGGACTTTTAGCCCTGCAAGGCGCGCCAGCTCACCGCCAATCAGTTCGGCATTCAACGCTTTGCTTCCCTGCCCCGCACCCCTGAATTTTAATACATATAAAAAGTTGTCGTCTCCTTCCACAATCGCCGGAAGGGACCCACCCTCGCGGAGCGGCGCAACGTATCGGGTTACTTCTATAGCGCGTAGTTGTGGCATGGGGGTAAAGATAGCCATCGAAAGGGAGAAGATAAAGGGAGAAGTGCGAAGAAGCGGACCGTCCTTCGTACTTCTCCCTTTATCTTCTCCCTTCATCTCTCCCTTCTGCGGATCGGTTATAATTTTTTCATGTCACTCACGCCCAACCAATTTACCTTCGATGTAATCCAATACGAGGGCTGGGTTCAGAAAATGGATTTGGAGGACATTTTCAAAGCCAGTTCGTTCGTTCAGCTCAGGTTGCTCAACTGGTTATTTTCCTACACCAGGCCTTTTTATTAATTTACTTTAAACACACATACTTATGGACAGAAAAGAGTTTCTCGCACAATTGGGATTAAGTTCAGCAGCCATCTTTGCAGGAGCCTGCCTTACAGGTTGTTCAAAGGACGATGATGGATCCGGTGGAGGTGTTACCCCGCCGTCCAGTGTAGACTTCACGATCAATCTCGCAGATTCTGCCAACGCTTCACTGAATACAGGTGGTGGATATATTTACCAGAGCGGGATCATCATCGCCAGAACCTTGACTGACACCTACCTTGCAGTGGCACAGGCATGCACACACCAAGGCACATCGGTGGTATGGCAGGCGGGGAACAACAGGTTTTTCTGTTCAAACCATGGATCCACATTTTCCACTACTGGTGCGGTCACCAATGGTCCTGCAGGTTCTCCACTTAAGCGGTATAACACATCATTGACCGGAACCAATTTGAGGGTATTTTCCTGAGCATATGAAGCAAGCAATAGTTTTGTTATTGTTCTTCCTGTCCTTTGCACAAGGTTTTGGGCAGGATGATGCTTTGTTGAGACAATTGGAGCAAGAGCAGAAAGCAGACACCGCATTGTTACCGCCGAAGATCATGATCACCCAGCGAATGCTGTGGGGAGAGAAAGGGCTGCTGCGGAAATGGAACATCGCACCACTAACCCTTGACCAGCGGAAAAAAGAGATGGCCACCCGAAGATTTATGCTGAAGACGCATCAGGTGTTGGGGTTTGTTACCCTTGGTGGCATGGTGGCCCAGGGCATCGTAGGAAGCCAGTTGTATAATGGTAAGACAAATCTTAAGTCTGCCCATGAAGCCCTGGCAACCGGGATCAACATCACGTATACCATGGGTGCGCTGACCTCTCTTTTTGCCCCACCTCCGCTGATCAGCAGAAACAAACAGATGTCGTCTGTGAAGATCCATCGCTGGCTCGCGATTGTCCATATGTCAGGTATGATCGCTACCAATATCCTGGCCAACAACATCGATGCAAACCCCAGTCTCAAACCGTATCACCGGGCAGCAGCATATACCACCTTTGCCAGTTTTGCGGCATCCATGGTGGTGATAACTTTTTAACTATGCGGTATTTTTTAATCATCGTGGGAATGGTTGCCTGCATCAGTGTACAGGCTCAGCAAACGCTGAGGGCCGATAAGGCAAACTCATCGATCAAATATTTTATGAAACATGCTTTGCACAGCTGGCAAGGTGTTTCGCAGGAAGTCAACAGTATTGTACAACTGAATGCGCAGGGGGATATTGAAAAAGTTGCGGCCACTGTTCCCGTAAAATCATTTGACAGCAAGAATTCCAACCGGGATTCCCATATGCTGGAAGTCACGGATGCACTTACCCATCCCAATGTCAGTTTTTTCAGCACCTCGGTCAATAAAACGGCGGATGGTTATGATGTCAAGGGGGTATTGAATTTCCATGGCGTTGAAAAGCCCGTGAACATACAGGCCAAAGAAGTTCGCCAGGGTAGCCATCGCACCATCACCGGTAATTTTATTTTTCTCCTTGAGGATCATAAAGTTAAGCGGCCAACCCTGATGATGGTGAAAACGGACAACGAAGTTCGAATAGCTTTCAGCTTTTCATATTAGAAGAATTTTTAGTATTTTGATTGCATGAATAAATTTATTCGTGCTTTGATTGCCGGCTATGGTGCCAAGAAACTGGGCGGTGGTTGTCTGAGTACCGTACTCATCTTCATCGTCATCTACTATCTGCTGGGTCAGTGCAACTAATAAACAAAAGATGGTATGCCGGCAGGCATCGAAGTGGGTATCCTGAAAAGGTATTTTTCCCGTACCGATGGTTTTTGCTGTTGATAGCGGGTACACTAATCTCCCATTTCGGACGGGCCCAGGTTACAGTCCCGGTAGTGGTTCACATCGTTAGTGGAAATCCGGACGCTGTTTCTGATGCATTTATCAGGGCTGCCATTGACGATCTAAATCATGCTTTCGCACATACGGGTCCGTATGCATCCGGGCCAGGTGCCAATACGGGGATTCGATTTTGCCTGGCTACAACGGATCCGGCTGGCGGCATCACCAATGGCATTACCCGCACACAGTCTGTACTTTCCGATTTTGATGTTGATATTGAAAACAACCGCGTCAAGAACCTGATTTCCTGGGATAACAAGCGCTATGCAAATATCTGGTATGTAGAAGGGTTGAAATCAGAGATATATCCAATGTACGATTGTGGTAAATGGACCCGTATGAAAGAAGCGGGTTATGCTACTTTCTCTGATGGCAGTGACACCAGAGACGGCATAGTGGTTTCCGGATTCGGTATTCTGCTGGCCCATGAAATGGGACACTACCTGGGATTGAAACATACCTTTACTTTTGGATCTTGTGTGAATAATGATTGTTCCGTTGACGGGGATGGTATTTGTGATACACCTCCTCAGCGCATTTCTTCCGGCTCTTGTACCAGTCCACAGAATTCCTGCTTTACGGATACGCTGTCAGGATTTGTCAAAGACACGGTTGACCTTAATGCTAATTTCATGAGTTATGCCGGTTGTGCCAATATGTTCACGGAAGGTCAGGCACAGAAGATGCGGGATGTTTTAGCTACAACCAGAAATAGTTTGCTCGCTCAATACTTGTGTGATCCACCTTGCACGGACAATGTATCGATAAGATTCACCAGGGATAATTGGAGCCCATTGCCTGGCGCAACTGTTTTGTTCAATAGCACCAGTACTGGCGCTACCACCTATCAATGGGCCGTGGATGGGGTGCCTGTGGGTGGGAATTCCCCCAACCTCAGTCATACTTTTTCTACAATAGGGAAATACAAAATAACCGTTAAGGCTTGGGGTGCAAACCCGGGCTGCTTCGCCACGTATACGCACTATGTGATTGTTACTTGTGGGGTAATGGCTCGTTTTTATCCTGATAAACGGCTTATTGCTGCCAAGGCCCCGATCATGCTTGATACGATTACCTTTACCAACAGATCTGTGAATGCGACGGCTTATCGATGGCTCATGGCTAATGATACAGGAATGAGCGAAGTACAGGTAAGCTCGGACAGAGATATCGTCTATCCTTTTGTAAACAAGGGGAACTATACTGTACGGCTGATTGCCAGCAATGGTGGCTGTGCGGATACAACGGAGACGTTTCGGTTTACGGTTGATGACCCTGCATTGGATGGAACTGTTTGGCTTGCTACCCCTGAATGTATCCAACAGACCAAGGTTCGTTTTATATTGTATGTGTGCAACAATGGTTATGCAGAGATACCGGCAGGTACTCCGATTAGTTTCTACGATGGCGACCCCAGTAAGGCTGGTGCGGTGAAGATTGATTCTACATTTTTATTGCCAGATCCGGTAGCAGGTAAATGCTGCGGTAAGATCTATTCACTTACTTTGGATATGAAACGCGCAGGTGTTGATACACTGTATGCTGTCTTTAACGATAAAGGCATGAGTATTCCGGTGAAGTTCCCCAATACATTGATTGATGAACTTGATTACCGAAACAACGTTGGATCTGTTTCCGGATTTGGTTTTAAGGCCTCCATTCTGCCTCCATCTGCCACGATGCAGCCCGGAGATACGCTACAATTAACGGGGTCTGCAGGGCCCGGTGGCTTCACTGGTTTGTGGAGCACTTCAGTACCCGGCCTGTCATGTCTGAACTGCAGTGATCCGAAGTATATTGCCAAGAAGGCCGATGCAGAGATTCGTTTCCGCGCTACGAGTAGCCTTGGCTGTTATGATACGGCACAATTGCTCATTAAGGTTCCGCCTGCTGATGACCTTACCATAAAAATCAGGCAGATGGAGTGTTTTGGGAAAGACAGTGCCATTGTTTTCTTCGATGTGTGTAACAGTTTTAAACGTGGGATCATTCCGAAGGGGCTTAAAGTGAGTTTTTACGATGGTGATCCTGCAGCAGGTGGACAATTGCTGGGGCCTGTATTTGAAACGAAGGCTGACTTAAACAGCCTCTGCGCGTCCTTTAGTCATGTCATCCGTGCGGATAGTGCAGAGCGAATCTTTGCCGTGGTCAATGATCCTGGTACTTCACCGTTCCAGTTGCCCAAAGATTCAATATTGAATGAGGCGCAATACGGCAACAATACCACCACGTATGCGTATGCCAGGGAGCGGGTGCTTGTTGCGCCGTCAGATACATCGATCCTGCGTAATACCACAGTATCCTTAAAGATTGTGTCAACCATTTATCGGCCCTCATCCATTCTATGGACAAGCACCGGCGGTTCATCGCTGAATTGCAGCAGTTGTCTAACGCCAACGGCTACCGTAAAAGAAGACGGACAGGTGCAGGTATCCCTGCAAAACAACTATGGATGTATCCTAACGGGTAAGGCTACCCTGAAAATCCTTCCACCGGATTTGACCATCCGGATCAAGGGAACAGAGTGTTACAGCAATCTGGCTACGCTCGTGTATTTCACGATCTGTATGAACAATGGATACAGCAGTGTATTCAGGAACATCCCCGTGCGGTTTTATGCCGAGGATCCCGCAACCGGGAGCCGCAAGATCCTGGAACCCCTGTTCCTGACGTCAGCGGGATCTCTGCGGGATTGCGATAGTTTTTCGGCGATTGTGCAATCTCCGGAAGGCAGCAGGATCTACGCAGTGGTGAATGATCAGGGCGGTGCCGTGTTCCCGGATACCGCTTTTCAGGAAACGGATCTTACCAATAATATTGCTGACGGACTGGTGAGGCGATTTATCGTAACAGCAACACCTGCCGATACATTCATCTATCGGAACAGTACCTTGCAGTTGCAGGGAGCAGCCAGTGGTGGCCAACTGACATCTTATTTCTGGACGCCGGCAGATCAGCTATCATGTGTACAATGCCTTGATCCCGTAGTAAGGGTTCCTTATTCCAGGGAATATATTTTTACCGGAAAGAATCAGTATGAGTGTATTTCTTCGGATACCGTGCAGTTGAAAATGTTCACGGACGGCCCGGTGAATATTCCCAACGCATTTACCCCTAATGGAGATGGTAAGAATGACCGGTTCTATGTATTGGGTAGCCAGGACATAGACCTGGTCAGCAGTTTTCAGATCTACGACCGTTATGGGCAGTTGGTGTTTCAGCAACGAAATGTGCCGCCAAATGATCCCGTGTTTGGCTGGAACGGTGAGATACGCAATGGTGAGCGTGCCAGCGGCAGTTTTGTATACAGCATTGTTATCCGTTTCAAGAGCGGAAGGGATCAGTTGTATAAAGGCGTCATCACTGTGATTCGGTGAGAATAGTCACTGTGTGCAACATGCGCTTTTGCTAATTTTATGGTATGACAGAAAAAGGACTTACCTGGGTCAGCAGATTTCTCCGATGGGGTTTGGGATCGATCTTCATCGCAGTAGGCATTGTTTACTTTAAAGATGGCGGTTGGCCGGCACTGTTATTTGGTGCCGTGATGATTGTCACTGGTTTCTTCAAGCCCAAGCGTTGTATTGCAGACGAGAATTGCGAATTGTGATCACTGCGGCAAATACAAAAAGCCCCATGCTTTGAGGATGGCTTTTTTCGACGAAAGTATTTCCCGATTTACATTTAATAAGCTGGATGCTTCGATTTCCTTGATACGGTCCTGGCGGATGTCTTCATGAATTTGTTCCATGACAAGGTTGGAATGGTTCAATGCTTGTTCCCGAAGTTTTTCCAGGTCTGTGGTCTTTTCTACCAACATCAGTTCCCGTTTAAATCCCTTCCAGTTGGTGCCGATCTGATGAAAATATTCATGCAAAACATCGTTGGCTGACTCCCGAAGTTCATCCATGTTATGGTGGATGTCTTTGATGGATTTTGCAGCGTGTATCGTTTGACGGAGTGCATCAATGCTGTCATCTACCATGGTTACCTCCTCCGGTGATCTTGGATTGTTTTTCCATTGCAAACTGGCTTCCAGCAATTGCCCTTCCGAAGCTTTCAGTTTTTCATACATGGCCTGCGTTTGTCCCGAGCGTCTCATAAAGGATTTCATAGTATTGAGCAATCCCTCGGGTTCAGTCTGGTCATGGATATCCAATGCCAGTTCGTGAAAGGCAATATTTTTATGGAAGAGATGAACCACTTCATCATGGATCAGGGGAGGCGTTAAGCTTGCATTCGAAAGATCAGTTCTGACAAAGCTCTGTGAAGCGGGGTGACCGTCAAATTTGCTTTCCAGCCATCGGGTGTATCGGTTGATGAAAGGGATAAACAGCAGGATCGTCAACAAGTTGATCAGGGTTTGAAACATCACCAGACTGATCAGGGGATCTTTTATGCCGAGCACATTGTTGATGAATTGCAGCAAGGGGTGCAGTGCCAAAAAGGCAATTATGGTAGTGGCAATATTGAAGTAGAGATTACCATATCCGGCCCTTTTCTTTTCCGGGCTGCCTTTGAGGCCGGCTATCCATGTTTTCAATGAAGTGCCTACCTCAGAACCAATGATCAGGGCGGCAGCACCGGGAAGGGTAATGGATGAAGTGTACAGTGCCGTGAGGGCGATGGCCATGGTTGCGGAACTGGTTTGTATGATGGAGGTGATCACCAGACCGATGAGTACGAATACAATCAAAGGATATTGCTGGTAAACGGTGATATCGAAGTTCCGGAACAAGCTTTCCGCAGTTTCTTTCATGAAGGCAAGACCAAGAAATAACAACGCCAGCGCAAAGAGGAGGCGAAAGCTGTTGTAGAGGTTTTTTCTGGAAAGCGAAAAATACATACCGATGGTACTGATGGCCAGTGCAGGCAAAGCCATCGATTCAATATCCATCTTGAATCCCACAGTAGCAACGATCCAGCCAACAACCGTAGAGCCGAGGTTTGAACCCATGATCACACCGAGCGCATTCTTGAAAGGGATCATACCCGCCTCCACAAAGCCGAGGGTGATCAGGGACACCACTGAAGAACTTTGCAACAGTGCGGTGATCAGTGTGCCGCCCAGTATTGCCCGGGAAAAGCTGGATGTATTCTTGTGAAGAAAAGTTTTAAATGTGCGACCAGCGAGCCTGGTCAGTGCGATATCCACTTGTTGCAGTCCTAAAAGGAATAGGCCGATGCCTGCAAAGAATTTCCATATATCCGCTGTTTCAAACAATGTGATCCAATTAAATGGTCAACTAATGGGGCTCGTGACTTTTCAGGTGGTGTTCACTGATGGGGCGCCCACAATGTGGGCAATGGATATCTGTATGGCCTTTTGTTTTTCTGCTCTCTTCAAGGAAGCCGGCGGTGATGATACCCGCGGGCATCGCAAGGATCGCCACGCCGATGATGAGGATCCCTCCGGTGAAAAACTGGCCCAGGGGTGTTATCGGGATCATATCGCCATAGCCAACAGTTGTTAGTGTTACTACGGCCCACCAAAGGGTTTTGGGAATGCTGCTGAATTGTTTGTTTTCCAGGTGTTCAGCAAAGTACACCAGGGATGCTGCGATCAGGATCAGGAAAATACCCATGATGAATGCTACCCAAAGTTCCTTTGCTCGACTTTTGAACACATTGATCAACATACGGGTGGTGCGCATATAGTGGGTGAGCCTGAACAACCGAAGGAAGCGCATGAGCCTGAGGATTCGCAGGATGCGAAGATCCAGGCCAATGGCCAGGTGCAGATAGTAGGGGACGATGGCCAGCAGATCAATCAAGGCACCCACACTGAACATGTATTTGAGGCGTCCCCGCCATGAATTCTTGTACTCATCTGCGTGTACGCAGGTCCATACCCTAAGGATATATTCTATAGTAAAAATAAATACGGAAAAACGATCAAAATTGGTAAAAAACTGCGCATAGGGATCATGTATCGAGGGTACCGTTTCCAGCATAACCGCTACCACATTCAACAAAATGAGCAATATGATAAAACCGTTGATCAGTTTATCCCATCTGCTATTGCCTATTTCCGGATGGAGCAATACAAAGATCTTTCGCCTGATGGTATAGTAAGGATTGGGCATCAGGCCTAATATACAAAAACTGCCCAAATTAAAGGGGCAAGGGTATTCTATGACTTAAATCATATGCAGTTGAAAAAACCCTCATATTTCGGATGCGCCTGATGGCAAACATTTGCCTTGTGAAACCAAGGCTGTTTATGCAATCCCACAAATATTTTTTGTGACGGTTGAATAAATCAGTATAATAGTAGATCGAATATTTACCATGATGGGACCCGTCTCCATGATCGTATTAACGCTTGCTGCGGTTACATTCTCCGTTATCGCCATCCTGATGTCGAAGGCGGTCCTGAAGGGATCTGTGAACAGGCAGAAGCTGGAGCCTTATGAGTGCGGGATACCCACTACCGGCAAGACCTGGATCCAGTTCAATGTGGGCTATTATCTTTTTGCCCTGATCTTTTTGATTTTTGATGTAGAGCTGGTTTTTTTGTATCCATGGGCAGTGGTGGTCAAGAAAGTGGGCGTACTTGCTTTGGTTGAGATCATTATTTTCTTTTTCATATTGTTCCTTGGCTTTCTTTATGCGCACAAGAAAGGTGCGTTGAAGTGGAGCTAGGCAAATTGTCAAACATACTATGGCATTACAGGAAGGACAAAGGCCCGTAACTGAATTTCCCGGGCAGGTGCACCAGACACCATCGGGAGGGATTCTTACCGGCGCGATTGATGATGTGATCAATTGGGCAAGAAGCAATTCGCTCTGGCCGCTGACTTTTGGCACCAGTTGCTGCGCGATTGAGATGATGTCTACGGCCTCAGCCAAGTATGATTGGTCGCGCTTTGGATTTGAAGTGGCAAGAGCCACCCCCAGGCAGGCAGACCTGATCATCATTGCGGGAACCATCGTGAATAAGATGGCGCCGGTGTTGAAGAGGCTGTACGACCAGATCCCTGATCCGAAGTATGTGATTGCGATGGGTGCCTGCGCTACCAGCGGCGGCCCTTTTTTTTACAATACCTATTCTGTGGTGAAAGGAGCGGACCATGTGATCCCTGTTGACGTGTACATCGCTGGGTGCCCGCCGCGGCCGGAAGCATTGTTGCACGCACTGATTACACTGCAGGAGAAGATCAAGAGTGGAGGGAAGCGGGAACGGATCGATATAGATCTAAGTAAAAAGTAAACAATGGAGCGGGAGGAATTACAACAATATTTAGGAGGCCTTGGAAGCATGACTTTTGAGGAAGGAGGGGAGTGGATCAATCTTTTTGTGGAGCCCGCGGATTTCAGGGCGCTGATGGAGCGGTTGCGAAGGGATGAGCAGCTGGGTTTTGATTATCTGTTCTGCCTGACCTGTGTCGACTTTAAGACACACCTGACCATGGTGTATCATTTATCGAGTACGCATTACCGTTATAATATTGTGGTGAAGAGTAAACTGGAACGTGAACAGCCGGAAATTGAGACAGTGTGCGATATCTGGCGTACCGCAGCGTTTCATGAGCGCGAAGTGTTTGAATTGTTTGGTGTGAATTTTCGGAATCATCCGGACCTGCGCTTGCTGATCCTGCCGGAAGGCTGGGAAGGGAAGAATCCGCTGCGGAAGGATTTTGAGGATGAGGTAAATATGATCAAACTATAATGTATTCCACTACAGAACATATCGGCGTAAATGAACTGGGCGACATGATCATCAATGTTGGCCCGCAGCACCCTGCCACGCATGGTGTGCTTCACCTGGTGATCACACTGAATGGTGAGACGGTGAAGAAAGTGGAGCCGCATCTCGGATATATCCATCGATCTATTGAAAAGATGTGTGAATCATTGAGCTATCGGCAGTTTATTTATTCTACTAGTAGAATGGATTACCTCTCTTCTCATATCAACAATCATGGCTGCGCATTGGCGGTGGAAAAGGGATTGCAGGTGGAGATTCCTGCGCGCGCGGAAGTGATCCGTGTGTTGATGGGCGAACTTACCCGTGTGGCATCGCATATTCTTTGGTGGGGTGCAATGGCGATGGACATCGGTGCCTTTACGCCATTTTTTCATGCCTTCAGGGAAAGGGAGATGATCAATGAGATCATGGAAGAAACCTGCGGCGCCAGGCTGACCATGAACTATATGGTGCCCGGTGGGGTGATGTTTGACCTGCATCCGAATTTTCAAAAGCGTGTAAAGGCCTTGTTGCAGCAATTCAAAGACAAGCTTGATGAATATGATGAGCTGGTAACGTATAATACCATCTTCATCAATCGTACAAAAGGGGTGGGATTTATCAGTGCCGAGGACGCCATCAGCTATGGCATGAGCGGTCCGTCCGCACGCGCTTCCGGTGTGAGTTGTGATATCCGAAAAATCTATCCTTATGGAATGTATGATAAGGTGAAATTCGATGAGGTGTTGCGGCAAGAGGGAGATACCTATGCGCGCTATCTGGTGAGGATGCAAGAGATCCGTGAGAGTTTGTCCATCATCGAGCAATTGATCGATAATATCCCGGAGGGTGATTTTCAGGCCAAGACAAAAGCCGTTCTGAAATTACCAAAGGGTGAGTATTATTCGAGGGTGGAAACGGCGAGGGGAGAATTTGGTGTGTATATCGTAAGTGAAGGCGGAATGACGCCTTATCGGATCAAGTTCCGCTCGCCCGGATTTTCAAATCTCAGTGCGCTGGATCATATGACCCGTGGGTCAAAGATCGGCGACCTGGTGGCCACGATGGGGAGTCTGGATTTGGTGATACCGGACATAGATCGGTAATGCGGTAATTAAGATGATGATTAGTTTTTCAGAAATAGCATCTTCTGTTCATCAATGGCTCAACAGTCATTTGTCGCCTGCATGGGTGCTGACGGTGGAGATGATTATTGTGGGTGTGGCAGCCATTACATTGTTTGCCTTGCTGGGATTGGTGCTGGTGATCATGGAGAGAAAGGTGGCGGCTTATATGCAGATCCGTCTAGGCCCCAACAGGGTTGGTCCAAAAGGGATGCTCCAGTCAACGGCAGATACGGTAAAGTTGCTGGTGAAGGAAGGGATAACGCCTGCTGGTGCGGACAAGTTCATGTTCAACCTTGCCCCTTTCATTGCGATGATCACGGCCATGCTGTTGTTAGCTCCTCTGGGCTTTGCAAAAGATTTTCAGATCTGGGATCTTAATATTGGTGTGCTTTATGTGACAGCCGTTTCATCCCTTTCTGTAATTGGTATCCTGATGGCCGGATGGAGCAGTAACAACAAATATTCCTTGCTGGGTGCCATGCGCAGTGGTGCACAGATCGTCAGTTATGAACTTAGTGCCGGTTTGGCCATCATGACCATCGTAGTGTTGACGGGAAGCTTGCAGTTAAGTGAGATTGTAGAGTCACAACGTAACGGCTGGTGGATATTCAAAGGTCATGTGCCTGCGCTCATCGCCTTTATCATATTCATCATCGCAGTGACGGCAGAAACCAATCGCGCACCATTTGACCTTGCGGAAGCAGAGTCTGAGTTGACGGCAGGTTTTCACACAGAATACTCGGGGATGAAGTTTGCATTGTTCTTCCTCGCGGAATATATCAATGTGTTTATTGTGTGTGCCATTGGTGCCACATTATTCCTGGGCGGATGGATGCCTTTCCATATCGGGAACTGGGAAGGGTTTAATCATGTGATGGATTACATTCCCTCTTCGATCTGGTTTTTCGGGAAAACCTTCTTTTTGATTTTTGTGATCATGTGGTTCAGGTGGACCTTTCCGCGGTTGCGGATAGATCAGTTGCTTGATCTGGAGTGGAAGTACCTGCTGCCGATCAGCATGTTCAATATTATTCTGGTGACGGTGATCGCGATTATGAATTGGCACTTGTAACAATGAGGCAATTTGGCAATTAGACAATGCGGCAATTATGTTTATAGTAGATTATATAAAAAGTATTTATGGGGCGGTGAAGTCGATGGGGACGGGTATGAAACGCACCGTCTACTATTTCACGCACCATAAAGAGATCATCACGGAGCAGTATCCGGATAACCGGGATACCCTGGTGCTTCCGGAGCGGTTCAGGGGCGAAGTGGTGATGACACATACGGAACAAAATGAGCACCGATGCACCGGATGCACGGCCTGTGAACTTGCAT
>Ga0207941_1000306_pt1 | contig 15552 bp, 17 predicted proteins | sample LakMenEpi13Sep12_FD_150695 | JGI IMG/M metagenome (GOLD analysis project Ga0207941, IMG submission 150695) | Freshwater microbial communities from Lake Mendota, WI - 13SEP2012 deep hole epilimnion (SPAdes) | ecosystem: Environmental > Aquatic > Freshwater > Lake > Epilimnion/Euphotic zone ...
TGGACGAGCCAACCGCCGCCGGTGCCGAAGGCCGCGGCGACGAGGGCGTGCTGCTTGAGCAGGGCGTGAAGCGCCGGGCGATCGATGGAAGCCGCGGAAGGGGCGAAGATCTCGATCGCATCGAAGCCCAGCTTCGCGGCGGAGGCCGCGGCGGCATCGAGGCCGTCCCAATAGACGAACGGTCCGCCCTTGGCTTGGGCGACGAGGGAGACCGTGATCGCGGATTTAATCACAAGGAAACACTGCCCTTCCCGCGAAGGAGGGGCAAGTTCCGCTTAAATGACTTTAAACGAAAAACGGAGCGAAGAGGCCGAGAAGCGGCGGCTTACTCCGTCATTCCCGGTGCGGTGCGGCTCTTCACGAGGCGCTGCACCAAGGCGAAGCGGAGGATCTGCTCCATCTTCGCGATCTCGACCGGGTCGATCTCTTTCTGACCACGCGCGGCCTCGACGGCCTGACGGGCGCGGGCTTCGGCGTTCTCGACGGCCTTCAGGTCGATCTTCGCTTCGTCGATGGCGGCTTCGGTCACGACCGAGACCTTATCGGAGACGACGCGGACGAACCCCTGGTCGATGGCGAGGCGCGTGACCTTGCCTTCGACCGTGAGGATGACTTCGCCGGCGGCGATGACCGCGGTGATGGGCTGGTGGCCGGGCAGGATGCCGATGCTGCCCAAAGCGGTGGGCAGGGTCACCTTGTCCGCCGTGCCTTCGTAGGCGCGGCGGTCAGGGGTGACGATTTCGACCGTAAGGGACATCGGGTCGGATTACTTGGACTTGCCCGAAGCGGCGAGGACCTCGTCGATGCCGCCCTTCATGTAGAAGTCGTTCTCGTTCACGTGGTCGAGCTCGCCGGAGAGGATCATCTCGAAGCCGCGCAGCGTGTCGTCGAGGGCGACGTACTTGCCGGGCGAGCCCGTGAAGATTTCGGCGACGTGGAACGGCTGGGAGAGGAACTTCTGCACCTTACGGGCGCGGAAGACGACGAGCTTGTCCTCGGGGGACAGTTCGTCGAGGCCCAGGATCGCGATGATGTCCTGCAGGTCCTTGTAGCGCTGCAGGAGGCCCTGCACGCCGCGGGCGACGCGGAAGTGGCGGTCACCGACGACTTCCGGCGCGAGCGCGGTCGAGGTGGAAGCGAGCGGGTCGACGGCCGGGTAGATGCCCAGCTCGGCGATGCGGCGCTCGAGCACGACGGTCGAGTCAAGGTGAGCGAAGGTGTTGGCCGGAGCCGGGTCGGTCAAGTCGTCCGCCGGGACGTACACCGCCTGGAAGGACGTGATCGAGCCCTTCTTGGTGGAGGTGATGCGTTCCTGGAGGTTGCCCATTTCGGAGGCGAGGGTCGGCTGGTAACCCACCGCGGAGGGCGAGCGACCGAGGAGCGCGGACACTTCGGAACCGGCCTGGGAGAAGCGGAAGACGTTGTCGACGAAGAGAAGCACGTCGCGGTTCTGCTCGTCGCGGAAGAATTCGGCCATCGCGAGGGCCGAGAGCGCGACGCGCATACGGGCGCCGGGCGGCTCGTTCATCTGGCCGTACACGAGGGCGACCTTGGACTTCGAGAGGTCCTTCTGGTCGATGACGCCCGCTTCGGACATCTCGTGGTAGAGGTCATTGCCTTCACGGGAGCGCTCGCCGACGCCGGCGAAGACGGAGAAACCGCCCTGCTTCATCGCGATGTTGTTGATGAGCTCCATGATGACGACGGTCTTGCCGACGCCGGCGCCGCCGAAGGCGCCGACCTTGCCGCCCTTCACGAAGGGACAGATCAGGTCGATGACCTTGATGCCGGTGCCGAGGAGTTCGGCGGAGGTGGACTGCTCGGTGAGGGGCGGGGGCAGGCGGTGGATCGGGTAGCGCTTGCTGTGCTCGACCGGGCCGCGTTCGTCGACGGCGTCGCCGGTGACGTTGAAGATGCGGCCGAGGACGCCGTTGCCGACGGGCACGGTGATCGGGGCGCCGGTGTCGACGGCTTCGCCGCCGCGCACGAGGCCTTCGGTGGTCGTCATCGCCACGGCGCGGACGAGGCCGTTGCCGAGGTGCTGCTGGACTTCGAGGATCAGCTTGGTGGCCTTGCCTTCGACCTTATAGTCGATCTGGATCGCGTTGTAGATCTCAGGGACCTTATCGACGGGGAATTGGACGTCGACGACGGCGCCGAGGACCTGGGTGATCGTTCCTTTAGTGCTCATGATATTTGTAGAAGTTGGATGAGGAAATTACTGGGCGGCGGCGCCGGCGGTGAGCTCCAGGATTTCCTGGGTGATCGCGGCCTGACGGGCCTTGTTATATTCAAGGGAGAGGGCGGCGCCGATCTTCTTGGCGTTGTCGGTGGCGGCCTTCATGGCGACCATGCGCGCGCTGAACTCGGAGGCCTTGGACTCGAGGACCGCCTGGTGGACGGCCTGTTTGAAGAAGAGGGCCGGCAGCTGGTCGAGGATCGCGGCGGCGGAAGGCTCGAAGAGCATGTCGCGCTCGTCTTCCTCGAACTTCGGTTCGGGCAGGCCGAGCTTGGCGCGGAACTCGCGGGCCTGGTTCACCAGGCTGTCGGCCGGCAGGAGCTGCTGGACGCGCGGGGACTGCACCATCGTGTTCTTGAAGTGGGCGAAGAGGACCTCGACGGTGTCGACCGTGCCTTCGGTGAAGGCCTTGAGGAGATATTCGGCGGCCGGGCGGACTTCATTGAAGGCCGCGCGGTCGGTGACGGGGAAGTCGGCGAGGACCTTGCGGCCCGAGCGCGCGAGCGCCTGGGCGCCCTTGCGGCCGATGCACACGAAGACGGCGTCCTTCTGCTCCGCGGCGAGGCGGATCAGGTTGCCGTTGAGGGCGCCGGCCATGCCCTTGTCGGGCGTGACGAGGAGGATGCCGCGGACCTTGACGTCGCGCTTGGTGAGGAGCGGGTGGGAGAATTCGCCGACCTTGGCCTGGGCCGTGTCGAGGATCTCACCGAGCAGTTCGGCATAGGCGCGGCCCGCGCGGGCGGCGTCCTGCGCGCGCTTCATCTTCGACGAAGCCACGAGCTGCATGGCCCGGGTGATCTGGCCGGTGCTCTTGACCGATTTGATTCGGTTGCGGATCTCGCGGAGTCCTTTGGGCATGGAGCGGGGCGGTGGCTAGGAAGAGGGAAGCTCCGAGGCTCAGGCCTTGAAGCTGCGGCGCCAGGTCTCGCAGGCGGACTTCAGCTCGGCTTCGCCGTCCTTCTCGATCTTATTGCCGAGGCGGATCTTGGCGAGGATGGCGGGCTTGGCGGTCTCGAGGTGGGCCTGGAGGGAAGCGGCGGCGGCCTGCACGGACTTCACCGGCATGTCGTTGAAGAAGCCGTTCTGCATCGCCCAGATGATGCCGCACTGGATCTCCGCGGACTTCGGGGCGGTCGGGGGCTGCTTGAAGAGTTCGACGAAGCGGTCGCCCTTATCGAGGATCGCCTTGGTCTTCTCGTCGAGGTCAGAACCGAACTGCGCGAACGCCGCGAGTTCGCGGTAGTTGGCGAGCTCGCCCTTCACCTTGCCGGCGACCTGCTTGAAGGCCTTGATCTGCGCGGCGGAACCGACGCGAGAGACGGAGAGACCGACGGAGACGGCGGGACGGATGCCCTGGTTGAAGAGGTCGGTCTGGAGGAACACCTGGCCGTCGGTGATCGAGATCACGTTGGTCGGGATGTACGCGGACACGTCGCCGGCCTGCGTCTCGATGATCGGCAGCGCGGTGAGGGAGCCCTTGCCGGCGAGACGAGCGGAGCGCTCGAGGAGGCGGGAGTGGAGGTAGAACACGTCGCCCGGGTAGGCTTCGCGGCCGGACGGGCGCTTCAGGATGAGCGAGATCTGGCGGTAGGCGGCGGCGTGCTTGGAGAGGTCATCGTAGACGATGAGCGCGTCCTGGCCGTTTTCCATGAACCACTCGCCGATGGCGGTGCCGGAGAAAGGAGCGAAGACCTGGTTGGCGGCGTTGTCGGCGGCCGAAGCGGCGACGACGACGGTGAATTCCATGGCGCCGGCCTTCTCGAGGGTGCCGATGGTGCGGGCGATGGAGGAGTTCTTCGTGCCGATGGCGACGTAGATCGAGTACACCGGGCGGAAGTTGGCGTCGCCGGAAGCGAGACCGACGCGGTTGGCGTTGGCCTGGTTGATGATCGTGTCGATCGCGATGGTGGTCTTGCCCGTGGCGCGGTCACCGATGATGAGCTCGCGCTGGCCGCGGCCGATCGGGATCATGGCGTCGATGGCCATGATGCCGGTCTGCATCGGCTGGTCGACGGACTTGCGGGGGATGATGCCCGGGGCGATCTTCTCGACCGGGTAGCGTTCGCTGGAGACGATCGGACCCTTGCCGTCGAGCGGGTTGCCGAGGGCGTCGACGACGCGGCCGAGGAGGCCCTTGCCGACGGGGATGGAGAGGAGGCGTCCGGTGGTCTTGGCTTCCATGCCTTCCTTGAGGCTGGAGATGTCGCCCATGATCACGCAGCCGACGGTGTCTTCGGCGAGGTTGAGGGCGACGCCCTGGAGGCCGCCCGGCAGCTCGATCATCTCGTTCATCATGACGCCCGAGAGGCCGTCGATGGAGGCGACGCCGTCCGCGAGGGAGACGATGGTGCCGACGTTGGATTTGCCGGCGCGGGTATCAAGGCCGGCGATGGCTTTCTGGATCTGGTCGATCGCGTTGCTCATTGTGTTTAGTAAAGCGGGTTAAGGTTGGGGAGGAGTTCAGGAAAGGGATTTGGCGAGGTTGGCCAGGCGGAGCGAGGCCGTGAGGTCGGTGACGTCGTCGCCGACGCGGACGCGGAAGCCGCCGAGGAGCGCGTCGTTGCGGCGCGCGACCGGACGGACGGCCCGGCCGAGCACGGCGGAGAAGTGCGCGGCGATGGCGTCGGCGGCGGAAGATGCGAGCGGCCCGGCGTGCTCGATGCGGGCTTCGCCGCGGGCGAGCTCACGGCGGATGTTCGCGAGATAGGCGCGGAGGAGCGGGCGGAGCGTGTGGGCCGGACGGGACTTGGAAAGCGCGGCGAGCACGGCCCCGACGCGGTCGGACGAGACCACGCCGCCTTCGAGGGAAAGGGCGAGCAGGCGCTTGGCTTCGGCTCGGACGGAGGCGGCGGACATCGGAGGAAGGAAGGCTTAGCGGGCGAGCTGCTTGACGGCGGCCTCGTTGAGGCGGCCGCGCTGGGCGTCGTCGAGATCCTGTTCGAGCACCTTGGCGGCGGTGGCGACCACGAGGCGGGAGACCTCGCCCCGGACTTCGTCCATCATCTTCACGCGGTCCGCTTCGATGGCGGCCTTGGCCTTGGCGATGACTTCGGTCTGGGCGGCCTGGGCTTCGGCGCGGGCGGCCTCGACGGCGGCCTTGGCGGCGTTGCGGGCGTCGGCGAGGATCTTGGCGGCTTCGTCGGAAGCGGCGACCAATCGGGCCTCGGCGGTCTTCTGCGCGGCGGCGAGCTGGGCTTCGGCGGCCGCGCGGTCCTGCTGGAGCTGCTCGGCCTGGCGGATGCGTTCCTCGAGCTGCCCGAGGGCCGGCTTGATCGCGAAGCGGTAAAGGACGAAGGCGAGGAGCGCGAAGTTGATGACCTGAACCAGCAGGTGCGGGCCATCGACGCCGAAGGAGCCGAAGAGCTTGATGATGTCACCGAGGGGTCCGGAGGATTCGGTGGCCGGAGCGGCGTGGGCGGCGGCCTTGGCGGTGTCGGCGGCGAGGAGGGCGGAGAGGAAGGTCATGGTGAGGACTTTGAAATAGGTGTGGGTTTCAGCGCTGGGAAAGAGAAGTGGCGGGCCCCTTGCGGGGCCGCGCCACGTGACCGGTTACTTCGCGAGGAAGATCGCGTAGAACGCGACGGCTTCGGCGAGAGCCATGCCCAGGATGGACTGGACGAGGATCTTGCCGGAAGCATCCGGATTGCGACCCACGGATTCGACGGCCTTGGCGCCGACGAGACCCACGCCGATGGCGGCGGCGAGACAGCCGGCGGCGGCAGGGAGGGAACCAGTGATTTCAGCGATGATCATGTTGTTTTGTTTTTTGGTTTTTCCTTGGCTCGCCGCCGGGGGATTCCCGGCATGTCGCGCGCCTCGAAAGCGGAAAGGTCAGTGGGCGTGCTCCTCGTCGTGGCCGCCTTCGTGGTTGCAGATGAGGCCGATGTAGACGGCGGAAAGCAGGGTGAAGACGAAGGCCTGGATCAGGCCGACGAGGACCTCGAGGAGGCCGGCGACCGCGGGCACGACGTACGGGGCGATGCCGCCGAGGGCGTGGATCAGGTTCTCGCCGCCGAAGACGTTGCCGTAGAGTCGGAACGAGAGGGAGATGAGGCGGAAGGCGATGGAGACGACCTCGATGCCGCCGACGCCGAGGAAGATGAAGCTGAGCATGAGCCACATGGGGAAGCTCAGCTCCTTCTTGTCGGCCTTGTTGCCGAAGAGGTCGAAGATCAGGACCTTGAAGCCGGCGTAGCGCAGCACGAAATAAGTCCAGGCGACGAAGGAGATGACCGATAGCGCCAAGGTGGTGTTGAGGTCGGAGGTCGCCGGACGGATCGCGTCGAGCCAGTGGCCGTTCGCGTCGCTGTACTTGATGGTGCCGACGCCGGGGAGGAGACCGCTCCAGTTCATCAGGAGGATGAAGACGAAGAAGCCGCAGAGGGTCGGGAATACCTTGCCGATCATGCTCTTACCGACGATCGGCTCGAGGGCGTTACGCAGGCCGGAAGCCATGTTCTCGACGAGGGCCTGGCCCCTGCTCGGTACGATCTTCGGGGTGCCGACGAGGACGCGGAGGGCGATGATGATGACGGCCGCGAGGATCCAGGTGGTCAGGATCGAGTTGGAGACGGGTATGCCGCCGATCTCGAAAAGGTCGGTGGCCTTCGGATTGACGCCTTCTTCGCTCGCGAATGCGAAGGCCGGGACAAGGAGGCTGAGGAGAAAAAGAGGGCGCATTTAGACGCAGGAAAGTATTGGTGAATGATTCCCCGCTGGATGGTCAACCCTGCGAGCACCCCCATACCCAGAGTAAGGGTGGATATGCCCTCCTATTAGGTTAACTAATCCTGCCGGGCATCAGGGCGACAGGCGCACGATCTCCCAGGCTCCCCGCTTCAAAGAGTAGTGGAAGCGGTCGTGCAGGCGATTAGTCCGGCCCTGCCAAAACTCAAAGCTGGTCGGGATGAGGCGATAACCTCCCCAGTGCGGAGGCTTAGGGACCTGACCCTCAGGATAGCGGGCTTTCAATTCAGCCAGACGCGCCTCCAAGACCTTCCGGTCAGCGATGACATCGCTTTGGTCGGAGGCCAGGGCACCCAGCTGGCTACCATAGGGTCGCCGGGCGAAATAGGTCACCGATTCTTCTTCGGAAGTCTTTATCAATGAGCCAGTTATGTGAATCTGTCGTTCCAGGGCGAACCAAGGGAAAAGTAGCGTCACGCGGGGATTGGCCGCGATCTCGGCCCCCTTCTTACTGTCGTAGTTAGTAAAGAATGAGAACCCGCGCTCGTCCGCCGCCTTGAGCAACACGGTCCGGGAGGACGGGAAGCCGTCGAGGCCTTGGGTCGAGAGAACCATGGCATTAGGCTCCACCACGCCGGCGGTCTTGGCCTGATCGAACCAGGCCTTGAACTGGGCGAGGGGTGCTTCGAGCAGCTCGTGACGGTCGATGCCGTGGGCAGCATACTCTTTACGGAAATCCGAAAGGTCCATGCCGTGACGCTAAAGGAGTCGGCCGGACCTGCAAGCGTTAGCACCCTTCCCTCTCGCCAGTCCGGTCCGCTCGCTCACCTTAGAAGAAGTGAATCTGGTGCTCATAACCGCCCCCGAAGCCGAGTCCGGGTTGTCGCCTGAAGACGCGCGCGCCCGCCATCTGCGCGAGACGGTCGGGCTCGCGGTCGGCGGTACGTTCCATGTCGGCGTCGAGAACGGCCTCCGCGGCATCGCCACAATTTCCGGGCTCACGCCTCGGCTCACATTCGCCGTCGCCTGGGAGAAATCTCCGCAGCTCCGCCTGCCGCTCGCGGTGCTCATCGGACTCCCGCGTCCGCAGACCGCGAAGAAAGTCCTGCACGACCTCGCGAGCCTCGGCGCCGCGCGCATCATTTTCTTCGAGTCGGCGAAAGGTGACCCCGGCTACCTCACGAGTTCGCTCTGGAAAGACGGCGAGTGGCGCGAGCATGTCCTCAAGGGAACCGAACAAGCCTGCTCGACGCTCGTACCGGAAGTGACACGCGTCGGTTCGCTCGCCGAAGCCGTCGCGCTCGTCGCGGCCGACGCGTGGAAGGTCGCGCTCGATCCCTACGAAGCCGTCGGCGCGCCAGAACTTTCCACGCCGGCTCAGGCCGCGGTGCTCGCGATCGGCCCGGAACGCGGCTTCGCGGAAGCGGAACGCGCGACGCTGCGCGCAGCCGGCTTCGGCTTCGCGCATCTCGGCGACCGCATCCTGCGCGTCGAAGCCGCGGCGCTCGTCGGCGGCGCGCTCATGCTCGCGCAGCTGCGCGCCTGGGCGAAGCACCGGCCGGTCGGTGACTGATCACTCCGCGGCCTGACGGACGAGGACGGACGCGGCGGGCTGGCCTTTGCCTTTGCCGATCACCTTACGCAGCTTCCAACCTGCGGGCACCGGGACTTCGTAACCGCCCGGCGCTTCGAGGATCACGCGCACGTGCGCGCCTTCTTCGGCATAACTCACCGCCGTCGCGGCGATCTCCGCGCCCTTGGTCTCCCAGAGTTCCCAGGGCGGATCGGCGAACACTAGGTCGAAGCGGCCTGCGGCCACGCCTGGCTTGGTCGCGTCGCCGGTGATCTTGGTGAAAGGCAGTTCGACGACGCCCATCGACTTCGCGACCGCGGACGCGTTGGCCGTGAGCTCCGCGCCGATGCGCTGGTCGACGCACGTCGCGCGCAGGGCGCCGCGGCTGAGCGACTCGAGTCCGTAGGCGCCGGTGCCGGCGAAGAGGTCGAGCACCGCCGTACCGGGGACGAAGGCCGCGAGCGAATTGAAGACCGCCTCGCGGATGTAATCCGTGGCCGGACGCACGCCGCCCTGCGAGGGGACGCGGAGCTGGATGCCTCGAGCGATGCCGCCGGTGACGCGCATGCGTTCAAGTTCGCGCGACCGCGCGGAAGGTCAACGGCGTTCGGCGCCGAGGGCCTGTCGTTCGGGCGACCAGCAGGTGGTGCGTCCGCCGACGTCCTCGCGGACGAGCGGCTTCTTGGAGCGCGGACAACGGCCGCCGTCCTTCCAGCGATGGTTGAAGAGCCAGGTGTCGGGCGGGTCGGACCAATCCTTGCCGATGACGTCCATCGCCTCGGCGCAGACCGCGCGTAAGGTCGCGTGGAGCTTGCGGACGGATTTCGGTCCGAATGATCCCGCCTTCGCCTGAGGATGGAAGCCCGCGCGCCAGAGCACCTCGTCGGCCATCCAGTTGCCGATGCCTGGGAAACGTTCCTGCATGAGGAGCACGGGCTTGATCGCCGTACGCGCTCGACGACGCAGGAACACCTCGACGACGCCGACGGTGAACTCCGGTGAGAGGATCGCGGGCGGGATCTTTTCCCACCACGGCGGCACGCCATCTCCTTGCCAGAACAGGACGCGCCCGAACTGCCGTGGGTCGACGAAGACGAGTTCCTTGCCGCCGGTCATCATCAGTTTGAAATGGTCGTAGGGCGTCGGCTCGCGGTCCGCGTCGCCGGCTTCGAGACGTCCCGTCATGCCCAGATGCACGCCGAGCCAGGCGCCACCCGAGAAGCGGAAGGCCATCTGCTTCGCCGCGGCAAAGGACTCGACCAACTTCGCACCCGCCAGGGCCTTGGTCAGCGACGCCGGGGTGATTCCTCGGCCGATGCGGGCCTTAGTATTAAGATGAACCGCCGAAACCTTGCGGCCTAGGCCGACGTCCCAACGGCGGCGGAAATATTCGACTTCGGCGAGCTCGGGCATGGGGGTCATTCCACCTAAGCAGGAGCCATAACGAAGGAAAGCCGGGGCCTGACTTTGATTTTCGGGTATCTCCCTAGGTGTTTGTGCCTAATTTTAGACAATATTACTCCCCAGGGACATTGGCATGGGGTCTGCATAATAATGAGCATGGGCTCATCCACGCCATCCCTCTTCCCGATGCTCCGGCTCTGGGGCATCTTCCTCTTCTGCCTGCTGACGTATATCCACGCCACCGCGACCTTAGGTAAGGAGATCGCCCGCAAGGCCGTCCGGGCCCTGAGCCTGGTCGACAGCCATGGCCTCCTGACCTTGGTCGCCGCTTCGGTCGGCACCTTGGTCAACGGACCTTTCGAAATCTGCGCCCGCACGAAGAAGACCGCCATCCAGGCCCAACAGGCAGCCGCTTAAGCGCTGGCTTCGTCGGTGACGGTGAATTGATTAGGGGTATGCATCCGGCCGACCCCGCCCGCTACGCCCAGAAGTCTTTCCAAGTCCGCTGCGGGAAGTCCGGGTTGCACCTGCCCAAGGTCTCGCTCGGGCTATGGCATAACTTCGGGAGCGTCGACGACTACGCCAACGCGCGCGCGCTCGCCCTGCGCGCCTTCGATCTCGGCGTCACGCACTTCGACCTCGCGAACAACTACGGGCCCGTGCCCGGTAGCGCCGAAGAGACCTTCGGCCGTATCCTGCGCGATGACCTCGGCGCCTACCGCGACGAGCTCATCATCTCCACCAAGGCCGGCTACACCATGTGGCCCGGACCACACGGCGACTTCGGCTCCCGCAAATACCTCCTCGCCTCGCTCGACCAATCGCTGAAGCGGATGGGCCTGCCTTACGTGGACGTGTTCTACAGCCACCGGCGCGATCCGCACACGCCGATGGAGGAGACCATGGGCGCGCTCGCCCAAGCGGTCCGCTCGGGCAAGGCGTTATACGCCGCGATCTCCAACTATAATCCCGCAGACACCGCGCGGGCGTGCGCCCTCCTCCGCGAACTCGGCACGCCGTGCGTCATGCATCAGCCCAAGTACAGCCTCTTCGAGCGTACGCCCGAGGCCGGCTTGCTCGACGTCGTGGAGAAGGAAGGCCTCGGCTGCGCGGTCTTCTCGCCGCTCGCGCAAGGCATGCTCACCGACCGCTATCTGCAGGGCATCCCAGCCGACGCGCGTGCCGGCAAGCCGCACGGCTACCTGCGCCCCGAGCAGCTCGACGCCGTACGCATGGAGAAAGTCCGCCGTCTCGCGGAGGTCGCCGCCGAACGCGGCCAGCCGCTCGCGTCGATGGCGATCGCCTGGGTCCTGCGGGACCGCCGCGTGACCTCCGCCATCATCGGGGCCAGCAAGGTCGCCCAGCTCGAGCAGTGCGTGGCCGCGGCTTCGTCGGCGCCGTTCGCCTCGGACGAACTCAAGCGGATCGACGCCATCCTCGCCGGCTGAACGCACTCCGGGGTTGTGCCGCCGGACTCCGCCCGCAAGGGTGAGGCCATGACCGCCGGCGCCGCCCTGCCCTTCAAGATCAGCGTCCTCGTCTTCCTGCGCGACGAGGCCGGCCGCCTCCTGCTCATCCAGCGCACCAAGGCGCCGAACCTTGGCTGCTGGAGCCCCATCGGCGGCAAGCTCGAGATGGGCCTCGGCGAATCGCCGTTCGAGTGCGCCGTGCGCGAGACCTTCGAGGAGACCGGCGTGACCGTCGCGACCGAGGACCTGCACCTCTTCGGCATGATCTCCGAGAAAGGCTACGAAGGCCAGTCGCACTGGCTCATGTTCCTCTTCGACTGCCGCCAGCCGCTGACGGCCCTGCCCGCGACGATCGACGAAGGCCGCTTCGGGTTCTTCGCGCGCGAGGAGCTCGGCGCCGTCGCGGTGCCCGAGACGGACCGCACCTTGCTCTGGCCTGTTTATGACGAGCACCGCCGTGGCTTCATCGCCTACCGCGCCGAATGCCACCCCGGCGCGCCGCTGCGCGTCGTGATCGAAGAGACCAGCGCGCGCCCGAACCTCGACTGACGATGGACGCCGCCGGAAGCGAAGCCGAGTTCAAGCGGACCAACCGCAAGCCGGCGTATCCGATCGGCGAAGAACTCCGTGCCTACCTTTCGCGTGAAGGCCGCGAAGTCCCCCTGCCCGTGACCTACGCCCAGCTGCGCCAGTTCACCGCGGCGATGCCCCTGCTCGAACGCGGCAAGGACACGCTCTGGGAGACCGTCGCGTATCCGCCCGAAGAGATGGGCCGGCTTTCGCAGGGCCTGCTCGAGACGTATGCGCTCTTGCGCGGCGAAGGCGGCATGAAGGTGTTCAGCCACGTCTACGTGGACCGCGTGGACTTCTGCTCCTTCGGCAACTCGCAGCCCTTCCGCGTCCGCATCGTCAACGCGTATAACGAGAATCACGACTATTTCTACGTGAAGGTCGGCGACGCCTCGCGCGTGTGCGGGCTCGAGCTCGAGCACCTGCTCTCCCCGAACCGCATGCTCTACCTGACCTGGGGCGAGACGCTGGTCGAGGAGCACGTCACCGGCATCCCCGGCGACATCTTCGCCGAGAAATGGCTGGCCGCCGACGGCCACCACCCGGTGCGCCTCGCCAAGGAGCTCATCAAGTTCGAAGAGCGCTGCCTCGTGCGCCTGCTCGGCGACATGCGCGCCTATAACTTCGTCATCGCCGTCACCCCGGACTTCGACGCCACCGCCATCCGCGTGCGCGCCATGGACTTCGACCAGCAGAGCTACGATGGACGCCTCCGGTTCTACCTCCCTGGCTCGTTCAAGGAGAACCGCCCTTTCGCCCAGCTCTGCGCCAAGCACATCAACGCCGCCTCCGCCGCCCAGTACCGACGCGAGGAGCAGTCGCTGATCCACCGCCGCCACCTCGCCGCACCCGACCGGGTCAAGGACCTGCTGGCCGCCATGCGGTCCAATCCCCTGACCTCGCCCGAAAAAGCCAAGGAACTCGCCGACGGCCTGGCCGAATACCACCGGGACCCGGCCTTCCGGCAGCACACCGACATGGCGGGCCTGATCGGCGAGAGCCTCTCCCGGCTCGACCGGTTGTTGCGCTCTTAATAGTAAGCGCTGGACAGGACGCGCGCCGGGCGGGCAAACTCCGAGGCCTGCGATGAGCGACTCTTTAAGGCACGAATGCGGCATTGCCCTTGTCCGGCTGACCAAGGACCTGAAGTGGTATCAGGAGAAATACGGCACGCCGCTGCACGGCTTCAACCAGCTCTTCCTCCTGATGGAGAAGCAGCACAATCGCGGCCAGGACGGCGCCGGCATCGGCTGCGTCAAGATCGGCTCCGAGAACGGCGAGGCCTTCCTCTTCCGCGACCGTGAGATCGGCGCCCAGGGCCTGACCCAGATCTTCACCCGCCAGATCAAGGCCTACTCCGACAAGATGCGCGAGGCGGTCATCGTCCCGGAGTTCCCCGAGACGGTGAAGCGTCATTTCGACTTCGGCGGCGAGCTCCTGCTCGGCCACCTCCGCTACGGCACCTCCGGCAACTTCGACTCGGTCTCCTGCCACCCCTACGCGCGTAAGTCCATCTGGCCGACCCGCAACCTGCTCGTCGCCGGCAACTTCAACCTCACGAACACCGCCGAGCTCAACGCCTCGCTCACGCAGCGCGGCGCGCACGTCATCTACTCGACCGACACGCAGTCCATCCTCGAGGAGATCGGCTTCTGGCTCGACGAAGAACACGACCGCCTGTTCAAGGCGTTCAAGGACCAGGGCCTGGAAGGCGCCGCGGTGCAGGCGGAGATCTCCAAGCACATGGACATCGGCAACGTCCTGCGCCGCGCCGCCAAGCACTGGGACGGCGGGTACGCCATCGCCGGCCTCGTCGGCAACGGCGACAGCTTCGTCATCCGCGACCCGAACGGCATCCGCCCTTGCTGGTATGCCCGCACCGAGGATCTCATCGCCGTGGCCTCCGAGCGCGTCGCGCTGATGACCATCGTCGGCGTGAGCCAGGAAGACGTCCATGAGCTCCCGGCCGGCCACGCGCTGATCATGAAGGCGGACGGACGCCACTCGGTCGAAGCCTTCCACGCCCCGGGCGAGATCCGTCACTGCTCGTTCGAGCGCATCTACTTCTCCCGCGGCAACGACCCCGAGATCTACGCCGAACGCAAGGCCTTGGGCGCCGCCCTCGCCGACGACGTCCTGGCCCAGATCCGCGACGACCACGACAACGCGGTCTTCTCCTACATCCCGAACACGGCCGAGATCGCCTGGTACGGCCTGATGGAAGAACTCCGCAAACGCCGCCGCGCGCAGGTCAGCGACAAGCTGATCGCCGCGCAGCGCGCCGGTAAGCTCGACGAGGCCATGATCGAGAAGCTCGTGCTCGGCGGCTGGCCCCGCGGCGAGAAGGTCGCGCACAAGGACGTCAAGCTGCGCACGTTCATCTCCCAGGAGAAGAACCGCATGCAGATGGCCTCGCACGTCTACGACATCTCCTACGGCACCGTGCGCGAAGGCGACACCCTCGTCTGCGTCGACGACTCGATCGTCCGCGGGACCACGCTCCGCCAGTCCATCCTCCGCATCCTCGCCCGTCCGAACCCGAAGCGCATCGTCATCGCCTCGACCGCCCCGCAGATCCGCTACCCGGACTGCTACGGCATCGATATGTCCGAGATGGGCAAGTTCCTCGCCTTCCAGGCCGCCGTCGCGCTCTGCAAGGAACGCGGCATGGCCGACCTCCTCCGCGAGGTCTACGAAGACTGCGTCGCGCAGGCGAAGAAGCCGACCAAGGAGATGCGTAACCACGTGAAGCGCATCTATGACGCCTTCACCGAAGAAGAGATCGCCGCCAAGGCGGCCGAACTCGTCTACCCCGCGAAGAGCGGCTGGAAGGGCGAGCTCGTCCTGGTCTTCCAGAAGATCGCCTCGCTGCACAAGGCCTGCCCTTCGAGCCGCGGCGACTGGTATTTCACCGGGGACTACCCGACGCCGGGCGGTCTCGGCGTGCTCAACCAGGCCTACATCAATTACTGGGAGAAGCGCGAAGGCCGCTCCTACTGATCAGGCGTAGAGCCGGAACGGTGCGGTGCGCGCGCGGAAGGCCGCCGCGTCGCCATCCCAGCGGCGCATCCAGCGGGCGAGGTCGATCCGCGCGCCCTGCGTGCGCAGTTCTTCGAAGAACGCCTCGCTGCCGAGGTGCTTGATGAAGAGCTCGCGCTTGCCGCCGGTGAGCCCGGCGAAGGGGTTCGGCGCCCAGACGCAGGCCTGCCGGAAGAGATGCAGCGAGATCGCGGTAGGGCGGAACACGGAGTAATCGGTGACGGCTAGGTAGACGCCCTGCGTGCCGTCCGCGAGCTGCTGCGGCTGGAGCGTGAGACCGGGAACAGACGCGCCCAACGCGGCGCTGAGTTCGCCGGCCTTGCGTCGCGGATAGGTGAGGAAGCGGAAGTTGCGGCCCGTGCCGGCGCTGTGGCTGAAACCGGAATCCATGCAGCCGAGGCCGGTCATGGCGTAACCGAGCGCGGCCTGCGGGCTGTCGATCATCGGCGAGGTCGCCGTCCAGTTCAGGCCAGTGAGGTTCCACGTCATGGAGCGGCGCCAGCCGCGCATGGTCACGACCTCGAGCTGACCGCGACGGCGGGAGGCTTCGTCGATCTCGAGAACGCCTGGCG
>Ga0207941_1000307_pt1 | contig 15543 bp, 20 predicted proteins | sample LakMenEpi13Sep12_FD_150695 | JGI IMG/M metagenome (GOLD analysis project Ga0207941, IMG submission 150695) | Freshwater microbial communities from Lake Mendota, WI - 13SEP2012 deep hole epilimnion (SPAdes) | ecosystem: Environmental > Aquatic > Freshwater > Lake > Epilimnion/Euphotic zone ...
GTCTTTGTTGAACCCATTCTTAAAAGCCATTTGTAAATGTTCACGGTCATTGCAACGTGAGCATTCATCTCTGCGAACACCATTCAACATATCTAACCGTAATTGTTTAGTGGTATCATTGTTCCAAATATCCTTAAGGGTATCTTCTTTAAGTGACCCCAATTCATCTTTGTGGTTGTCTCAAAGAAGTACCCATATGAGATTGGAATCTTTGACTGCTCGGATTCATTCTTTGACTCTGGCAATTCAAAGATTTATGCTGCGACACTGCGATACAAGAAACATTTTATTGATCAACAATATAAGTATGGAACTGCATATCGCTCGGAATTGTAATCAGCTTGAGATGTCTATCCTGTCTGCATCTTGTCGCTCGACAAATGTTGATATTGAAGACCTACTCTCTGGCAAGAAATCAAAGGACTATGTACACGCACGACAGATTACCGTTGCAATTTTTCACAACTACGGTATCCCCCTTACCAGAGTTTCAAAAGTTTTGGGACTCAACTATAAGACCGTGCATCGTGTGCTATCTCGTCACCGAGAGTTAGCAGAACTTCAGTATTGGTACAATGATATGTACTTTGATGCTTTGCAATCTATCAATGACGAATCAGTAGAAAAAGGTGACTTAATCTCACGGCTTGGAAAAGCAGAGGCACGAATCGTGAGACTTGAACAACGTATTGACCATCTGCAACAATTAATTCTAAACAAATAAAAAATGGAAGCAAGTAACTTCGTAGGCAAGATCGATGTAATCACCACCCAGTATGGTGAAATCATTAAGTTCAAACTCGGCCCAAATGACTTCAAGGCTTTGGAAGAAGCAAAGAATGACAGCGGATGGGTAGTGGTAGACATCAAGGAAGGCAAGAAAGGCAAGTACGCACAAATCAACACCTACAAGGCCAAGGGCGATGCTCCACAGGGCGGTAATCGTGTTGCTCCTGCTGCTCCACAGGTACAGGACGATTTTCCTTTCTGATATTAATTTGATTATTAAAGGGAGGGGCAGAAATGTCCCTCCTTTTTTATCTACATTTGTGAGATGGAGAACGAAGAACATTTAGACATCTACTACTACGAGTGTGAGTTCACTTGGAAGAAGATGCGTGGTAAGTCTTACCAGAACATTTACAAGCAGCACTGGGCAATGTCTAATGCTGACAATATCGATGACCTCAACAATGACATCATCGCAATGGGAATGACAATGACACGACTTGGACTTGACAAAAAGTCTATCCAAGGATTTCGTGTGAAAGAGATACACAAGCAAGTTCTGCTTGGGCAAAAGAACAAATAACCAAAAAACAACAATGGAAGAATTTATCTACACCGCAGACAAGCTCAAGGAGCAGTTGATGCATATGCGCTCACACGGTATGAAACGTGGTGAGTACCCCGGCTTTGCCGGATTGTTTGACAAGTATTCTCTCAAGCGTGGTAGCACTACCTATGTGTACGCAGGGGCGCACCAAGGTAAGTCCCAGTTCGTCTTTGAGATTATGATGAACCTCTCACAATTCAGTGGGTGGAAGTGGGCTGTTTACTCACCAGAGACCGGCTCTCCTGCTGACTTGTTTGCAGAACTATGCTGGGTGTACTTGCGTAAGCCATTTATCCTCAACGACAGGATTACGGCCTCTGACGCAGAAGCAGAACGTGCTATTGAGTTTGTGTCTAGCCACTTTTATATCATTGACTACGGCCTTCGTGATATGACTATCGAGGGCTTCTACAGTGCTGTTGAATCTATTGAGAAGAAAGGCATTAAGATTGATGGCTGTGTGCTTGACCCATTCACCGAGATTAAGACCGATGTATCTTCTGGTGTTCGTGATGACATTGCCATTGGGCAGATTCTTACCCGCATTCGTAAGCACTCATCAGAGCGTGATTACCACACCATCGTAACTGTACATACCAAGCACCAGCAGACCAAGTACAAGAACGGAGTTGGCTATGTTGACATTCCATCTATGAACGACATCGCAGGCGGTATGCAGTGGTCTCGCAAGGGGATGATGATTGTAAATGTATGGCGTTGCCCTTACGGACTGGAGGACGAGAATGGTATCCCATACGAGCCTAACCAGGTTAAGATTAGCATTGTCAAGGCCAAGCCAAAGATTGTGGGAAACCTTGGATATGTGTATATGTACTACGATCGGATTACCAATCGTTACTACGAGATGAGAGAAGGACAAAAGTATTATTCAGCAGAACAAGACAATGAACGACCAGAGCCAAAGCAACAAACCCTTGATGTATAGTGTCGATGAGTGGAAAGATAGATGGATTGCATTTGTTGCACTATTTGTCTGGTCTACTTACGACAATGTTGGTGAGTGTGTGGTTGTAGACAATACACACATTAGCATCAATGGAACAACCTACAAGGTAGACATCAATGACTACACCGGTGCGGAAGAGAAGTACATCTTTGTTAACTTACACAATGGTAGGCTTGTACTTTGTAACGGAGAAAAGCAGTCAGTGAAACGTATAGAATTTATTTAACAACTATTTAGTATATTTGTGTATGGAAACCTCGAAACTAATTGAGCAAAAGTGTGATGCAATCAAGAACTTACTCATCGGCAAGAATGCAGCGTATGGAGATAGTGCTTTGTATCCTGCTAATGTGTTTGCTCGTGGTTCCGCTATTGATAACATTTCTTGTCGGCTCGATGACAAACTTATGCGTATCAAAAATTCGGGCATTAATGATAGCACTGAAGACACAATATCCGACATCATCGGGTATCTGATATTACTTCAGATTGCTATCGATAAAAACAAATAATGGCTACACCAGCAGGAAAGTTTGTCAAGAGTTCTTACGATGAGAATAACGCTTGGGGCATTGCAAAGGTTGAGCAGTTAGCACGAGAGGCTGGCTACGAGATTATCCCCAAGAGGGGTGAGACATATGGCATAGACATTGCAGCTATCAAGAAAGGCGAAATAATCCTCCTTGAAGCCGAGGTTAAAATAAACTACCCTTGGACTTCTCGTGAGGATTTTCCTTTTCCAACTGTGTCGTTTCTTTCTAGGAAGAAAAAGTGGGAAGACACAGAGTTCTTTTATGTAATTGTTTGCCGTGAGACCGGTGCTATGGTTATGTGCAAGAGTTCCGATATTTTCAAGGAAGAGTACAGAACGATTAAGAACATCAAAACAAAGTATCGTTCCGGTGTTGACATAACCTATAACGTTCCAAAAGACAAATGCAAATTCATCCCAGCAAAACGATAGAGATTACTCTTGAGTTGCCCAAGCCACCAAGCCTCAACGAATACTATGCTGGTAGGCATTTTGCAATCAGAAAAAAACAAGGTGATAAATATAAACAAATAGTAAAGCTAGAACTTGACAAATATGACAAATACTTTGCTAAAAGCATTGAGATACATATCTCTTATTGCAGTAGGTACGATTGTGACAATAGTATTCTTGCTTCAAAATTTACGGCTGATGCTCTTGTATCTCTGGGCTACGTTGCAGATGACAGCCCTAAATACTTCAAGTCGCTTTCGATCAAGTTTGATGGCGACCTACCAAAGAATACTTACAAAGTTAAAATCATTCTAATCGATGCAGAACCCAGAAGCCCAGATTCCAAAGTCGAGATACTATCAAGACGAAGAAGCAAAGAAGCGGATAGACTTTCTTCTGAAGGAGTCACAAAGCCTATACGCAAATATCGGAAATGAGACGAGTGAATACGAGATTAAGAGAATAGATGCATTAAACAATGCAATCTTTGAGTTGATAACAATGATTGATCCAGCCTTTGGAAAGAAAGTAAATCCTTATGGAAGAAGTTTTGAATTTGACTCCTGATGAGCAAATAGATATATATCGTGCAATTAAAAAGATGTTAATAGCAAAGCAAAAGATTACTCTTCTTTCTCTAGCAATGGCAACAGGAATAGATATGCAGTATCTTTTTGATAATCTTGAAGACATCATAACACTACTAGAAAGTGCGTCAGCAGAACTCAAAATACGATAAGAGTGACATCGAGGAGGAGGCAAAGATTTCCAAGGCTTCTGGCGTACTTACCGAGGCACTTGGTAGGTATATACTCGATAGATGCAATGATGCCGTAAATACGTTCTTTGTGGTCAAAGACGAGGAATTAAAGCAGGCGATGATAGACGAAGCTATTATGCGTATCTGTGAGAAGTTTCTGGTTTACTACGAAGAGGAACGCAGTGCTGCAAATCTTGTTATTGCGATGGCAAAGACAACGATGATAAATAAATTAAAATCTTTATCTTGGTCAGATACCTACGGACAGAAGATAAAAACAAGGGCTTATGTCTTTGATGATGGTGAGTGGGTAAATAAATTAATCCGTTCTGAAAAGGACGATAACATCAGTAAAGATTTATGATTGATCAAGTATTAGATGCAGCATTCTGGAGTGTTGTAATTGCAGCAACAGTTGTAGGTGTGTACGTTTTTGATTACACCCAGCAGCTAATTGAAACTTGGCTTAACTTCAAGCCATTCAACTGTGTTTATTGTATGACATTCTGGGTATCTGCTATTGCATTTCCTTTTATTGGAATCAACATTTTTGTAGCATTCTTCTCGGCCTTTGTCGCTAACGAAATGTTTAAGCAGTTTCTGAAATGATTAACGAGCATCAAGGATTTCACTTTATTGTAGATTGCGATCCCGGTGATTGCAATAAGGAGACTTGTATATGTATTAAAACAAATCAATATGCCACTACCGAAACCCAAGAAAGAGGAGAAGCAAAATGACTTCATCTCTCGTTGTGTATCCACGCCAGTTATGGTTAAGGACTTCCCCAATGAACAGCAGCGTTTGGCTGTGTGCTATCTTCAGTGGAAGAATAAGGATATGTAAAAGAAAAGGGGGCTAATGCCCCCTCTTCCACACAACAACAATGAAAACAATGTCAGTTAACCACTCTGACATAACAAATATACACAATTACATCCTATCAAACAATAGTGCTAGGAGATATAAAATAAAAACAACAAAAAATAATTGTAAGAAGATAGAAAACTTGTCTTTCCTTACAACTTGACTTACGGTTGTTTTAATATAGTATGGAACCTTGATGGTATCCGACTTGCAAATTGCACTTAATCTAATCGTGTCGTGATTTCTTACCAGCTTTACGACTACTTTGTCTTTGGTCACTACTACGCTGTCCACTTTGTTCAGAACCAAAGTATCCCGGAGTAGTCTCTCCTTTGTTATGATGGTTGTATCCCGCTTTTCGATATAGACATTGGCCCCCTTTGCAATCGCACGTTTGAGGTGATAGTTCGCAGAACATCCTGTAAGCAAAATTGCTAATATCAGGAAGAACAGGTTTCGCATAGTTCTGGGTTTTCGATATTACAAGTTGGCTGGGTTGCTTGCTCTAGGTCTTTTACGAAATCTTCAAAGGACTTTTCCATAAATCTTTTCTGATAGTTTAGGTGAATAAAGAGGATACTCGGTTTTCTTTTTGTTCTTCATTGCTATTCGCACTTCCTTCCGGTTGCCAGTCTCCTTGTAGGAAACGTGAATCCACTTGGGTTCCTCATTGTCTACAAACTCCAGAATCATCTGGTCAAAGTCAAGGTTATTGTAGATATAAGATGCAACTTCAAAGTTAGTAACATCGATACCTTTAATGTCTGCTGCCTCACCACGAACGTGCTGCGACTTTGGATTGGTAGAACCTACTGCCTCGTTCACTTCTGGGCTTCTAAAGCCACTTGTAACCTTGATTGGGCCGATGGCATCTCTTAATGGTTGAAGTAGTCTTAAAACCAATAATCTGATGCGTCTGGACTGATCTACGCTTGGAATGTTACGAATACCAGTGCTGGTATGCGTCATCTCTTCCATCGTAAAGTTTTTTGATATGTTCATACTGATAAATTTCGTTAGTCAACTCGAATAATTTCCGAGTTAATGTGTCTTATATCGCACTTTTTGACGTACAATTATCCCTTATAGGGAACTTTATGCTCGTCCCTGACCTCGGTACTTCTTTTCAGTCGAACTCTTGTTCTGACTCTTCTTGTGCCGACCTAGCTTTATTTTTTTCTTTGGTCGATACTGACTTTCTTGCTGCTTTGCCATTTTCGTCTTTTAAAAACAATAGATAGAATCCACCAAGGGTGAATGTAGAAACCTCTGTCAGTGATGCCTTGTCTAGGAAGACCAAGAGAAAACAAACTGCAAGGATACCAAGTCCTAGTACAGTTGTTTTCCAGCTTACAAATAGGCGATCAATGATTGGCTTAAAATCCATCCTTTTTAATGTCTCTATACCACTTCCAAGCAGTATAAGATATAGACAGCAGCATAGCTGTAATCCCCAAGATTTGACTGAAGTTAGCTAGTAAAAAGGAGCCACCTGTCAGAAGCCAAGGCTTCGCAACTTCTACGGCTGTAGTATCTTTCATTTTGAAATAAAGTATATAAGAATATACAATATAAAAGAAGACCCTACTAAATGTAGGGCCTTCAAAACAAGAGATTTTTACGCTTACTCTTGAGTTTCTACTGGAGTAAATTCTCCAGTCTCAAGGTCGATGTTTCCGGGGCCGTATTCCTCTGAAATCTTGGACATTACCTCTTGGGCTTCTTCGTCAAGTTTCTTCAGTTCGGCAAACATCTCACGTTTACTCTGTTTGATTCGATGCTCGGAGATGGTGATGTTACCAATTTCGAGTTGAATCTGCTGCGACTTGTTTCGCAATTCAACGATTGCTGAAAGTTGCTCTTCTTTTAGTTTAGACATAATTGCAATATGTTATTTATACAAATATACGAATTATTCCGCAGGAATAAAAGGTTCGCTAACACCAATTGTTAAAGTTACGCTTGGTGGGTTAATTTGATTTGCGATCTGGGTAGCCAAAGATGCTTCCATCTCGTCAATACGCTCCTGTCCCATCTCTTCCTTTACCCATTCAGTAACCTGATTCAAGAAGGTAGCACAAGCCTCTTCGTCAGTTGGTAATGGGAATGGCAAAAAGCCCTCTGGCTCAATCGTGTCAGTAGAGATTGTCTGTGTTCCAATAGACACAGCGTAGTAACGCTTTTCAGCAACAATCTGCTCTGCGGTTAAACGCCAATGAACGTTGTATACAACATCATTGAACTCTTCGTAGGATGGGTACACATCAGTTGTGCGGCAATCCCAAATGTAGGTAATTTGATTTGACATTTTGATTTTGATTATTTGATTTTAATTATTCTGTTCCCTTGATAAGACTTAAAGCGCAGTAGTAAATTTCTGGTGCATCAAGAACCGATGTTTGGCATTGAACGTATATGTCATCACCTTGTGCAAAGTCGTTGATCTTTATAGGAATATGGAACGTTGCAACTGTTGTTGGCTCGTCTACAGACATATAAGAAGACCATCTGTGTTCAGTGTCAGTTATCGGTGTTGATGTTGAACCATTATACAATCTAAAGTAAAAGGCATTGAATCTGTCGGCTCCTGTAATGTTAGAAATACCAAATGTAAGAATTGCAATTACAGTTTCGGTTCCCTTTGGTGAGTTTGGAGCTGCAACAATAATATCTGTTCCATTAATGTTTACTGTATCGGTATAAGATCCCGGTATTGCATACGGTATGGATAAATCATTAAGATATTGAGAACCAGTTCCAACGTTATCACGAACTGATATAGTTGCAGTAGAACCAGACGCTGTTGCATTTACGTTTGAACCAACAAAATTCAATGTTGAGATTGAAGAACTAACAGTGGTTCCCTCTTCTTTTACAGTGATAGTGGTTCCGCCACCTCCTCCGCCACCGGGAAGCCATTCCATCCCTGTTGATGTGGATGTGAGAACATCACCCGGATTTCCTTGTGAATTTAATGAATCGAAAATCCAACCGGTGATTCGTGCGTTCCCAACAACGTGCAATTTTTGCGTTGGTGATGTTGTGGAAATTCCAATATCACCCGCATAAATTCTTCCCTCAACGTGTAGCTTTACGGAAGGTGAAGTCGTTCCAATGCCAACGTTGCCAGTTGATTTAGCAAATGTTACAACTTCAGAAGACGTCCCGTAAGAGTAAAATGATAGGTTTCCAGTACCACCAATATTAACTAATTGCCAGTCATTTGCATTATTCCTACTGAATATAATGCCACCATCTTGACTATTGTTTTTGTTCAAAATCAAGTAGTAATTGGCGGCAGCATTATTGGCGTTCAACTGAATACCACCGCCTTCAACACTTAATTTTTGGGCTGGAGTCGTCGTCCCAATGCCAACGTTGCCTGCGCTGGTGATTCGCATCCGTTCGGTATCACTAGTGTTAAGTACCAATGGATGCGCAGACTGAGAGCCTATTACTACGTTATCTCTAAAGGATGGATTTCCTGTTGCACTACCACCAGCGCCAAAATACCCAACAGCACTAGTCATAGCGCCAGACACAAGAAGGGTTACATAAGCTCCAGTGCTAGTGGATGGCTGATATATTCTTGTGTTGTATGCGTTGTCTCTAGAAAATACGTCTAAAACAAAAACTGAACTAGCCGTGCTATTTATCCCAACGTTACCAGCGGAGGTAATGCGGAGGCGTTCCGATCCATCCGTTCCAAATAACATAGGGTAAGCCCCATATCCGAAAATGAAATGCTGTCCAGATGAATTTGAACCAACATCCATCAATTGCCCGGAATTGGTGGTATTTGTATAACGTGTGAAAGTATTTCCGGTTCCGGAAATGTGCAACATTGTTGCGGGCGATGTTGTACCAATGCCAACGTTGCCAGAGTTGTCAATAGTTACCCGTGCGCTAGTGCCCCCCGTACCAGTTTCTAAACTTATTGTCTTGCCTTGAACTGATAGTGGTTTAAATTCTGCACCCCAGTCAACAGCATATAGATAGCTAGTACCTCCAGAAACTGCAAGTGTGGTTGAGTGTCCTTGTGCTGGCAAGCCAACAACGGCTCCAGTAGCTGAAATTGCACCAGCAACTTCTAGCTTTTCATAAGGACTAGTTGTCCCAATACCAACATTACCTCCAGAAACAATAGATACTTGATCAGAATTTCCTTCACGAAATCTAATCGCCCTTGTGCTTGGTCGATTAATGTATAAATCAGGATCTGTTGGTGATGAAAGAAAGTTGTAATTTGCTGTACTTAATGTATCATTAAGTGAAATACCGGTATAGTTTCCGCTACCAAACCCAGCGTCACCAATGTGAGCGCTGCCGGCACCGGAACCAACCACGGACAATTTGTGTGCGGGGGATGTTGTGCCAATGCCTACGTTGCCGCCATTGAAGTAAGACGAAGCATTAGCTCTAATCTGAAATCCTACATTAGCACCACCTCCGGATGGCGTATATCCCCAAATTGTAGCTCCATTGGTATCATCTCTATAGAAAACTAAAACCCTGTTAGTCTCATTAGCTGTGTTTATCTTGCTAATAATTACACCGTTTCCATTTGTAACACCTATAGCAACATCACCGCCCCAATCGTTAGTCAGAGTTCCTACTGTAAGTAAATTTCCGGAGGTTCCAGCTATTTGTAATTTACCTATTGGACTAGTAGTTCCAATGCCTACGTTAGTTCCATTGTGATAAATTACACTACTACCACCGTTGTTTGCTATGTTTAGCGTTGATGTTCTAAAAATTAACGGTTGATATGAAGTTGACGTGTAATCGTATGAAAAAAATTCGGCAACACTTGCGTCTTGATATGCGCCAATTCCTTTTGATCCGTTTTGTGCGATGAAACCGCCCGTTGCTATTGAAATTCGATGCCAACTTGCTGCATTTGTAGCTCCAGCCAATATGTCACCCGATGTGTAAATGTCACCGGAAACTTCTAATTTATATCCCGGACTTGTCGTTCCGATACCAACGTTTCCACCAGATGCAATACGCATATGTTCAGATTCGCTACCGTCCCTAAAAATTACATTTGTACCGACAATGTTTAAGTTAGCCCAGGCATTTAATGCTGAATTATGACCCCCAATTACCGCACCATTTGTTAAAGACGTAAGGTATCCGGTTATTACTTTGTCAGTTCCGTTTTTACCAAATACAGCAGTACCAAACCAAGCAGTTTCACCGGGAGTTATATTGTCACCCAATAATAGCGAACCACCGGGGGTAATTCGCATTTTAGCAGAATTATTGGTCGCAAAAGACAATGGATGATTTGTTTCTGTACCAACGGACATAAAGTTGTTTCCGGTGTCTATTCCAACGTTACCAGTAACAGTTCCGCTACCAATAGTAAGAACCGGGTAAGATGTTTTGAAAAGATGTAGGATTGATGCTGGACTAGTCGTTCCAATACCAACGTTTCCGGTGGGTGATAATCTCATCACTTCCCCAGCGGCATTGTTAAACTTTAGCGGGCCTTGTCCACCATTTGCCCAGCTATATGTCATTGTAGTTCCTAAAGCTCCAGACGTGCCGTTTGTAGCAATCTCAAATACAGAATTAGATGTTCTAAAATCCAATACTCTAACAGAAGCTGAACCGTAATCGCCTAAATGAATGTCCCCAGAAACGTTTAATTTAGCACTTGGACTAGTAGTTCCAATTCCAACGTTTCCACTATCGGCAACGGTTACCAAATCGACAATCGTTCCAGCTGTATTTTTAGCGATGCGATATTGCCATCCCGTGCCATCGGTTCCAAATGCAAATCGTGTGCTTACCGGTGAAACGGGATTTTGTGTTGTTATTTGTGCCGTTCCAACCGCTCCGGCTGTCGGGCCAAATATAACGCCACCCGTTGCGCCAACGTGAAGCGAAGCGGCTGGCGATGTTGTTCCAATACCAACGTTGCCCGTGCTGGTGATGCGCATCTTCTGCGTGGCAGCAGTCCAAAAGTCCATATTGCCAGTACCAGTATAGATGTTCAATCCACCATCTCCAGCCCAATCGGTAGTGTTTTGGTTTCCTAACCAGATATAAGCATCTCTTGAACCCGCTATAAATTCTAGTTGGGTGTACTGGTTTGCCGAAGTGCTAGAATTTCTAAATGTGGCCATCAGGTTTGAGCCCTGCACGTGAAATTTCTGAGCAGGACTTGTGGTTCCAATGCCAACGTTACCACCAGATGAAACAAAAAGTTTTGAATTTGCGTGATACTCTGGCGTTGTATCACTGTAACCAATGCTATAGCCACCTCCAGTATATGGAACACCGCTAAACCATTTATTGTTATCTGTTGAATTTCTATACAAAATTCCACGGCCCCTGTAGTCGTATGCACTTACTAGGTCTATAACAACGTCTTGAGACCCGAAGGCATCACCAGAAACTATTTTTAATTGAGTGCCTCCAGTCTGTGTGATTTGTAGTCTTGCATCTGGACTAGTAGTACCAATACCAACATTGCCACTAGTGTCAATAACCATATCCGGAGAAGCTCCGTTTGAGCCAAACTGAAGACTATTCCCAGCGGTAGCAAATACAGTTGCGTAACCAGTGTCCCAAGTTAATCCTCCAAAAGCAGTAGGGTATCCACCCCAGTATGAAACAGCTCCAGAATCTGTCCATAGAGAGTTGGACGAGAATGTTCCATTTACACGAAGTTTCTCAGAAGGGGTAGTGGTTCCAATACCAACGTTTCCGTTCCCACGGATTATCATCAAATTGTTTGAATTGTACCCGGAATTGTACAAACTTCCGAATACCATACTAACCATCGTACCGTCATATTCGGTATAAATTTTTCCGGTAGTATTTGATTCATCGTGCCAAGTTATGCCACCCCTCGATGAACGAATTGTGTCATAAGCAACGCCAAGGCGTAACAAAGCATCAGTTGTGACATTTGATACACCAACTTGAAGCAATGCACCGGGTGTTGTTGTTCCAATTCCTAAATATCCATTTGTATTAAGGAACATTTTAGTACTATTATTAGTGCCAAAATATACCGGTGCATTTGCCCTGTTCCAAACATATCCACTACTTCCAACGTCCTGCCCATACAACATACTCGTTGATCCGAGTGTGTTTCCATTTCCAGAGATTTCAATATAAGCATTTCCACTTGCTTTATATATTGACAATGCAGATACCGGAGATGCCGTACCAATCCCGACATTCGTTCCGTTGTCAAAGATTTGTGAATCGCCAAGCGTGGTAGTTCCAGTAAACTTTGGAAGATAGTTAGTCGTTCCTGTTCCTGTAATAGGATTTGTTAAAGCGTTCTGCTTGTTATTAAACGTAATCCAGTCTGCAGAAGATAGCGCACCTCTGTTTACAGAAGATGCTGTTGGCAGGTTAAATGTATGAGTATCTGTTACAGAGTTGATAGAGAAATCTGTTCCAGTGGTCCCGGTAGCAAAATACTGAACTTGTTTAGTTAGTCCATTAAGTGCATTAAGTCCAGTAGAGAAAGTGGTAATAACCTGACACAAGTGTCCGTTTTCAGTATGTAGAGTTATTGTCCTTCCTGCGGGAATTACATAAACTCTTATGGCTAATCTATCTGTTACAGCAAGTGTAGTCTGTGGAACAGCAAGGGCAGTATAGTATTGAGATACAGTTGTGCCAAAGGCTATAAACTCAGGAAATGCTGAATTACTTGCAATTGGTGTAAAAGTTGTTCCGTCGTACTTACTTAACTCAACATAAAAAGATGGAGATCCACCACTTGAAGATGAGCTAAACCAAAATTCAATGTTCCAGTTTCCTCCTGGAATTTCTAGTAAAGATGGATCATTAGCATCTGTTATGAACTGTGCAATGTACCCATTGGAAGAAATTGTGAAATCAGTACCAGCTCCAATAATAGGTGTCTTGCTAAACTCACGATAAACATTACCTCCAAATGTTCCTTGGTTCACACTGCCATTAAGGTAGTAACTAACACTAGATCCTCCACCGCTAGTAGATGGGAAGTCTCCTAACTGACCATCACCACGAACGTATTGTGCAGCAGTTCCAGCTCCACTAATAGCAATGGTTCCACTAGTTGTAATTGGCGAACCAGTAACTGTAAATGCTGATGGTGCGGTTAAAGCAACGCTAGTTACAGTTCCAGTTGCACCAGCAAGAGAAGTTGCTTTTCTTACAACTCCTTGTGCATCAACGGTGAGTAGGTTTGTTGCGGTAGAACCAAGCGGGTCTGGGTCGTGAATTAAATCCCCACCAATTTTTACATTGTTAAGGAAGTGCTTAAATCCGGATATTACTTGATTGCCAACTGTCCGTACAAACGTGGCTAGACTCTTCTTATTTACCATTTCTTATTCTTGACATTCTCCCTCGATAGTAAAATCGGGATAAAAGATTGGTGAACCGTTATATACATCTTCTTCTACAAATTTATCATCACTAGAAGATTGAGCAATAGTCAGCAACGCTGGCTTACTCTTAATAAAGTTTACAATTCTCTTATCTACATATGAAATCTTACTATCAATTGCGGAGATAATCGTGTCAAGAGATGACTGGTTAGCACGTTCTTCTTCTGTCTTTGTCTTTGATGTGCCGCTACGCAAAATCGTAACAGCAGAACGTACTGAATATAAAGCCAAAGAAAGTTGAACAAGTTTAAATAACTTTTGTTCATCTGCATTTAATGTCTTTGCTACAACCTTTGCGTAGATATGGTCGTACAAAGCAGTTCCAAGCAAATCTTGAATTGAAGTGACTTGCTCTAAAGATATGATAGGGTATAAAGCTCCCTTGTCTAGCCGTTGTGGTAATGGATACGTTGTATAAACGTATTCGTCATTGATGAAAATAGTATCAACCATTTGTAACGTCTTCAGTGTTTGCCCCCTTCAATGATTCCAAATTTACAAGCTCCTCGTCAATCTCCAAGTTGATCTTGTCATAACCGGCAACAGAAAGAATCCGATTGTATGCAGCCAACAATAACTCACGATTAGGCAAGGTCTCTGTAGCACGGAAGATTTGGTAAGCACCTACCAATTCGTTTCCAGTACCACCCAAGCGACCAGCCACCATCACACCAAACAAAGTAGGTGAGGTGATATTATGCGCTGTAAGAATCTTTGCGTCATTAAGACGAGAAAGTACATCAACCGTCTTGTCCAAGTTGCTTACATCTAACGGAGTGAACTCTGGAGCCTCCTCCTTGTTCTTTACCCACGATGCAATTACAGTTTCTCCTTCTGCCCCAGTAAACGAAGCCTTAAACTTGTTGAACTCCTCACGCTTCTGCTCGTTGGTCATATTGCGACCAATGAAAGTAGCCAATACCTTTGGCGTAAATCCATTCTTGGCAGAGTGCTGAATGTGCTTACCAAACTCAAAGTCGGCAGCAATATAGTGGTATGCAGAAATGTAGTTAGGAACACCATAGAACTCGTTTCCAGAGTATGGGTTCTTAACGTATAAAATCTCCTCACGATTCTTCTTGAACTTGTCAAAAGCAGGAATCAAACGAGGCTCGTTATCTTGCATAGACAAGGCGTTTGGCCCAAAGCGTCTGCGGATGATATAGTGCGTTACCTTGCCGTTTACTGGCTCTGCTGCACGAACACCTTTAATGTCCAGAGAACGCATCTCTACAGGCTTCGTATGCTCTAAATTCCACTTAACGTAGATAGCATATGCTCCCTTGTGTTCGTTCTCAAATGCAGAGTGTACAATTTGGTCGTAAAGACCTTGAGACTTGCCAGCGCAATTAGAAATAAATGCCTTGATTTCTGCCTGCTTGGCTGGTGTCTTGATATTTTCAAAGTCGTAGAGGATTCCTTTTCCGGAAACCATCTTTGCTTTCTTGGTAATAATTCCAGAGTGTACTGGTGATTGGCGCAACATCCGATCAAGGATTGTCGGAAAGTCATCGTTGACACCAAACTTAATATACTGGCCTACTTCTGTTTGACCGAGGTTGTATCGACCATTAAGATTTTCAATAGTCTTCTCAAGCGGATTGGTTCCGATTCTATCTGCTGTTGCAGTTCCGCTAATCGAAGTGTAAGCAGTCAAGGATTCTTTAACGTATCCAATTGCCTGCTGAATTAATGATGCCATATTAAAATAATTTACAAATCATTCACAGATACAACGTCTGAATAAACGCCAGTGCCAGTCTCCGTGTAAGCATAACCAATAATGTTAATCAAGTACGAACCACGAAATACGTTGTTATTGTAAAGTTCTAGTGTGTAGTCACCTCCAAGGACTTGCGTAGTTATCAAGTTCAAAGGTAGTACAAAAAAGTCCCTACACCCAACAAGGTGGTATAAGTCTTGAAGAGAATTAAAGTTATACTCCGAGTTGCCGACAGTTGACTTTAATTTAAAGTCGAAATCATCGATTGTAATATCTGCCGTTTTAATAAACGAGATATAGTTTACAACTCCAGCCTTTGCTGTCTTCATAAGCTGTTTAATGTTTGTTGTAATTAAAAAGGGCCGAGGCAAAGCCCCAGCCCCTTATTAATATACAAGTAATCAGTGATTACGGGATGATGTTCGTCCAGTCAGTTCCGGTAGCAGGCTGGTAGGCCAAGTAGTTTTCAGAACCAGTCAAGGTCAACTGATAACGATTCT
>Ga0207941_1000308_pt1 | contig 15529 bp, 13 predicted proteins | sample LakMenEpi13Sep12_FD_150695 | JGI IMG/M metagenome (GOLD analysis project Ga0207941, IMG submission 150695) | Freshwater microbial communities from Lake Mendota, WI - 13SEP2012 deep hole epilimnion (SPAdes) | ecosystem: Environmental > Aquatic > Freshwater > Lake > Epilimnion/Euphotic zone ...
GATCTTGACGGAAGCGGAATTTCGGGAGTTGGCGGAATCCAAGTCATGAGATCCGTTTGCAGTCGGCTTGCGGTTTGCACTAAACTGATGCGTCCATCTCCTAGAAGCCACGTCAACAGGGTTGAGTCAAGATGATCGAATTATCGAACTTTGGAAAAGACTACGGCGAGTTCACTGCGGTCGGTTCGGTGAATATGAAGATTGAGGCTGGGGAGTTGTTTGGCTTTATCGGTCCGAATGGAGCTGGCAAGAGCACCTCGATCCGGTTCCTTGCAACGCTTCTTAAAAGCACCCGTGGGGATGGCACCGTCAACGGTTTTAGCGTCAACAAGCAACCGATGGATGTGCGTAGGAGCATCGGCTACATGCCCGACGACTTCGGCGTGTACGATGGGATGAAGGTATGGGAGTTTCTCGACTTCTTTGCGGTGGCTTATAAGATCGGTCGCACGCAGCGCAAAAAAGTCATTGGCGATGTGCTCGAGTTGCTCGACTTGACCCACAAACGCGACGACTTTGTCAACGGACTTTCCAGGGGGATGAAGCAGCGGCTGTGTCTGGCCAAGACGCTTGTGCATGACCCTCCTGTGCTGATCCTTGATGAACCGACGAGCGGATTGGATCCTAGAGCTCGGATCGAGGTCAAAGCGCTGCTCAAAGAGTTGCGCAAGATGGGCAAAACGATTTTGATCTCCAGCCACATTCTGTCGGAATTGGCCGACTGTTGCACCTCGATCGGGATTATCGAGCGAGGGCAACTGCTCATGCACGGCACGATCGATTCGGTCTACCGTCAGATCCGCCGCAACCGGATTGTCGAGATTCGGTTTGTCGAGAATCAGGACGCTGGGGTTTCGATCGTCAGGAGCGATCCAGCGATGCGGGGTATTGAAATCGATGGCAATCGCGTCACAGCGGAATTCGAGACCGATGATCAAGGGTTATCGAATCTGATGAAAAAGCTCGTCGACGGGGGAGTCAAGATGCGGTCCTTCAGCGACAAAGATCCGACCCTCGAGGATGTCTTCATGTTGGTGACCAAGGGCCTTGTTGCTTAAAGGCACACATGTTGATTTTCGGGTTGTGGATCTTTTGGGCGGTAGATTTTTGGGAGCCTTCGCGATGGGTCGCTTGCTAGCATGGATATTGATTTCGCTGGTGCGATTCTACCAACGAGCGATCAGTCCATTGCTCATGAGCCAATGCCGTTTTAGTCCGAGTTGCTCCCAGTACATGATCGAGGCGATCGAAAAACATGGCCCGATCCGAGGCGCACTCAAGGGGATCTGGAGGATTTGTCGGTGTCATCCCGGGAGTCCAGGCGGTTACGATCCGCCTTAGTCCCCCCATCGATGCTCGTGCGAATCCACTGATGGTCTGAGTCGATGTTCGTAAAGCCCGACTCTCGGTCGATCACACGCAGGCCTGGGGTGACCAGGGCATGATCGATCGGGATTCCAACGACTCCCAAGCCGCATGGCCATGTCGCAAAGAAGCCTCGGTATCGGCGTGTGTCGATAAGACCTGCCTGGCGGATCAATCGCCTGAATCCATCGCTCCAGGGGGTGATGTTCAGATCTCCGATGACGATCGATTCGAGGTCGGATTCTTTGACCCATGCTGCGATCTCGAGAAGTTGTTCGTCGCGAACCCTAAAGCGTCCATTCTGATTGGGGGATGAGGTATGGACTCCCAACAATCGGATTGGATCGTCCGCATAGTCGCCCTTGGGGATCACCGCTTCGATCGATAGCATCTTCGATGGGCCTGTGATCCGCTCCTGGAACTCGATCCCTGGGATACGGCTTAGGATCGCAAGTCCCTGGGTGTTGGCTCTAGGAGACCACTTCGAGTACGGGTATTTCTTGTCCAGCGCCATGAGTTCTTTTCGGTGTTCAGGCGTGACCTCGATCAGCAGCACCACGTCTGCATCGAGACTCTCGATGGTCTTCTCGATGATTTTGAATTCATGGTTTTGAATGAACACATTCCACGATGCGATCGAAAGGGGTTTGGTCGGTTTGTCGGTTCGCCAATCGGCAAGCTTCAGTGCTGTCCACGGTTCGGCAAGAGCGCAGAGGTAGACCGTAGGGATCAGCAAGATCGCTGCATGAAGCGTGCCGGAGATCCACGGAGCGCGCCAACGGTTCAACCACCGCAAGACCACGTCGAGCAGGCAGACACAGAGCATCCCGAGAGCGAAGTGCCAGTGGGTATGGTTAGCCATCTCAAAGAGGCTGTTGTCGCTCCAATTGCGGTGAACATACATCGCTGCCCAAGCGGGGATCGATGCGAGGATCGAGAGGGTAAACCACACACCCAGTCCAGCAGTCCAGCATCGGCGTTCTTTTTTGGCTTTGGTTTTAGGTCCCATGGAGCCACTTCGGCTGCGCTTCGAGAGGCATCGCGTTTCGCAGCACTCGGAAAACCTCTTCCGTCCCCGACTCTCGGATGCTCTCGATAGCTCCATCGACGAGTCTCAATTCATCCAGACGCCAGACCGGTAGTCCATGGCCGAGCAAGTCCCTCGGGCTCAAAACCACCAGCAGGATCTCAACCCTAGGGTTGCCAAGTGCAGCCAAGGCTCGGGTTCGGGTATCGCAGTCCTCTAAGTCGATGCATTGGTCTTGGATCTGAACCGATCCGGGGACGACCGATGCGGCGGTCAAGCCCTTTGCAGATTGCTCCTGCATCCAGCTTTGAACCTGGTTCTTGCAAGGTTCATCATAGGTCGAGGCGAGCAGGCCATGGATGGGGATCACCCAAGGGCCCGCTGCTGGAAAGAGCATCTGGACGATCGCCTCGCCGACTGGTCGTGGATTTCCGAACATCGGAGCGACATGGCAAGAGAGGGACGGACCAGCGTTGACCTCGACGACCGCTCCGCGCTGTGGGGCCAGCGGAGCGGAGATGTCTTCGGCTAGCACATCCAAGCCGGCGACATCCAATCCGACGACTTGGGCAGCCAAGACGGCTTGAGCGGCGGTTTGCGGGTGGACCTCATCGGTGCAATCGGTGGTTAAATCTCCGGTGCGGCGGATCAAGACCTCGCGGTGCGCCTCGGGGATCGATTCGACAGTGAGCCCCTGTTTGGACAGTTCGATCTTGGCCGCGGCATCGAGTTTCAAAACACCCAGCGGATCGGTGTAGGCTTCTCCTCGCCGTGGATCCTGGTTCAAGATTCCAACGAGTTGTTCGATCGACGAGCGACCGTCGCCGGTGACGGTTTCGAAGTGTCCTCGGCTGGCCGCTACCATCCGATCGCCCACGACGAGCAACCGGTGATGCTGTCCGCGCGCGAACTGTTCGACCATGACATGGCCTGTTTGGCCGTCTTCGATCGCCCAATCGTAAGCCTTCATCACCTCGTCCTGTTGGGTCAATTCGATGGAGATTCCGCGCTGGTGATTGGCGTCTTTGGGTTTGACGACGACGGGTAAGCCGACTTCCAACGCGGCGGCCCAAGCATCCTGCGGGCTTGTGACCATACGGCCCAGTGGGACTGGCACACCGACGTTGCGCAGGAGCCGTTTGGTGAGGTCTTTGTCGCTTGCGATCGACTCGCCGATGGCGCTGGTCGCATCGGTCTCGGCGGTCCAAATCCGGCGTTGGTGCTTGCCTTCGCCCAGTTGGCACAAGGAGCCTGAGGTGAGGCGATAAGAAGGGATACCACGGGCTTTTGCCGCATCGAGGATCGCTCGGGAGCTAGGTCCTAAACGGATGTCGTCGGCATAATCAAAAAGTTCGCGAAACTTCGATGCGATAGGATACGTGTCCCCGCGTTGGCAGGCTTCGATCCACTCGTGGGCTAGACCGAAGCACTTGCAGGCCAGGAGTTCTTCTTCCATCTCCAGGGGGAGAACCCATTGGCTTTCGCAATCATCGTCCGAGGCTAAAGATTCGGCGGGTTCGAGCCAGACGACCGGTACTCCAGACATGGCCGACATCCACTGGGCGATCCTGAGCCAGACTTCCGCCCAGGTCGCTTGCGTCTGAGGTGTCGCGCGGAGTCGATCCAGGACCGATCGAGCCGAGGAGGTGCTCTCAGGATGGGTGGTGGTAAATCGCCCTGAGTCCAGAAAGTCGGCTAAGGGATCGACGACGCGAGCCAGTGGAGGTGCGCTTCGGAACGCTGCTTCTGGAGGAAGGTAGAGTTCCAAGACACTGCGGCCCGACCATCGGTTGGGTCCTCGCAAAGCATTGGTTTGCCAAGGGATCATTTCAGAGATGCGGTGGAAAGCTTAGCCACTTTGTCTTCAACAGGCGATGCCGATGGCGGGAGAAGCTTCGGGTTCCAATGGGGTTTCCCATCGAATCCTTCAGGCGCCACGAGCGGTTTTGCGTTGAGAGTTTTGGTGCTTGGTTGGTAAGTAGGGAGAGCGGGGGATGGTGCTAGATTGTTTGTCGAGGAGCCCGGGAATGGGCTAGCGATGGCCGCCGGATCGTTCGAGACCGATCGGCTTGTCGGGTAGGTTGCAGCGGCGTTGGCAACGGGCCGATCGATGGGCACCATCGGGAGGCGAGTCATCGGTGACATTTTCGCGACACGTTCGTCGCGATCGGTCCAGAGGCCGGCCGAGGAGGTCGTCGGAGCGGCGGTGGTTGACGGGGCGCCGGTTGATGGGGCGCTTGGAGGAGCGACGCTGGGTGGTGGCCAAGTCGGTGCGCGGGCGGCTTCTGGATCGAGCGTCGCACCGCTGGGTGGAAGGACTGGGTTGGTATTTGGGGAGCCGGGCACAGAGGAGCCAGGCACAGAGGATCCGGGGAGATACGTCACAGGTCCCATCGGGACGATCGACGCGGCGCCTGGGACGTTGGGGGGAGCGAGGTTTGTTGTCGGTGCGTTGGCGGTGTATGCGTTACCAGGGCATATTCCGTTTGGGCAATTGACCGCTGGGTTTGCTGTGGGGTTTGTTGTGGGAGAGCCGTAGTAGACGGCGCTGGAGAGACCGGGATTTGTGTTGGCTTGAATAGTCGCTGAACCGGGACTCATCGCGCTGGCCGGTACGGTGCCGTTGGAGGGCAGGTATTGGACTTGCGGGTAGGTCGGTGGAGCGACCATGGAGCCGGGCAGGGGGGTATTGGGATTGGCAAGAGGGACCGGGTTCATCGCATAGGCGTTCGCAACACCCGTCGGGTAGTATCCGGGCTGGTTGATCGCAGGCCATTGGTTGGAAGCTTGGGCGTAGGCACCACCGACGGGGGTCGGTGCGACCATGGGAACGCGTTGGGCTTGGTACTGATACGAGGTGCAGGGTTGCAGCGAGGTGACGGTTGTGCCGTAGTTGGGATCGAACTGGGTCACGGGCCTGTAGTAGGTCACGGGCGTGCGTTGCCACTGGGTATCGTAGGCTGCGGTGGGCATGGCCGAAGTGACGGTTTGGGGGAAACCGTTGGGAAGAGCGTTTCCGGTTGCCGGGGGTAGCATCCCGTAGTTGCCGTAGTAGCTTTGGGTCGAGCCGTAGGATGGTGTGATAGGGACAACGGGGATCGTCGGTCGGCCGGCGGCATAGCTGCCGGCTTGGGGGGCCGGATTGGCGCCAGCATAGGGGTTAGTAGCCGGATAGGGATTGGCGACTGGATAGGGGCTACCGACAGGGTAGGGAGCTTGTGGTTTGCAGCCCCAGCAGCACTGGGCTTGGGCACTTTCCGTGAGGGTCCACGGGCTTGAGGCTAGTGCGATGGCCGAGCCGAGGACGAGTCTGGCGGAGTGTTTGTAGATCATGAAGGGAGTCCGTAAGGGGAGTCCAAATAGGGAGTCCGAAAAGTCTTGGGAGGTTGTCGGAACTGCTGTTAATCAGATTCCATGCTAGGTCCGGTGGTCAACATGGACTTTAGTATATTCCCGAGGGCTCGAAAAGAATTCGAAAATCTGGTTGGGTTTCTGCAGGCTGTGCCGGTTGGGCGGGTGGCAAGCGGGGGCGAAGGGCCGCAGGGGATCTGACGTTGAGGGTGTTATTGGTTTGGGGTATCGGGGTCTTTTTTGGGTCTTGGGGATCTTTGGCGCGGGGGGTCCGCTTTTTTCGGGTCCTTGGCGCTGCGGAAGGCGCTTTTGCGGCGTAGCAGGTGGTGGTAGTGTTGGGCGAATCGGTGGGCTTCGTCGCGAACGTATTGGAGCAATCGCAATGCGAAGGAATCGCGGCCTAGGCGGATGGGTTCTTTTTGGCCTGGGAGAAAGATTTCTTCGTCTTGTTTGGCCAGGGAGACCAGGACAGGGGGAGTCAGATCGCAGTCGCGAAAGGCGGCTAGAGCGGCATTGAGTTGACCTTTTCCGCCATCGATCATGAGCAGATCGGGGAAGGTTTCCTCTTGGTCGGCCATGCGACGGAATCGTCGCGCGACGACTTCGTGGATCGAGCGATAATCGTCGATGCCTTCGACTCCTTGGATTTTGTAGCGGCGGTATCCGGGTTTGAAGGGGAGTCCGTCGAGGAATTGGACCAAGGAGGCGACGGTGTCTTGGCCGGCTAAGTGTGCGATATCGATGCCTTCGATGACGCGGGGGTCGCGATCCATGCCGAGGACTTTGCGGAGCCCCCGCATACCGCGTTTTGGGTCGATGTAGAAGACTTCGGGTTGCGCGTGGGTATCGATTTCGCCGCGGCGGTTGAGATTTTCCAGGAGTTGGATTTCATCGCGAAGTTTTGCGGCGCGTTCGAAGTCGAGTTGTTTGGAAGCATCGAGCATTTCTTGGCGCATCTGTCCGAGGAGTTTTTGTCCACCTTCTTCGAGGAACGTTTGGAGGCGTCGAATGTCGCGTCGGTAGTCTTCTTTGCTGATTCGGAGGTTGCAAGGAGCCGAGCATTGCTCGATGGAGGCCAATAGGCAGGGTCGGAACCATTGCCAGCGCGGATCGTTTTCTTCGATATCCAGCGAACAGGTTCGGAATTGGAAGACCCGTTGCATGACTTGCAATGCGCCGCGCAATTGCCCGGCGCTGGTAAAGGGCCCGAACAACTTTGCCCCTTTGATTTTCGGGGACCTTGTCACCTCGACACGGGGAAAGTCCTCGTGGGTGGTGATCATCAGGTAGGGGAAGGACTTGTCGTCTTTGAGGTCTTTGTTGTGACGAGGTTGGATGTCTTTGACGAGTCGGTTTTCGGTCAGCAGCGCGTCGACTTCGCTGTCGCATTCCATGAAGTCGATATCGGCGATCTCGCCGATCCATTCGGCGGTTCGGGCTTCTTGGGCGGCGGTCGACTGGAAGTAGCTTCCGGCTCGCGACCTGAGGTTTTTGGCTTTGCCGATGTAGATCACCACCCCTGAGGCGTCTTTCATCAGGTAGACGCCGGGTGTCTGAGGAAAATCCCGAACTTTTTGTGCGGCCCTGCGGAAGCCGAAGTTTCCGGCTAGCGGATCGTTCGAAGGTGGCGGCGAAGATTTCTCGGTTTCTGGAATCTTGGGCTCGTTGGCTTGTTCAGGCTCTAAAGGCCCGGAATCGCTTGAATTTCCTTCCGACACGCCCCCTCCTTTTTGGTGGTTTTTTGGGTTGCTTGGCCGCTGCACAAAATTTTGCCTCTTGTACAAGCCCCGGCGGGGCTTTATGGTGGATTACGTCGAGCGGGTCGATTCGAACCTGCCATTCCTTGCATGCATATCCTTTATGAGCCAAATCGGTTCGCGTGTCGAGCAAACTCTCGAAGTATTCCGTGGGATTCGCCCAGCGATTCTGCCTTCATTGCTTCTGTGCGACTTTGCCAACTTGCAGAGGGAAGTCGAGAGGCTTGAGGAGGCCGGGGTCGAGGCTCTCCATCTGGATGTCATGGACGGTCAATTCGTACCGAACCTGACGTATGGTATGCCGATCGTCGAGTCATTGCGTCGGGTCACATCGCTCAAGATCGATGTGCACTTGATGATTCAATCGCCAGCGCGATTTGCTAAAGCCTTTGTCGATGCCGGTGCCGATTGCATCACTTTTCATATCGAGGCAGAGCCTGAGCCCTCGGAGTTGCTCGCCCAACTTCGCTCCGCAGGGGTGGCCGCCGGACTCGCTATCAATCCAACGACCCCGATGGAAGCATTGCTGCGGTTTGTCCCAGAATGCGACTTGGTGTTGGTCATGAGTGTCCAAGCGGGATTTGGGGGCCAAGCCTTCAATCCGGTCTCTTTGGAACGTCTGAAATACCTTCGTAAAACTTTTGGACCGGACCTCCTTTTGGAGGTCGATGGTGGGATCAACAGCCAAACCATCGCTTCGGTCACGTCCCATGGAGCCGACCTACTTGTCGTAGGCTCGGCCATTTTCCGCGAAGCAGATTACTGCCAAGCGATGACGCGATTGCGATGCCAAATCAAGGCCTTTGGGGCCGGGTCCGACGCGTAGTCTTTTTGGAGTTCTAGGTGTATGAGTCAAGTGTTGGTCGTTCGTCCAGGTGCCACGGCCCTCGACGAGCAGGAACGGATGAAAGGGAGTTTAGATATCCCTTTATCCGAAGTCGGGAAACAGCAAGTCCTCTTAGCGATCGATCAGATCTCTAAATATCCTATCGCGATGATCTACTGCGGTCCTTGCGAATCGGCCAGCGACACGGCCAAGATGCTCGCAGAAAAAGCCAACTGCAGGTGGAAAATCTGCGATTGGCTCCGCAATCTCGACCACGGCCTTTGGGAGGGCAAGTGCATCGAGGAGATCAAGCGTCAGCAGCCCAAGGTGTATCGCCAGGTCCAGGAAGACCCCAGTTCGTTCCATCCCCCCGAGGGAGAAACGCTCGCCGAAGCCCTGCGCCGGGTCGCCAAACAACTTCAGAAACTCCAGAGAAAGCACGCCAAAGAGGTCATTGCGGTCGTCATCCCCGAGCCCTTGGCCACCCTGGTCGCAACGCAACTGAAATCCTCGCCATTCGACGACTTTTGGAAGTCCGAATGCGATGACGGAACCTGGGAAATGATCGACTCGGAGAAAGACTCCTTGAAACTCATGGCCTAGATTGCCCCCGAGGATCAATTGCCCTAGCGAAACACTCAGGCTAAAACTTAGACCCACGGGCCCCTGGTGAAATCCCCCTAGCAACCGTCGAGTCATGGCCATCGCTGATCCGTCCAATACCGAACCGACTTCCGGGCAAGAGCCCGCTACCCAACGAGGAATTCCCGAGGGGCTTTGGGTTCGATGCCCAGGCTGCGGGGAGTCGATCTACCGCAAGGAGCTCGAGAAGAATCTGAGCATTTGCCCCAAATGCCGCTACCACAACTACGTATCGGCCTGGGAGCGAATCGCTCAATTGCTCGACGACGGGACCTTTGAGGCCCAAGACGAGCATGTCTTGCCTTCGGACCCCCTGCGATTTTCGGACAAAAAATCGTACGCCGATCGGCTTACCTCCGAACAAGCACGCACGGGTTTGACCGACGCGGCCTTGTGCGGCACGGGCATGATCCGGGCCCGGCGGGTGGCGATCGCAGTGACCGACTCGGCGTTTATCATGGGCAGCATGGGCTCGGTCGTTGGCGAACGGCTCACAAGGCTCATCGAGCGGGCCACCGAACATCATCTCCCCTTGATCATCGTCAGCGGTTCTGGGGGCGGGGCGCGCATGCACGAAGGGATTTTGTCGCTCATGCAGATGGCCAAGGTCTCTGCGGCCCTGGCTCGCTACCATGCCTCGGGTGGCTTCTTCATCAGCGTCCTGACCAACCCGACGATGGGTGGCGTGGCTGCGAGTTTCGCAAGCCTTGGCGATTTGGTGTTCGCCGAACCCAAGGCCCTGATCGGGTTTGCCGGTCCGAGGACCATCAAGGCCACCATCCGAATCGAGCTTCCCGAAGGCTTCCAAACCAGCGAATTTTTACTCGAACACGGGTACATCGATCGTATCGTCGAACGCTTCCGTCTCAAAACCGAAATCGCAGCCGCGATCGACTACTGCGGCAAACAATAATTCACCCTCGGGTCCAACCACCCGCCCTAAGCTCTGGGAAATAGCATGATCAACGCAACCCTCGACTCTTCGACACCCTTTGCTCCCTATCGCCAATTGGGCAACGAGGAACTTTGCGAGCGGATCGCGCAAGCGAAGAAGACCCTCGGCAAAAGCTTGCTCATCCTCGGGCACCACTACCAACAAGACGAAGTCATCAAGCATGCAGACCTGACGGGCGACTCGTACCAATTGAGCAAGCTCGCTGCTGAAAGCCCCGATTGCCGCAACATCGTTTTCTGCGGTGTGCACTTCATGGCCGAGACGGCTGACATCCTGGCCAATCGACCCGAGAAGCTCAAAGAGCGCAGCGGTCAACGCGTCGCCGTCGTGCTGCCGGACATGGCCGCCGGATGTTCTATGGCCGATATGGCCGCAATCCGTCAAGTCGAGTCGGCTTGGAGCCAACTCTCCGAAGTGATCGACACTCGAGAACTCACTCCGGTGACCTACATCAACAGCGCCGCGAGCCTCAAAGCCTTCTGCGGAAAACATGGCGGTATCGTCTGTACAAGCAGCAATGCCAAAGCGGTCCTGGAATGGTCCTTCGCTCAACGCAAGCGGGTGTTTTTCTTCCCCGACCAACACCTCGGTCGAAACACGGCGCTGAAGATGGGAATTCCCAATTCCCAAATGCCTGTGTGGAATCCTCACGAGGAAGAGCACGGCGGAAACAGCCAGCAAGCCATCGAGGACTCGAAAGTGATCCTGTGGAAGGGGCACTGCTCGGTCCACCAAATGTTCCAAGCTTCCCACGTCCATCAGTTCCGTGAAAAGTATCCCGGGATAAAAATCCTGGTACACCCCGAATGCCCTCAAGAGGTCAACGACATCGCCGACATCTCAGGCTCGACGAGCAAGATCATCGAGACGGTCAAAAAGGCTCCACCCGGTTCCCAATGGGCCATCGGCACCGAACTCCACTTGGTCAATCGCCTCAAAGAACAACACCCCGAACAACAAATCCACTTCCTTTCCCCCCTGGTCTGCATGTGCGCGACGATGTATCGAATCGATCTTGCACACCTTTGTTGGAGCCTCGAGAACATCGTCCAAGGCACGGTTGTCAATCAGATCCACGTCAAAGAGGACGTCGCTAACTGGTCGCTGATCGCCTTGGAACGCATGCTCGCGGTTAAATAATTATGCTGTTCTATCATTTTGCGGTTCAATAAGTTTCCCGCTTAGTTACTGTAGATCGATTCGCTTTATACTCCCCTGGCATTTCACTTCCTAGAAGAGCATCCATGTCTAAACTTCCTTTCGTCTTGCTCTTTACCGCAATGACTGCCTTCTTTTGGGGAATCTACGGCATCGTGCTCCACAAAGGAACTTCCTTGATGGAGCTCAAAGAGAAGACCTTTCAGGGGGAATTCGGCGTTTCGCTCCGAGCGTTTGTCGGGGTAGGACTGGCCTATTTTCTTATCGCTGTTTTGGTCCCCGTCGCGTTGCTTAATCGCAAACGCGAGACTGGATTCTGGTCTGTCAGTGGAACGGTCATGTCGTTGTTTGCCGGCACCGTCGGTGCTCTAGGAGCACTCGGGGTGACCCTAGCTCTGGCGTTCAAAGCCCAAGCCATCTTTGTCATGCCGATCGTCTTCGGCGGAGCCCCGGTCGTCAACACGCTGCTGACGTCCTACCTGAATAAGTCCTTTAAGCAGATCAAGCCGCTGTTTCTCGTCGGTATGGCCATGGTCGCCATGGGTATGATCGGGGTGTTCTTGAACAAACCGCAGCCCAAAGCCGTCGACGGCGAGGTCGCTTTGAATTGGCTAGCTGTTGGCCTGTCGATCGGTTTAGCCGTTCTGTGTTGGGGCTCCTATGGCCCATTCCTGCACATCGGGCAATCCAAGATGGGTGGGTCGCGACTGCGACCTTTCTGCTGCGTCGGAATCGCGTATTTCCTTATCGCTGTGATCATCCCCGTGGTGCTGCTCGAATCGATGGCTATGCATCAGACCAGCGGCTACCGAATACCAGGCATGATCTGGTCGATCCTTGCCGGAACGTGCGGCGCGATGGGCGCCCTTGGGATCATCTTGGCGTTTACCTACGGCGGCAAACCGATCTTCATCATGCCGCTTGTTTTCGGTTTTGCTCCGGTGATCAACACGATCGCGAGCATCGTCGAAAAAGGAAAGTTCGACAGTCTCAATGCGATGTTCGCAGGATCTTTGCTCTTGGGAATCCTCGGCGCTGTGACCGTTCTTCTCAACGCCCCGAAATCCGCACCGCATGGCAAACCGGCTCCCGCCCCTGAGCCGGCCAGTGTTCCCTCCGTCCCGTCGCATGCTCCCGAATCTCCCGAATCCCCACTGTCTTCGTCCTGAATCCTGAGCATGCCATCGCTTTAGGTTATAATGGCGTTCTGAACATCCGCTCCCCGCATCCGAAAGCAATTTGACATGGTCAACACACGACGCGAGTTTCTCTCTGCCGTTTCCACTGCTGCTGCCCTGAGTGCTCTGCACACCCAGGCGGGTGCTTCCGTAAGTCCCGCGCAGCTTGCCTCAGCAATCTGTGCTCCCGCCATGGGGATCGCTCTGGTCGGCCTGGGCGCACAGAGCCTTCGAAACGTCGGCACCCTGCTAGCCAATCCCCTGCTAGCCAATCCTCTGCTTGCCAATCATCCCGCTTGCCGAATCTCAGCGCTGGTCTCAGGCGATGCGAGTAAAGCTCAAGCTTATGCGAAGGCATGGAGCATCGATCGGAGCCATGTCTATGACTACGACTCCTTCGATCGTATCGTCGCCGACGAAGCGATCGACATCGTTTATCTGGCAGTGCCGACCGGGATGCACTGCGAGTTGGCCGTGCGGGCTGCCAAGGCTGGCAAGCACGTTTTCTGCGAATCCCCCATGGCCATCGATTCGGTCGAGTGCCGTGAGATGATCGATGCTTTCACGAGGCACTCGCGACGCCTGGCCGTTGCAAGCGCACCGCTGGCTCGGTCCTCGAAGTGCTTTGGCACGATCGAGTCGATCGAAGCGGCCCAGTCCCTTCGAATCGAACAACCCAATTCCTGGCGGCTAGACCGGGCCCTATCCGGTGGCGGGGCGGTCTTTCAAGCGGGTATCGACGTGCTTCGCACCTCTCGGCTTTGGGCCGGGTCGGATCCGGTTTGGGTCATCGCCCAAGAGAGCAAAACCGATGCTAGGCGATTCGCCGGAATCGATGAGTCGGTCACCTGGACCCTCGGATTCGATAACGGGACAATCGCCCACGGAGCCGTGAGCTTGAACTACCGAGGCCAAGGTCATTTGCGAGTCCAAGGTCAGTTGGCCAGCCTCAGCTCGGAATTCCCAACCCAGAACCAATGGTCCAGGGCCGACCAACTCCTGGCCTTCGCTGGTTCGATTCAAGGCAAGCCGGTTATTCCCGACAATCGTTTCAATCCTCTCGACGCCCACGAAGCCCTTCAGGACGTCGTTCTGGCCGAAGCGATTTTCCGTTCGATCCAAGAGCGACGCCAAGTACAATTAGGTTAGTCACACCCGACAGTGCCCATGCAACCTAACCTTGGAGACGTTTAGCCCTTGGATGCCAACCGATCATGGGACCCCGCATCCCTGGAACCTCAAACCGAAGTCCAACTCTATCCGACGATCGGATACCCCATCGAACGAGGTTCGCTCTGGCGGATACAGGTCCAAGGTAGGATCTGCTTAAACACCGTCCCGTCGCTCGCAAAACGGCTTATGCTCAAAGCCTTCATCCGAGCCCTCGAGCTCGACGAGTCGACGGCCAAGAGCACTCTGTTCCAAGATCGTATCCACGGGTTCCTCGTCAGCCCCATGGTCCGCGAACGGATCCGAGTCTCGATCTCCAACCAACAGTACGTCCTGTCTGGAAAGTCCAAGTCCAGCGGTTTGTTTCAATGCCGACTCGATCTGCCCCGAAGCCAACTCGATTCCCATCGCGAATGCTCGATCCAATGGGACAATGGCATCCGACCGATCAGCAGCCAGGTGTTTTTGGCCGATGATACCGGTGTGAGCGTGATCACCGACATCGATGATACGATCAAACAGACCGATGTGTGCAGCCGTCGAAAGATGCTCCGGCGAACTTTCGCCGAACCCTTTACGGCCATCGACGGGATGGCCGAGATCTACCAGGAATGGGCCTCCCGGGGTGCGATGTTCCACTACGTCAGCAGCAGTCCATGGCAGATCTACGACTCGCTCAACGAGTTTCTCCGCGCCTCGGAATTCCCCGTCGGCAGCATGCACCTGAAATGGTTTCGACTCCGGGATGAGCTGATTAAAAAATGGCTGATCATCCGACGCAAAAGCAAATTCGGAGTGATCAATAACATGGTCAAGCGCATGCCCTACCGGCACTTTGTGCTCGTCGGCGACAGCGGCGAGAAGGATCCGGAGATGTACGCCAAGATCGCATCGAAGTATCCCAAACAGATCGTCCGTATCTGCATCCGCCAGATCGACGCCAACCCCATCGATGCTCCCCGTTTGCACAAGATCTACAAACGCTACGGGATGATCGCTCCGATCCAAGTCTATTCCAACGCCAAGCAACTTGGCTCCTCGCCTACCTAAAGACGCTATGCCAGTCCGTGTCCTACCAGCACGCTCGATACCGCATCGAATCGCATTTGCCATCGCCTGCATTTGCCTGCTCTCGGTGGGGTGCGAACCGAATTCCCAACTCGAACCGCCAAGTGGGCAAGCGACCGACTCGAGGAGCCTGCTCTCGGATCGATCGCTTGTCGAACGGATCGATCGGACCCTTGCCTTCAATCGCGACCGACGCGTGCTCGACGTCGATCGCAATGCAGCTTGGCAAGTCGCCCACGGAGCGGTGGCTTATGGAAACGACCTGAAACTCCAAGTCGATGGTCAAAGCGTTGCAGCCCTGAAGTACCTGTTCGAGGGTGGTCAAATGCGAGGCTGGGAAATCGATGCCGGACCGGCGCTTGCAAGCACCCAACGCCCGAGTCTACAAGCCTATGTCGAGGCGGGTAGTTACGTTGGCCAAGGGCACGTCGATCAGTTTCTCGGGTATCTATCCCAAGCCTCCTTGCCATTGAACACACCGATTCGTCTTGGGGATCAAACTCTCACGATCGCCGATTGGGGGCGCACCGCCCAGCACTTGGTCCCCAATAATCCTTACCGCGAATATAGCTGGACCTTGATTGCACTGACGAATCTCTTTCCCGATGAATTCACCTGGACGGCTGCCGACGGCAAAGAATGGACGCTCGAACCGCTAGCGGAGTTCGAAGCCAAACAGGATCTTGCAGAGAGCCCATGCGGTGGGATGCACCGCTTGATGGGGCTTGCCCATACGGTCCGATACTGGAAGAAAAGGGAGTTGCCATTCCGAGGCGGTTGGCTTGCAGCCAAACAGACGGTCGACCAAGCCATCGAGACGATCAGGAAGTATCAAAACTCCGACGGCAGCTTTTCGACCAACTACACCATCCGGCCCGGAACCAGCGCCGATCTGAGCACTCGCATCGGGACTACCGGCCATACGCTTGAGTTCCTCGCCTATGCCGTCGGACCCGATGAGCTCACTGCGCCTTGGATGCAGCGATCCGTCGAACGGCTTTGCGATTGGCTCGATTCGGCCTCGGACGTCGA
>Ga0207941_1000309_pt1 | contig 15519 bp, 15 predicted proteins | sample LakMenEpi13Sep12_FD_150695 | JGI IMG/M metagenome (GOLD analysis project Ga0207941, IMG submission 150695) | Freshwater microbial communities from Lake Mendota, WI - 13SEP2012 deep hole epilimnion (SPAdes) | ecosystem: Environmental > Aquatic > Freshwater > Lake > Epilimnion/Euphotic zone ...
CGACAGCGGGCCCCCCTTACCATCACCTTCGCGATCGACACTGTCCGCCCCCATCCACCGCCATGGCCGGCATCACTGATGGTTTCACGGGCGCCGTGGGCCGAACCCCCTTGATCCGGTTGCGGGCCCTCAGCGAGCTCACCGGTTGCGACATTCTCGGCAAAGCCGAATTCATGAACCCTGGGGGCTCCGTCAAGGATCGGGCCGCCCTGGGCATCCTGCAGGCGGCCGAGGCCAATGGCCAGCTGCATCCAGGTGGCACCGTGGTGGAAGGCACGGCTGGCAATACGGGGATCGGGTTGGCCCACCTCTGCAATGCCCGCGGATACCGCTGTCTGATCGTCATCCCTGAGACCCAGTCCGCCGAAAAGATCGCCCAACTGCGCATCCTGGGGGCGGAGGTCCGTACGGTGCCGGCTGTCCCTTATGCCAATCCCGACAATTACGTCAGGCTTTCGGGCCGAATTGCCGCCGAAACCCCTGGCGCTGTTTGGGCCAATCAATTCGACAACCTCGCCAACCGTCAGGCCCACTTCGACAGCACTGGCCCTGAGATCTGGGAGCAATGCGAAGGCCAGGTGGATGCCTGGGTTTCGGCGACTGGCACGGGGGGCACCTACGCCGGCGTCGCCCTTTTCCTCAAGGAGCGGCGCCCAAGCCTGCGGTGCGTCCTGGCCGATCCCTACGGCAGTGCCCTGTACCAATGGGCGACCAGCGGCGAGTTGCGTTCCGAGGGCAGCTCGGTCACCGAGGGCATCGGCAACAGTCGCGTCACCGCCAATCTCCAGGGAGCGCCGATCGATGACGCCGTGCGCATCGATGATCCCGAAGCCCTGCGCACGATTTACGAGCTGCTCTGGCAGGAGGGCCTTTACATGGGAGGCTCGGTGGGCATCAATGTGGCTGCGGCTGTTGAGACCGCCCGCCGTCTCGGACCTGGCCACCGCATCGTCACCGTGCTTTGCGATAGCGGTGACCGTTATCGCTCCCGTCTCTACGACCGGGCTTGGCTGACCAGTAAGGGCTTGGAGATGCCTCACAAACCCGACCCGGAGCCCGGTCAATGACGACCGGTGAACCTGGTTCACTCATCGGCGGCCGTTATCGCCTCGAACGGCTGCTTTCGGAAGCCCCAGGGCCCCAGGGGAGCCTCTGGCTCGGCACGGACAGCCTGGCAGCGGAGGCCCCTGTGGTGTTGCGCCGGGTCGGAGCGGAGCGGGACCAAGAGCGGGTCCGCCAGCTTTGGACCCGTCTGCAAGGGGTGCTCCATCCCCAGGTACCCCGCTTTGGGGCGGCGATTGAGGTGGAAGGGGGACTTTGGTTGGTGCGCGAATGGCAGGGGGGCCGCACCTACGGCCAGCTGCTGGCTGCCCGCCGCGACCGTCAATTGGTCTTCGGTGCTGGCGAGGTGTTGCTGCTGTTGCGTCAGCTCCTGCCCGTACTGGTAGTGCTGCATGGCCAGGAGCTGATCCATGGGGATCTCACCCCCGCCAATTTGCTGCGCCGCGATCGTGATGGCCAGCCGGTGCTGCTGGATTTCGGTCTGTTGAGGGGTCTGGCTGAGGCGGCAGATCCCGGCGGGGCCACCCCAGGCTATGCCCCGCCCGAGCAGCTGGCGGGCGGGGCCCCCCAGCCCTGGATGGATCTTTACTCCCTCGGGGTGGTCGCCATGGTGCTGCTCAGCGGCGATGGTCCCGAAGCCCTGCTCGATCCCGTCAGCCTGGAGTGGCGCTGGCCGGCGGCCCTGGAGACCGAGCCCGCTCTTGCCAGCCAAATCAGCCGCTTGGTGAGTCTGGACCCCAAGCGCCGTTATGCCAGTTCCGCCCAGGCCCTGGCGGCTTTCCAGGCCCTGGCCATGCCTGATAGCACCGGTCCGGTGCCTCGCGCTGACCGCACGTTGGTACTGGTGCCTCCGCCTGTGGACCATTCCCGGCCGCCGGTTGAGCCTGCCCAACCACTTCCCTGGACGGAAGCGGCCCCAGCACCGACCCTTGATCCTGCTGTCGCCCTGGGCAGCCCCCCCCAGCAACTCCCGCTGAAAGAGCCATTGCCACCTGTCGTTGGCGCTGGCCCTGTCGCTAGCGCTGGCCCTGGCGCTGGCGCTGTGGAATCGACCTTGGACGATCCCTGGAGCGAGCCTGCCGCCCTGGAATCGTCGCCCCGAGACCAGCGGCAGTTGCGGACGCGGCGCCGGCAGGAGGATCGGGAGAGGGCGGCGGAGGGCGGACTTTGGCCGGTTCTAATCGCCTTGGTGCTGTCGGTGCTGGCCGGGACGGCCCTGGGCTGGTGGTGGCTGGGTCGGGGCAAGCCCCAGGCTCCGGCAGCCCTGCCCCCCATCGATGAGCCTTCCGGCGGGGTAAGTCTGCCACCGGCCGAGGTGGACCAACGGCAACAGTTGCTCAGCCGGCTGCGGGCGATGCAAGTGGACCGCGGCTGGTTCCTCAGCCTGGTCGATGCCAATTTGTTGGCCCAATATCCCGAGCGTCGGGGGCGTCTGCCCACCGATTCGCTGGAGGATGCCCCCCTGCGGCGGGTCTGGAACCAGTTGGCTGAGGATTGGCTGGCGCGGGTTGAGCAGTTGCCGATGACCCTCCGCCGTCGTTTGGGCAGCTTCAGTGCGGGGGACTGGAAGCGGCGACAGGAATCCTTTCTCGCCCAGGGCCTGAGCACAGAGGTACTGCAGCAGCTGGTTTCAGGCAGTACCCAGAGCCTTCTGCCCGGGCGGAACGGTCAGGACATGCCGGCCGAGCCGTTCCGCCAGCTTTGGTATGCGGCGGCTGATCAGACCCTTGAGAACGTGCGCATCGAGCCCATTGAGGTCCTCACCCAGGTCACCCAGCTGCTTTCGGCGGATGTCCCAGCCAGTGGTGCCCGCCTGTTTCCGATCCGGCTGCCCACCGATCACGCTTTGGTGCTGGGGGTGAATGGCTCGCCGTTGCTGCAGATGAGTGTCTACGGGGCTGATGGCTCATTGATAGCCCCCAAGGGGCCCCTGCGGGTCCTCAGCCTCGGGCAACAGGTCCGCCTGCCGGTCCAGTTGCTGGTGACCAATGAGGGGGTTGCTCCGGCCCGCATCAGCCTTTCTTTGCGGGCCGATCCCCCCGTGCCTACACCTTCCACGACCGGCGACACCCCGCCCCCGCCTGAGGGGGTAGAGGCGCCAGACACCCCTGCACCCGGCGCGGCCGAGGAACCAGCGGGTCCTTCGGCAGTTCCTGGGAGGGACGCCCCAGTGCCTCCCCCGCAAGCTCCCTCGGCTTCTCCATCCACTCCAACCCAACCAAGCCAACCCCAGCCGGCCCCAGACCAGGGTGGGGTTCTGTCAGCTCCCGTGGCCCCAGCAACCCCTGCGGCGCCACCTCCAGCCCCGGCCCGGCCCTGAGGTCCAGGTAAATAAGGGAGGGGATTCACTTCAGAGGCGGGCGATGGCCGCGCGGGCTTCCTTCGCTTCTACTTTGCGCTTTTCTTCCTGGCGCTTGTCGTGCAGCTTGCGCCCCTTGCCCAGCCCCACGGTCACCTTGATCCAGGATCCCTTGAGGTGGAGATTGAGCGGAATCAGGGTGAGGCCCTTCTGGTCGAGGGCGCTGCGCAGCTTGTCGAGTTCGCGGCGATGGGCCAGGAGTTTGCGCACCCGTAGGGGTTCGTGGTTGAAGAAGCGGCCGGCGTGGCTGTGGGGCGAGATGTGCACGTTGTGGAGTTGCATCTCGCCATTGCGGATCAGACAAAAACCGTCGCGCAGGTTCACCTGGCCCGAACGAATGGATTTCACTTCCGTGCCGAGCAGCTCGATCCCGGTCTCCAGGGTTTCGAGAATTTCGTACTGATGGCGTGCGAAGCGGTTGTCGGCCAACAGTTTGTGGGCCGGATCCTTGGGCTTGCCACCCCCCTGTCTCCCGGGTCCCTTCGCCATGGATGGCCCCCTGAGTTCAGCCAATCCTCAGAGAGTAGTTGGGCTTTGGGACCTGGGGGATGGCCGCAGCCGTTACCCTCATGGATATGGCGATCGTGTCTTCTGGCCCCTCTCCCCTTCCCGGTGGTGATCGGGCCAAGCCTGCTGCGCCCCCAAGGCCGCAGCTGCTTGATCCGGCCGCTGGCGAGGCTGAACTCTCAGGTCGGGAGGACAGTCTGCGGCCGCGGCGGCTGGCGGATTACATCGGTCAGAGCGAACTCAAGCAGGTGCTGGGCATCGCCGTCGCTGCGGCCCGGGGCCGCGGCGAAGCCCTCGATCATGTGCTGCTCTACGGCCCGCCCGGTTTGGGTAAGACGACTATGGCCCTGGTGCTGGCCGAGGAGTTGGGGGTGCGTTGCCGCATCACCAGTGCCCCCGCCCTGGAACGCCCCCGCGACATCGTCGGTCTGCTGGTGAACTTGCAGGCCCACGAGGTGCTGTTCATCGACGAGATCCACCGCCTCAACAGGGTCGCCGAAGAAATCCTCTACCCCGCGATGGAGGATTGCCGGCTCGACCTCACCGTCGGCAAGGGCACCACCGCCCGCACCCGCAGCCTGGAGTTGCCCCCCTTCACCCTCGTGGGGGCCACTACGAGGGCGGGTTCCCTGAGTTCACCCCTGCGTGACCGTTTCGGTTTGCTGCATCGCTTGGAGTTCTACGGCCTCGACGATCTGCGGGCCATCGTCGAACGGGCCGCTCGTCTGTTGCTGATGGATCTTGCCCCCGATGCGGCCCAGGAGGTGGCCCGTCGTTGCCGTGGCACGCCCCGGATCGCCAATCGCTTGCTCAGGCGTGTCAGGGATGTGGCGGCGGTGGGGGGCCACGATTTCATCGACCGCCAGCTGGTGGCCGAGGCCCTGCGGCTGCATCGGGTCGATTCGATGGGCCTGGATGCCTCTGACCACCGCCTGTTGCGACTGCTGCTAGACGGCCACGGCGGCGGACCCGTAGGACTGGAAACCCTGGCGGCTGGCCTGGGCGAGGACCCGGCGACCCTGGAGACGGTAGTGGAACCCTTTTTGCTGCAGGTGGGCTTTCTGCAGCGCACGCCGCGCGGCCGCTTGGTCACCCCTGCGGGCCGGGCCCATCTCGGCGACCCCAAGCAGGTGGCGGCATGAGGCGCTCCCTGCTGGTTTGGTTGGCCCTGGGGCTGTGGTGCGTGGGCCTGTTGCTGCCCCTGCCCGCCAAGGCCCTGGCTAGTGGGGTGGTCAACCCAGCGGGCCCAAAAAGCGGCATGGCGGCCAGCGAGGAATTGTTTCGGGAGGCCCTTCGAGCCAGCCGTGAGGGTCGTTTCGACGCAGCCCTTCCCCTTTGGGACGCGGTTCTCGACCAAGCGCCAGAGGATGCGGCGGCCTGGAGCAACCGGGGCAACGTGCTACTCGCCCTGGGGGATGCCCCTGGAGCAATCGCCGCCCAGGGCCGCTCGATTGCCCTGGCTCCCAATCAAACGGATCCCCATCTCAACCGCGGCACCGCCGAGGAAGCCCTGGGTCTCTGGCAGGCTGCCGCCGCTGACTACCAGTGGATTCTGGAACGGGATCCCCTGGACGCCTCCGCCCTGTACAACATGGGCAACGTAGAGGGCTCCCTCGGGCACTGGGATGCGGCGCGCCGCAATTTCGAGGCGGCGGCCGAAGCCAGGCCCGATTTCGCCATGGCCCGATCCAGCGCCGCCCTGGCCGCCTTCCAGCTCGGGCAGGGTGATCAAGCCGAACAGGAATTGCGGCGTTTGATCCGACGCCATCCCCTCTTTGCTGATGCACGGGCCGGACTGACCGCCGTGCTCTGGCAGCGAGGTGGCCGTGGTGAAGCCGAGAGCCATTGGGCCGCGGCCTTCGGGCTTGATCCACGCTACCGCCAGGATGAATGGCTGCGGCAGATACGGCGCTGGCCCCCCGATGCCGTCGAGGCTCTGGACCAGTTTCTGGCCCTGGGCCGATGATTGCAGCCATGACCCTCTCCCCAGCCTGCGATTCCCCAGCGGATCCCCTCCAGATCCCTCCTGGCGACTGGATTGCCCTGGGGTTGGAGGAGACCCTGGCTGCGCTATTGCCCGAGTTGATCCAGCTGCGTCGCCACTTCCACCGCCATCCCGAACTCAGTGGCCACGAACAGCAGACGGCCGCCTTGGTGGCTGGCGAATTGCGCCGCTGGGGCTGGCAGGTGAGCGAAGCCGTCGGCCGCACGGGGGTGGTGGGCGAGTTGGGTCCGGCGGGCGGGCCGCTGGTGGCCTTGCGGGTGGATATGGATGCCTTGCCGATCGAAGAGCGCACCGGCCTGCCCTGGGCCTCGTCTCACCAGGGCCTGATGCATGCCTGCGGCCATGACTTCCACACCACCGTGGGACTGGGCGTGGCCGCCCTGCTCGCTTCGGTGTCGGATCAGCTCAAGGCCAGGGTGCGGTTGATCTTTCAACCGGCGGAGGAAACGGCCCAGGGGGCGACCTGGATGCGGGCCGATGGCGCCATGGAAGGGGTGCGGGCCCTGTTTGGGGTTCACGTCTTTCCCAGCTTGCCAGTGGGCACCATTGGCGTCCGTAGTGGCAGCCTCACGGCGGCGGCTGGGGAACTGGAAATTGAGGTGTTGGGGGAAAGCGGCCATGGGGCCAGGCCCCACCAGAGCACAGATGCCATCTGGATTGCGGCCCGGGTGGTCAGCGGTCTCCAGGAGGCGATCAGTCGTCGCTTGGATGCCCTCCATCCGGTGGTGGTCAGCTTTGGCCGCATCGAGGGGGGAAAGGCTTTCAATGTCATCGCCGACCATGTGCGGCTGCTGGGTACGGTCCGCTGCCTTGATCTGGAGCTCCATAGCCAGTTGCCGATTTGGATTGAAGCCACGGTGCAGGCCCTTTGCCGCGGCCATGGCGGTGAGGCCAGGGTGCATTACCGCAGCATTTCACCTCCCGTTCAAAACGATTCGAGGCTCACCGAGCTCGTGGCCCTGGCGGCCAGCGATCTGCTTGGGGCCGAAAAGGTGCAGTGGCTTGAGCAGCCCTCCCTTGGCGCCGAGGATTTTGCCGAATTGCTGCGCGATTGTCGCGGCACCATGTTTCGCCTGGGGGTGGCGGGACCCGAGGGTTGCTCGCCGCTTCACAGCAATACTTTCCTTGCCGATGAAGGCGCCCTGGAGGTGGGCATCCGGGTGCTCAGCTTGAGTCTGCTGCGCTGGATGGGCCAGCAGGAACCGTGATCACTGGGCCGCCCCACCTCCACGATTCGCCAGCGTCGGCTACCCGTTGGCGGCAAGCCCTGCTGGCGCTCTCTTCGCCCCTTTTGATCGGGTTGGCTTTGGTCCACGGCCTGGCCGGGGACTGGGTTCAATCGCTCCCGGCCCTGACCATCGGCCTGGGCTTGCTGATCTACAGCTGGATTGCCCGCCGCCGCCGCCGTGGCGAACTGCTGCGGGCCCTGCGGCTGAAGCGAAACCCCTGAGAGGCCCCATGGATTCCTCCCTCGATCCGTTACCCAACTCGGAATTGCTGCAGGCGATCCGCTCGGGTGATCCATCCCGCGCCATGCCTGCCCTGGCTTCCCTGCGGCAGCTGCCAGCGCCGGAGGCGATGCCGCTGCTGTTGATCGGTCTGCGATTCCCATCTCAACCGTGGCACCGCCGAGGAGGACCTGGGCCGCTGGGATGCGGCAGCCGCCGATTACGGCTGGATCCTGTAGCGCGATCCTGCCGATGCCTCCGCCCACTATAACCTGGGCAATGTGGAGGGCTCCCTCGGCCACTGGCAGGCGGCCCGCGAGCGATTCGATGTCGTCGCCGCAGCGCGGCCAAGTTTCGCCATGGCCCGCACCAGCGCTGCCCTGGCAGCTTTTTAACTGGGGGATCTGGCCGCGGCCGAACGGGAGCTGCCCTCTCTGATCCGCCGCTATCCCCTGTTTGCTGATGCCCTCGCTGGCCTCACCGCAGGTGTGGTGACGGAGCTGGGTCCGCCAGGGGCTGCCGTGGTGGCGCTTCGGGTGGATTTGGATGCCCTGCCGATCGAGGAGCGCACCGGCCTGAGTTGGGCCTCGAAATAGCAGGGCCTGATGCATTCCTGCGGCCACGACATTCACCCACGGCGCTGGGTGGATGCGCGCCGATGGCTGCTTGGCACGGTGCGCTGCCTCGATCCTGGGGTGCATAGGCGGTTGCCCGGCTGGATCGAGGACACTGTCCAGGCCCTGTGCCGCGGCCATGGCCGGGAGGCGAGGGTCCATTACCGCCGCATTGCCCCCCGTGCACAACTACCCCGAACTCAACCGTCTGGTGGCCGCGGCCGCGGTCGACCTGCTGGGGGAGCCCCAGGTGGAATGGCTGGAGCAGCCCTCGCTCGGAGCAGAGGTGGTCTGCAGATTCTCAACTTCGGAAGTAGCGGCTGCCGCTGAAAAAATAAAGCAACCCATAATTGATCACTGCTGGTAAAAGGGGTAGCAGCACAACCCAGCTACCCTTGGTGGCCGAGCCTAGAGCTAAGGCGGCGAGGGAGTTGATGAGAAAAAGGATGAACAACCCAAATCCATTGAGTGTTTTCCCCTGGAGTCGATCTTTGAATGTGAAGCGTTGCTGTCCATACATCGAGACGGCGAAAGAAACCACGAATCCCAGTAGATTAGCGGGACCATTTCCTAGCTGTAACAGCATTTTCAACAGGATCAGCGTTGTGGCGTGCACCAAGGTGGCAACAATGCCCACGATGCCGAAGCGGGCTAGACGATGCTGCAGCATATTCAGGTCTTGGTGATTTTCTTGATCACAAAATGGGGTCTTCGCTTGCTTTCCAGGTAAGACCTGCCCACGTATTCTCCCAGAATGCCGATGCCCATCAATTGGAGTCCACCCAGAAAGGTAACGGCAAAGAACAGGGAAGCGTAACCCGGTACGTCGATCCCAAAAAACAGTACGCGAATCACTGACGTTAGGCCAACGATGAAGGCTGCGGTGGTCACAAATAAACCGATATAGCTCCAGATGCGCAGGGGAGCCGTTGAAAAGTTGAAGATGCCATCCAGGGCATAGTTCCAGAGTTTCCAGCTGCCCCATTTGCTTGGTCCAGTATGGCGAGCCGGTCGCTTAAAGTAAATATTTTTCTGCTCAAATCCGACCCATGCGAAAAATCCTTTAGAAAACCGTACCCGTTCTTGGCAGGCTGCAATCGCGTTGATCGCAGCCCGGTCCAGGAGCCTAAAGTCGGAAGCATTAAATTGAACCTTTAATTTGCTGAGTTTGAGAAAAATTGCATAGAAGCCTTCCGAACTAAGTCGTTTCAGTAAGCTGTCGCTGGAGCGATCATGGCGTACTGCATTTACCACCTGGTAGCCCTCTAGCCAGGCGTAGATAATCTCGGGGATCAGGCTGGGGGGATCCTGGAGGTCGGCGTCAAGGATGATGCAGGCATCGCCTTCGCAATGGTTCAGGCCGGCCAGCATGGCCGCCTCCTTGCCGAAGTTGCGGCTGAGGCTGATGATCGATCCCTGTCTGATTTCTTTTGACTCTCGGATCAGCTGTTCAAAGCGTTGGCAGGTTTGGTCGCTGCTGCCATCGTCAACGATGATCAGATTGAAGTGGATCGAGAATTGGTGTGGTTGTTGAAACGTTTGGATTGTTGTATTTAATGCTTCCAGTAGTGCTGCTGCCGATGCCGCTTCGTTGTGACAGGGTATGAGGAGATCGATAGACCTGGTCTGTAGGGGGGGCTCCGATTTTGTCAAACCCCATGCCGGCATGAGGTTTGAATTTATCACTTTCTTACTCCATCACAGCCATCCTGCCGTTTGTTGGTTACGTCATGCCGTCATTTACCCCTGGGGTGTGATGGATGGTTCACAATGGGTTTCAGGCGATGTTCCTTACCACCCACGGCCATGGCGCAGTTCGTTGCTGGGGCTGCTCCTGATCCCGGGCCTGATGACGCCCTCCTGCGGGACGCCATTGCATCCGGAGATCCAAGCCGAGCCATGCCAGCGCTGGCGGGCCTGAGAGAGGTCCCGGAGGACCGGGCGATTCCCCTGTTGCTGCTTGGGCTTGAGCAGGAGGCCTTCTTGGTGCGCTCCTTGGCCTGCGCCGGCCTCGGTGTCAAACGCAACGAGAGCGGTTGGTTGGCCCTGGAGCGGATCCTCCAGCACGACCATGACCCAAATGTGCGGGCCGAGGCTGCGAACTCCCTGGCAAGCTATGGCGTGGAGCGCTGCTGGCCCTTGCTGCGGGCCGCATTTGCCGCCGATCGCCAGTGGTTGGTGCGTTGCAGCATCCTTTCGGCCTTGGCGGAACAGCCCCTGATGGCTGCAGATCAGTTGTTGGATCTGGCCCGCATGGCGGTTGCCGATGGGGATGGCACGGTGCGGGTGGGCGGCGCCGAGATCCTGGGCCGGTTGGTGCGGGAAGGGGATGGCCTGGCTGGGACTGGGGGCACCGGAGCCGCCGCGGTTGGCCGGGCGCTGCTGCTGGGCCTGCTGGGGGATGGGGATCACCGGGTGGTGGCGGTGGCCCTGGACTGCCTGTAGGCGTGAGCGGGCCGAGGCGCTGCCAACCGCTTGCGCCGAGGGCAGCCCTTCGCTGTTACGGCCTTGCTAGATTTAATTTGTCACTAGGGGTGCCCGGCCCTCAGGTTGTCCTAAATGGCAGCCACCGATGAGGGCCCCAGGGCTGAGATCACACCCTCCGAACCTGATCCGGGTCATGCCGGCGCAGGGAAGTGCGGTCGAACTCAGGTCTGTGCGCATCGAAGGGCCGTTCCGCCTGCGGAGCGGCCGCCAGTCTGTCCTTCCGCCTTACCTGTCATGCGCACTGCCTGGATCGAGAAGCGTCGCCAGACGATCTCCCGCGGCGGCAATGTCACTCAGCTCCATTACGCGCGAGCGGGGGTGGTGACCGAAGAGATGGCCCATGTGGCGAAGCGCGAGAAGCTGCCCGAATCCTTGGTGATGGAGGAGGTTGCTCGCGGCCGGATGATCATCCCGGCCAATATCAACCATGCCAACCTTGAGCCGATGGCCATCGGCATTGCCAGCAGCTGCAAGGTGAACGCCAACATCGGTGCTTCTCCCAACGCAAGCGATATCAATGAAGAAATTGAAAAGCTGCATCTGGCTGTGAAGTATGGCGCCGATACGGTGATGGATCTCTCCACCGGCGGTGTGAATCTCGATGAGGTGCGCACGGCGATCATCAACGCTTCGACGGTGCCAATCGGCACGGTGCCGGTGTACCAGGCGCTAGAAAGCGTGCATGGCTCGATTGAGAAGCTCGATGCCGACGACTTCCTGCACATCATTGAAAAGCACTGCCAGCAGGGGGTGGATTACCAGACCATCCACGCTGGCCTGTTGATCGAGCACCTGCCCTTGGTGAAGGGACGCCTCACGGGGATTGTGAGCCGGGGCGGCGGCATCCTGGCCCAGTGGATGCTTTATCACCATAGGCAGAATCCTCTCTTCACTCGTTTCGACGACATCTGCGAGATCTTCAAGCGCTACGACTGCAGTTTTTCGCTAGGCGATTCGCTGCGACCCGGCTGCCAGCACGACGCCTCCGATGCGGCCCAGCTGGCCGAGCTGAAAACCCTTGGTGAACTCACCCGCCGGGCCTGGAAACACGATGTGCAGGTGATGGTGGAGGGTCCGGGCCACGTGCCGATGGATCAGATCGAGTTCAACGTCAAAAAGCAGATGGAGGAGTGCAGCGAGGCACCCTTCTATGTGCTGGGTCCCCTAGTCACAGACATCGCTCCGGGTTATGACCACATCACCAGCGCCATCGGTGCCGCCCTGGCGGGCTGGCACGGCACGGCCATGCTTTGCTACGTGACCCCCAAGGAACACCTGGGCCTGCCCAACGCCGAAGACGTGCGCGAGGGCCTGATTGCCTACAAGATCGCCGCCCACGCCGCCGACATCGCCCGCCACCGCCCGGGGGCCCGCGACCGCGACGATGAACTCAGCCGTGCCCGTTACGCCTTCGACTGGAACAAGCAGTTCGAGCTGTCACTTGATCCCGAGCGGGCCCGGGAGTACCACGACGAAACCCTGCCGGCCGACATCTACAAGCAGGCGGAGTTCTGCTCGATGTGCGGGCCAAAGCACTGCCCGATGCAGACCAAGATCACCGACGCTGACATCGAGGGTCTGGAGAAGGTGCTGGCTGAGCAGAAGAGGGCAGGAGAGCCGGTGGGGGTGTGATGGGCTGGGGAGTTGGAGTCGTGCTGCACGCCGGCCCGCTGCGGAGTTTTACCCAGGTGGTCTGGCCCCTTTCGCTGCCGGGGCTCTGGGCGGGGATCTGGCTGAGCCTGATCCCCGCCGCCGGTGATGTGGTCAATTCGAGGTTTCTCGGCGGCCCCAACGACCGCATGATTGCCAACGCGATCGAGAACCTGCTGCTGGGTGCAGTTGCAGGCGCCGCGGGCGGCGGCCCTGACCCTGGTGCTGATGGCCCTTGATCACCGCGGCGGTGCTGTTGCAGCTGCGGGGCTGCGGCGTCGATGACCTGCCCCGCTGTCATGACCAGGCAGGGGGCTGGTTGCTGGGGATCTGGATCGCCCTGGCCTAAGGGCTGCTCTATGCCCCGGTGGTGGTTACTGTGCTGTTCAGCTTCAACGCCCCCCCCTTGGGCGCTTCAACCTGGTCTGGCAGGGCTTCAGCCTGGAGAACTGGCGCCATCCCCTGCGAGATCAAGCCTTAACTGACGCTTTCCTCACTGACGCCTTGCTTCATCAGCCTGGGCTTTTCCCTGGCGGCGGCGCTGCTGGGGCGCTGCCGCTCTGGGGTCTGATGGCCCTGGCACCTAGCCGCGCCCGCGGATGGGGGGCCGCTCGATCGAGCTGCTGCTGGCTTTGGCGCTCACCAACCCGGAGATCGGGATGGCCACCGCGCTGCTGAACCTGTTCGTGGGCGTCGACCTGCTCCTCGGCGCTGGTGATGGCGTCGCCCCGGTAGGGGCGCTGGTGTGATGAGCCCCGGTAGGGGCGCTGGTGTGATGAGCCCCGCTAGGGGCGCTTGTGATGCTTCAGCTAGCCGACCTCAGCCCAGCGCCTTCGCCATCACGTTGTCGACGGTAAAGCTGAATGTTTCCAGGCAAATGGGCCTAGAAGCAGAGTCGCGGGAGCGGTCTATCGGCAGGGTGTCGGCCAAAGAATAAAAGCATATAAATTAATGACAAATTGATATAGAGTTTTCGGTGAAAATATTAATGGCGATTTTTCTTTTTTCCTCTAATGATTTATTAAGGGCTGATCCAGGGAATGAGGTGAGCCAGTTCTTGGTATTCACGCCCGGTTTAAATACCTCTTCATCTAAAAAATGACTTTTCCAATGTGCTTTGCCGGAACAAATATCTTGTTTGCTTAAGGAAGAGCTTATGTCAAACTCAGTTAAAGCTCGAATATTCTGGGTAACAAGCATCAGGCTAAGCATTGCTGCCGAACCTGCAATTGCCGTGCGCTTGAAATGAATATTTCGAATAAGCCAGTTTGCAAATAAGGAGATCAATATTATTAATCCCAGGCCTGCATAGCGGCTGGCCACATATGTAGGGGTCTGTGATTCTAGCAGTTCATGAAAATATCGATTGCTCAATGCCGGCAGTGACCACCCCATGAGAACGGAAATTGCTAATTTAAGAAGAGTCATGGAAGTCTGGCCAATGTTGTGATTTCTGCTGGTCAAGGATTTTTGCTTCGAGACGATAGATCTGGCTAGATATAGAGTTATTGCTCCATAGAGCAAGGAGGCTATTAATATAGCAGCAGGAAGGTTGTTTGGAGTCTGATAAGGTGGATTCATTCCTCCAATCCCCCCTGCACTTGTCCCGCCCAGGCTCCAGCGAATGACCCCCGTGACTAGCTTAAAGAAAGATAGATCTGGGCTAATGCTTTCGGCGTCGCCAGTGTTATGATGTATTCGCCAGATGATGGTTGCAACAGCAAACGGAAGATATCGAGCCCCAGTTAAAAAGTGCATACCGACAGAACATGCATTGCCTCTTTTAAGACTGCTTGTTAAAAGCTGTACGAGGCTGAATAGCCAAAAAAGAAAGGATTGAAAATAGTTGCATGCATAAAAAACAAACGCAATTTGCTCGCCCATGATTAAAAAAATTGAAACTAAAGCTCCCATTAGGCTTTTGGAATTTTCGACCTGGCCTTGGCGACCACAGTCAAATCGCAAGTTGCCGAGTACAGTCAAGAGAAAAAATAGACTAAATGCTATCGGATAGGCGGCTGGGGGGAGAAATTTAGTGGCTTGAATGCCAGTTAGAAAATTAAAGTTAAGAACAAGAATGATGGCCAGAATTTTATCGTTTGCTTTTAGTGCAAGCGATGTGCATATCACCATGAAGCTGACAAGTAGTGCTACTTCGAATATCCCTGAAAGCATGGGATATAGATAGTCAAATTTGTTTGTCAGCGACAGTGCTGGATCATGGATAAGGAGTTTCAGCATGTTCTTAGACTGCTCAAGCCCATATCCAAATAGATCATGAGTAGGATCTATGCCATTAAAGGCTCGATGGACGTCATCCCAGTTCTGGGGCCATACCCATGACTGCAGCAGGAGTAGGGCCGATATTGGTAAGTAGGCGATGTACAGAGGATACGGGATAGGTATTTCAGTTTTCATGATGAATACCAAGGCTGTAATGGTTGTTTGACGCCCTCAACCGCTGTCCTTTGCAAAAAAGTGGCTCCCCTCAATGTGGGGGAGCCAGAAGATGCGCCAAATTCGTTGCCTCTGAGCTTTGATCTCACCCCAGCGCCTTTGCCTTCGCCACGACGTTTTCGACGGTAAAGCCGAATTTTTCCATGCACAGAGGTCCAGGTGCGGAGGCTCCGAATCGGTCGATTGAGATGACGGCACCATCAAAACCTGTGTATTTGTGCCATCCAAACGAGGAGGATGCCTCGACTACAACGCGACGACGGACGGCAGCGGGCAGGACGGATTCGCGATAGACGGAATCTTGCTCTTCAAACAGTTCGATACAGGGCATCGAAACCACCCGCACTTGGCGACCTTCGCCACGCAGGCTGGCCGCTGCTTTGACACAAAGGTCAAGTTCGGTGCCGGAGCCGATCAGGATGATCTCGGGCGTGCCCTGGCTGTCTTCCAAGATGTAACCACCCTTGGCCACGGCAGCGGCTGAGGAATTGGCTTGATTTGCCACCGCCTGACGGCTGAGCGCCAGCACCGTTGGACGCTTGCGATTGGTCACCGCGACTTGATATGCACCACTGGTTTCATTGCCGTCACCGGGGCGAATCACCAGCAGGTTCGGGATGGCGCGGAGGTTGGCCAGGGTCTCAATCGGTTGGTGCGTGGGACCGTCTTCTCCCAGACCAATGGAGTCGTGGGTGAGCACATAGATCACGCCCAGTTCGGAAAGGGCGGATAGGCGGATAGCCCCGATCATGTAACCGGCAAAGACCAGAAAGGTGCCGCCGTAGGGAACCAGGCCACTGTTGTGATAAGCGATGCCATTAAGGATCGCAGCCATGGCGTGTTCACGAACCCCGAAGTGCAGGTAGCGGTTGGCCTCGCTGCCTTTTTGGAAGCTCTTTTCTCCCTTGATGTCGGTCAGGTTGGAGTGGG
>Ga0207941_1000311_pt1 | contig 15467 bp, 15 predicted proteins | sample LakMenEpi13Sep12_FD_150695 | JGI IMG/M metagenome (GOLD analysis project Ga0207941, IMG submission 150695) | Freshwater microbial communities from Lake Mendota, WI - 13SEP2012 deep hole epilimnion (SPAdes) | ecosystem: Environmental > Aquatic > Freshwater > Lake > Epilimnion/Euphotic zone ...
TGCAATGGCTTGTAGAAGCCATTTGCATACGATTTTCATTTTTGATAAACGAGGACCGCCTGGGTGGTTTCTTGGCGATAGCCAAAAAGCAAATGTCTATAAAAACTAATTTTATGGGTAAGTGAACTTATGACCAATAGTGAAGGAAAAACACGATAAAAAACCAAGCAATACACTCCACAAAAAAAAGAGGACTATTAATCCTCTTGAAAATCTTTAAAATCACACATCGAAATCCCCATAGTGGACGGACATGTAATCGGTGAGCTTGTCCTGAGTTTATCGAAGGGTTCAACAGGAGTTTCATTACTTCGTCCGTTCGCCGTTGGCTCGGGTGTTGGCTTTGCAAGCCCAACGAAACTCTAGCTATTGTGTGCTTTTATTCTTTATCATCCAATATTTTTAAAAGTTTTTGGTTTAAGTATAGTTTCTCTTTACCTACTTTTTCTGATTTCAAAAAACCGTTTTCTTCTAAGGTTATTAAATAGCTTCCCACTGTCTTTAAGTTTCCAATATTTTCGTCAATTAAGTTTTGACGTTTTATGTACGGTAAACGATATAAAATTTCTATCAGGTCTTTGGAATAAATTTTCGGCAACTTCTTTTTGATTTCGTTTGCCGTTTCTTCCATAGCCACCGTGATTTTAGAAAGCCTCTTTAATCCTTTATTGGCAGTTTCTTCAATCATATCCAACATATACAAGATGTAATCGTCCCATTCGTTTTTTTCGGTTATATCACGTAAACATCTATAATATTCACTTTTGTTTTTTATGATATATTCACTTAAGTAGATTGCGGGTGTGTTCAATAACCCTGAAATTTTTAGATATAAAAGTAACAAAATTCTTCCTGTTCTGCCATTTCCATCCGAAAAAGGGTGTATCGCTTCAAATTGATAGTGCAATATTGCCATTTTGATTAATGGGTCTATGGTCTCATCTTTGTTTATAAATTTTTCTAGGTTAGCTAGTTTCTCACGTATTATATTTTCTCCACTTGGTGGAGTGTATATAACTTCACCTTGGGTGTTGCTCAATGTAGTTCCAGGTGTATTTCTTATCGATGCTTTGTTTTGTTTTATACACTGAACAATTTTGATGCAAAGATTAGTTGTTATAAATGGTTTTGTTTTTAATTCCTCTAAACCTAACCAAAGAGCTTCCTTGTAGCTTAATACTTCTTTTGTAGCTAAGTTTTCAATTTTTCTATCCGCAACGAAAGATTTATAAAGTTCATCATTTGTTGTTATAATGTTTTCAACTTCTGAGCTTGCCTTTGCTTCTTGTAAATAAATAGTGTCTAAAAACAGAGTAGGGTTGGGTAAGTTGAGCAAAGTTCCATTCAGTTGTGCCAATACTCGTCCAGCTGAAATTGTTTTTCGAAGTATCTTCTTTGTTTCTATATCTACCTTTGGCGGTAACAAAGGCAAGTTGTTATAGGGTGTATTTCTGTCAAATTTTGTCATTATGTTCAAAGGTCTATTTTACTCTTGTTATTAATACAAGGGCAAAAATAATAAAAAATTACTCTTGTTTTACAAATAAAGGTAAAAATTACGCTCGTTCATTTTTTATGAAAGAAGATTAACTTGTGGACTGCTGCGATATAATAAGGAAAGATTCAACTGAATTTGGTTTGTTTTGTTTTGTAATTACTCTATTATTATTTATCACTTCTGTGCTAGTATTAATCGAAAAAGAAAAATTGGGCGAAAGACTAGGAAAGATCAGAAAATCAGATATTTCTGTTTCAGATTGCTGAAGAAAAAAATAGCTACTAATATGTTTTTTTAGTAAAGCGTGTTTAGGTTTAAAAATAGAAATATTCATAACTAACTATATTTGTCTTTGTGATTTAAAATTACAATCAAAGTCAGTTTTTCATAAACAAGATTCTTATGTATTTCACTTTTTATTGTCGAATTCAAAATTAGCGATTTTTAAATAATACTTTTTTCTGTATATGTTTTTATTTGCACAGTCTGCGGTACGGTTGCCCCTAACTAACGTATACCCGTTTAAACATTCACCAATCTTAATTTGGTTTATTTCCCTTTCTATTCCCAAAAATACTACAATTTTATAACAAACATTGTCAAAGTTCACAACGTTGTTAACGTCTGGGTTTCTATTTTATTGTTCCTTAGGGCGACTTCGGAGAGCGGGCAAGCGTATTCAGTACTGCTCCATGCATAGATACATGGTCAACTCTAACGGGGTTATCAGGAAAGGCCTTGTCTAAGCCATCCCGGTTCAACAGCCGGCCGTTGGGCATTACATTATCATCGTATCCGTAGCCCATAATTATTTCGCCTTTCAGTATTTTTCTTTCCTGTGCAAAGGTTTTTAAGTAGCAATGATGCTTTCAACATCTTTTGCTGGTCCGGATGGTGTAGGATATAATTTGCACTGATTGGCCACCAGCAATGAATTGGTGTAATGACTGTGTGTGCATCTAAAAAACCGGGTAAGAATGTTTTGCCTGCAAGGTCGTTCATTTGCGTGCTGTCGCCTTTCATTTTTAGGGCATCTTCCTTACTTCCGACAAAAACAATTTTTCCATCTTTTATGGCAACTGCTTCGGCATATTGTGCTTCTTTACCTTCCATGGTAATGATGTCCCCGCCAAAGTAAATAGCATCTGCGGAGGTGGTAACTTCTTGTTTTTTGCAGCTAACTAAAGCTAGTAAAAAACACTGTGAAAATTGTTTTTTTCATCTTATGACTTTTTAGTTGTTATTGTTTTTTATAAATTGATTTAGCTTCTTTACTAGTTTCTATAACCTGAATATCTTTTGGGGGTCAATGGATAGTTTTCTATTTCAATATTAAAACGAATACTGATACATCCACATAAACGTCACCCCTTGATTATCGTTTAGCGCTAAGTATTGAGTAGACTTATGGGTTAGCTCAATTCCGGTTGATACCGTTTTATTAACCTCCCAAATAACATTACCAAAATAGGTGCTGTTTTTCCAAACGCCAGCTCCCATTAAATCTTGCTTATTACATTCATCTTGTCCATATCCGAACCGGCTTTGTAGATTTTTTTGCCAGAAATAGGTGGCCTCTGTCCAAAATCCCTTACTACGGATTTCATTGTCGTTATCACCTTTAGTAGTTTGCAGTATAGTTCCCAGATAGTTGCCAAGGGCTTGACCGGCATATACTTCTCCCTGAATCCCGAATCGCTTTCCTAAACGAAGAGCATACTCACCGCATATTCCATTTACCTGAGGTTTATTTATACGGGTATTTACTATAACTCCCCCGAGGGTTTCATTTTTAAATACTCTATAACTACCTGTTATACCCGAAATAGCTAATTCAAATGCGTTGAAGGGTACCCAGGCATTATCATCTTTTTTGGTTTCATACTTAACAGCCCACTCTAAATTAGGAACGCCATTGTTTTCGGAATTGTTTCGGAGGTCTTTAGAAAAGTAAGTTGAAACTGGCTGAGAAGCGGCGAGTGTAATAGAGAGTTTACTGTTTTTTCCCGTTTCAATAAATCGGGTGGCCCGAAGCTGTCCTCTTGAGCTATTGCCTACACACCCCGAAGAGGCGAGGGCAAAATACCCATCAATCATATTAGGTATTCGCTCGGAAAAAACATCTACCTGTTGGCCCACTGCAAACCTCCACTGATCATTCTTCATATCCACATACATCATAGCGGGTAACAAGCCATAAGCAGGATCTGACAAATCGCGAATAACATAAAAAACCATTTTTGTACCCAACTTAAATGAACCCATTTGAGGTCCGTCGGCAGCCAGATAAATGGTACTGGCTCGGGCATTGATATCAAAGGTTCCCTCTACCCCTGTGGCATCTTTTGGTAAAAGCAAATAGGCCGTTCCTGTACTGGGGGCTGGTCTACGATTGGTAAGCAGCATCGTTGTTTTTAAGTTTGCCCCAAAATAAACATTTATCGAGCTATCTGCTAAGCTGAAAATGGGCTTAGGAGTTTGTGAAAATCCGTGTTTGAACCAAGCGACCAAGAGGAAATAAATAATTATATTTTTTTTCATAACAAAGTTAGCATGCATGATTGATTTTTTTACTTCTCAAAAATATAATCAAAACTTTTATTGAGCACTTTGTACTAATCTAGCTACTATTTTTTGTTGGCTTTTACTTAATGGCTTTTGTTGGCCGGTTTCGTGGTGATGATCGTTCATGCTAACCAGGGTATAAGCCCTAGGATGAAATTGGCGAGGGTATTGGCGTACACGATGATCGCTCATGCTAACCGGGGTATAAGCCCTAGGGGAACTTAGCTTAAAAATAGACTTTCCTTCTTTGATGGTTTGAACCACATTAATATCTGTAATTTTTGCAGGAGACACTTTGAGGGGATTATTATCTAGAATAACAAAATCAGCCAATTTACCGGCTTGAAGGGTTCCTTTGCTTTTTTCTTCCTTAATTTGATAAGCAGCGGCTGATGTAACTGCTTGCAGTGCCTGATAGGGAGAAATTCGTTGATCGGCGCCTAACACTTTTCCAGAACTGGTTACTCTATTCACGGCTGCCGATATCAGGGGCATTATCATAGGTGGAGTAATTGGCGCATCATGAGAAAGCGTGAAAGGAACGCCGGCTTTTAGCATAGACTGTGCTGCCATCCCATTGGAGGCACGTTTTGTTCCCCATATTATTTCTATCTCATCTCCCTGTCCATATAAGCCAAAAGATAAGAAAGACGGGATTGCACCCACTGCTTTCATTCGGGCAATTTGATCGGGCCTTGCGTAACCACAATGAACAAAAACCGGCCTATGGTCGCTCATGCCATGTTTTTTAATGGCAGCTTCAATTGCCCTCAACGCCTGCTCAATTGCCTCATCACCCATCACATGCATATTGATTTGCATATTGGTTTTCCAATACTTGTCAAAAAACGAAAAAATTAGTGAATCCGGAATCTGTCCATATCCTTTAAAGCCGGGCTCTCTTCCGGGCGGAGGAGTGGCATATGCATCAGACATCCAGGCCATAACCGGATTTCCATCTAACCATAATTTTATTCCCCCCAATCTTACTCGATTTATATATCGCTTATCTAAGTCAACACGCTTGCTAAGTAATTTGGTTGCATTTTTAGTTGACTTAGGTGAATAGGATTCGCTAACTCCATACGCAGCATTAACGACATCATCCGTTGCAGATTCTTTAGAAAAAACCACCAAATCTATAGGCAATATTTTCTTTTCTATGGCATTTTCAACAATAGAAATATCGTCTGCCCCTAAACCCAATCCGCATTCCATAGCGGTGGTTTGTCCATTACTAACCCAAAACTCACTCGCTCCTTTAATTACTTTATCAGCAGCTTCTCCTGTAAATGCGGGGCGTTGGTTTCTCACATCAATAAGGGCAGTTTCTTCCATGGGACCTGAGGGCATTTTACTGCCTTTTTCTCTAATGTATTCTCCACCGGCAGGATCAACTGTTTTCTCGTCTATATGTAAAAGTTTCATCAGCGCATGGTTCATAGAACCACCATGCCCCGAAGCATGAACAATAAGTACGGGTCTATCCATGGAGATTTGATCTAATTCATCCGCAGTTGGATGTCGAAGCTCTTCCATTTTTAGAGGAGCATACCCCATACCCACAATCCATCCATCTCCAGGAACCTGAGCAATATGCGATTTCATGCGCTTAATAATTTCCGGAATATCTTTCACACCAGTTAAGGATTGATCCATTAGGTTTTTCCCGTAATAAACCATATGTCCATGGGCATCAATAAAACCAGGGAGCAATGTTTTGCCTTGCAGGTCGTTCATAACCGTGTTATCACCCTTCATTTTTTCTGCTTCCGATTTGCTACCTACAAAAATAATCTTGCCCTCTTTTATGGCAACTGCTTCGGCATATTGTGCCTCTTTACCTTCCATGGTAATGATATCCCCGCCAAAATAAATAGCATCTGCGGAGTTGGTAACTTCTTGTTTTTTGCAGCTAACTAAAAATAGTAAAAAGCATGCGATAATTGATTTTTTCATTTTATGACTTTTTAGTTGTTATTGTTTTTTATAAATTGATTTACCTTCTTTAATGGTCTCCAACACTTTTATATCCTTAATTTCTATGGGTGCAACTTTCAAAGGATTTTTATCCAATATTACAATGTCGGCCAGTTTACCCGCCTTCAAACTGCCTTTAGTATTTTCTTCGAAATACTGATAAGCACCGTTGATGGTGAGAGCTTTTAACCCACGATAGGCATCAATTCGTTGCGCTCCGCCCACTACAACCCCATTACGGGAAATTCGGTTTACCGAAGTCCACAATAAAAACAATTGATCCATTGGGGTTACACTGGCATCGGTATGGTTGGTTGCAATGATATCCATGTCCATGGCTGATTTCATAGGGCTAAGAAAACTCGCTCTTTCCATACCCAAATTGGCAATATGCACATCGCCCCAATAGAAAGTATGGTTGGTAAAAAAGCTTGGCAACATTTTATATTTCTTATAACTATCGAGTTGGTCGGGTCGCATAATTTGGGAGTGGATAATCACAGTGCGTCGATCTGCAGTACTGTCATTCAGTTTTCGCATGGCATACTCATGACCTTTTATCATCATATCAATAGAGGCATCGCCATTGCAATGCGAATACAGTTGCACTTTGTTGGAGTAACAACCCAGCATCAGTTCATTTATTTGTTTCTGTATCAGATTTGGAAAGCCCTTACAGTCGTGACTACATCCCGGTACAGGCGTTAAATAGGATTTTGTAAGAAAGGCGGTTTTCCCTTGTGGTGAACCATCTGTAGCAATTTTCAGCCCACAATATTTCAAATGATTATTGTAAACACCCCATTTAATTTTTCCCGTTCCCAATAACTCTTTCGCCATTTGAAAAGATGGGGCTGCTTGCAAATCGATAAACAGCAGTTTGGCAGCAGCAGCTTTCGCCAGTAAAGGCATTTTTTCGGGAGTCACTAAATGTTCTGCAGCGGTGGTTACGCCACAACTGGCATAATATTCTTGTGCCGCTTTTATTTTTTTAAATTCCTGTTCATCTGATAATACCGTTTTGGTTAAGGGCATAAAAGACACCATGGCCATTTCCTGTACCAGGCCTTCCAAATCGTTGCTTCCTTTTTTGCGAATAAATGTACCGCCAGAAGGATCTTTTGTTGCTGCTGAAATACCAGCTAGTTTAAAAGCGAGAGTATTGGCCACTAGCATATGGCCCGATGTATGAATTAATACCACAGGATTGGTCGGAAAGGCAGCATCCAATTCGGCTGCAGTGGGATGTCTTTTTTCACTTAAAAAATCCTGGTCATATCCCCAGCCAATTAATAAGCTGGTATCACTGAATTGTTGTTTTGTTTTCAATGCTTTTAGGGCAGCAACAATGTCGGGGATTGTGGCTACAGTACCTACCGGTGCGGGGCTAAGGTTGGCCTGCATCGTACCATCGGCAATCGTCAATAAGTGGCTATGGCAGTCAATAAAACCCGGTAATAATGTTTTGCCTTGCAGGTCATTCATAACCGTATTATCGCCCTTCATTTTTTCTGCTTCCGATTTGCTTCCTACAAAAACAATTTTGCCCTTTTTTATGGCAACAGCTTCGGCATACTGTGCCTCGTTGCCTTCCATGGTAATGATATCCCCGCCAAAATAAATAGCATCTGCGGGATTGGTAACTTCTTGTTTTTTGCAACTAACTATTCCTAAAAAGGAAATAAAAATTACGAAGAGATTGATTTGTTTCATGATTGTTTTGTTTTTTTATATTTTACTTTCAAAACCCATATGCAGCAATATCGATTATTCATGATTTTGAATATGTTTTATAGTCAACGTATTGCGACTTTTAAATGCTACTTTTTCGATTACTGAAAAAACGAAGTTAAGATTTTTTTTTTTTTTGCAATAAATGATTTATGTTTTTTTTTCAATAAATAAAAAATCCTACTTATCTTTAAGCAGGATTTTTAATCTTCATGAATAGCCAATAGTAGCTATTAAAACTTGAACCCAAAACTGAAATAAATTGAATTAAGCTGCTCAACTTTTCGTTCTACACCGTCTTTCTTCATTTTACTTATGTCGCCCTGACTTTCAAATCCAATTCCGATGCTCGTTTTATCCGAAATTAAAAATTTTATCCCGGTATTAAAAACTATACCATAATTCCAACCTAAGTTTTTTGTAGTAGTACTTCCGGTAATGGTTTGAAGTTCTGATTTTAGCAATGTACCTACTTACCTTTATTTGACAAATAAAGCGTTTGCAACGCGGGTCTAAAAACATTTTATCTAATATAGTATTTCTGAGAAAACAATGATATCAAAAAGGAAGCTTCATTATTACTATTGTTAAATTAAACCGCATTGCAAATGCTAGGATTATTGTTCTAATTTGAGTAGGTACTCGTCACAGACGAGCACTCAATGTCATTAAGTTAGTGTGTTAAATTGTTGAATATCAGGTATTTATCTTTGTTTTTTAGTAAATAATTTCGTATATTTATTTGATAATCAAATAGTTATTTAATATTATGAAAAAAAACACCTATATTTATTTTTGATATTTTAAAGAAAGAGATTTGCAATCCAGAGCTTATTGAAAAGTATAAAATGTCAAGAAAACATTTTACAAGAACTAGAAAGCAAACATTTTCTACTACACTACTTTTTATGATGAATTTTTTAAGAAAAAGTCTTTCTCTAGAAATTGAAAACTTTGTAAAGCACCTTAAGTTTTTTACTGGAAATAATAAACTTACATATTTTTCGAAAAGTGCATTTGTGCAATGTCGCAATAAAATTCATCCTGAAGTTTTTAAACATCTGAATAATACGTTGGTTAACGAATTTTATACGGATAATGATGCTTCAATAAAGTTATGGAAAGGATTTCGATTATTATCAGTTGATGGTTCAAGAATGACATTACCTAATACCGAAGAACTTAAAAATGAATATGGTTTAGCCAAAAATCAAAACCCATCAGGAGTGGTTCAGGCAAGAATTTCTGTTTTATATGATGTTTTAAACAAATTTGTATTAGATGGTAAATTGGCTCCACTTTCGGTTGGAGAGCTTGCTTCTGCAATTAAGCACCTTGAATGCACAAGGCCTAAAGATTTAATTATTTACGACAGAGGTTATCCTTCATTTCAATTAATCTTTGAGCATTATCAAAGGAATATTGATTTTGTAATTCGAGTAAAAAAGGATTTCAACAATGAAACTATAGCTTTTTATGAAAGTGGATATAAAACTAAAATTGTAAAAATATATCCTGGCAAGAACACTAAAATTAGTGATAAACCATATAATCATCAAACACATCAAATGGTAAGACTCGTTAGAGTAGAACTTCCAAATGGAGAACCTGAGATACTTATAACATCACTTTTAGACAATGTGAAATATCCGTCTAAAATTTTTAAAAATCTATATTTTCAAAGATGGGATGTAGAAAAGTTTTATGATGAGTTTAAGAACAAACTTAAAGCAGAACATTTTTCGGGATATTCAAAACATAGTATTTTACAAGATTTTTATGTAGCACTCTTTGTATCAAATATCCAAAGCCTAATTGTAGGCGAAATAAATGAAGAATTGCATCTAAACAACAAAACTAAATATGTTTATAAAGTGAATAACAATCTATCATACGGATTGCTTAAAGACAGAATAGATACATTATTTTATTCCGACACTAAAACAGAACTAATATTTTCAGAATTAAGAGAACTTTTTTATAAGCACCTAATTCCAATACGACCCGACAGAAAATTTGAACGACAGAAGGATAAATATCGTAATAGGCAAAAACCAAAAGTGCCTAAAAACATGAAAGATACATTGTGATTTTTGCTTAACTTAATGACATTGGACGAGCACCAGCTGGGGTTCTTAGAGCGGGAGTAACTACCATGCGATAGGAATGCTACGCCAGTCGCTTTGCTCTAGTCGAGCGGGAGGGGGTGCGTGAGGGGTAAAATCACATCGAAATCCCCATAGTGGACGGACAGTAATCGGTGAGCCTGTCCTGAGTTTATCGAAGGGTTCAACAGGAGTTTCATTACTTCGTCCGTTCGCCGTTGGCTCGGGTGTTGGCTTTGCAAGCCCAACGAAAGTCTAGCTATTGGCAGTAGTTTTTATTCATTCAGTTTCTTTTCAATAATTTTTATCCATTCAGATTCTTTCTCTTTATCAAGAATAAATTCTGGTTGGACACCTATAAATTCATATTTTAATCTATCTGAATATTTTTTCGTAGTAATCACAAAAGTAAATCCGCAATTCGGAGTTTTATATCCTTTAACGAACCCATATGCAAATTGTCCATTTGTATTTTCTCCAAAAGTTTTTATATTTTTGTTTTCTGTTAGAATTAATGCAACTTCCTCACAAGCACTTGCACATTTATTATTAAAAACTACTGCAATTTTAACTTTTTTAGCGTTTGATTTTAAAATTTTCAAAAGTTGATTATACATTCTTTCTCCACCGCCACCGTTATTTCTAATATCAATAATTATTCTTTGTTTTGTTTTAATAATTGGCGTAATACTATCATAAAATTCATCTAATTCTTTCCATAGTTTATAGTTAAAACTTGATATTCTAATATAACCTGTTGAATTTTCTAAATCTTTATATTCGGGTAAATTTTTAGCAACGAAATTTTTTTCATTTTCAGCTTCACCAATTTTAATTGGGTCATAAATTTGAAGATGCTTGTCCTTAATGAAACTTATATATTTTTTTATAATTTTTTGGCATAAATCTTTTGATATGTTTTCTTTGTTGGTTTCAGTAGTTAGACTATCTTTTAAATGTTTATAAAATTCAATATTTTTGTCAGTAACATTTACAGAAAATCCTGGATGTTCTTTTTCAATTTTTTCAATTACAAAGTTCAAATCTGCATTACAATTACAAATTTCTTGTCCAAACATTCTAATATTGAAAATAAAGATAAATGTTATTAGTAAAATGTTTTTTGTCATATTTCGTCATTTTTAAAATTACCGCCAACGTCAGTTCGTCTAAAAACCTCCATTCGAACCGATTTTAATTAATTATGAAGTAAAGATACCAATCCTTAACAGATCTCTACATTCAACACAACCCATCTCTTTGCTAAATGCCGTATACAGCCTGTCCCGATTTTTATCGGGAAGACCCGCACTTACGGTGGTGTGAGAGACTTTCCCTCTCAGTTTCTGGCAGTGCAGTCTACTCGATTGATAGCTGGCAATTTATTTATTACGCTTTATTTTGATTGGATTTTGACGAGTATCAAAAACGTCAGCAATTTTTATGAGTTGCTCTTCTATATCGACTGAATAGATGATTTTGTAATTGCCACAAACTATATATCTGTAATTATCATTTCTATCAATCAATAATTCTTCATATTGAAACATTTCTGAATTTTCTAAAAGTCTATTGGGTTCTTCTAAAATGTTTTGAAGTATTTTTTCAGCGACTTTTCTACTTGCATTTTCAATATAATATTCGAAAATTTTGTCAAGTTCACTTTCAGCAAAATTAGACCAAACTATATTATAACTCATGAATTGTATTTCCTTAAAAGCTCGGAAGTACTTTTATATCGACCGTTTTTAAAATCATTTTCTGATTTATCAATTCTTTCGTTGAATTCTTTTATTGACATAGGTTTAAAACTTGGCTCTTGTTCTAATTCAATAGTAGATTTCATTTTCAATAAATTTTCAAATTGAGAAATAACTTCTTCACTTTGTAGTTTAAGGAAAGCTTGCACAAATTCTATTTTTCTACTTTGTATATCCATGACAAAAATATTTTTATCAAAATTACGAATTATATCAAATAAGACGTTTCATTTTACATTTTTTTTGCTTGCTACCTAGGTCAGTTCGTCTAAAAATCCTCATCCGAACTGATTTTTATTAAATATGAAGTAAATATATTGGTTTTGCGGGACAATAAAAACCACTTTATTACTTTTTTAGGAGCAACTATTACTTTGAAACGCTTGAAATGCCTTCCACAAAAAAAGAATTTAATCTAAATTTTCCGGGCATTCTATTTGTCCTTTAAAAAACAATAACAAAGCTAAAAAAAACAAAAAGGATACGAATCCTTAACGGAAGTCTACATTCAACTCAACCCATCTCTTTGCGAACCGCCGAGTACGTGACCTGCTTGGTTTATACTGAGCTTGCCGAAGTATGAGGTGGTGTGAGAGGCGCACTCCGTCAGTTTCTGGCGGAGCCGTCTACTCGATTAGCGGTTCGTTGTTTTTTATTTCAAAATGTATTTATTTGTAATTTCTTTCTCGACTATTATTTTAGGGACTTTGTCAATATATTCAATTTTAAATTCGTCAATTAAATCTTCATTTTCAATTTCAAAATCTACTCCATTAATTATATGCTTTTGAAAAAAGTAAGTTACGTCTTTGTTAAGATAATTTTGTACAATTTCTAAAAATAGCTCATCGCTAAACTTCCTATTTTCAGTTGTACAAGTTTTTAAAACATCTCTCATTAAGTCGTCTAAAGATTTTGTGTAATTATTTTCCTTTAAAATTTGATTGTCTAACCAAAAAGCAAAAATAGCGCCTCTCAGGTATGGTATTTTTTCAATATTCCGGTTTGTCCAATATTCATCTTGAATTATATAATTTGGTTTATTTCTTTCGGGATTTTCCCAATGTGCTTTTAGTACATCTCGGTTAAAATAATCAAGCCATTCCTTTAAAGAAATATCATTGTTGCGTAACCTATTTTTATATGTGTAATAATCGGTAAACCCTTCGCTAAACCATTTATTTAAATCTCCATTTTTCATTGAAATTTTCCCTCCAATCCAATCATGCATCATTTCATGATTGAAGATGTATGATATATCTAAAAAACTATTAAAAGGATTGTTTGTAGATTGGATTAAAAATCCGTTGGCTACACTTGACCCTCTAATACTTTGGCCTTTATAAAGACTGTCTGTTTGCGTTATGGTTGGTGTAATGATAACTGTATAATAGTCAAAATTATTATCTTGCCAAAACTCTCTTTGGGTTGAAATTGTCTTTTTTAATGTTTCAAAAAGATGTTCATCTGTGTATTCTCCCATCCAATTGCCTCTTATTGCAAAATAAACAGGATTATTTAAATAATTGAATGATCTAATTCTGTAATCTCCACCAACAAATAATGAATTATAAAATTCACTCCAGAGTCTTACTTTTAACTTTTGACTTAACTGTTGCGATCCGAATGTGTTATGTATTATGAAACTTTTTGGAAAATTAACCCATTCAATATCTGCAATAATTTGAGGATCTTCAATGTTAGTTTCAATCATTTCTTCAGGAACAACGAACAAACTTTGTCCTAAAATATTAAAATAATTCATTCTTAACTGCGGTCTGTATCTTGCTTTATGGTTTTCTTCTTTTATGTCTTGTACGATGTGATATGAGAAACTAATATTTTTCTCATGTGGGTGATAAACAACAATTCTATTGCTATCAGCTAGAATTTTAAATGTGTACTTAGGGTTTTCTTTTTCAATCAATATCAAACAGTTTGTAAGATTGGTTTCTCCCCAAACTTCGTTGGAATATCGAAAATATGTAGAGTCAGATGCTTTTTTTGAAGAAAATAAAACTTGTATTTTTAATCCTTCATTTTGAAGATTATCCGAATAAAATATTTTGTAATTTATTTTGGTTTGTCCAAAAGTTAAAGTTGTCGTTAAGGTTAATAATAAAAGTATAAAAATATTTTTCATTTTTTTCGAGCTTAATCTTTTTTGTCTGAAGTTCAATGACCGCTAACGTTTCGGCCTTGGCGAAGTGGCGGTTCAAAAAGCACAAATGTTCAAGCTAGCACAAAGGTAAGTAAAAATACCTAAAGTTTCATCCTAGCACCGAACCCGCCATTTTGCCAAACTGCTTGTGTGTGCCCTGCATATGCAGGACACACCCCGAAAGCTTTTCAAATAGTTCAAAAATACAAATTTTGACTACAAAAACTAATTCTCGGGGTGTTATTTTTCCAGAGGGTGTAAGTCCCTTAACCGCGAGAGTAACGTCTCGAAGGTTTAGCACGTGGCAAGGTGGTTTATCGTGAGGTATGCACTGAAGGAAGCAGGACTACAGAATCAGGTACTGACGAACAGAAATGTCATAAGAGGCAATTTAAAGCGGATAAGCGTCCACAGCAACGCAACGTCCAAAGAATACCAAACTTTAATTTGTAGATGACGCAGGCATTGGAGGAAGGAAAAAGCGGTTACCAGGGGAGGTCTCTTAGATTACGAGTTAGTCACAAAGAGAAGTCAGCAGAGGTCATAGTACTTGAAGGCAAACGAGATGCGAATAGATACCGCATAGGACTCACAAACAAGGAAGGACTGAACGTAAATCTCCAAGAAATTCGACTAGGAAAGTTACCTTAGCCTAGTCTTAAAGTAAAGTTATGGATAGCTCAAAAGGTGTAAAGAGCTTTTGATTGATGATTTACGAACCGCCGAGTACGTGACCCGTATGCTCGGTGGTGTGAGAGGCTCTCCCTGTCAGTTTCTGGCAGGGCAGTCTACTCGATTAGGCGTTCGGCTTTTTATTATTTAATCCGTTTAGTATTCTTTAAAAGCATCTCCACTCAATAACTTATAATTTTTTGTATCAACATAAGAGATTAGTATACTTAAATCTGATTCTATTTTTATCCTAATCATTCCGTTACCATTTTTGCTTAAAAAATGACTTTCAAAAATATATAAACCATCTTTAAGTGCTTTTTTTTCATCATCATAAGTTTTATTATTAAACTCTTCAAATTTTTCTTCATTTATTTCAGGCTCTCCGTATTTTTCAATCAGTTTTGATTTTATGTAGGTATACCTTGATGTTGCGTCAAATAATGATTCTCTCTCAGGTAAAATTACAATTACACTTGCTACTGTTTCTTTTTTTCCTTGAACTAAAAGTTGGACTTTTTCGCCAGTATATCTGCCTGTTAGTACTGCATCAACTTCTGTTATATCTTTAAGCTTGAAGTTTTTGTTTTTTAGTTCTTTAACAAATTGCTTAATTGTTCCATTTATGGGTATGTCTAAAAATGTAAAATGTTCATGATTTTCAATTATTGAAGTAATTGTATCTTTATCATTTTGATTATTATTTGATTTATTACCTTGTCCAAATACAGACATTGAAAATAGACATAATGTTGATAAAAAGTAAAATTGTTTTCTCATAATTAATATTTTTATTGTTATCGTTCTGTCAAGCTGACGCCTAACGGTTTCGGGCTTGGCGAAGGTGGCGATTTTCACCACAAATGTTAATGCGGAGAACCAAACTTTGATTAACCACAAATGTATCTGCGGAGAACCGAACCGCCACTTTTGCCAAGCATCTATGTAAAAGCATAACTTTGAATTTCCTAAAAACGAAGATTATGCAATTACAC
>Ga0207941_1000313_pt1 | contig 15391 bp, 15 predicted proteins | sample LakMenEpi13Sep12_FD_150695 | JGI IMG/M metagenome (GOLD analysis project Ga0207941, IMG submission 150695) | Freshwater microbial communities from Lake Mendota, WI - 13SEP2012 deep hole epilimnion (SPAdes) | ecosystem: Environmental > Aquatic > Freshwater > Lake > Epilimnion/Euphotic zone ...
TCCATTATTACTTCAAAAGCTCAAACCACACGTCACCGTATTCTCGGAATTGTGAATGGGGAAGATTTTCAAGTGGTTTTATCGGATACACCCGGAATTATCAAACCGGCCTACGAAATGCAGGAATCGATGATGCAATTTGTAAAGTCTGCCTTTGAAGATGCTGATGTGTTGTTGTATATGGTAGAGATTGGGGAGAAAGAATTAAAAGATGAAGCTTTTTTTAATAAAATCATCCATTCCGATATCCCGGTGTTGTTGTTGTTAAATAAAATTGACAAATCTAACCAAGAACAATTGGAAGAACAAGTGGCAATGTGGCAGGAAAAAGTGCCAAATGCCGAAATAATAGCCATCTCTGCCTTAGAAAATTTCAACGTAAAAGAGGTCTTTAATCGTATTTTGGAACTGCTCCCGGAATCACCACCTTACTACCCAAAAGACATGTTGACCGATAAACCCGAACGTTTTTTTGTCAACGAAACTATTCGAGAGAAAATCTTACTGAATTACGACAAAGAAATTCCGTATGCTGTGGAGGTAGAAACCGAAGAATTTATTGAAGATGAAAACATCATCCGAATTCGTTCCATCATTATGGTTGAACGCGATACGCAAAAAGGAATCATTATTGGCCATAAAGGCGAGGCCTTAAAAAGAGTAGGGATGCAATCGCGTCACGATTTAGAAAAATTCTTCGGTAAACAAATTCATATCGAATTGTATGTAAAAGTCAGCAAAGATTGGCGTAGCAATGCCTTTCAGTTGCGACGATTGGGGTACAACCAAAAATAGAATTTAATGGGTTGGAGCAAATGATTCCTGAGAATTTAAAGTAATAAATTCTTTGGGAGTTACTCCTGTATGTTTTTTAAAAGCCGTATAAAATACTGATTTTGAATTAAATCCGGCTTTCTGAGCAATTGCGTCAATGGTAAGTTTTGAAAAGGAGGTGGATATAAGTATGTTCTTAGCTTCTTCAATACGATAGGAATTGATAAAATCATTGAAGTTGCGGTTTGTTTTTTCATTAATCACCTGAGAAAGATGTTGTGGACTTACTTTCAGCAACTTTGATACTTCAGTAAGGGATATTTTTTCATTCAAATAAGGCTTGTCATCCCTTTTAATAAAATCCTTTAATAGATTAATTATTTTACTTTTTTCCGTTTCTGAAAGTTTAGAGGAACTGTATTTTTCTTTGGGCTCTTTTTCAGTTGAAACCATTCCGTAAAATAAATTGGGAATAAATAATAAACCTAAGACAACTGAATAATGAAAAAAAGTAATCATCGTCATTGCAAATCGATAAGGGTCTTCAAACAATTTCAGACCGGTAATGTGATCAATGAAAACTCCAAAAATCAATATGAGTTGACTGCTCATATTAATCAAAAACCAAGAAACCAAATAGAAATTTGGTTTATTTTTTCTAATTTCTAAGAGACGATATTTTTTTAGTAAGAAAAATTGAGCCACAAAATAAATCGAAAATAAAATGGTCTTCAGTAAATAATGGAGGGGTATAATTACACTGCCTTTGATTCTGAACTCTTCATAATAGTCTAGTTTTACTGCTGCAGGACTTGTGTAAAACGGCATAAACTCAATGAAATTTAAAACAAAAGGTAAAAGATGTACTAAATCAATCCAACGGTACTTAAAATTCGGATTTAAAACCGATAAGGTATAAAAATACATTACCGGACCCAATAGGTAATGAAACGGGCTATCAATTCTGAAAAGATGTATAAAATGAATTGTCTTCCCGCTGAAGTGCATGGTTCCCAAAACAATAATCAGCGAAGTAACCAATAACAAAGCTGATAAACTGAATTTAATGGATTTATTGTTTTTTGAGGCGAATAATGAAACCATCGAAAGGATAATTCCCATCAAACCACCAAAATAGCTTATCAATTCTGAAATGCTGAAACTCATTTGTTTTTAATTATTTGTTCAACCAAAGATATAAATTTTGTCTTGAATTATCATTTCATACGAAATATTATGATAAAAAAGTTTCCATTCTACAAGGAAGCACTATTTTTGAAAGGATAAAAATCATAAATACATGACTTAATTATTTAAGGTTTTTTATTAATATGATATTTCCAAAAAAAAAATATAATACCAACAATTCACACCTTTTTTTAATTTTTAATACAATGTTCATTTTATGAAAAAAACAAATTTTTTAAAAATTTCACTACTAACTTTTTTATCACAGTTTTTAGTAGTTGGACATGCATTTGCACAAGCGCCCAAAGCATCTGACAAGGCAAAAAAACCAAATATTTTGGTTATCTGGGGAGATGATATCGGTACTTGGAATATTAGCCACAACAACCGCGGAATGATGGGATACATGACGCCAAACATTGACAGAGTTGCGAAAGAAGGAGTTGCGTTTACCGATTATTATGCACAACAAAGTTGTACCGCCGGTCGTGCTGCATTTATCAGTGGTTCAGTACCTGTTCGATCTGGTATGACCAAAGTAGGTTTGCCCGGGGCAAAAGAAGGATGGCAAAAAACCGATGTTACCATGGCAACTGTTTTAAAAGGACAAGGGTATGCTACCGGTCAATTTGGTAAAAACCACCAAGGTGATCGAGACGAACACTTGCCAACGATGCATGGTTTTGATGAGTTTCTAGGAAGTTTATATCACCTAAATGCAGAAGAAGAGCCTGAAAACAGAGATTATCCACGAGATATGAAATTGGCTAACGGAAAAACCTTTTTTGAGCAATTTGGGCCCAGAGGAATTTTGAAATGTAAAGCAGACGGAAAAGGTGGACAAACCATAGAAAATTTAGGACCTTTAACTAAAAAAAGAATGGAAACCATCGATGATGAAACTGTTGCAGCTGCAAAAGATTTCATCAGAAGAAAAGTAAAAGCAGGGGAACAATTTTTCTGCTGGTGGAATGGAACTCGAATGCACTTTAGAACACATGTAAAAGATGAACTCACGGGTATTTCGGGTCAAGATGAATACAGTGATGGTATGGTTGAACACGATATGCATGTGGGAGAATTGTTGAAATTGCTAGACGAATTAGGGATTGCCGACAATACTTTTGTCATGTATTCAACGGATAATGGTCCGCATTACAATACATGGCCGGATGCGGGAACAACGCCTTTTAGAAGTGAAAAAAATTCAAACTGGGAAGGTGCTTACCGAGTGCCTACTTTTGTGCGATATCCCGGAAAGATTCCGGCAGGAGTTACTTTAAACGGTATCGTATCCCACGAAGATTGGTTACCCACATTTGCAGCTCTTGCAGGTGAAACCGATGTGAAGGAACGTTTGTTAAAAGGAACAACCATTAACGGTCGGACTTATAAAAATTACATTGATGGATACAATCAGCTAGATTATTTATACGGAAAAGTGAAACAATCGCCTAGAAACGAATTTTGGTATGTGAATGATGATGGTCAAGTAGTTGCTGCACGTTACGGCGATTGGAAAGTAGTGTTTTTAGAAAACAGAGGCGAAGCCTTTGGTGTTTGGAGAGAACCATTTGTAGAATTGCGTGCCCCTCTATTATTCAATTTAAGAAGAGATCCGTTTGAAAAGGCACAACATAACTCTAACACTTACAATGACTGGTTTTTAGATCGCCCTTTTATAATTGTTCCTATTCAAAGTTTAGCTGCCAAGTTTCTAATGACTATGAAAGAGTATCCGCCATCGCAAACAGCAGGATCGTTCAATTTAAGTAAAATTGAAGAAACGCTCAAGAATGCAGGTGGTTCAAAATAATTAAACTACCAAATGTTGTGATTAGTAAAAAGAGAGTTGGGCTGTTTTGTTCAATCCCTTTTTGTAAAAAGAAATTTATGAAAGCAAAATATATATTGTTCCTTATGATTGTGTCAATTTTTGCAAGTTGTACGAATCAAAAAGAAATTAAAAAAACAGAACAAGTAGATGTTAACAAAGTTACTTCAGACCCATTATCTTCCTGGAACGAAGGGAAAAGCAAACAAGCGATTATTGATTTTGTGACCAAAACAACCACCGAGGGAAGCCCTGACTTTGTGCCATTAGAAGATCGAATTGCTTGTTTTGACAATGACGGAACTTTATGGGGAGAACAACCTATGTATTTTCAAATGGCTTTTGCCATTGATCAAGTGAAATTGTTAGCTCCGCAACATCCGGAATGGAAAACAACGCAACCTTTTAAAGCCATTTTAGAAGGAGATATGAAAACGGCTTTATCGGGCGGAGAAAAAGCTTTGCTTCAAATTATGATGGCTTCACATACAGGAATGTCAACAGATGCCTACGAAAAAAGTGTTTCTGATTGGATTGCAATTGCAAAGCACCCTGTAACCAAAAAGAACTATAATGAAATGATTTACCAACCAATGGTTGAATTGTTGGATTATTTAAGAGCTAATGGTTATAAAACTTTTATTGTATCAGGTGGAGGAATTGATTTCATGCGTGTTTGGGCTGAAAAAGCATATGGGATTCCGCCCTATCAAGTAGTGGGAAGTTCTTTGAAATCCAAATATGAAGTGGGAGCCGACGGGAAACCTTTCTTAACCAAATTGCCGGAACTAAATTTCAATGATGATAAAGAAGGAAAACCGGTTGGAATTCATCAACACATTGGAAAGAGACCTGTTTTTACCGGAGGGAATTCGGATGGTGATTATCAAATGTTGCATTACACTACTTCAGGTTCCGGACCACGTTTTGGATTACTTGTTCATCATACCGATGCCGCTAGAGAAGTTGCTTATGATCGTGCTTCTCACATTGGAAAATTGGAAAAAGGATTAGATGATGCAGCTAAAAACAATTGGCTACTGGTAGATATGAAAAACGATTGGAAAATTATTTATCCATCTGAAATTAAGAAGTAAAAAAGTGGTTTGGTATTTCAAAATTTGGACGCTAGTTTTAAAAGGACTACTTTTGTTTATGTTGCCACTTATATTGGTTGTAATTATTCTTGAAAAAGCATTTTTCATTATTCAAAAATTAATTCACCCTATCACAACCCATTTGCCTCAAGAAGGAATTTTTGGTGCTGGAATGCTACCTTTACTAGCAATAGTAATACTTTTTTTTATTACAATTAGTGCAGGGGTTTGGATAGAAAAGAAAAAGGTAAAGACGATTATTCCATTTCTTGAAGATAAATTACTCGTTTTAATACCCGGTTATACCTTACTTAAATCAAGAGTGAATGAAGTATTCGGTGATTTAGATTCAAATTGTAAGTCAGTCCTTGTTGGTGAAAATGACCAATGGAAATTTGGAATAGAAATTGAAAGAAATGAAAATGGATATAGTATGGTTTTCTTTCCCGACCCGCCAGATGCCAAATCGGGTGAGTTGAAAATGATTAAATCAGATTCAATTAAGATACTTGAAGTTTCTATGAGTAGTTTATCTACTGTTATAAAAAAATATGGTTCGGGTTCAACATCTTTAATAAAATAATTATGAAAATTAAAATTACAACTTTAGTTCTTTTTGCTATTTTTTGGTCAACTTCAGTTTTTTCTCAAACGGAAGCAGAAGAACTCGCTAAAAAATTAGCTAACCCAATTTCCAGTTTAATAAGTGTTCCGTTTCAAAATAATACTGATTACGGAATAGGAGAAAATAATGGACTTAGGAATACTTTGAATTTTCAACCGGTAGTTCCCGTGAGTCTAACAAAAGATATCAATCTTATCACTCGAATGGTGTTGCCAATTGTTACGCAATATAATATTACAGGAGCGGGAGAAAAACAAAGCGGACTTGGCGATGCAGTTGTTAGCATGTTTTTTAGTCCAAAAAACACCAAAAATGGGTTTACATGGGGAGCCGGCCCTGCCTTTTTAGTACCCACAGGAACCAATGATTTTTTAACTACAGATAAGTGGGGTGTGGGTCCAACAGTTGTAGCTCTGAAACAAGCAAATGGATGGACAATTGGCGGACTTGTTAATCAAATTTGGAGTGTAGCTGGTAACGATGATAGGTCAGATGTTAATCAAATGTTTGTGCAGCCTTTTGTGATTTATAATTGGAAAAGCGGTGCAGGTGCAGGATTAGTTACGGAATGGACTCAAAATTGGGAAATAGATAAAGCAACTGTTTGGCTTACTCCTACTTTTAGTGGTGTTACAAGTTTTGGTTCACAAAAAGTTCAATTTGTTTTTGGTCCTCGATTTAATTTGTCAGCAGCGTCAAGCCAAGCTAAAGCAGATATGGGCTGGAGAGCCGGTATGGTGTTTTTATTTCCAAAGTAATTTTCTAGATAAGTATCATCGATTTAGTATAAAAAAATGCGAAAGTTTTATTTTTTAGTATTATTTTTTTCTAGTGGTTTGGGTTTTGCACAGGAGGAAAAGACTTTTACAAAGCACCATTGTCTCTCTTTTTTGTTAAGCCACACCTATGTTAGCCAAGGAGTCATCGATGGTGATAGAAAATGGTTAATATTGCCTTCAGTTGCATTGGATTATAATTATTTTTTTATGCCAAAATGGTCAGTTGGACTACATAATGATTTAATTATTGAGAATTTTAAAGTTGAAAAAACAGAAGAGGTTTTTGAACGCACCACTCCAATAGCAAGTGCCTTGACTGCCGGATTTAAACCCGGTGAGCATTTTACCTACCAATTCGGATTAGGAGGTGAATTTGCAAAGGAGGAAGACTTTTTTTTAATTCGATTTGGCGTTGAATATGGTTTAGAATTACCTAAAGATTGGGAGTTAGTCTCTAATTTTGTTTATGATATTAAATGGAACGCATATGATAGTTTTTCAATTGGGATAGGTATTTCAAAATCATTTAAATGATTCAATTGAAAAAGATTCATCTATAATTTATTTTCTTGTATTCATGTAAAATGAGTACTTTTAGTCAATTATTAATTTAAATGGTTTAATTGACAACTCATGAAAATCTTTTGGATTTTATACTTCGGATTCTTCTCAATGGCTATTACTGCTCAAAAGGACACCCTTACTTTTAAGAATAAAGATGTTATTGTAGGTGAGCTAAAGCAGTTGAATAACAATATTTTAACTGTTAAAACATCCTATAGCGACAAAGATTTTTCCATTGAATTTGATAAAGTAGTGTCGCTAGTGCTTGAAAGTAAATATTCTGTTGTGCTTTCCAGTGGATTGAGAATGTATGGTTATGTCAAAACAGAAACTCTGAATAAGGTCGTAATTACTCAAGAAAATAATGTTACCATTGAAGTTTTCTTAAATGAAATTGTTGTTTTACAAAAGATTGATGATGGCTTTTGGAAACACTTCAAAGGTTCCTTTGATTTTGGTTATAATTTAACCCAAACAAACAACAGTGAACAATTTACATTTTCCGGATTACTGAACTATTATAGTGAGCGATGGATAAATCGAGTCACCTACAATCAGTTGTTTACTTCACAAGATGATGTGGAGAATATTGAACGCACCGATTGGTCGATTGATACCAAAAGATATTTGAAACAAAAATGGTTTTTGAACACCAATTTTTCTTTTCTATCCAATACGAGTCAATCGCTTAAAGGCCGTTATGTTCCTAGCATTGCAGCTGGTAATTATTTAGTTCGAAATAATAAGTTGTATTTGTTAGTTGCAACGGGCTTAACTTACAATATCGAAAAGTACGAAGATGCTTCCGCTGACAAAACATCAACAGAAGCGCTGTTAATCACACAATTTAATATGTTTAATTATAAAGATATTGATTTGTATTTTTCCGTAATAGGTTATCCGAGTTTATCTGAAAAAGGAAGGTTTCGAACGGATATAAACGTCCGATTTAAATATGATTTACCGTTTGATTTTTATTTTAAAACGGAATTGAAGATTAATTTTGACAACCAACCGGCAATAGGTGCTGTCAAAACGGACTATGTGTTTTCAACGGGTTTTGGATGGGAGCTAAAATAACAATGCCTCTATTCCAGAATCCGTTCCATTAAAACTTCCAATTCTCGTGCTTGTTTCAATCCTCTTTTGCGATTTAAACGAGCAATAAAATACAATAAAAACCAACTGTTTACCATCGCAAACATTACCAACAAATCAAAAGTGAAGGGTTGATTCAGCGACCACTTAGAGTAGGCAATCATTGCGAAAATCACAAAAAGACCCGCTACCACAAAATGCAGAAACATAAAAAGTGTCCACAAAACGGGGTCGGGGCCATACAACCCCCTAACGAAAGTGTTACCATCTTCCATCTTTTCAAATTCTAAATGTAAGTGAGGCGAATATTTTTCGCGATGCAGCATTCCGATATGCAACCAAATATGATGTCCCGAAATTTTGATTCTATAATCGGGTTCAACTGTTTCTTTGAGTTGCTCGCAACTTTTAATAATGGCATCAAAGGATTTGGCAATCACCTTATCAAATCGGTACCGTAAGGATAACTGGTTGTCTAATTCCATGGTAGTTAGTCAGTAGTAATTCAAATACTAAGTTACAATAATAACTTTAAAAACGAATAAGGATTTAATTTATTATTCTCTTAATGAAACAATAATTCCCGGTATAAACCCATTTTGCGAGTTTACCTTTTTGATTTAAATTATTCAGTTCATACTTCAAACAAAAAACCTACCTTTGCAAACTATTAGAAATTAGAAGTATGAGTACTATTGTAGCCATTGTAGGAAGACCAAATGTAGGGAAATCAACCCTTTTCAACCGTTTGATAAAGCGTAGAGAAGCCATTGTTGATTCTGTGAGTGGCGTTACCCGAGATCGAAATTATGGCAAAAGCGAATGGAATGGAAAAGATTTTTCTGTAATTGATACCGGCGGATACATCAAAGGATCGGATGATATTTTTGAAGCGGAAATCCGCAAACAGGTAGAATTAGCTATTGATGAAGCAGATGTGATTATGTTTGTGGTTGATGTAGAAGAGGGAATCACACCAATGGATGATGAGGTGGCAAAATTGCTCCGTAAAATAACCAAGCCTGTAATTGTTGTAGTCAACAAAGTAGATAATGCCATGCGTGAAAAAGACGCGTATGAATTTTATAACCTGGGATTAGGAAATTACATTACCATTTCCAGTACTTCCGGAAGCGGAACAGGGGAATTATTAGATGAGTTAATCAATGTTTTTCCAAATAAACCGGAGCCAACTCAAGAGGAATTGGAGTTGCCCCGTTTTGCAGTGGTGGGTCGTCCCAATGCCGGAAAATCCAGTTTTATCAATGCCTTGATAGGTGTTGACAGGTATATTGTAACGGATATTGCCGGAACAACCCGCGATTCGATTGATACCAAATACGACCGTTTTGGTTTTGAATTTAATTTGGTAGATACTGCCGGTATCCGACGAAAAGCCAAAGTGAAAGAAGATTTAGAATTTTATTCTGTGATGCGATCTGTTCGGGCTATTGAGCACAGTGATGTGTGTATTTTAATGGTGGATGCAACCCGAGGTTTTGAAGGTCAAGACCAAAGTATTTTTTGGTTAGCAGCTAAAAACAGAAAAGGAATTATCATTTTAGTGAATAAGTGGGATTTGGTGGAAAAAGACACGATGTCTACCCGAGATTATGAAGCTAAAATCAGAAAAGAATTAGAACCGTTTAACGATATCATCATCTTATTTGTTTCTGCCTTGACCAAACAACGTTTGTTGAAAGCACTGGAAGAAACCGTTAAAGTATACGAAAACAGAAAGCAACGGATTCCAACGTCAAAGTTCAACGATTTTATGTTGAAATTGATAGAAGCCTATCCGCCACCCGCCTTAAAAGGTAAATATGTGAAGATTAAATATTGTATGCAGTTGCCAACACCAACGCCTCAGTTTGTGTTTTTTGCAAACTTACCACAATATGTAAAAGAAGCTTATAAACGCTTTTTGGAAAACAAAATCCGAGAAAACTGGGATTTTTCAGGAGTACCAATCGATATTTATATCAGAGAGAAATAGAAATTTCTTTCAACTTATATTTTTCAAGTAGTATAATTTTTTAAAAATCAATGCGTTTTATTACTACTATTTTATTTAATATTTAATTTATGAGAAAATTATTTATTGCAGGTATTTTTTTACTATCAGGATTATATCAGACTACAGCTCAGGAAGTTGGTATTCGTTTTGGCGAAATGACCGGTAATAATGTGGCTGTAGATGGTGTTTTTAGTTTAGGTGAATTCAGTAGAATTCATGCCGATGTTTCTTTTGGAGACGGATTGGGTGTTGATGCTCTTTGGGATTTTATTTATAAACCAATTGATGACGACTTTAATTGGTATGTTGGTTTCGGTCCATCCATTCTTTTTGACAATCCTTTTTTTCTGGGAGTAAGTGGTGAGATTGGAATAGAATATTATTTCGATACTTTACCAATTGCTATCGGATTGGATTATCGACCAACCTTTTGGATAGTTGAAGAAACAGATTTTGATGCCGGAGGTTTTGGTTTAAATATTCGTTACGTTTTTGATAAATAGCTAAAACAGCTTTTCTAAAAAGGGTTTATTAATTTGATTAATAAACTATTTTTTTTAAAATAATTTATTGATTAAATAATAATTTTTATTATCTTCGATTTATATTAAATGATAGTTTTGTTAGCTCATCTAACCAAAAATAAATTTAAATGTTTAGAAGTTTAATTAGAATTGGAATCATTAGCCTGTTGTTTTTTTTAACGGTGCGTTGTGGTTCCGCTATTTTAGTGACCAATGATTATGACAAAGGAGTTGATTTTAAAAAATACAAAACCTTTAGTTTTTATCATTTAAAAACTACGGGTGAAGTAAGTCAGGTAAATGCAGACAGATTAGTGAACGCTATTGTATTGGAAATGAAAGGAAAAGGGTTTGTGGAATCAAGCGACAATCCGGATTTATTAATCAATGCAGTTACTGTTTTAACTGAAAAAGAAGCGGTTTCGGTTTCTTCAGAATATTATGGGTATGGGGGTTACTATCGTCCGTATGCTTACGGATACGGCTATGCATACAGCACGGGTTATCCTGTTGAAAATACGGCTGCTGTAAATACTTATAACTACAGAGATGGAACAATAATGATTGACATTTTAGAGGCAAAATCAGAAAAATTAATTTGGGAGGGAACCGGCACTGCTGAAATAAACACTAAGCCGAGCGACCCTGCCAAAGTTATAGTGTATGCTGTTTCAAAAATTATGGAAAGTTTCCCGCCCGAATCAAAAAAAAGTAAGTAAGAATATTTTAAAAATTTCATTTATGAGAAATTTAGTTTTTGGCCTAGTTGCCTGTTTGATCTCCTTAAGCGGCAATGCTCAAGTGAAAAACCCCGACGTGATTGCTGTGGGAATCTTAGACCGAATGAGTGATGTGGTGGGCGAACTGTCATCGGTAGGGTTTACCCTTAAAACCAGAGTTGACGAGCAAAACCAAGATTTAGGTTTAGTGACAAATTTCGCAACCAATCAGGTGTATTTCAACGGTCCCAGTCAGATGCTGATTCGGACAGATGGTACAAAAGGTAAGCAAGGGTATTGGTACAATGGGCAGCAATTGGCTTATTATTCCTTTAATGAAAATAATTATGTGATTATTGAAACGCCAGAAACTACGATTGAAATGATTGCTGAAGTTAATGATAGGTATGGAGTAGATTTTCCTGCCGCCGACTTTTTTAATCCAACCTTTACAGATGATATACTGCAAAACTTTGATGAGGTGAGTTTTGCAGGACTCCAAAAAATTGAAGGAAAAGATTGCTTTTACATTATTGTCAGACGCAAAGACATGTCGGTTCAACTTTGGTTGGCAAACGATGCCTATATGTTACCTGTAAAAATGATCATTATGTACCTGTCTTCCAGTGAACCGAAGCAGTATGAGGCATCCTTTTCAGATTGGGAGATTAATCCTTTTCTACCAGATGTGATGTTTAATTTTCAACCGCCACCAATGGCAAGGGAAATCTTAATAAAACCAATAAAATAATTAGTAACGTTTAATTATAAGAAAGATAATTATGAAAACTCACAAAGATACTTTTCTAGCACCAGTATATTTAATGATTTTTGCTTTATTTATGTTTGATGCAGGAGTCTCAAATGCTCAGCGAATGGGCGGTGGTAGTGGAAGAGGCGGCGGAGCGGCATCAATGTCCAAGCCTGCAACTTCAGCAAGACCATCAACGCCTTCATCACGTCCATCTGCTTCGTATGGTGGTGGTTCGGCATCGACCAGACAAACGCCTTCTTATGGAGGAAATACAACCTCAACACGGCCGTCAATCAATGGAGGTAGTCAAAAATCACCCGATAGATCTAATAGACCTACAACTGTAAATTCAGGAACTAATCAAGCGAACAGAACCGCAACAAAAACAACCGATAACTCAAGAGAAAGTGGAAGAAATAAAGGTGTTGCAAATGATAAATTATCTGGTAGCAAAACAAGTTCTGGTTCTAGAGAAAATGTTGACCGTGGCGGAAGGAATGATGGGAATCGTGGCGACGGGAACAGAGGTGATGGAAATCGTGGGAATGGTAACTTCAATAATAATAATATCAATGTAAATAATCGTGGGAATACTAATATAAATATTGAAAAAAATTATTACGGGCGACCCAATACCATGCCTTATTATCGTCCACCATATGTCTATGGAGGCTTTCACTACAATTGTTATAATCCGTATTTTTATCACCCTTATACACCTTTTTATTATGGTCCGGCCTATCATCCGTGGGGATTTTTTTTAGCAACCATTACTGTAACTGCAATCGTTGTCAATGCCAATAATCAACAGTATTACTATGACAATGGAATTTACTACATACAAACGTCTGGAGGTTATACTGTAGTAGAAGCACCTGCAGGTGTTACTGTCAAACAATTACCTTCCGAAGCTCAAACAGTTGTAGTAAATGAAACCACTAATAACTATTATTACGGCGGTACTTATTATGAGCAAAAAAATGGCGAATATGTAGTGGTACCTCCAACAGCTGGTACTGTTGTTGAACATCTGCCTGAAGGTGGAGAAGAAGTTAAAATTGGAGATGTTACTTACGTAAAATTCGGAGCAACCTATTACCAACCTATTCAAAAAAATGGCAAAAGCATGTATGAAGTGGTGAATGTTGAAGAAGCACCGGAAGGAAAATAAAAATTTGAAAAGCATACGCCGTTAAAGCTACTATAATTGCATTAATGTGTGCTTTCGCTGTTTAACATGTTTCATTATATTCAGTCAACAAAATAAAAATATATACTTAAAAATAAAACTTTTTAATTAGGTACAGAATGCTGATTATTTTTTAATTTCGATACAATTACTAAGGCGTTCTTTTAGTTTCAGATTTCAAAAGGACTTTTTTAATAGGTAAATTAACTTAATTTTAATTCAAAACTTTAACAATTTTAAATATACCAACTTATGAAAAATTTTTTAATGATTGCACTTTTTGCAATTGGAACAATATCTTCCAATGCACAACAGACCAAAGATGAAATTGCTATTTTGCAAAGTGCTTATGGCATGCAAAAAAGAGATTTAGTTGCTAAGTTTATGGATGTAAATGAAGCTCAATCGGCTACATTCTGGAATTTGTATGAGGAATATGAAGTTGAACGTAAAGCAATTGGAACTAAAAGAGCCAATAATATCATTGAATATGCTAAAAATTATGAAACCATTACCGATGAGAATGTTCAAAACATGGTAAAAGCCTCAATGGAAGTAAACAAAGAGTTCAATGCTCTTTGGGAGAAAACTTATAAAAAAATGGCCAAGTCTTTATCGCCTAAAACCGCTGCCAAATTTTATCAATTGGAATTATACTTGGAAACAATGGTTCGCAGCGAACTTTCAGAAAGTATTCCAATGATTGATGAATTGAAATAATAAATTATATCAATATGAAGAAGCTAACGGTTAAATTAATCGTTAGCTTTTTTTATCCTTAAAATTTTATAAAGCGTTATTTTCTTCAGAAATCCACTCACTCGGTGTTATGTCTTCTTCAGTTATGATGGGTTTATTATTTACCCAACTTACAATCAAATTATAAGAAACGGAGAATATAATAGCTCCTGTAAAAAGCCCAATAAATCCATTGGCTATGAATCCTCCGATAGTACCCATAAAAACAACTAACATTGGAGCAGGAGCACCTTTACCCATCATAATGGGTTTTAAAAAGTTATCAATAAGCCCCAAAAACACCATCCATATTGTTAATAACACAGCCGTTGTAGTATCTCCAACTCCCCAAATGTAAATAATAACCCCTATAGAAACCGGAAAAATACCAATTTGAACAATAGCCAATAATAAACAAATGAGGGTCCAAATCCCTGCAAATGGCACACCAGCAATAACTAACCCAATACCAACTAGTATACATTGAATGAAAGCAACTCCTAAAATTCCTTTAGCTACATTTCTAACAGTTATGGCAACTGCAGTAGTTATGCTTTCACCATGTTCTTCAGAAAGTTTGGTTAATAATGATTTTGAGAAATTACCTGCCGAGTTTGCATAAATCAAGAAAACACCACTCACAATGATTGATCCTAAAAGCATCAAAATTCCTTTTCCGGCACTGGATAATAAACCAAGTAACTGTATTAGAACCGGTTGAATTTGGTCACGGTGTTTGTCAACAAATACATTTATGTCTTCTGAGGCTTCTGTCCAAGCGGTAAAGACTTTATCTCCAAAGATAGGCCATTCTTTGATGTTTTCTTGGGGAGGTGGAATAGTTAATTTTCCGTCATGAAAAGTGTCTTTTAATTCACTAAACTCATCAACAGTTGCAAAGAGGAGCCCACCGGCAGGAACAATAATGATTAAAAGCATTGTTAATGTTATCACTATTGATGGTACTATTTTTTTACCTTTAAATATATTTGTCAATCGAATGTATAATGGATAAAGAGTAATAGACAAAACTCCACCCCAAATAAAAATATTTAAAAAGGGATTAATAATGTTGTAACAAGAATATAGAATGAACCCTAAGGCTAGTAATTGCAATGAGTAATGAATAACTTTGTTTTTGGAATTATCTGTTTTGTTGTTTTGGTCTTTTTTACTCATATGTTTTTGGTTTTAATAAGCAATAAAAAAACCAAAAAATCAATCCTTGTTTATTGATTCTTTGGTTTTATAGACATGAATATTATTAGTTATTATTTTGCTTTTGGAGGATAATTAGCCATAATTTGATTCACACCATAATTGATATTTTCTTCTCTTTTTTGAGCACTTGCATTTTCATCAATGGTTTTTACACCGGTGCCTTGCCACACTAGTTTGTTGGTGTTTTTGTCGATCATGGCAATCATTAATGTGCCTTCAGTATAAGTATCATAATTTACTTGTGTAGTGGTAAACCCGCTTCCGTAGCCA
>Ga0207941_1000315_pt1 | contig 15273 bp, 14 predicted proteins | sample LakMenEpi13Sep12_FD_150695 | JGI IMG/M metagenome (GOLD analysis project Ga0207941, IMG submission 150695) | Freshwater microbial communities from Lake Mendota, WI - 13SEP2012 deep hole epilimnion (SPAdes) | ecosystem: Environmental > Aquatic > Freshwater > Lake > Epilimnion/Euphotic zone ...
GGCCAGGGCCTGCCGCAGGCTGATCAGGCCCCCGCAGGCACTGTCGAAAAACTGGCCTTGCCAGCGCAGCGGACCGCAGGCGATGGAATCGCCGGCCCGGGCTCCCTGTTCAATCGCCACGGCGTAGGGAATCAGCTTGAAGGTGCTGCCCGGTTGTCTCTGGGCCATGGTGGCCCGGTTGAACTGGCTTTGGTGGTAATCCCGGCCCCCGGCAATCGCCAGGATGCCGCTGTTGCGGCTGTCGAGCACCACCACAGCCCCTTCGCTGACGCCCAGCCCGGCGCTGGCCAAAAGCTTTTGCCGCAGCAGGCGCTCCACCAGGTTTTGTAAAGCTGGATCGAGATGGGTGTCGATGAGGTAGTTGCCCTCGGCTGCCACATCGCTACCCACCAGGTTCTCCAGATCACGGCGCACCTGGTCGCTGTAGAAGGGAGCCACTTGGCGCGATCTGGAGCGGCAGGCGTTGGCCGCCAGCTCAATGGGGGCCCTGCGGGCGCGGTGGGCCTGGTCTGAACTGACGCGGCCGGTGGATTCCATTTTGGCCAGGACGCCGTTGCGGGCGGCCAGGGCGGCCTGGGGGTCAAGGCAGGGGTCGTAGCCATTCGGTGAAGGCAGCAGCCCCACCAGCAGGGCTGCCTGTTCCAGGTTGAGGCGTTTGGCTGGACGATCGAAGTAGCGACGGGCAGCATCTTCGAAGCCCCAGCCCACCCCCAGATACACCCGGTTGAGATAGCTGCGCAGCAGTTCGGCCTTGCTGAAGCGGGCTTCCAGTTGCAGTGCCACCAACAGCTCGCGCCATTTGCGGCCGAGAGTTTCCCCCTGGCCCACCTGGTCGGGGTAGAGGCTGCGGGCCAACTGTTGCGTCAGGGTGCTGCCCCCCTCCAAGACGCGGCCCCCTATCAAGTTGGTCACCAGGGCCCGTCCCGTTCCGATCGGATCAACCCCTGGATGCCACCAGAAACGACTGTCCTCACTCGCGAGGAGGGCCTGGATCAGCATCGGCGAAAACTGTTCCAGGGAGCGCAGCTCGCGATGGTGCTGGTCCTCCGCTGTGGCGATCGGTCGGCTTTCCCGGTCGTAGAGCACGAGGGGCCCCCGGACCGCAGCCAGACTGCCCCGAATCGGCACCTGCAGGTACGACAGGGTCAACAGCAGTGCGCCAGCCAGGGCACCGCCCGCCAGGCTGGCCGCCGCCAAGTGCCGCCAACGCTTCTGGCCTTGCCAACGGGGGGTCTCAAAGGTGAGTTCCGGCAGGCCCCCTTCCTGGTTCGGTCCAAAGCGCACGCCGTCGCCGTCGCGCAGCACCAACTGCTTCACCCTGCGGCCTTGCCACCACAAGCCATTGGTGGAGTCGCAGTCGCTCAGGAGCCAGTCCCGACCCCGTTGTTCAAGCAGGGCATGGCGGCGGCTGACGGCGGCATGGTCGATCACCACATCGGCGCCTGTCTCCCGTCCGATGCGGTAGCAACTGCCGTGGAGAGGGACCGATTTGGGTTCTGCGCCCGGCACATGCAGCAGTAGCTGGGCTTCGCCAGGGGAGTGGCGAGGCCGTGTCCGTGGGCTGGGAACAACGCGTTCAGGGGGTGCGGGAACCACGGGAGCGGCGCTGGGGCGCAAGCAGATGGATGGCGAAGCAGGCCACGGCCAAATTGATGGCGATGTCGGCGATGTTGAAAATCGGAAACGAGATGGGCATCAATTCCAGGAAGTCGACCACTGCCCCCAGCCGCCAACGGTCCAGACCATTGCCTGCCGCTCCTCCGAGCAGGAAGCCAAAGGCCAAGGCCTGCCAGCGGTCTGTCGGGGGCTCCCGCAGGATCCAAAGCAACAGGCCCAGGCTCACCAACAGGCTTATCCAGCCCAGCAGTTGGGGATTGCCGCTGAACAGGCTCCAGGCGGCACCGGTATTGCTGACCCGGCGCAGCTGAAGCAGTCCTGGCAAGAAAGGCTGCCCTTCCCCTGCAGGCAGTCTGCCGAGGGCCCATGCCTTGCTGAGTTGGTCGAAAAGGAGCGACAAGCTGGCCAGGAGCAAGGCAAGCAGCTTGCGGCGATTGGGCCCCGGATCTTGGTTTGGGGAGGGGTAGCTGGCGTTCACGATTCGATTAAAAGCAGGTGGCGCAGGGGCCAGGCCAGCACTCCGGCCGCACAGCAAAGCAGGAGCTGGGGGAACACCGCCATCGCATAGCCGCTGAGCATGGGAATGCCATTGGTCCCCCAGCGGCCCACCAGGGCCCCCAGCAATAGGTTGGCCATGCCGCAAAACTGCAGCACCAGTAAGCCGATGGCCGCCGCGCCCGCCAGGGCCAGGGGATCATTCATGCCGTTCTGGCGCGACAGTTTGCCGGTGATCCAGGCCGCTGGCAGAAAACCGGCCAGGAAGCCGAAGCCCGGATCGAGGAGGTAACTGGGGCCGCCGCCACCGTGAAAAACCGGGAGTTGGAACAGGCCGATGCTGAGATACGCGGCTGCCGCCAGCAAGCCTGCACGATGCCCCCCCACCAGGGCCGTGAGCAGCAGGGCAGGCACCTGCAGGGTCACGCCAAGGGGGCGCATGGCCAGGGTGCCCTGGTCGGCGAAGGGGAAGGCGGCTGGAATCAGGCCACCGGCCACGATCAGCAAGAGACCGGCGATCGCACCACTCCAGGTGGCTAAGGCCCGCAACATCGCATTACCGGATAGCTACCCATCCTGCAGTAGCTAGGTTCAACTGGAAAGGGCGTGAACCTGCGCCCCCTGCCGCCATGCCCGGCTCTTCCCCATTTCTCTCCGCTTCCTCGGGCCCCGCCTCCGAGTCCAGCGAGGCACTGCCACCTGCCCCTGAGATTGCCCTGGCGGTCGGCGATGCCGTGCGCATGGTCGGCGTGCCGCCCTATCTAAAAACCGCTGATCCGATGCCGATGTTGCGGCCATCGGATCTGGTGGACAGCGGCGAAATCGGCCAGGTGCTCGAAGTGCGCGCCCTCGGCCAGTTCGCGGTCCGGTTCCGCCGCGGCGCGTTTCTGTTGCACCGGGCGGATCTCAGTCCTGTGACAGCCCCTGGCTAAGGGGGTGATCACCCCAGAGCGCCGCCGCCGGGTCGAGGCCCTCGGCTGGCCCGACAAGACTGAGGCTGGGATGGCGCAGCCAGCGACCAGCGGCCTCCAGGAGATCGTCCGGGGTGAGGCGAGAGGCCTGCTCCAGGGTGCGTTCCACGTGATTTTCGGGAAGCCCGTGGCTCAGCACCAAGGAGAGCCGCTCGGCGATCTGAGAGCAGGTTTGCCGTCCCATGGCATCTTGGCCGCGGAATTTGGCCTGGGCCAGCTCCATCTCGGCTGGGCTGAGGGGCTCCTCCAGCAGGCGTGTCCATTCGTCCAGCAGGCAGTGGCTGGCTTCTTCGGCCCGATCCGCCGAACTGGAGAGATGCATCACGAAGGGAGCAGCGCCGGATCGGGCCGGCATGTGCACCCCCACGTCGTAGGCCAGCCCCCGCTCCTCCCGCATCACCTGGAACAGGCGAGCGGACATGCCCGCCCCCAGATGGGTTTGGAGTAGCCGCAAAGCTGGCCCGTCGGGATGGCCCAGGGGCAGGGTTGGGGTGCCCAGCATCAACACCAGTTGCTCAGTGTCCTGCTCCTGCAGCTCAATGCTGCCGTAGATGGCTGAACGGGGTTTGCTTTCGCCGGCCCAGGCGTGCGGCAGGGTCGTCGTCCAGGGGCTGGGGAGCAGAGGGGTCTCCAGCAACGTCTGGAGATCGGGCGGAACCGTTCCGCAAAGCACCAGCACGGCCCCCTGGGCCCCCAGTCCGCTGACGAGGGACTGCAGATCTGGGCCCTTCAGGGTGGCCAGTTCGGCTTCCACTCCCAAGGGGTCATGGCCGTAGGGCCCTTCGCCATAGAGTAAAGCGCGCAGACCGTCATGGGCCAGTTGGAAGGGATCTTCCCGCTGCCGTCGCAGGGTTTGCAGGTTGAGTTGGCGCTCCAATGCGACCTGGTCGGCCTCCAATCGGGGCCGCCGCACCATCTCTAGTAGTAGGGGCAACAGGACATCGGCATCCTCGGCGGCGCAGTGCAGCCCGACCATCAAGGCGTCCTCACTGGCCTCCGCCCGCAGGGAGGCCCCGCGCCCCTCGACGAAATCGGCCATGGCTTCGGCATCCAGGGAGCCACAACCCCGGGTCATCAGTCCGGCCAGGAGCTGGTGGGCGCCCCGCTGATGCAGGGGATCGGCGCTACTGCCGCCGCGCAGGACCAGCCTTGCCGCCAGCAGGGAAGGGCCGGTGCGTTCCTGGACCACAACGGGCAGTCCGCCGCTGAGGGCGAAACGTTGCTGGTTCGTCATGCCGGCACCGCTTCAAGTACCGAGGCCAGGGCCGGATCAAAGCCGCTGAGGACCTGCTGCTGCAGGGTCTCGGGGGTCCAGCGCTGCAGCATCTCCAGGGGGCTGGCGAGGCGGTTATCCCGCTGCCAGAGCTGATTGCTGCCGATCAAGCCGGCCACTCCAGCCGCCGATTCAAGGCCGAAGCGATAGCTGTTGGCCACCAGTCGCTGGGCCCGTTCCCATTCCTCCATACCAATCGGTGCTGCCATCACCTCCTGCCAGACCTCGGTGATCACTTGGCGCACCGCCTCCAGATCCTCGGGTTCGCAGACCGCCTCCAGCAGGGCCAGGCTGCCGCCCTGCATGGCGTGGAGGTCGAGATCGATGCTTTCCACCAATTGCAGGTCTTCCCGCAGGCGGTCGACCAGTCGGCTGCGGCGACCCTCTGACAAAACCGTCGTTGCCAGGTCGCTGCCAATCAAGGCCTCCAGATTCCCAGCTGGAGGTTGGACCCAGGCCATCAAAAGGCGGGCCGCTTCCAGCCGGGGCAAGGCCAGTCGATGCTCACCAGGTACCACATGCAGGGGTGGGGGCTGGCTGGTGTCGCTTGGATCCCCGTTCGTAAGGGCCCCCAGGGGTCCAAGGGCGGCCTGGGTGGCCAGTTGGCCATCGGCGATGGCCCCGGCCAGGGAAAGCACGCAGCCCCCAGGTCTGTACAACCTTTGGTGGAAGGTGGCCATCGCCTCGGGGTCATGCTGCAGCAGCGACTCCCGGTCGCCCAAAATGGGCAGGCTGTAGGGATGACCAGGGCAAGCTTCGGCCAGGAGCCTTTGCAGGGCCACCTCTTCCGGTTGATCTTCGCTTTGGGCGAGTTCTTCGAGCACCACCTGGCGCTCCATGGCGAAGGCCTCCGCTTCAAGGCGGGGGCGCAAAACCAGATCTAGTAACAGATCCAGGGCTTCAGCCGCTGCGTTGGGAGGAATCAGAACGTGGAAGTGAACATCATCGAAACCGGTGGCGGCATTGGTCATGCCCCCTAGGGCCTCGACGCGACGATCGAATTCGCCCGCGGCCAGATCATCACTGCCCTTGAACACCATGTGCTCCAGGAAGTGGGCCATACCGTGCTCCTGCGGCCGCTCAAAACAGCTGCCGGCCTGACACCAGAAGTCGATGCAGACCAGGGGAGCTTCGGGCAGGGGCAGGCTCACCAGTTCGACCCCATTGGCGAGTCGCTGCCGTTGAGGATCCCCCAGGCCGCTCAGCAACGGGGCTAAAGAACCCCTCGTCTCACTCATGGATGCGTGGCAGGATCGCCATTCTGCGTGGCTGGGCGTCCCTTTGTCCTCTCCCCATGGTTCGAGCCTGCCGGACGGGCCCGTGGACCCCAAGGTTCATGCGTCCGATCGGGCCCCTGGGGCCCTTTCCCCAGATCCAGCCGCCGGCGTCCATCCCTTGGTGGATGCTCTGGCTGAGCGGATCCGCGCCAGTCGGGAAGGATTGCCTGGCTTGGCCCCGCTGCCGATCGATCCCGAGCTGGAAGCGATCAGCGGCAGTCTTGATGGCGAAAGGCTATTTATTCGCAACGAATTACATCACTCTCAAGGTCTGCGCAAGCTGCATCTTGAAACCGCCCGGTTGGGGGCGGGATTGCAAATTCTCCACTGCGTCTTTTTCCCTGACCCCCACTTCGATTTGCCCATTTTCGGCGCCGATATTGTGGCCAGCCGGGGGGTTGTCTCGGCGGCCATCGTCGATCTTTCGCCGGTCGATGGGACCCTCAACCCGTCCTTGAGCCAACAATTGGCGGCCCAACCGCGCGGCCCTTTTGCCCAGGTGCGAGAGCTGCCCCCCTGGGGGTCCATCTTTTCTCCCCAGGTCCTGTTTGTGAGACCCCAGGGGCCGCAGGAGGAAGGGGCCTTTGTGGAAGCCGTGGCGGGCGTCCTTGCTGTGCTGGAGGCAGCTGTGCGCCAGGCGACACCCCAGGCTGGTGATGATCCCGCTACGGTGAGAAGGTGGCAGGGTCAATTGAATTATTGCCGTCAACAGAAACTGAACGACAAGACCCGCAGGGTGTTGGAGAAGGCCTTCAATCCCGCTTGGGCAGACCATTACATCGAACAACTCCTGTTCGACGATCCCCCAGAGCTGGCCTCTCACCGTTCCTTTATGCCCTGATAGGAGCGCTCGGCGGAGGGGCAGTCACCTGGATCTTGACCCAGGGCATGCCCTGGCTGCCTCGGCTCAACGGTTCTCCGGCAGCAAAAAGCGTTGGCGTCCGCAAGGCGGCGGCCCCCACCCCCCGGGCGGTTGCGGCCCTCGGTCGCCTCGAACCCGGTGGCGACATTCGCACCCTGGCGGCCCCCAGTAGCGCCTTCGATGGGGGGAGTCCGCGGATCACGGACCTGCTGGTGGTGGAGGGACAGACCGTGAAAGCAGGCCAGTTGTTGGCCCACTTCGATTCGGCCCCCAGCCAAAGGGCCGAGCGGCAGCGGGTTCGCGCCCGTCGGGTCAATCTTGTTCGCCGTTTAAATGTGGAGAGCCGTGAACTGGGCCGTTACCGCCGGCTAACGGTTGATGGCGCCATCTCCGCCGATGAACTGGACCATCGCGAGCAGCAATACCTCGAACTGCAGGGCCAGTTGCATGAAACCGAGGCGTCCTTGCTGAAGATCGAGGCCGATCTCAGCAATACCGAGTTGCGGGCCCCCATCGATGGCACGGTTTTGCGGATCCATACCCGGGTGGGAGAGCGGGCCGGTGACAAGGGCGTGCTCGAAATGGGGGACAGTGCCCGCATGGAGGCGGTGCTTGAGGTTTACGAAAGCGATATTGCCCGGGTGCGGCTAGGCCAGCGGGCCCAGATCAGCAGCGAAAACGGTGGCTTCAAGGGTCAACTCAACGGCGTCGTCACGCGCATCAGCCCCCAGGTGCGCCAGCGGCAGGTGCTTTCCACAGACCCAAGCAGCGATGCCGATGCGCGCATCGTCGAGGTGCGGCTCGGGCTTGACCCAGTGGATGCAAGGAAAGTCCAGACCTTGACTGGTCTCAAGGTGATCGGCCGGTTAGAGGCTTGAGGAGGTTCCTCTGATGCCCTCGTCTTGGCCCAGCCGCCGCATCCCCCTGGCCTGGTTGTTGCTCACCCGTCAGCCGATGCGGCTGGCGGTGGCATTGGCCGGTATTGCCTTTGCGGGCATCTTGATGTTTATGCAACTGGGCTTTCGCGATGGTCTTTTTGAGGCCAGCATCACCCTGCACAAGCTTTTTGATACCGATCTGGTGCTGATCTCTCCGCGCACGACCAGTTCGGTGTCGATGGAGGGTTTTCCCCGTCGCCGTCTTGTGCAGGCCATGGCCCATCCGTCCGTGGAGGGTGTGAGTCCGGTGCACTGGAACCTGTTGAGTTGGCGCAATCCGCAAAACCGCGCTACCCGCTCAATTCTGGTGCTGGGCTTTGAGCCCCTTGATCCGCTACTGCAGGATGACGCCTTGCGGCGCCAGGCCCCCCTGCTCAGTCAGCGGGGCAGGGTGATTTTTGATGAGCGTTCCCGCGAGGAGTTTGGACCGATTGGCCCCTGGTTCCGCCAGGGTCGCCTGATTGAAACTGAAGTGGCTGGCAAGCGGGTGCGCGTAGTCGGGTTGGTTGCCTTTGGACCTTCCTTCGGCGCCGATGGCAACCTGTTTACCAGCGCTGAAACCTTCCTCTGGCTGATGCCCGACACTCCTGCAGGCAGCATTGAGTTGGGGTTGATCCAGTTGGTCCCTGGCAGCGATCCCACCAAGGTGGCGGCCGATCTGCGTCGCCAATTGCCCCGGGATGTGGTGGTGTACACCAAACAGGGATTTGAGGAGTTCGAAAAGAATTACTGGGCCACCAGCACCGCCATTGGTTTCATTTTTACCCTGGGTTCGGCCATGGGTTTCGTGGTGGGTTGCGTGATTGTTTATCAGATTCTCCATGGTGATGTAAGCGACCATCTGCCCGAATACGCCACCTTGATGGCAATGGGGTATCCCTTGCGCGATCTGCTTGGGGTAGTGGCTCGCGAGGGTTTCCTGCTTTCCCTGTTGGGCTATGGACCGGCCGTGGTGGCTGCCCTTGGGTTGTATGGCCTGGTGCGTTCGGCCACCGGACTGCCCGTGGCCATGACAATTGATCGTGCCCTGCTGGTGTTCGTGCTGATCCTGGTCATGTGCATGGTCTCGGCGGGTCTGGCCATGCGGCGCCTAGCCGACGCCGATCCGGCTGAAATCTTCTGAACCCGCTCCGCGCCGTACTCACCCCCTAGTGCCGATGCTTACCCGTGGTCCCGAGGCCCTTTCCACCAGCACTTCTGGCACTTCTGGCCTCGCCAGCCTCTCGGTGCAGGGGCTGAATCATTGGTATGGCCGCGGCGCCATGGAACGCCAGGTGCTGCAAGGGGTAGATCTGGAGATCCAGCCAGGCGAGGTGGTCTTGCTGACTGGTCCTTCTGGTTGTGGCAAAACCACCCTGCTGACTCTGGTCGGCGCTTTGCGCTCGGTGATGGAGGGTTCGGTCAGGGTATTCGGTGAGGAACTTAACGGGGCCAGCCGTCAGCAGCGCCAGGGGTTACGGCGCAGCATTGGCATGATTTTTCAGGGTCACAACCTGCTGCGCTGCCTAACGGCCGAGCAAAATGTCCAGATGGGTGCCGATCTTTTGCCGGGTCTGGGTTTCCGGGCCCGCCGGGATCTGGCGAGGGAATGGTTGCGGCTCGTCGGCCTGGGCGATCAACTCGGCAAGTTGCCCCACGACCTCTCCGGCGGCCAGAAGCAACGGGTCGCCATTGCCCGCGCCCTGGCCGCCCATCCCCGCCTGCTACTGGCGGATGAGCCGACGGCGGCCCTTGATAGCCGTAGTGGGCGCGAAGTGGTCGATCTGCTGCGTTCCCTGGCCCGCGACCAGGACTGCGCCGTGCTGATGGTTACCCACGACCCCCGTATTTTGGATGTGGCTGATCGGTTGCTGCAGATGGAGGACGGCCGCCTTTGGGACGCTGACCGACCACCCGAAGGTGCTGGGCTAAGGTGACAACACAGTTCGGGATCAAACGGCGCCCATGTCGAAACGCAGAAATCTCAAGAAAGAAAAGCAAGAACGCAACAGGGCCTACGCCCGTAAGTTCAAGAAGCGCAAGTTGCGTAATGACGGTCGTGGCGAAGGTGCTGGCAATGGTGTGACGGGCACGGCCAATAACGGTGGAGCCGCCGATTGATTTAGCGCTTCGAAGTCTGATTTCGCTTCTCCGCCGCTGCGGCTGCAGATGTTTATCAGCGTCGTTATTCCTACCTACAATCGATTGCCGATTCTGCGCCAGTGCCTTCAGGCCCTTGAGGCGCAGATTATTCAAGCTCCGCTTCAGCGCTATGAAGTGGTTCTTGTTGATGATGGCTCCACCGACGACACCGTCCGTTGGTTAGATCACCATGCCACTTCTTTTCCTCACGTACGCCTGATTCGCCAGGACCATGGGGGTCCGGCGCTTGGTCGCAATCGTGGTGTGGAAGAGTCCCGGGGCGATGTGATCGTCTTCATTGACAGCGATCTGGTGGTGACTCCAGATTTTCTTATCTGCCACGCCAAGGCCCTAGAGCGCCGTTGGGCCAGTAGCGGCAATCGGCTCTGCTTTACTTACGGAGCGGTTATAAATACCGCTAATTTTGAATCTCCAACTAGTGAACCCCACAAGTTGCGTGATCTTTCCTGGGCCTATTTTGCCACCGGTAATGTGGCCATCGACCGTCAGTTACTCGAGGATACGGGTCTTTTTGACCCAGCTTTTCGTCTCTACGGTTGGGAAGACCTTGAACTTGGTGAACGTTTGCGCCTTCAGGGAGTGAAGTTGGTCCGCTGCCCTGAGGCCGTTGGCTACCACTGGCATCCGGCTCTGAGCCTGGATCAAATCCCGGATCTGGCTCGGGTTGAGCGCGAGCGGGCTCGCATGGGCTTGGTCTTTTTCCGTAAGCACCCCACCCGGCGGGTGCGCTTCATCATCCAGTTCACCTGGTTGCATCGCCTGCTTTGGGAGCTTCTCACCCTGGGAGGCCTCCTCAACGAGCGCACTCTCCGTCCCTTGCTTGCCCGATTGATCCGTCAAGGCAAGCCTGGCCTGGCCCTGGAGTTGTTGCGACTGCCCCTCAATCGCTTGGGCGTGCGCGAACTGTTTGCCGAGGCCCGGCGCCTGGGTTTGCGCTGAAATCCAGCCAAGGACCCATTTCACCGTTTGTTAGGTTGGTGCGGTTCCTTTCACACCGCACACCTGCGTGTTTCGGGTGATGGCGTTCTATCTGCTTGCTTTTCGGCAAGCTGGAATCGTGATCCCTGGCAGGTGGAGGCAAACCCGAAACCCCACTGAAAATCCATGGCCGTTGTCACGCTTGCCGAAATGATGGAGGCTGGCGCCCACTTTGGGCACCAGACCCGTCGTTGGAATCCAAAGATGTCGCGCTACATCTATTGCGCACGCAATGGTGTCCACATCATCGATCTCGTGCAGACTGCAGTCTGCATGAATAATGCCTACAAATGGACCCGCAGCGCCTCGCGTAGTGGCAAGCGTTTCCTGTTTGTGGGTACCAAGAAGCAGGCCTCAGAGGTGATTGCCCAAGAGGCCACCCGTTGCGGCGCTGCCTATGTAAACCAGCGTTGGTTGGGCGGCATGCTCACCAACTGGAGCACCATGCGGGCCCGCATTGATCGCCTCAAGGATCTCGAGCGGATGGAATCTTCAGGGGCGATTGCCATGCGTCCCAAGAAGGAGGCTGCGGTGTTGCGCCGCGAACTCGACCGGCTGCAGAAGTATTTGGGGGGCCTCAAGTCCATGCGCCGTCTCCCGGACGTAGTGGTGCTAGTCGATCAGCGCCGAGAAACCAATGCGGTGCTCGAATGCCGCAAGCTTGATATTCCACTGGTGTCGATGCTTGATACCAATTGTGATCCGGATCTTTGCGACGTGCCCATTCCCTGCAATGACGATGCTGTGCGTTCCGTTCAGCTCGTTCTCGGTCGTTTGGCCGATGCCATCAATGAAGGTCGCCATGGCGCCCAAGAACGGCCCCAGGAAGAAGATGGCTGAGACCAAAGCCCCTCTCCTTCTTTGCTCATAATTTTACGCCGCAGCTGCCTGCGGCGTAATTCTTTTCCCTTAGTCGTTAGCCCTTTTCCTACTTTCAACCATGGCTGAGATCAGTGCCAAGCTCGTAAAAGACCTGCGCGATAAAACCGGCGCGGGCATGATGGATTGCAAGAAAGCCCTTGCCGAATCCGAGGGTGATATGACCAAAGCAGCCGAATGGCTGCGCCAAAAAGGCATTGCCACTGCTGAGAAAAAGGCGGGCCGAACAGCTGCCGAAGGCGCTGTAGGTAGTTATATCCATACTGGCGCCCGTGTCGGCGTGTTGGTAGAAGTTAATTGTGAAACAGATTTTGTCGCCCGTGGCGAACTCTTCCAGGAGCTCGTGCGCAATGTGGCCATGCAAATTGCGGCATGTCCCAATGTTGAATATGTGACCACTGACGAGATTCCTGCTGATGTCGCTGAGCGTGAAAAAGCCATTGAAATGGGTCGAGATGATTTGGCCGGTAAGCCTGAGGCCATGAAGGTCAAGATTGTTGAGGGACGTATTGGCAAACGCTTGAAAGAGTTGGCATTGCTTGAGCAGCCGTTCATCCGTGACAGCGCCCTCAGCTTGGGTGAGATTGTCAAGCAGGCCGCTGGCAAAACGGGTGAAAACATTCAGGTGCGACGTTTTACCCGTTTCACCCTCGGCGAAGGGATTGAGGTCGAGAAGACCGATTTCGCGGCTGAAGTAGCTGCCATGGGATCGGCGGGCTGACGTTGAACCTGTGGGTTCCGGTGGCCCCCTTAAAGGGTCTACCCAGGTCAGGATGCATCGGATTGGAGCAATGAGTGATCAAGTCAATTCGAAACCTGCCCAACTGCAAGGCACCAATCCGCAGCTTTATCGCGACCTGGCCCTCTATCTTCAAGTAGTCCGCCAGGTTCTACCTGGAGCCGTTGATCAGGCCGTATTCCATCTGGTCAGCCAAGGCGCAGCCTCTCCCTACATCCGACAACCTCAGGATCGTCGAGATAAGTTTCACGGCCGTGTCAACACCTTGGTGCGACGCTGCTTGAGCCTGCTGACGGTAGAGCAGCTGGTACCACTTGCCGCCCAGATGGAACGGGAGCGTCAAAGGCGGCGACTGGAAACGCGCCAGCAACTCCTGGAGGATTGGACAACGGAAGTCCGAGCATCAGAACCTGCTGACCAGGACGAGACCCAGGACGATGATGGGTCCCCAACTCTGCCCCAGGGGTCCGTGAGTCTGGGTTTGTCGACTCCCGGCACGGTGGGTCTGTTCGGTTGGCGGCAGGCAGGCTCCTTTCGTTTTGGGCCCGGCCCCGAAGACGAGTGGTTGGCGGCGCCAGAGCAAGAAGAATCATTTGATCGGCCCCAAGAGCATCGGGATGCATCCTTACCGATGCGGCTCCGTCAAGACACCGCGGCTGTTCCGCCGTCTCTGCCCTTGAGTCCGCTTGAGTTGTTTTCGTTGGCGGCGCCTTCCGAGGCGAACGAGACCATGCTTCCTCCGGATTCCCTTGAGCCGAGCGAGGAACAGCAGTTCGCAGCATCGGCCGCCGCCTCTGCCTCCCCTTTCGCAGGCCATGGACTGCCGCAGGATCCGGTGCTGCTGTTGCGGTGGCTTGAGGGAATCGAACAGGCCCTGGCCAGGCGTCTGCGCAACCTTTCCCATGCCCTCAATGTCGAACTATTGCGCTTAGGGGTTTGCCGTGCATTGCTGCCAGTGAGCCTGCTTGATGCGGTACTCCAAGGCCAGATCGACCTTCTGGCCGCACCGGCCAACCTGTTGAGGTTGCCCTTGCCCTTTCCCCTCAGTGACAACAATTCGGCCTCGGTGGCCATGGCCTTGCTGTTGAGGGGAACCGATCTAGAGATGGAGGAGCCGCGCCTGCGCACCTGTCGCCACCGACTGCAGCAGCAACGCCAGGAGCTGCTTAAAAGGGCCCAGCAACAGCGTCGGCTGCAGAGAAGGATGCAGGCCAGGCAGGCAGAGCGCCTGTGGCTGCGGGATCTGCATCGCAACCGTCCAGTCCTGGAGTGAATCCCCCCTCCTCGGACCCATCCCCAGGTCCGGGCCTGGAGGCTTGGTGTGCCCCACTGCAACAGGCTTCCCGGCTGGAGGCGGAACGGGGCTTTGGGGACCTGCAAGGTCGCTGTGAAAGCTTCTCAGGTTTTGTGCGACGTTCGTTAATCGAGACCCTGCCGGCTGGTCTCGCAGGATCGGATCAGGGGCAACTCCAACAATTGGCTGAGCAATTTGCCGACTATCCCGCCGCAAGCTTGGGGCGCCGTCAGCAGTTGGTGCAGAAGCTACGCCAGGGGCTGCATCAATTACTGGTGCGTCACCGCCCAGTGCTGCCGCCAGCCCCGCCGAAGCTGCGCCTGGCACCTTTGGCCCCAGGGGAGGCCAAGGCCGCCCATGGGGCAACGCCCGATTTGCCCTTGGCCCAGGTGCCAGGTATCGGTCCGCGAACGGCGTCACGGCTGGCGAGTCTGGGGTTGTTGCTGGTGCGGGATCTGATTCGACATTATCCCCGCGACTATCTGGATTACTCAAATTTGGTGCGGATCTGTGCCCTGGAAAGTGGGCGCACCGCCACGATTGTGGCCACCGTGCGTCGCAGCCACGCCTTCTGCAGCCCTAGGAATCCGAATCTTTCCATCCACGAACTCCACGTCCAGGACAGCACCGGTCGGCTGCGGATCTCTCGTTTTCTTGCTGGACGGCGCTTCACCTCTGCGGGTTGGTTGCACGCCCAACAACGCCTGTATCCCCCAGGGGCCACGGTGGCCATCAGCGGCCTCGTCAAGGAGGGACCGTGCGGCGCCAGCTTCAGTGATCCCTTGATTGAGGTGCTGGAGGGACCATCCAGTTCGGTGCGATCGGATCGCATTGGTCGACTGACCCCTGTTTATGCCCTCACCGATGGGTTGACAGCCGATAAGTTGCGTCAAGCAATTGCCACCGTGCTGCCGGCCGTGGCGGCTTGGCCGGACCCCTTGCCTAAGGGCCTGCGGGATGCATTTGGGCTGATGGATCGTGCCGTTGCCCTGGGTCAGATTCACCGGCCTGAAGATCAAGCCCAACTGCAGTCGGCCCGGACCCGATTGGTGTTCGACGAATTCCTGCTGCTGCAATTGGCCTTGGGGCTGCGGCGCGAACGGCTTAGACGCCAAAGTGCACCGGCCCTACTGGCTCCGGCCCAGGCCAACCTGCTCCAGCGCTTTCTGGCGCTGTTGCCCTTTGAGCTCACCGGGGCCCAGCAGCGGGTGTTGGCAGAAATTCACGGCGATTTGGCCAGGCCCCAACCCATGGCACGCCTGCTGCAAGGAGACGTGGGCAGTGGCAAAACCGTGGTGGCCATCGCGGCCCTGCTCACAGCGATCGAGGCGGGATGGCAGGGAGTGTTGATGGCTCCCACGGAGGTGTTGGCGGCCCAGCATTTCCTTAAGATCGGCCAGTGGCTACCCCAACTTGCGGTTAGTGGCGCCCTGCTAACAGGAGCCACGCCAGCGCGGCGCCGCCGGCAGTTGTTGCAAGATCTTGCCAATGGACAGTTGCAGTTGTTGGTGGGCACCCATGCCTTGCTTGAGGATCCTGTCCAGTTCGAGCGTCTCGGCCTTGTCGTGGTAGACGAACAGCATCGTTTTGGGGTCAGGCAGCGTAATCGGTTGCTGGCCAAGGGGCTCCAACCCCACCTGCTTTCGATGACCGCCACGCCGATTCCCCGCACCCTGGCCCTTTCGGTTTATGGCGATTTGGATGTCAGCCAGATCGATGAATTACCCCCCGGGCGTACGCCGATTCGTACGCGTTTGCTGAGGGGCAGTGAGCGCGACCAGGCTTGGGAGCTGATCCGGGAGCAGTTG
>Ga0207941_1000317_pt1 | contig 15161 bp, 15 predicted proteins | sample LakMenEpi13Sep12_FD_150695 | JGI IMG/M metagenome (GOLD analysis project Ga0207941, IMG submission 150695) | Freshwater microbial communities from Lake Mendota, WI - 13SEP2012 deep hole epilimnion (SPAdes) | ecosystem: Environmental > Aquatic > Freshwater > Lake > Epilimnion/Euphotic zone ...
GGGCAACTCAATCGTTGCCGAGAATCGGCGCGGATCGCCATCGCGAACGGCAATCGCCACTTGGCTTGACGAAATTCTCTTCCTGCCAAGTGAATTGATTCGCTTGATCATTCGTCGTCCCCTTTCTGTGCATCGTGATCTTGCTCGCTGTCCGCTTCATCGATCCTTACGAACAAATCGCGATGGACGTCGAAACCGATCGCGGTTAGGTGAAAGTCCGGTTCGGTCACTTTGATTTCCAAAACATTCCCTGTGGTCGCTTTCAACTCGACACCACTCCCCTTGAACTCGATCGGTCCGTCTTTGGCTTTAAAATCGAAGTCGAATTTGCACCAGGCCTTAAGCGGATTGCCGCTGGGTAAGTCGTAGGCGACAGAAACGCGAAGGGTACTTCCGACCTGTGTCGGTGGATTGCTGGAATCGGCGATCGAGAAGCCACCTGGGCGTCCGGATAATCGATACCACTTGGGCGTGGGAGCAGGAGGTGTCGGCTTGGGTTTGATGGGCTCTCCTGATTTTTTAGGCCGTCGATTCATTTGCAGTGAATCGGTTTGATCGATTGAAAAGAAATCGCTGAGCAACTCAAAATCCGGTACGGTGGACTTGGGAGACAGGACTTCGTTCAGCGCATCGAGGATGTTGCTAAAGAAAGCGACTCGGCCTTTCCAGGTTTTCCAAGTCTGATTCGGGCGTTCGTCGTTGGACGTATCCCAGGTTGTGTGCGCTGGGCCTTCGGTGTCCCCCAACAACGAGGCCAAGTCGCCCGGCTTGACGATGACTAATCCTTGCACACCGTTCACACCCCGTTTGGTGTTGAGCTTGGTGATCGTCATGCCTTCGCGCACGTAGTAGCTTTCGTGGCGCTGCGAGTCCCCGGTGCGTTGTACAAACGCGGTCAGTTCGCCGATGGCGGGGCTCCCTTTTTTCCGAGGCAAATAAGCACGGACTTTCACGGCGACGATTTCTCCTGCGGCGTACTTACGTCTCAAGGCAACCAGTAGCTCCGGGGTAAAGCTCGAATCGTCCAGCGTGGGGACCTTTGTTTCGCCCAAGACAAGCGTTTCCTGAGCTGAGGGGAGTTCCTTAAGACATCCTCGGGTGAACTCGATCGGAGGTGCCGCAGAAAGCTTGACGCTGACTTTGCCGTTCCAAGTCAGTTTCTCACAGACCGAATCGATGGAATCTCGATCGACGCGGTACTCGTCGCGTTTCCCAAGTTTTGATGGGCCGGAGACTTCGATGACCAGATGGCCTTGGATGATCGGAACAAAGAAATTGACCACGGCCAAACGCAGGATACTTTCGGCCTTGAGCTCCTCAGCGACATAAGGGATCACGACCGATAGTCCGGGTTCGGATTCTCTAGAGAGTTTCCATTCGGAGCGAAAGCGTTGTAGTTCGTCGTTTGACTCGATAGGAAGAGGAGTTCCGGTGTTGTTGCAACCCGAACACCAGAAGCCTTCTGGGGCGTGCTCTTTGGCCTGATAGTTATGGATTTTGAGGACCGCTTGGCCCATGAGCAGTTCTTTGCCATCGGATTTGCGTACAGTCAAACCGAACATGCAACCGACGCGGCTAGCGGCACGGTAGACCGTTTTACCCAGGCCCCATCGACCCAGATCGACACCTGTTTTTCCGCTGCGACCGATGTTGCGCCAGAACCAGTAAAAATCCTGTTTGTCCGTCGAGCCTTTGTCTGGATCTTTCACGAGGTAAGGGTCCCCGGACAGACCGGTGGTCCCGAAATCTTCGCAGACCATGAACCCGTTGTTGAGATTGGGGACACCGGTTAGGTCGAATTCGATTTGTCGAAATTCGAGTGCTGGTTCGAGGCGGGCAAAGTAGGTGGACAGTCGATGGTTTGCTGGCAGGTCGCTGTTTGAGTACAGCGCGAATCGGATTCGAACCGGTTCGGATCCGTTCTTCGCGTCGAGGGAGTTTTGGATCGTTTCGCGGACCAGTGCGTCGGTGCCTGAGTATTCACCTTCCCCGGATTGTTCGGTTTTGAACAGTTCTGTTTCGTTGGGATCGCGTCGAACGGCGTCTGCGGGGACTTTGGAGAAAACCCAGGTGGTCATTTGGCGTAGGCGTCGGGTGTGTGACTGCTAGGGGTGAATTGTTGGGGGCTATTTTAAGAGAAACGCCAAGGGTTTTGGGGTGCGGGTGGGGGAATTTTTACAAAACCAGAAACGGGGGAGGATGGCGTAGGACTGGCGGACACCGGCGGCGAACCTTCAACTCAAGCCGAAGGATGCTCATTCTCAACCAATGAAAAGAAATTCCACGGGACCTTCGATGCAGAATTCATCGAAGGCACAGCCAAACTGTTGACCCACGAAGGGTACAACTTGGCGGGCGCGGTACGTTGGTTCTTGTGGGTAAGCGTAGATCGTACTAAAGGGTTTTTTCTGACTGGAGGGCCTGCTTGCGGGTAGATTCAAGGTGCGTCCTGATTTCGATCTCAACTCGCTTAAGGAGTCGCTACCTATGTCTCGCTTCGCGTCCCCGATGACTGACCAGATTTGGGCCGAACGGATCGCCTAGGGCGATTGATCCCATGCTCCAGTCGCGCAGTTCTGCCAGTCGATCGGATGCTCGCCGACCCCTTACTACCAGTGGAAACGTAAAATCGCTGCTAAGCCCCAAACCATCGTCTTTTTGCGTGTGCTGGCCTCTGAGCCCACCACGGACTCGATCGAGATCAAACTCCCCGAAGCAGGCGAGAGGCCTGAGGCGGTAGGCGTGAGGGAACAGCCAAACAGCCAGAAAACTTTGGCGCAATCATCCGCAGGTATCCAATGATCACGATGCATGTAGCTCGACTCGCAAGATTTCGGTGAGCACGCAGCAAGCAACGGAAGTCCTGCGACTCCAGTTAAGGCCACGATGCAAGCGACAGAAGTCATGCGGTAGGGCGCATTAACTGGTTATTCATTAGATCTCTGCGCGCAAGGGTGCGGAATGCGAGCTTGATGTCGCTTGTAGCCAGCGCGCTGAGGATGGATCTCGATGTAGGGAGGTACTTAGAGAGTGTCATAACGCACATGCTCCGAGGGACGGCCAGGACCGAGGAGTTGCTACCCGATCGGTGGACCGCAGCGCATCCGTCAGGCAGTGCGAGAGTTCCGCAAGCAAGAGCGTCGCGATAAGGCCAATACGGCCGTTGTGCAAGCAGCACGGAGTTGTGTGGGTGACGAACTGCGTCAGGGCAATCAGCCTCCAAAGATCCATCCTGCAGGCGGCGGTTGCTGAAAATCTCGTTGAGTCTCTTGTACGCTTATGCTCCGGTTTCGCTAAAATAAAGGGAAAACCCTGACTCCATTACTGGGATGGTTTTGCCACGCGATTGACCTGAGAGTCTCACGCGATCGATTCGATGCTACCTGCCTCTATAAACAATGCGATGTATCCTGGCGGTTTGACGAGAAACGCCCGAACGCCGGCGTTAGCAGATAATCCCAATGGATCCTCTTTCAAATGTGGTAGACGCGACACGGAATTGTTCTATGGGAAAGCACAGGGATTTATGGGGACGTATGCGATTTTTTCGCCATTTCATCGAATTGGAATCTCACCCGCGCCGATTCGGCCGCGGAAATTCCAAGCATCTACAGAGAGAGGCTATTGTACCTTGATACAAACCCTAGAAAAATTTTCTGGACAAACAAGCAAAAAACGCATATCTTGAGCGATCTAGAACAGTAAATCCCAAAATTTGATCCTGCATCGGAGTCAAAGCAGTCATGGTTTCTAAAAAGCTAGAAGAGACAAATCGAAGCCCCGTCATACCACCTGAAGATGCCACGCTCGTAAACGAACATAAGAATCCTATCGCGAGATCCAAGGAATTCCAGGGTCTTTTTGATGCGTGCTTTGGCGGTGCGATTTTCCCTGTAGGTCATAAGTTCTATAAGTCTCAAGCACCGTTGTATATATCGTCGCGACATTGGATTGTGGACATAGACTTCAAATGCGAAGACGACTCAAGCAAGTACGAGCAATATCTTGATTCCCTTTTTTGGGAAAAAAGCAATCAGAAGAGATTGGCTTTCATCGTAGGTGGTGTAGGTACCGGCAAATCAACTTTTATTGACTACTACCTTCGTTGCTATTGCCCAACGCTCTCGATTAACAAGAAACTATTTGAGGAGAAACTCCCAATAATCATTAACGCGAAGGCAAAGCATACGCCTGGAGATTTAGTAACTTCGTTCTATCGGCAGGCATCCAGGGCCATCCTGGAGAGGTGCAAAAGTGCGGGGATACAGCCAGATGTTGCTGTTCCCGGTATGACGCCCGAAAATGATCCTGAAGGTTGGACAATATCCACATTACAGTATTTCAGAGCGGCAATTGAATCAAAAGACTCCTCAGTGGTCGTTCCCTTCCGATACATCGTCATCGCAATCGACAACCTGGACCAAAGCCCTCTTGATGTTCAGAAGCGAGCAATTAGTTTGGTTAAAGACTGGCTGGCGCCGGAATTTGGAATTATGCCATGGCGAATTTATATTCCAATGTGGCCACAGACATTAAACAAACTGCTTAATTCTCTTGGTCAGCCTTTTAGTCGGGATGAATACGAGGAAATACCTCTAGGAACTGTAGAATTCTCAGAAGTCATAAAGTCTAGGAAGGCAAAGGCCATTAGTGGAATGAAGTATAGCGGAATCGTTAATGTTCCGGTGACCGACGACGTAGTCGATGGCGACGTTGTTGTTTCTCGAAGTATTAGCAATGAATCGTGCATCCGATTCATCGAGGACTCGTATGAATTTGCCTCCCGATTGTTTGGGAACCAGATTGAAAGCCTTTGTAATTTCGATCTCAGGCGAGAGATACAGGTCTGGGATAATCTTTTTTCTAGTATGTCATTGTTTTACTCATGGCGAGAGTCGTCAAAGCGACAGAAATGGGCGTACAATATGCATAGGGTCCCTCACGAAATTATCAATGGGGCTCTTACTGGTCGTACGACCCAGTATAATTCTGCGAAAGCTCGTATTGAAAACATCTTCGATTGCGGTGAGTTTAATTTGATTTGCGGTCTTCATGCGATTAATCTTCTGCGAAGCGTAAGCACAACCGATGTTGACAAGAACAGAGTAGTGAGAGTGCTTATGTGTCTCGGGCATCACGAGTTCGATATTCAACGAACTCTTGATCGATTGTTTGAAGCAAATATGTACCACGAAATTGCGAGAGACAATTTCGGCACGGCACTCGTGGTTCATCAGCCGACAGTCAATGCTTATCTCGATTTAGCGGTTCACCCCGCCTACGTAGAGAACTGCGCTTTGGTCACTCCTGTGAAGCAGGAGTATTTGAAGGATATGCAAGTGACATCTATGGTAAATCCGGACCAATTTGTTTCTCGTGTAAAGACTACGTTTGCTTTTATCAGTTCAATCAAGGATGATGAGGTTGCATTAGCGAAAATGACCTTAAAGAGCCTGTCGGAAATGCCAGATTCAGATCGGCAATCCGCGCTATCAATTATCAGAACAGTTAAATGGCCTGTGTTTTGGAAATTAATCGCAAGTCGATACAAAGAGAGACTTGATATTCTTCGACTTAAGTGGTTTCCAGACGCGCCTTGGGATCAGTTAATTGACTCAAATACACTTTTTCAGGCGATTGAAAAATCGCCTGATCAATGGGCGTATTAGAGTAGGCGTACAACGGCGTAGTCGGTTTTTTGCTCATGGCGACGGCCGTGTTCGGGAAGATTAAAGACGCGCTTGGATTTTTATCCCGGCTCTCACACAGAGCCCTAACCTGTATCTCGCTTACCGTCCTCGAAAACCGCTAAAATTTGGGCTGAGCGGATCGCCTAGGGCAAACGATCCAATGCTCCCGTCGCGCAGTTCTGCCAGTCGATCAACTGCTCGCCGACCTCCGGCTATCAGTGGAAACGTAAACTCGCTGCTGCGACCCAAACCAGCGCGTTTCTGCGTGTCATTACCTCCGAACCCACCAAGGACTCGATCGAGATCAAACTCCCCGAAGTAGGCGAGAGGCTTGAGGCGAGAGGCGTCAGGGAACAGCCGCTTACCACTGACCACTTACCTCATATGTCGCCCTCTGGGCGTTTAGAGGTGTTGGGTGTGCGCCTAAGTCCGGTGGCTTACGCACACCGGCAGTTCTTATGCCGCCCTCCGGGCTAAAACTAAACAGCCGGAGCAGGCGTGAGGCTTGAGGCGAGAGGCGAGAGGGAACAGCCAAACAGCCGGAGCAGGCGCTCGGGATGGCCATTGCGGGTGAACTTTCTTAGCTCTATTCGCAAGTCCCCCGGCACCGAGAAACGGAGTTGGCCGCTGTACGATCACAATGAACCTGCATGAAGGGGATGTGGCCGTGTACTGGCAATAGCCCGCGGCTGGCGCCTTGCGGCTCACGGATCGCTGAGAACTTGGGGACTTTCCCCGGGTTTGTCTTTTGAAGGAACAGCCTAACAGTCGAACGATTGGGGACGATCGCCCCACCAGGAGCCGACAGCCTGTTTAGATCAGGTGAACCTGGATTCTCATTCAGAACTAGGATACAATCGGACTATGGTATCTTCCATTCTTGACCACATGCTACAACCGGCAACCGATCAGATGCCGCCTGATTTTGCTCGCAAATTGCTCGATCTACGAGCGAGTCCGGAGTTGCTTGCTCGGATCGAAAACCTTAGGGCTAAGGCAAACACTGGCAAGATCTCGCAAGAAGAAGAACTCGAATACAAAGAGTTTGTCGAAGCGATCGATATCATCTCGCTCCTGCAAAGCAAGGCAAGAAAGATTCTCGCTGATAAGCTGATGGCTGTGTAATCGTTGGTAAAACGGCCTGTGGAAGAGCGACAGCCAAGCTATTGAATATGAATGCTTCAAGACGCGTTCAGTTGAGACGCGATTGGAAGGAGTTGAAAATACGCAGGGTGATTGATGATTGGTGATTGGTGATTGGTGAAGGACAAACTACGGACCGAATCAGCCACACGCCCAACTTCTTCCACTTCAACAATCAACAATCATCACTCGACAATCATCAATCCGATGTGAAAAACGCAGTCCGGTGGCTTACGCACACCGGCAGAGAAGTGCCGCCCTCCGGGCTAAAACCAAACAGCCGGGAGCAGGTGTGAGGTGTGAGACTTGAGGTGTGAGGGAACAGCCAAATAGCCGGGAAACTTGGGTGCGATCATCAGCAGGTATCCAATGATCACGATGCATGTAGCTCGACTCGCAAGATTTCAGTGATCACGCAGCAAGCAACTGAAGCCTTGCGACTCCAGCTACGGCCACAATGCAAGCTACAGAAGTCATGCGGTAGGGCGCAAGAATTGGTTATTCATTGGATCCCTGCACGCAAAGGAGCGGAATGCGATCTTGATGTCGCTTGTAGCCAGCGCGCTGAGGATGGATCTCGATGTAGGGATATACTTAGAGAGCGCCCTAACGCACATGCTCCGAGGAACGGCCAAGACCGAGGAGTTGTTCCCCGATCGATGAACCGCAGCGCACCCGTCAGGCGGTGCGAGAGTACCGCGAGCAAGAGCGGCGCGAAAGGGCGATATGGCCGTAGTGCAAGCAGCACGACGTCGGGTACGTGCGGAGCTCTGCAAAAGGCCGATGTCCGCCAGTCCTGTGCTATCGCAGACAAAAAGCTGGAAGTGCCTAGCAAACTGCGCCAAGAAAGATGGTCTGTATCGAAAAAAGTTGCCTAGACGCTTGGAAGCGACTATAACAAACGGACTTTCGCGACGGATAAGGCTCTGCAGAGGTGCAACCCGAGCGTCGTGATGCCCGAATTCGGAATGTGGAGAGGTCCTTTACGAGGATCTGATTTTTTCCATTCCAACTTTGGCGTTATAGGATAAACCTTTGCCGCCCGACGCGGAGAAAGCCCCGTGCACGATACCTTCAAACTACGTTAGCTATGAGGCGGTAAATTCCACTTGACGGTGAACCACGACAGCGAGTTGAATCGCTTCCCGTAGATCATGGAGCACCAATTCGACTGGTTTCATCATTCCCATTTCTGCTTCGACCATCCAACGCGCGTGAATATTCTCACCGCATAACTTTGTGAGAATTCGAAGCAAAGATTCTTTGCGTTGAGATTGCAACGTTTTTGCAATCAGTGCTTGTCGAATTTCCACAAGCTTCTTCTTCGCAAGGACCTCTTCTTCCATTCGACGAAGCTCCGCATCCGTAAGCGGGATGTATCTCTCTCTACCCATCGAAGTATCCCTCCGTTGCAATTCTGGCTAAGCCGACACGAAGCGCGATGAACTACCTTACGTCTTCTCGATCCACCTTCTGACCATTCTCATAGTGAGCAACGAACTGATAAGGCTTGTTCAAATCGTCGTTGCTATAGACAATGACATAAGGTAGCCTTTGGATGGCTCGTTGTAGATTCGCCTGAGTTCGAGCAAATCTCGCGCGTAGTTTTTCATCTGGAACGTCATGTCCGCCCTGGCACGCACGTATGGTCACCCGCCTGATCGATTCGTCAGAGCTTTCGATGCGGATGAAGATCAAAACGACCGTGTAACCAAGCGCCGAATACGAAGCGAGCTGGTCTACTTTCTCGCCGACCGGATCGGACAACACCGTTTCAAAGACGAAGCTCTCTCGCTGGTTGACCAGTTCCCGACGAACCGATGTCGCCAACTCGCTTGCTTCATAGGCCGACAGACCTAACGAAGCGGACAATTCATCGGCGTTGATAAATCGTAAGCCTGCGTCGCATAGGAAACTTTCATAGAAAGTTGACTTGCCCGCGCCATTCGAGCCGGCCAAGGCGATGATAATCGGGCGTCGATCAAGAAAGTCAAATGTCAGGCTCAACGCGGAACCTCGACCGCGATAAACTCACGACCAACAAAGCGACCGATCGTTTCGGTTCCGTTTTCCTCCATGCGGCAAATCAGTTCGGGGTGACCGACTACTGGTTTGAAATGCGGATAGGGCCGCTTCTTCAAGATGGCTTCAAGACGTTTGCGGCCCTTCAATGTCTCGACTTCAGCGAGGAGCTCCGATAACGGTCGCTCCCCTCCTGCCATCTGGAGCGATAACGCCCGATCGCCCCGAAGCAACGGCTCGATCGATTTCCCGAGCCCAGCCCAGAATTCAATTTGCCCTGCAATACTCCGTTGCGAAAACGGCACGACAGCGCGAGCATCATCGACCAATTCGTCGGAGAGTTTAACCGGTTGACCCATAACGACTTCCTCCGAACCAATGGTAGCATTTTGCTACCCGCATGTCCAGTTCGTACAGGTTGCAATCGCTGTTTTGCTCATCGGAATCCTCCAGGAAACAGGTTATGTTAGCCTAATCGGAGGGAATTCCACTTTCTAGTGAGGCAAAACACAACATGATTGCGTTCGAAGACTTCGAGCATGCGAGCGAAGTCCATCAGCGAGCGGCTCAATCGATCGACCTTGTAGACGGCCACGCAGTTCACCTTGCCGGCTTCGATGTCCGCCAGCAATTGCCTGAGCGCCGGTCGATCCATGTTGCCACCGGTAAACCCACCGTCATCATAGTGATCAGGTAGGCAGTTCCAGCCTTCTTGCGTCTGGCTTTTGATGTAGGCTTCGGCGCACTCGCGTTGGGCATCGAGGGAATTGAACTCCTTGTCGAGCCCCTCGTCTGTGGACTTTCGGGTGTAGATCGCACAGTTCAGTCGGCGGTTATTGTTGGGTTTGCTCATTGCTCCCACCTTTCTTGCTAAGTTTGAAAAAGTGATACCCATTGCAGTGCTGGCCCGTGATCTTTTTGGCCACAGCGCTGAGCGTCTTGTAGATTGCGCCGTCGTATTCGAAGCCGCTGTCTAGCACCAGTACCAGGATTTTCTGGCCTTTGTAGATTCGCTCGATGACCGATCTTGGGGGAGGCAGACGGCTGTCTTCCCCTGGCTCGACGAATCCCGTCACTGTATCCGCCACAGGATTTGTCACCGGCTTGGTTGCTTTTGGTGCCGTCGTTCGGACATCGGTACCGCGTGCGAGTTCGGCAGCCCGACGTCTAGCTCGTTCAGATATGTCACCCTCGATATTGGCTTGCATCTTCCAAGCAATGCGTTTGACGAGCCATTGCTTATTGCGAGTGTTTGTCGGCTCGCCCCACGTCTCTTCGAACCTCTCTCGCAGCTGTCCCACCGTCATGCGTTGGAGCAGAGCGACCTCTTTGTCGACGTCTAATTTCATTGGATTCTCCTGAGAAAACGGACTCACTGGTCGTTAACCACGTTGGTCACAGAGAGCACGCTTTCCGAAGAAACCTCAAGGCAAGTTGCTGGTGATTTGTACGAATCGTTGGCAGTTTCTGGGTCGTGGATCGCCAAACGCGACTTCATCCGAACGATGCCGGTGGCCAGAATCGCAGCGATTTTCGATCGCCGGGCCGGCGCGGACAAAGAAGAAGGGGGAACAGACGAAAGCAACTCGCACCTCCATGCGAAATGCCGCTACAATTGGCGGCATGAAGACAGACATTCGCAGCCACAATAGCTGCGTCTATCTGTAGGAATACCCGGTGCGGGTTCGAAATGACGGATTCCTAACTCGATAGGCGGACTGCCTCAAACGCTCCCGCAAGTCGGTTTTGCCCCATTCATTTCCGTGAATCCGTCCCCCATGCCCCCTTCACCGTTTTCCGATTTTCACAATGGCGTACCGACAAGATGACTAGGCATAGGTTTCATTGGTTGATGTTTGGGTTCTTGCTTTCGCTCGCGTTCGTAGCCGATGCGAAAGCCATGTTTGCTCCTAGCATTGGACGCACTCTATCTAGAGATCCAATCGAATTTGAGGGAAGTCAATGGAATCTTTACGAGATAGCAAATTCTCGAATACACACTGGGCTAGATCCCAGTGGTATGTGCGAGGTCGAGAAATGCAAGGATCAAGACAAAACCAAAGATCTACCAGCATGTCCTGAGAAATCACGAGACGACTACTTAAACGACTTTTACAAGGACAAGAAAAAGAAGCTAGGTATCGAGAACACCAAACTTGAAGTTAAGGCACATTGCAAGAAGGAAAACTTGAAAGACAAGGACAAATGTAAGCCTGGCGGAGGAAAACACTACAACTGCTATTCGAAACCTTGGAAAGACATCGAAAACGATCCTAAGAAGGAAGACTATTTTGTTGGATCGCTGGTTGGTTGTAAATGCTGCAAGGACACAGACAAAGGTCCTAGGACTACGGACGGTGATGACGGTGGTGACTGTTCTGGAAACTCAAAGCACCAATGACGCCATCGTCACGTGAAGTAGATTTTCTTGAAGAGTGGCTTCTAGAGGCATGTCTGGGGACATGGAAGTGCGTCCCTTTGCATTTTCTAGACAACTGTTTTGAGCTTAATCTTTGTGGACACAATAAGAACTCCCAACAGGTTGCGTCTAGCCTTATGTCGCTCAGTCGAAAGGGTTGGATTGTGGTGAGCGGCGTAGATCTTGAGAGTTTTGATGCGTTGGTTGCCGCAATTGATTCAGATCCAGTTCCTCCATTCGCGACATATTCGCTTACGCTCGATGGGCTGAAGGAATGGGAGCAAAGAGCAAAACCAGATTGGAACCGATACGTTGATTTCGTTACCAATGATGAGACGTCGATTCGAGCAATTGCTGGAAGCGTCTTTATGGGTGTTGTTTCTATGGAAGAGCACGCAGTCACTGAGAGGCTCTCTATTGACTGGGAATCCCTAAGCATTACGGAGATAGCAGACTGGCAGCCTTTTTTGCATAAGAGACTCGATTTCGGCTTCGACTTGCGTGCGAGCCTTTCTGAAAGGAAGCCGGCCTGTGGTAGAGAGGAATACCGTCCCCCTGTTTCAGAAATTTGGTTCCGGACCGGGGTTACTCGACGCGAATAATCAGGAATTAGACAGAAATCGGGTAAGGATGCCCCTCGCCGGGCAATCAGCGGTACTATCTCCATGAGGGAATTTGCCCTACGGTTCATCCTTGTACCGGTCGTCCGATGACGAAGCAAGCAGCCAAACCCGTCTGATTTCGATTGATCCACGATCAACCTCCTATCGTTGAAAACATTACTGATCACAGCGATCAGCCAACGAAGGGAAGTATGGCGATTATCCGGGGGAATACCCGGTGCGGGTTTGAAATGACGGATTAGAGCTTATGGCAAGTAGCCGAATCAGCGAATTATTCACCGGCCAGATTACCGCCAGAAAGTTTTGTTGCGTTTTGCTTCCGCGTGCCCTCTAATACTCCTGCGGTTAAAAGTAAAACAAGTCTGGAGGCAGTGTTCGATGAAAAAACGTGATCGACGAAAGCGACGAACTATTACCGCACAAGCCGCCTCCAAGCTTGTATCTACTGAAACAAGCAAAGAATTAGCGAGACCGTTGCGGCGATATGCCATCTGGAAGTTGAGTGCGCTTTGTGCGGTCGTAGTCACTGTTCTTGGTATCTGGAGTCTCTCTTCTCTGTCGCAAACGGCGATTAAAACTGCGAATCCTAGATTGCGAGCCACGCAGCCAAAGGAGTCTGTTCTTCCAACCTTCGCTGACTTGACCATGATGACCGAAGAGGAATTGAGCAAGCAGGACATTGCTTTACTGAATCTGCGAGCTACTGATGGATTGCCTGGCACAGGGAATGTGAACGTTGCACAACTGCTGGCTCAGTTAGATGGCTGGGCGAAGAAGGTCAGGATAGACACCGATCGCAACCTCTACCAGTTCTTACAAAAGCCGAACGAATTCAACAACTCGGAAGCTTACTTCCGGATGCTGATGTTGGTCACGGTTTTGCAACAGGACTTCGGCGTTCATTACAACTTGGAGCGAGTCAACGATATCGACTTTACAAAGAGCCAAGATCTTTTCCTTCACGGTATGGTTGGCAGTTCGAACGGTGGTACTTGTGTCTCGATGCCAGTCCTGTACACGGCGGTCGCTCGACGACTCGGTTATCCCGTCTACTTGGTGAACGCGAAGGAGCATCTATTTTGCCGATGGGATAAATCTGGCGAACGCGTGAATGTCGAGGGCACCAATCGAGGATTGAATAGTTTCGCCGATGATCATTACATGAGCTGGCCGCATCAGATCGCTCAACACGAAGTAGATGCCGGACTTTATCTGAAATCACTTTCGAACGCCGAGTCCTTTGCGGCTTTTCTTGCCGCACGGGGCCATTGTTTGGAAGACAGCGGCAATCGTTCCGACGCCGCCGTATGTTATTCGCTTGCTGCGAAGCACTATCCGCATCCGATGTATCGCGGTTTTCTTTCACGACTCGTTCGTCCCAAGACCATCGATGACTTTCCAGAGCTACTTGCGCAGCAAGAACGATTGCGTCAACAACGCGACCAGCAATTCAATCCGTTCGGATCACCAATGCCCAATCCAACAGCCTCGTTTGGATTTGGAAATCCCGTTAGTCCGGTGCATCCCAAACATGATCCCTTCAATAATAACTTTACACAGCCAAACTTGTCCAACTTTCTAAATGGAGTTCCAGGACGATGATACGATTTTATTTCACAGCCATATTTTTTGGATTGTTAGTAGGATCAATATTGCCTTCTTATGCTTCAGCCGTGTACGATCCAGGACTTGGACGGTTTTGTTCAAGAGACCCAGTTGGCTATATCGATGGGACAAATCGCTATGGTGCGCACTTTGCTCCATCGGAGCTTGACCCATCGGGATTATTTACGCTCACCTACAAGAATACGGCCGGAGGTGAACCGCAAGCCAAGAGTGATTGTGGTGGTGCAACTTGGAACATATTGTTTTACTTGAAACGAGGGAAAGGCGATTCGACACCGGCGGGAATCCTTGTTCAGAAAGTTGAGCAAGCGCCTGCGGTGAAGCGTTGTGCCTGCGGTTCGGAAACAGATTTTCCCAAAAATGACCCGAAATGGCCTTACAAACATAAAATGCCGTTTTGGGAGTTTTTCGAGAGCGACAGCGATAAGGACGTGAGCTTTCCAGAGAAAAAGGACGTCACTGGACAAGTGGTTGATGATTTGGTCACAACTCCTGACTTTGGACCGGACACCAAAGGCACAATTGTTGTAACACTCAATGCTTGTTTTCAAGTTGGAAAAAAGAAGCCAAAGGTATTCACGGACCCGCCCAAGGGGCATCCGGGAGGGCAACCGTACACAGAGTCTGACCCAAACTTGGGCAAGTGCGACGCAACTCTCGATCGGAAACTTTCTGTCACATGGAATTGTTGTAAGGATGATGGTGCGAAGCAGTTTAAAACAAAAGTCGAGTCGTCTCCCAAGTAGGTGCAGTTTTGGAAGAGCATTCAACAGATTGGCCACCGCAGGTCATTGAAATACTCGATGATGCCGTGAAACTTTCCATAGTATGGGCAAACAACATTACACAACGCGTCGATCATTATTTCCTCGATATAGTTCATGCCATAGGAGGTGTTGTCGTTGCAAATCCAACGAAATTTAGTGTAATTGAGGACCGCTTTGATGCAGTTATCGAATGCGTACGCCGTCGAGGACTAGACTCTGGGTCCATTATACTCAGCGGCAGGTATCCCTATTCTCAAAAGATGTTAAAGATCGGAATGAAATTGCAAGTATTACGAGAGTCAGATTTAAAAAAAAGACTTAGCTTATTTCAGTGGATGGACTTGCTAACTAGTGAATCAGAGCCCGACGATTGGAAGTGTTTTCAACCAATTGGAATTGACCATGAATTGCTGATGGACGAATTGCGCGGACTAAATTGACGCGGGAAGTTGAATGAGTTACAGATGATATACACGCATGCCCGCCAAGTCCACAACCACAGGGTAAGGCCAGCCACCAAGACGCATTGCGCCACCGGTGTAAGCGACCATAGAGAACTTTCGCAATGCCGGCTTACCTTCGTCGGCAGCCTCAGCGGCTTGTAAATTGATCGAACTGGAATCGTCACAATCGATTCGCAGCGAGCTGGGTACCGACTCAGCGTCTACCTCACTCTGCTGGTTCGACTGCAATGTCTTCGTCATCCGTTACATCTCCTGGAGAAAGTGAAGTTGAATCGGCCGAGAGTCCCTGCTCGCGCATGAGCGAGATCTCTTTCGCGCGCTGATTAAGTTCTGTCTCCCAATCACCCCCCAAGCTTTCCTCCCTACGGGCGTGCAGAAAGTCGGTGACGGCTATCTCTGTAGAGGTT
>Ga0207941_1000321_pt1 | contig 14935 bp, 10 predicted proteins | sample LakMenEpi13Sep12_FD_150695 | JGI IMG/M metagenome (GOLD analysis project Ga0207941, IMG submission 150695) | Freshwater microbial communities from Lake Mendota, WI - 13SEP2012 deep hole epilimnion (SPAdes) | ecosystem: Environmental > Aquatic > Freshwater > Lake > Epilimnion/Euphotic zone ...
GTTGAAAAAAACTATTCGTGGTGGCGTTATCCTCTCGTTGGCGACTTCACATTGTCATGGGATTGCCCCATACAAAACCCATACGTTGAGTACGGAGGGGTTCGAATCGATACACAACAGTCCTACCTATCCGACTCCAGCGGCCTCATCAGGAACGTTCCACGGGTTCGTTCGTTGTCGAACAACCCTCGAGCGGAAATCCAAGTCGCTAAAAATCAAGTGACCTTCAAGATCGATGGCCAAGCGATCACGACGGAATCGTCCTCGGGCACGTCCCCCTGGTTGGCTTTTGGCACCTACTATGGCGCGGGTAGCCAATGGCGAAATCTCCGTATCGAGGGAAATCCATCGATCCCCTCGGAAGTCCCTCTCGTTTCAAGCGACAGCATGGATGGCTGGAGCTCAGCTTTCTTTAGCGAAGAACAAAAACAATCGCGACGCAATCCGAACCGTGCCAAGCCGTTAATCACCCGACAATTCCAAGATCCGAGGATCGATCAAGAAACGAAACCCAAGCCTATTGCTTGGCTGGTGGACCAATCGCAAATTCGAGGCAAACCAATCCCGAAGACCGATCAACGGACCAAAGAGAGTTGGCTGACCTACCAGCGTCCGCTGGCTCAAGGCGAAACCTTCCGCTACGAATTTTTTGCCAACGGAAATCAAATGGTAGCGCATCCGACGTTAGGCGATACGGCCTTGATCCTAAGCCCCGAAGGTCTGCAACTTCATTACGTCCCAGTCAACGAGGCGGTGCGCACCCTTTACGATCTCGATACGGAAACCATGATCGACGTCGAACCGAGCCAGCTCAAGGTCGACAGGCTACCCATCAAAGACCAAGATTGGAACCAAGTTTCCTTGACCCACCAAGAAAAACAGATCGACCTGTCCATCAACGGGCTGCTCGTGTATTCGTTGCCGCTCGAATCCAACACGACGACTCAATTCGGCATCTTTCGCTACCAACATCAAGAGTGCCTTGTACGCAATGCTATCTTGTCAGGACCGTGGCCACAGAGCATCTCCGAAGCGCTGATCGCCGATGTCAATGCCAAGAATCCGGCCTACAGAAATGGGATTCCGACGAATCAGTCCTTCTCGTATCGGGCGGATACTTTGCGACCAGGCGATTGGCGGCAAGCGGCCCAGAACGGGGACCCAGAGAGTCTTCGCACGCTACTGGAATTGGTGCTGCCGACAGATGCCAAGTATCCTCGCATGTCCTTTGAGCTGTCCGAGGATTCGACCGATACAAGCGTGGGGCGTATCCCAATGAAAATGGATTGCGTCGCAGTGGAATTGGCGCGCTGCGCCCAGCGTAACAACCTGTCGGGCGACGTCCTCCAAGCCATCGAAACCTTCGAAAAGAAGAATCCTCAAGCCAAGCGAACTCTCGATGCACTGCGATGCTTGATCGCCATCGAATCGCCTGATGATAAGCCAGCCCGCTTACAAATGCAGGGCCTCATCGAAGCTTTAAACTCGAATGAGAACGACTTGCACGACAACGTCACTCAAACGGCAAATTTCATCGTTGCCAAACGAGCCTCCAGTGTTCCTGGCCTTCGCGATCTGGCCCTTGCGATGACGGAAAAACTCCAAAAGACTGCGATCGAAAAGAGAGACAAAACTCAAAACAAGTCGTTGATGACTCTCACCAACGACCTTTACGGCGACTTGAAATTTGCGATCGAATCGGATTGGTCCCCTAAGAACCCTCCGTCCGGACAGCAGTGGACCATCCTCTCCTCGGCCCGACGAACCTCCACATCGGAACCTGACGCTATACTCCAGACGTCGACCTGGGTCACCAACCGAGGGAAAGCCGCCCACTACGGTGCGAATCAACGAAGCCTCCTGATCTTCCAATCGCCGTTGGTGGGCAATTTTGAAGTCGTTGCCGAACGCACAACTTGGGACCGTCAGGAGATGGCGATCCTCTATGCGGGGCATTCTGCGGAACCCAAGTACGATTTGTCAGCCGTTCTGGTCACCGATTCCAAGGGCCAAACAGAAAAAGGTTCCGCGCTAGAGGTTCCTGGATTTCGAGACAAGGGCCAAGCCCGTTTCCGGATCGCGGCTAGCGATGGACGAATCACAACCTACACCAACGACGTTCAAATTCATGAGCAATCGGTATCGAATGCCTCGTTCCCATGGCTAGTACTCCGTCCGGCTTATCCCGAATTTTGCGGCCAGGTCGAGGATCTCCGAATCATCGGCTCTCCCACGATCCCCGAGGAGTTGGATCTTACCGGTCAAGATAGCTACATCGGATGGGACGGGAGCGTTTTTGGGCGATCCATCGGCCAAGAAAATGAACGTATGGGTTACGATTGGACTTTTAGAGATAACCAACTGATCGCGATATTCAATGGTTCATCCGAATTTTTCGAGTCCTACATTCGCTACAAACGCCCGATGATCGAGGATGGTGTGGTCGAATACGAATTTCAATATAACGGAACCTCGGATATCCACCCAGCTATTGGCAGCTACGCATTCCTCATCCGTCCGGAGGGAATCCAACTCCACCGGATCACGCCGCTGGCCGATGATGTTCCCGCATTGCTAACCAACAATGCCGCTCCCCTCGAACCTCCCTCCAAACCGCTTGAACTAAAACAGAACGACTTCAACCATGTTCGATTGGAACTCAAGGGCGATGACGTATCGATCTCGATCAACAACAACCTTGTCGCGACGGTCCGAATCACCGATCCTGCGAATAAACGTCATATCGGCTTGCTCTGCATCGATGGGATTACCAGCGTGGTACGGAACATGAAGTATCGTGGCCAGTGGCCGAAGACTCTTCCTAGTGTCTCCGAACAATGGCTTGCAAAACCCTAGCGAAAACTTGCTGCAAAAACCTTTCAACGACTTATTTCGATCCCCACGGGATACCATTCCATGACTATCGACGACGCACTTCGCCAACAACTTGATCAATTTCGACACGACTTCCAACAACTAAGGGCCGAAGTCTCCAAAGTGATCGTCGGCCAACAAGAGATCCTTGACGACACCCTCATCGCGCTGATCGCAGGTGGGCATGTGTTACTAGAAGGGGTCCCGGGCCTCGGCAAAACACTCACCGTTCGAACCCTGGCCGATGCAATCGCCCTGGAGTTCCATCGGATCCAGTTCACTCCCGACTTGATGCCAGCGGACTTGATCGGAACGCAGGTCATCGCGGAACGAGGCGATGGACGCAAGGTCTTCGAGTTTCAAAAAGGGCCCATCTTTGCCAACGTTTTGCTAGCCGACGAGATCAATCGAGCTACCCCCAAAACGCAATCGGCTCTGCTCGAAGCGATGCAGGAACATTCGGTCACCGTCGCGGGAACAACCCATAAACTCTCAGAACCCTTCTTCGTCATGGCGACGCAAAACCCGCTCGAAATGGAAGGGACTTACCCGCTCCCCGAAGCCCAGCTCGATCGTTTTTTCTGCAAACTGCTGGTCAAGTATCCATCGATGAACGACCTCGAAGTGATTTTGGATCGGACGACGGAAAACACCACGACCCATGCTTCACCGGTGATCAGCGGAGAGCGGATCCTCGAGATGTCGCAACTGGCTCGCCAAATTCCCATCGCACCGGAAATCCGGCGCTATGGAATCGCTATCGTCATGGCAACGCATCCGGATCAATCCCTCGCGACCCCAGCGACGAAGAAGTACGTTCGCTATGGGGCGAGCCCACGTGGATTGCAGGCCCTGATCCTGGGTGCCAAGATCCGTGCGATCCTCGATTCCCGCTACCATGTGGCCCGAGAAGACCTCCGCTTGATGGCCAAACCTGTGCTTCGTCACCGTATGATCCTTAACTTCGAAGGACAAGCCGAAGGGATGACCTCCGACGAAGTCATCGAGCAGATCCTCGCGACGTTGTCAGAATCCGCCATCGCTGCTTAATCGGACATCGCCCCCATGCTTTTTCCACCGGACTTTCTGACCAAGCTCGAGTATCTCTCGATCATGTCCAAACGGGTCTTTCGCGGCTCGCTCTTGGCCCAGCGCCGCACCATGCAACTCGGGTCGGGGATCGAGTTCTCGGACCACCGCGAATATGCAACCGGCGACGATCTTCGTTACCTCGATTGGAATGTGTACGCTCGCCATGGCGATCTCTTGCTGAAACGATTTCAAGAGGAGCAAGACCTACACGTTTACCTGATGATCGACTGCTCGCGGAGCATGGGTTTTGGAAGTCCTCCCAAATTCGATCTAGCTCGGCAATTGACCGCCGCCCTGGCTTACATCGCGCTGGCTGACCTGGATCGTATCGCCGTGGTTGCCTATGCAAACGACATTATCTCGGAGTTCCCGGTAACGCGGGGCAAGGCCCGCATCCTGGCCTTGATGAAGTATCTGGAATCCCTCTCGACGGTCGGTACCGACACGAATCTGTCGAAAGCCGTTCAAGGCCTACTGCATCGCGGAACGCGTAACGGTTTGGTTGTCGTGCTTAGCGATCTTTTCGATCCAAACGGATTCTCTCGCGGGTTCGACCAACTGCGCTCGCGGAGATTCGAAGCCCATGTGTTGCAACTGCACGATCCCAAGGAAGCCGACCCCAAGCTGCTCGGGGATGCCGAGCTGGAGGATGTCGAGAACGGATCGATTCGCATGGTGACGATCAATGAGCGTATGCTCCGTCGCTACAAACAACTCTTCACCGATCATCAAACCTCCGTTCGAGACTACTGCCGCAGGTACGGACTAAGCTGCACGCAATCGCCATCGATTGTTCCGTTCGATCAACTGATGATGACCATGATGCGTTCTGCGGCGATTGGGAGCTAACATGACACTCGGAACGCCACTGGCTTTGCTGTTAGCCTTGATCGCGATCCCCATCGTGATCTTCTACATTCTGAAAGTCCGATTGCGCCGCGTGCCGGTATCCACCAACCTCTTCTGGAACCAGATCTTCGAGGAAAAGCCACCGAAGTCCCTGTGGCAGAACCTGCGATATTGGCTATCGCTCCTGGCGCAACTCCTGATCCTCGCCTTGCTCGTTCTGGCGATCGCCGACCCGATCCTCTCCTGGCAAACCAAAGGGGCCCGGCGGGTGGTTCTCATTATGGATGTTTCGGCCAGCATGCAAGCCTTCGATAAGGCAACCACGCGATTCGATTCAGCAAAACAGGCCGCACAGCGAGTCCTCGATGGCGTTCGCGAGCAGGATCAAGTCGCCATCCTCACCGCAGGAACACAGCCCGAGGTCGTCCTCGGGATGGGAAATCACGTCCCTTCGCTCCGCCGTGCCATCAACGATCTGCAACCCGTCGATACCCCTGCAAACCTCGGATCCGCAGTCGAACTGGCCGATCAACTCCTGGGTGATGCTCCCAACGGACAGGTGATCGTCTTTACCGATCAAGCCAACCCAAAGAATACGAAGTCTGACAACGAGCCAAAGAAAGCAACCGCCGTCGAATATCGAGCCTTCGGTTCGAACGCCTCGAACGTCGGTATCACCCAGTTTCAAACGCGTCGCAGTATGGTCGATGCCGTGGGCTATGAGTTGCTAGTCGAAGTTCGCAACGCATCGGACCAACCGATCCAGTGCCGATTGGAAATCGAACTCGATGAGCGCCCAGTGGATATCTTTCCCCTGAAACTCCAGCCCAACGAAACATGGTCTCGCACGTTGGAGAAAACATCCCTCGAAGGGGGTGCTCTCAAGGCCTCGTTGTCCAAATTCGAAACCGACCAGGGGGAAGACCGTTCGAAGAACAACAAGCTCGATGTCGACGATATCGCTTGGGCGATCCTGCCCGATCGCGTCATTCAACCCGTCCTGATCGTATCTCCGGGAAATCTGTTTCTGCAGAAAGTCTTCGAAGCCAATCCGCTGGTTCGTGTGACTGTCCAGAAAGAGATTCCGACCGCGTGGCCTGAGAATACGGTCGTCGTTCTTCACAAACTCATCCCCGACCCACTCCCATCCAACCCATTATTCATCATCGACCCCGAAACCAACTCGAGCCTTTTTCGCGTCGATGGGCTCATCGATAGCCCCCTTGTGACAGAGCAAGACAAAGACTCGCCGCTGATGACCCATGTGAGACTCGACAACGTGATGTTTCCAGGCACCAAAAAACTGACCTTCCTGACCCAGACCGCCAAGCCCATCGCTTCGTGTGTCGGAGGAGAATCGCTCTTCGCTACGCTATCTCATGGAGATAAGAAAGCCGTCGTCCTGGGGGTCAATCTCGAGCAAAGCGATTTGGCCTTTCGCACCGTGTTCCCGATTCTTGCCAGCAACGCCATCGCGTGGTTCTCGAGCCAAAGCGGTGAGTTGAGCTTGGCGATTTCCGGTGGCGACACAGCCCGGCTGAATCGATCGCTCTCGGCCAGCGCGCCTCCAGAGAATCTGTGGCTGATCTCTCCGGGCCTTCAAGTCAAACGTCAATCCGGTAGCACGGCCGGGCCGTTGAAAGAGACCGGAGTATGGGAGCTGTTCGAGTGGGATGCCAACGAGAATCCGACCGCTGAAACCTTGCGAGCCACCGGAAAACTTGTGGATCGCTATGCGGTCAATCTCGCGAGCTCCAGCGAGACCGATCTTCGAAACGCAAACGAGTCGGATCGAGCACCCATGCAAACCTCGATCGCGTCCTGGTTCTCGTACCCTCCTTGGTATTACCTTGCGATCCTCATCGGCACGCTGCTTGTCCTCGAGTGGGGCATGTATCAGAGGAGGGTTCTCGCATGACGGCATCCTTTCTGCCGCTTGAGTTCACTCGTCCGTGGCTTTTGTTGCTGTTGATTCCAGCCCTGCTGATGGTTTACTTGTTCTTCCGAGTCAGCCTTACGGATTTTTCGAAGTCCCAGCGGTGGATTTCGCTCATTGCGCGCTCGATCATGCTCGCCTCTGTTGTCCTGGCGATTGCCGGCCTTCACTGGTTGCGGACGACGAAAGAACCGTTCTTTGTGGTACTTAGCGACGAGAGCCAGAGCATCAGCGATGAGGGTTCAGCGGCCGCCAAATCGTTCGTTGAGGCGTTGCAAAGCCAGCCCGGTACACATCGCATCGCAATTCTCCCGTTTGCGGCAACACCCGGCTCCATCATGGATGCCCAAACCTGGCTTCTTTCGAAACCGGACAACGCTCAGGAACCAAACTCGACTTCCAATTCGCTCCAACCCGACCCAGCCGAATCGAGTTACCGTCGAGACACCGACATCGCCGCTGCCTTGCAGTCCGCATCAGGGTACATGCCTCCTGGTTATGTTCCGCATATTGTCATGCTGACCGACGGGAATGAAACCCTAGGCGATGCGCTGTCCGTCGCAGGCCAAAGCCCTATCCCAATCTCGACGGTTCCTGTTCCTTCGCCAACCGCCCCGGAGGTCCAGGTTGCCGAAGTGAACGTGCCGGCCGAAGTGCGTGAAGGAGAGCCGTTCATGGTCGAGGTCGTCATTCAATCCAACCACGATGACGAAGGCCTAGTCGAAGTCTACCGAGGCGATCACAAAGTGCTCAGCGAGCGCAAAAAGATCCAAGCAGGTGAGAATCGATTCCGGTTTCAGCAATCGGTGGATCGCGAGCGATTGGCCGTCTTCCAGGCGCGCGTCTCGGAACTGACCAACGACACACTGCTCGAGAACAACACGACCGCAGGTCTGGTCTATGCCGCAGGCAAACCCCGAGTTCTGGTGATTGAAAGCGATCCGAGCCTGATTCGCGAGTTTGCCTACGCGCTCGAAGACGAAGGGATCCAGGTCGATGTGCGACCACCCCAAGGCATGCCCGATACTCTCGCAGATCTGCAGAACTATGAGACGCTGATCCTGTCCAACGTACCCGCTACGGCTTTGTCGCAACAGCAAATGCAACTGGCGCGCACCTGGGTTCAAGAACTCAGCGGTGGGTTCATCATGCTCGGAGGAGAGCAATCCTTCGGTTTAGGAGGTTACTACAAGTCCACGCTCGAAGAGATCCTGCCCGTGCGCAGCGACTTTGAAAAAGAGAAAGAAAAACCCTCGTTAGGAATGGTACTGGTCATCGATCGTTCGGGCTCGATGTCGGGGGATCGCATCGAGATGGCCAAATCCGCAGCCCGGGCCGCTGTGGAACTGCTGGGCAAAAACGATCAAGTCGCGGTATTGGCCTTCGATCACGAAACCTATGTCGTCAGCGAGATGCAGAGCGCAAACAACAAAGCCAAGATCATCGACGACATCGCCAGAGTCGAATCGGCCGGAGGGACCGATATGTATCCCGCGATGGAACAAGCGTTCGAGATCTTGCAGCGCACGCAAACACGGCTCAAACACGCCATTTTTCTCACCGATGGAATCTCCAATCCGGGAGATTTCGAAGGCATCGCCCAGCAGATGGCGTCGGCCAAGATGACCGTCTCGACGGTGGCCGTCGGGGATGGCTCCGATACCAATATGCTCGAACAAATCGCAAAAATTGGGAAAGGCCGATACTACTTCACCTCAGACCCGGCCCAAGTGCCACAGATCTTTGCCAAGGAGACCGTCACGGCCAGCAAGTCCGCCATCGACGAACAACCGTTCGTCCCGCAGGTGATCCGGACAACGTATGCATTGTCCGATATCGACATGGAAACCGCCCCGTTTCTCTTGGGCTATGTCATGACACGCCCAAAACCGACCTGCGAAGTGATTCTTGCGACCGAAAAGGGTGATCCACTGCTGGTCTGGTGGCGTTATGGACTAGGGATGTCCGTCGCTTTTACTTCTGATGCCAAATCTCGCTGGGCCGCCGAGTGGATGACATGGCCAGGCTACGGCAAGTTCTGGACTCAAGTCGTTCGACAAACAATGCGCAAAAGCGATGGCCGAGGCATTTCGATCGCGGTCGATCGATTCGGTAACGATTCTCATTGGTCCATCGATGCCGCGAATGAACTCGGCAGTTTCCTGAATCAAGCCGACGTCGAGCTGAGTGTCATCGGCCCACAGATGAAACGAGAGACCAAAAAGATATCGCAAGCCGCACCGGGTCGATACATCAGCGATTTGAAAGTCGAGGAGCCGGGCGCCTATCATGTCGACATCGCCGTCAAAGAGAATGGACAGGTCAAGTATCGCCAATCCCGCGGTTTGATCCGAGGTTATAGCGACGAGCTGCGGATCCGTCCCACCAACGAAGATTGGTTGCGAGAGGTCGCCAAGGTATCGGGGGGACGATTCAAGACCGATGCAAAGCAGTTGCTCGAGGATGACGGCAGAACGGCACAGCGACCCGAGCCTTTGTGGCCTTGGCTGCTGGCACTCGCCAGTGCCACGCTCGTGCTCGACGTGGCACTGCGCAGGCTGACCTTATTCTAAAGCAGCCCGTCCAAGCGCAATTGCGATCAATCGCAGAGCATTCATGACTATTCCCTAAATGATTTGAGGAGCCACGAGGATGGTGCAACGACAAGTCCAAAGATCTACCACCGAACGGGCCACGGTGTTTTTCGCCGTGCTGACCGGATTGTCGATCGCTCTCGGAACCAGCACGATAGCGTACGGTCAACAAGCTCCCGAGGCGGAGCTCGTTGGGCACTGGCCGCTGATCGGTCATCCCCGCGATGTGTCTCCATCGAATCTCCTGACGACTGCCACCGGACTGGACTTCGCGGCAGATGAAAAATCGCCTGAGACGAACCTCGGAGCTCGCTTCGATGGCCGTAAGTCCTTCGCGGAGGTGGCCGATGCTCGCAAACTACAGCTCGGTAAGCAGCCGTTCTCGATCTCCTTATGGGCAGAGATCGACGACGATTTTGGGGATCCCGTCGGGGATTTGATCAGTTGCTATGATTCGAAGGAGCGTCGTGGTTTCCATTTGGGGATCTACAGCCATGGAGGCGTCACCAACAGCCAGCCAAACGCGAGACAGGTCCACTTTGGGATCGATCATGCCAAGGTCGAGAGCGAATTTACCGATCACGGTCGACTCGGAGATGCCGTTTATGTGTTCTCCCTTTGCGTGCATAACGGGCGGCTCTACGCATCGACGTGCCATGCAGGTGAAAATCAAGCCGGACGGGTTTTTCGATGGGAAGGTGCCGACCGATGGACCGATATGGGGAGCCCTGATCGAGCCAATGCGATCTCGGCCCTGGCCGTGTACAACGGTAGCTTGTATGCCGCCTCATCCAAATACCGACTTGCCGGATCGAGCCTCTCAGAGTCCCAGAACCCAGCCTTGGGTGGCAAGGTGTATCGCCTGACCGAGGCCGATCAGTGGGAGGACTGCGGCTCGGTATCCCCGGAGACCGAAGCAGTCGCGTCGCTAGTCGTCTTCCGAGGCCAACTCTATGCCAGTTCGCTCTACCGACCTGCCGGCTTCTTTCGATACGAAGGTGCTCAACGCTGGACACCATGCAGTACCCCAGACGGAAAACGGGTCGAAGCATTGACCGTTTTCAACGATGCACTCTACGCGACGAGCTATGACGAAGGGTCGGTATTCCGATTCGATGGACAGGACTGGAAGCTCGTAGGCGCGATCCCCGAAGCAACCCAGACGTACGGATTCGGTATCCACCAAGGTGACCTCTATGTCAGCGAGTGGCCCAAGGCGCATGTGTTTCGCTACCGAGGCGAATCCGATTGGGTCGATACTGGGAAACTGGGGCAGGAACTCGAGGCCATGCCGTTGCTCGTGTACAACGGCAAGATGTATGGCGGCACGTTGCCGCTAGCGGAGATCTATCGCTATGACGGAGACGAAAACTGGACGCGGTTTGGCCGGGTCGATAGAACGCCGGAGGTCAAGTACCGGCGGGCCTGGTCGATGGCGGTGTATCAAGGACGATTGTTTGTCGGGACATTACCTTCGGGTCGGGTGTTATCGATCGAAACCGGTCGGAACGCCACGTACGACCGCTCGCTCAGTGCCGGATGGCATCACATTGCAGCAGTCCGCGGCGAGAATGCGTTGAAGCTTTACATCGATGGAGTGTTGGTGGGCGAATCGACCGTTATGAAAGCAGAGGATTACGACTTGAGCATCGATGAACCGCTCCGGATCGGTTTTGGGGCTCAGGATTTTTTTCGCGGCAGGATCTCGGATGTTCGATTGTACCGAGGGGAACTGACCGCACCTGAAATCGAATCGAAAGCGGCATTGAATCCGACCGATGCACTGCGGAATAAGTAGTGCGACGATGATCAAGCCAACGACAAAGAGGTCTATCAGGAGCATAGCATTGACAGGAACGTTAACTTCACCAATACATCCGCAAGTGCTCTCACCTACCGAAATTGCTCTAACGTTTACAATCACAAACACACGAAATGTCAGTAGGGCAACGCGTAGTGACAACACGCTTAAGGAACTCAAGATGAATGCGCCTAGGCAAACCTCTGTTATATTTTTGCCGCATTGACTATGTCGAAATTCAAGCTTTGAGCCTTTGCAATTGCGGCAAAGATCAACAGGGCGCCTGACACCAAATTTGCTGAAAATGCAAGGTACTTATTCATCGGTTACTCCCGCAAGTCGCAGGGCAACAATGGTGTCTATCGAATCATTAATTGTTTCAACATGGCCATCGACGAAGCCGAAGTTACACAGTCCAACATGACGTGAGAACGGTTGGTTAACATCGTTCCCGACATTTATTGTTCGAAGCGGAGAAAATCCAAGTAACGGATTGCGAAAATCCCCATTTAGATCGAAGGGTATTATGGCGCCTGTACGGTCTCCCGCCCAAGAGAACAGATATGATTTCGTCGATGCCGCTCCGTTACTGGTGATCACTAGATTTGGTGTTGTGTCTACTACCAGTGAGAATGAGTCTTGAACGTTGCTATCGAGGTCTAGGTCTTTCGCAAACTTGGGATGGCGAAAACGATCTCCGCAGCTCTCCCAGAAAAGTACAGTATTGCTTGATCCGTCAGTAATGTCACTTAGACGTCTTGCACGAGTGAGGCCTTTGATTCGCGTCCGAACGGCCCCGAATTTCACTAAGTCGAGTGCATAAATTGCGCCTCCGTTTCCGCAGTAGTCCGCAGTTCCAATATTGAGCGAGGAATCTCCAGTCCCCGACCATCGCCTTGCGGCATGAGTAAGCAACGGTCTGCTATAGGCTGACGGACACCTTAGAACTGCAAATCCTTCCTCGATTCCATCGAATCGAATGCTCTCAAACGTCGTCTTACCCAAACTAGATTGAGATGAAATCGGACTCTGTTCGAGATATTCTGCGAGCGATACAAACAATCCAATGTCCGACGTGTAACCCACTTCATCCGGTCTATGGTTGAAGTAGGCACCGGGCAACTCTTTCAGCGCGGCTTCCCTTGCCTGCGATGCGAGGCAAATTTGTTTGAGATTGTTCTGGCAAGATACTTTTCTGGTTGACTCTCGAGCGTATTGAACTGCCGGCAACAGCAATCCGACGAGCAAAGAAATAATTCCAATAGTGACGAGAAGTTCTAAGAGAGTTAAAGCTTTGCGATTCAAGTTACCGCACCTCGAGCTGGGGTAAGGTCGTCATCTGAAGTGTTAATGTCCAATCTTAGACTCGCTGGTTTCCCCTGTCAAGCCAGAGCGAGAGGTTTCGCAAACGCGTGAACGTCGTTGCGGAGTAAGCTAACAGCGGCCCGATCGGGTTTTTCTAAACGCAGGGCCCGCTTGCGGGTAGATACAAGGTGCGCCCTTGTTTCTATCCCAGTTCTGCCAGTCGACCCACTCTTCGCCGAACGACGTCAAGAGTGACATGAACCGGGCGCTGATCAAGATTGGTGGCAGGAGCTCGGCGATGCGCAAGGCCGTGCTCGCGGCGGCGAAGAGAATCGGCGAAGTGACCGTCGACCACGGCCAGACCGCCTGCAAGACACCCGACGTCGCCCAAGCCGTCGAGAAGTCGTGGGCGCGCTCCGAGGCGAAATTCGGATCGCCCGCTGCGCATGAGCGCTCGATGAAGTCGATGCGACGCCGCTGCTAAAACGCACGGACGCCTACGGCAACCGTTCCATCGTGCATCCAAGCCCTGTGGCGCTTCAAGACATTTTTGACATACACTCGGGGGCTGTCCCCCGTTGCTATGCCTGGGGACGGCTTTTGGCCAGTATTCCGCTCACTTCGGTTTGCGAAACTGTCGAAATCGCGCCAAATCTCTCTCGGGCCACGTCGCGAAAATCTCATCGACACTTGCCCATTTTTTCTCTTCCGACCGCATATTGAAATACAGCAATAACTGGTCATCGTTGAGTATAGCCAACTTTCTTGCATAAATCAGCAATTTCTCCTCAGAGGGCTTACTGAGGAATTCCGCATATTTTTCCGGGGTAGCTGGAATACGATGAAGCGAGTCTTCCTCTACTCGCAGTTGATAAAATTCCTTTTGTTGATATGGGGTGATACTGAAGTAAGAATGACCCAATGGTGTTTCTAGAACGCGCCCAAAAAACGTTGCAAGATTCATTTGAAGCCGCATTTGATCTGATTCGGACAGTTCCTCGTCAATACGCTCAGCTAATTCGGTCTCAATCTTGTCGACCTTTTGCTTGACTTCGTTGAAAACCTCATCGTTAACACTTTCGAGCTCGTCTGCTACGAGGCACAGCGCCCACTGCTTCGATGCTGCATTCTTAAATATCTCTCGTGCGAGTTGTTGGTTTTTTATTCCCCACAAAATCTTGTCTTCGTGATGACGAAAAAGGCTTGTGATCGTATTGTTGCCAACGTAGTCACCGATACGTCGATAGGTTTCGGCAGCCGTGTTCGTGTATTGGCCAGCAATGTCAGGATTACGGTTCCTGCGTTCCGGAAGAGGCTTGCGCGACATCCTCTCGGACAGCATTTCCGGCCATTTCTCTCTCGGGATATCCTCTCCATTTAAACTAATTTCTATAATCGAATCCGGATCGAGGAGTATTCTAAGGTCTAATTCAGCAATAAGCTCGTCGGATGACTTTTCGCTCTGAAAGAGAGGTATTCCTTCCTCAGAGAATCCAATTAAGGTCCCCAACTCATCTTGAATAAAGAAAACGCAAATAGCGATAAGAAAAGTTGTCATCATAAACTCCTAGGGTAACCGTACACGGCACGGTTCGTGGATTTTAGCAAACGGATCTAGACGCCGTCAAGAAATTTCTGTCCAAAGGCTTGGATGAACATTCCCAAGCATCGCCTCAAACTCCCACCTGAAGCCGAGCATCTTCATGCCAAACCGCCTCGAAAGCTTTCCAAACGACGAATTCGAAAACAAAGAGAACAAGAAGGGCAATGTCGTCCGCGATTGGCCGCCTTCACTGGGCTGCTCATGGGGCACTTCCGCCAAAGCACGCGACTTGCTTCGAGTTTCCTGAGCGATCTACTGCATATCCCTTCCAGTCCTGCTTGGACCGTCAAGATCCAAAGCCTGATCGATTCGCACGACACTCAGGTCAGCCGACTTGGCGATGACTTGATGCGGCAAGAACGACTACTATTCGAATACGGGCAGCGATACAAACGAGCGGAGGTCAATTGGAAAGCATTTAGGCGATTAGCGAGTCCCGGGCGTAAGGAGTTCAATGGCCTTCTTCTCCGGGGCAGTTATCACGACTCGGGGACTGTCCCTGCAAAAACTCAGGGACTGTCCCCGAGTTAGATAAGGGACTGTCCCCGAGTTAGATAAGGAAACGAACGCGATGAATTGGGCGGTCGATGGTGGAATCGAGCGGTGATCCCACCCGGAAGAAGGGTTTAGAAATCAATTCAGGCGACGTTTCTCCCGTCTTGGCGCGCACCGCATGCGCTGAGCCACTCCGGCCCTTCAAAAGAAATCCGTCAGAGGTCCCTCAAGCCCCCTTCTCGCCCCAAACCGGACTATCATCTAGTCCGTCTCGGGACGAATCCCATCGGCTCAGCAGCTTACCTTCCCCTTGTGTCCCGTTTATCTCCCGCTTGAGGCGTTTGCTTGATAAGCCTTCAGCAAGCCTTGAGCTTGCTCGGGAGAAC
>Ga0207941_1000323_pt1 | contig 14905 bp, 16 predicted proteins | sample LakMenEpi13Sep12_FD_150695 | JGI IMG/M metagenome (GOLD analysis project Ga0207941, IMG submission 150695) | Freshwater microbial communities from Lake Mendota, WI - 13SEP2012 deep hole epilimnion (SPAdes) | ecosystem: Environmental > Aquatic > Freshwater > Lake > Epilimnion/Euphotic zone ...
TAGCCCTTATCAATCCAAGAGAAATCGTTCTTCAGCCAAACCAACTTAACCATCAGTATATGCGTCACGGTATAAAATTAACGCCTGGAGTTATTTTGCAAGTCACTGATCATTGCAATGATAAACCATGGAGAATTCCTACCCAATTTTTAGGGGATACAACTAGCAAAGATAGTTTTTTTCTTCCACTTTTTTCTGGGCAGCATGTCACAATTCCAAAATTTGAAATTCTGGCTCATGTTCAACTTCAACCTATTTCTCGCACTCTTCTCAGGCTGAAAGGTAATTTTTAGAAACAGACTTTTCTAAATTTTCTTTTAACTAACCTCTTACTGTTTTTAGACTCGGGTCTGCAAACTTTTCCCACTGAGACGGATAAACTTATTTAACGGTTTTTTAAATTTGGTTACACCCATGCTTATTTTTACTGACACAGTCCATTTGATTTCAGAATTCAAACAGCTACCATGGCCGTTGAATTTCGTCGTGTTACCCAAGATGCTTTGATTCCAACTCCTGTTGATGCGTGTTTTAAAGATCAATGTTCGTGTTTTACCAACCCATGTTTAGGACTGATTAATCCAACTGAATTTGTCGTCTACCCGAATCAACTGAACATTCAATCCATGGGGTTTGAAATTATTATGCCGCCGGGGTTTATTTTTCAAGTGACTAACCATTGCAATGATAAGCCGTGGAGAATTCCAACTCAATTTCTGAATCATAACACAGACAAAGAGTCTTTTTGTCTTCCACTCATTTCTTCGCAAAAAGCAGTGATTGCCAAAGGGGAAATAATAGCTCACATTCAACTTTTGCCTATTCTCGACGCGTATGAAATCATAAAAGGTAATCTATGCCATAACAAAAATGTCATAAAAACATATCTAAACCGAACCATTGTTTCAGATGCCGACCTTGTGTACATGTCAGACACAGACGAAAACCTTTCGGATAGTAAAGACGAAGACGTTGGACCCGCCTCGCCAGTAGAAGAAACTGCTCCCCAGGAAAAAAATCTCAAGGCGGCCAAAAGAAAAATTAACAAAAGAAAATTGTCCAGTTCCTCGGATGACATTGACATTGCCATGTTTTAAATTTTGTTCCATATTTTTTCAGACTAATGATACATTGCCATTAGGATACCTTTTTTCTTTTTAAACCATTACCAGGTACTCACCTCCTCCTTATCTTGTCTCTTGCTATTTTCCCACTGACCTGAGTTTCTTTTTTTCAGTCAAACACCATTGACGCCTCACCCCTCACCGATTCATCCACCTCCAAGAAACGGGGAGTTCGTTGGCGACCTACCCTCTGCGACTCCCTTCCGTAATCCAACTCCGTCTATTCTTGGGGTAATCTGTGCTGTGACTCCACAGAGTCCCAACAATGCCATGTGTTTGCATTAAAAATGTTAAGACATTTCTCAAGACAGTGGCCAAACCTACCTACTGCCATCCATCTTTACCAATTTATTTCGACAAATCTTTCATAGGTCAGTTTGACTAGTTTGAAAGCTACTTTTGTTTCCACCCTTACCCTGATATTATTTTTAGATATTTTACTGCACCGGATTTGGCTTCACCACAAACAGACTACAAAATTTGCCGACTACCATGCTTTTGTGGAAACTGTTAAAAAAACACCTCGACCCTGGAATTCAACCACGAGTTTGAAAGCCACGCTGAAACAGATGTCGTGGCTACTCAACATTGACATTACCCTGTTAAGCTTCAAACAGGCAGGAGAAACGTACCATTGCCCTCATGGGGCCGATTATTTCTTTTTAACCTTTCTTTTCCAAAACCCAATGCTTAAACTATTGAGAAAACAAACCGATTGGACACCAGTGATTATCATTCAGTACAACAAAAAGTACTTTGTGCCCGTGACCAAACTGCCGGCTCCTTCCCTCATCAACATTGCCCCTGAACCCAGTGGAATTCTAGTGAACAATACTTTCATTCACCATCATGATATTCTTAAACTTTTAAACAATGACAAAGTAGATTTTTCTTTTTCCCTGGTTGTGTATTCTGCCTACAGTTATGTCAGAAAGACGTTCTCCAAAGAAATTCAAAAAACTATCCTGGGAATGTACTGCTCCTCCACTTCAGACCAAATCGTTCATCTTTTTCTAGTTCCTAAACTGCATTCAACCGCATTTGACCTTTTTCTGCTTGAGGGAGATTTACCCCTGCCGCCCAGTTTTCACAAAACAAGTTTGCTAGACTATCAACATTTGACAGAAGGAAAACCCATCTTTAAAGGAACTGGTAATAAAGTACCAACTGTTTTGAACCAGGAACAATGTCTTTGTGACCATGACGAAACGCAATATGTTTTAGATTCCCATCGGTATGACACATTAATGTCCACGCATGCTCAAACACGACTTTTAACCGAAAATTTAAAAGCCTTAGGGTTACTGGATGAGCTTACCGAACGAAAACTGAAAGTCTGCAGTGAAATTTCATTTTTATCCTATGATACAGAAGCTCTTAACAAAGCCTACGTGGAATCGCTAGATGATACTTTTTACAACCAGTATGAATTCAACAATAACTTTACAGACAAACTTCAACATAAAGTGATTCATGGTGAACAGAAACTCTACATCATCGGCTTATGTGACATTATTTCCAAAAAAGATACATTACGTATTTTGAAGAAACATTTACCCTCGTCTTTGTATATTAAGATTTGTCGTTATGTTCTCAGTGATAGTGATGATTTAAGAAGTCATATCAGCTGGGAATCTTGCCACAGTCAATTGAAACATTTACCTTTGAACGAGTGCGCTGAAGAATTGTTAACCCTGTTTGAAACCGTTGATTTAAATGAAACTCATGTCAAAACCTTTCATATCAGCAACAATCATCTGGTCAACAAAGCCACTGAGCCTACCCATGAAAATACCACGCAAATGATTTATAAATTTCTTGTCTATATTTATCAACGCAATATTTTGGCTTCCATCATAAAATACATTTTGTTAAAACCCCTTCTCATCCAGTTTGAAACATCCATGTTGGTCAATGAAAAAAGAGGTATTTTTTACCTGATCCAAAAACGTTTGCAAGATATAATTTTTGAAAGTATCCTTACCGCCTTTAATGGCAGTAACTATGACAATTATCTTTTGTCCAACAGTTTGGTGATTATTGTAGGAAAACTCAAAGAAAAAATTAAAATCTTCAAAAAAGGTGCTTCTTTGTCCACCATTCAAATTATCATCAAAAAAAACTTGTTTCGGTTCCGAAACATTATCAAAACACAAGTTAAAACAACGCCATTTCAAAACAAAGTTAACACGCTGTGGGAAATGAAACTTTTTATCAAAGATATTCGTAATTTAGTAGCAGCCAACATGTCACTGGACAGAATCGGTAAACTTTTCAACTTGGAAGTTGCTAAACTTTGCTTCCCCTATGAACAAGCAACGTCTGTCAAAAAAATTAAAAGTATTACTTCCCTACATGCGCACAATGAATCATTCTGGAAGAACACTTTTGCTAACAAAACAGTAGACTTGACCACTCGTTTAGAGGCTCAGCAAACCTATGATGCTAAGCAGTTTAATGACCTCTACGAGTATGGTGAATATTACCTTGTGCAAGACTGCCTGTTACTGCATTCCATTGTCCTAACCTTGTTTAGAACTTACCTTCAAGAATCAATCAATATTTTTACTCGCCACAACTACTCTCAGTCTAATTTAGCTTACCAACAGTTTTTTATTGTTGAACCCTCTCAACAAATTGACAAAAATCTAGCTCCAAAACAGATCAAGAACACGTTTTACAATTATTTTATCAAACATGCAGTCACAGGTGGATTGTGTACAAGTTTTGTGCATGGCGAGATTGGTAACCAAACGATTATCAACGAGCATTTAAACTCAATGGACTGTTCCAACCTTGACAAAGACAGTTGGCCTAATTTTGCTAATCTTCAAGGAACGTCTTTTCCATTCCATGAAAAAGCCGATGGTATTTCAACCATTGATATTCGGTCCCTGTACCCAAGTGCAGCAGTAAAAAAACTTCCCGTAGGCTCCCCTTTATTTTATACTCGCCTTATTCCCCAAGATTACCATCGGATCAATGATCATAACATGAAAGTCCTTCGGATTCAAAACTATTGTAAACGAGTGCGTGACAACGGTAATCATACAGAAGATTTCATGTATCTCAACAACACACCGCCTCGTTTTTACAATGAGTTTTATGCTTTAAACCATTATCTTCAATGCATTCCCAAAGATGTTGTGATCTTACGTTTTCAATCTTCTTTTACAGCTTTAGGCCAACTGTATTTTACCGAGTTTCCTTTGGATGGCTTTCTATCCTACTTTAATCCTCACGATCAAAAAGTGTACCTGAAACTGATTCAGTACCAGTCTGTTTTTTATCATGGGCATAAGAAAACGTGCGCAGCTCAAAAAACCCCTGAGGACCTGGACAAAGCCAAAAAATCAAACGATGTAAGGACAAAAATTTTATCGTTATGCCAACATTTTCGACACCATTTTAACCTTGTTGACAAAGTAGATTTTGACTATGTAGAAATTTCCGATTGTGACTTTTTTCTTCATAAGATTCCAAAAAACGGTAATTTTTGTCCTTCTTTTAAAAAAAGCTACTGCTACAACGACTTTCTGGATGCTATTACTCAAAAAAAACTAACCGGGTTTGTGCTAGTAAAAAATCTTACCATCAAAAAACAAGCTCAAAATCCTATCTTTGGGTTTATCATCCAAAAAGTAGAATATGGAGCCGATGTCTTGTCTCCGTACACGCAAAACATTACATCCAACATCAAAGCAGCCCAGCGGGTTGTAAGTATGAACGAAGCAAAATCATTTATGGTCATCAGTACGGAATACTTGAATTGGCTCCATGTTCATTTTGGTTTTGAACATCCCCCTGATATCTACCATGCTCTTCTGTTTCAATTAGACACCTACCTTAAGCCCTACATTGAAAACAAACTTATTCTCAGAAAAGAGCTTAAAGATCGCATCAAATTAGAAACTAATTTAGAAAAGAAACAAGTGTTTGAAATTCAGTCGGAACTGATCAAACTCATGTTGAACAGTTGTTATGGATTCACCCTGTGCAACATTACGTCAAACAAATTTAAAATGTTGGAAAACCGCAGAAAACTTCCTAATGACACCAAAAGTAAAAATCGACTTAAAAGTTGTATTCAGCTCGGTGACAAAGTGTTCTTGGCAGAACTAAACAAGCAAGTAAAAGAACCGTTTCAAACGTTGCTAGGTCATGTGGGATGCTATATTTTGTACCACAGTAAAATTATTCTGTTGAAAAGACTTTACTACTTACTGAAATATTTGAACCCGACTCACGCTCAACTGTTGTACATGGATACGGACAGCGCTCATTTTTTGGTCAAACATAAAGATTTTGTTGACAACGTGGATGACAATTACAAACCCATTTTTCAACGGCTCTACAACAAACATTTTGACAGTGGCAATAAAATTAGCGGTATTTGGGTACAGGAAGGCTTTTTTGACAAAGCTCGCTATATTGGAGAAAAAAGTTACCTGTTGTTTAACAGTGACAATTCAACTTATCTTGCTCATATGAAGGGTTTAAATCAGCCTTTCCAACGCCAGTTTGTAGAACAAAATATTGATCCCAAACATACATCTGTTATCAATTATAATATTTTTCAAAAAACATCCGATTTTATGATTCTCAAAACATCCATGAGCAAAAATTTGTTTGATAATTATGTTCCGATCAAACGTTATTTTGTGAAAGCAACTGGCAGTTTACCCTTGACCTTGTCTGAACCTTATTAGCACCACTTCTTCCAGAAAATACCATGGCTGATTCTTTTGACGAAGAAACCCAACCCTTCTTGCCCACTAAGGCTGAGCGACTTCAACTTGACTTGGAAACCCAACACGAAAAACTGATTGAACTGCAAGAAAACATAGTGCGCTTTGATACCCTCTTCAGAGAACATCCTCATACTATTCGAATTACAGGAATTTACTTTTTGAAAGATCATGTTTGGACAAGAACCCTGCAAGATAAAGTATACAATTTATTTCACGAAGCAAAAATTCCCCTGTTCTGGATTCATGATATCAATTTCAACATTGATTCGTGGGATCCCGCCATAGAAGAACCTGTAGAAGAAACTGCTCAACCTGTCACTGTGGACTCCATTGACGTTTCAACCCCGGTTTATGTTACGCTAACCAACTACTATGTGAAAGAACGCGTGATACATCTGCTCAATAGTTATTTTGATACAGAATACAACCAACTGCTTAAAGTGACATAAACATGTTTCAGATTGTCCTAATCTTTTTTTACCATGGACATTCAATGCAAGTGGACTAAAGTGAACAAAGAATCTCCAGAAATTATTACGCTAGAGTCTTCACCCAACGTTCCACCAGAAGAACCAAACACATGCCAACGTGTTTTATATTATGCGATCTTTATCAAATCTATTCTTGTATTTTCAGCATGTCTTATTATCTTTATTTTTCTGTACAACAAATACACATGCGAACCCACCAATTTTAGACTTCATAACATAACTACCACAACATTTATGAAACTAGAAAATGATACATGGGAAGGATCTGGACTTTTGTTACCACATTTTCTTTCATAGTTATACCCTATTTTCAGACACTATGCTAGAGAACCTGTCCATCAACGCCTAACCATGTGGACCTGGATCTGTCTACTTCTTTTCTTTGGACATCTGAAACATTTTGTACCGCTTCTGATTCAAGTGTTGGAACTCATTCACCTCGTGATTGTGCTACTCTGGGCCGTTCCAGTCATCATTCTGACCCTGCTGTTGGCACCTTTTCTTCATCTGGTCCTCTTCCTGGTACCGTTGAGGTTAGCTCCTGCTGCTGCTGCTGCTGCTGCAGCTGCTGCTACAGTGGACCCTTGATGACCACGGGGTAAGTTGTGGTTTTTCCAAACAACAACTTACAACATACTTTTTTTGAAGTGTTACAACCTGCTTTTTGTCATGTTTTTGAAAGAGAACCCATGGAAGACAGGAAAGGTAGTCCTAGACAGTATACAGTCAACAGCCACCACTGACCATGAATTCAGTCGCTCTGAGCATGTGCAGCAGTGGCTGTTGGCCTCGTTGTATGTGTTCCTTAGCTTACGCCTTGATCTCCGCCGCCCGTCCACCTTTTGATGTCGACTTTTTAACATTCGGTCCACCGTTTTTTCTGTGGATCCAGTGTTAAAAACTCTGACCAAAAGATGAGGTGAAACAAGTGGGTAGGTTGAGGGACCGGGCTATAGGGTTATTTTATGGTTGACACGCGATCTGAAATGACTGTACCGCGAGGGTTGTGTACTGGCATCAGGAAAAACGTTTTGATCATAACAACAACCCTGTCAGACCCGCCCTCACCCCCTTTTTTTTCTAGCTGTTTTTCCTACTCACTTGTTGTCACCACCATGGTTTTAACCCGGAATAGTAGACATTGACAGTGACAGCAACAATCCTTGCTAGTCAATGTCTACTCATTCCATGCAAAACACTATACCATGGCCATGCCACCCGCCTACCCGCCCGCTATGCCACGCCAAAACGAGTTCTACTCATTATGTCTTTCAAATTGATTGTCATTAACTTTACTGTTCTTCAACCAGTACGGATAATGAGGGTCAATTTGTCTGGTGATAATGAATTTCAGATGAGAGATGCTCCCGCAGTTCCTCCTTGCCACTCCGCCCCTTGGTTGCCCAATAGAATGATTCTATTGATTAAACTGATCATTTCGTCAATCGAATCATCCTCTTGTGTTTGCAGCCATTGAGTTTAATTCTCGGTGATTTAACACTGTTAATTATCAGAAGAATTTTATGTTTTGAGAAAATCCTGACGAGGGTCACTTGAGATGAACATAAACTTCCCTATGATCAGTGTTAACGCATGATCCGAGTCTTAAACAGTGGATCATCCTTTACGCCGGACAAAAGGATGATCCTGCTTTCCTCTTTTGCGCCAACCATGCCAATGCAATCCGCCACTCCTTTCACGCTCCACCGGTTCATCGCCACCGCCGCCGCCATCAGCATGCTCGTTATTTTATGATGATCCGCCTTTTCTCTCTTTCTATCCGGGGATGCATGCTTTTTTTCCTTTTTCTCTATACCCATGTGTTTTTAAAAAAAGTATGTCATGTTTTTTTTCTCATGTTCAGGTGGTCACCGGGGGTCCACTGTAGCAGCAGCCGCCGCAACAGCAGCAGCCGCCTTCCATTCAGGAACGTGTTAAACAACCTCACAAAAAAAAGTCACCGACTAACAGACTTTTTTATTTTCAGTACCACCAATCTTCATAACTCGAGTCATAACGTCACCTTCTACTGAATGCCAGGTACATCAGCCAAACCCTCGTTAAAAAAAACTTTTTTTAAGCAAAAATTTAAAAAAACTTTTTTTGTCAGGCCGTTTTCTGTCCGCAAGCCCGACGATGTCCTTGGGAACCAGCCATTTTTTTATGCTGCGACACCATCGTGTACAACACATTACTATCCCATTCCGTATCAACCATATTGTCATTCTTACCACACAAGCTCAATCTTCCGTTTTTCTACGCTATGATTATTTAGTTTTTAAATCGTTTAAAAAAATAGAACTCCAAGCCGGTGGAACTCATTTTTGTATTTGTGACATGCCTGCTATGTCAGTCCATCGGGCCATTGAAACAATGGATCGAGTCTTTAGCCAACATCAACATCCACAAGAAGATATCCTTATCCTTTTGGAAACCGCTCACAGTGACACAGCCGTTCCCCGTTTATGGGATTCTTGCGCTATGGCACTGTTGATCCAAGGCGTGACCCATTGTGATCTTGAATTAGCCTTTCCCTTGTTCACCCTTAAAACAATCCATGTATCCATAAAATCCTATGATTCTGTCCTGAATGAAATTTTTTATAATTATTCTCAGTCTAACCTCCGTTTTGTTCAAACATGCGCTTGCCACGCGACCCATCAAGATATTTTTTTCTAATTTTTACAGATCAATTACAAAACATGAATCCTCCGGTAATCCGCTACACCTTGACGCCCAACGCCAAATACAAACCGAAAATCTGCGATCATTCCAACGGGTTGGATCTTCCCTTCCATAACGATGTTCTATTGGAGCCTTATCAAATTTTAAAAGTAAATCTTGGCTGTCGCCTACAATTTCCGGATCATTTTTGCGGTCTTCTCCTCAACAAATCATCCGCGCTTACCACTTACAACATTCAAGTCCACTGTGGCCTCATTGATGTTGGCTATACAGGAGAAATTCAAGCTGTTATTGAAAATAAATCGTCACAACCTCAAACCCTGGTTGCGGGCACAGCTGTTGTTCAACTGCTGGTCATTCCATCCCCCATTCCAGTGTTTCAAGAAACAGCTCAATTGACCGATACAGTAAGGGGCGGGTTTGGTTCTACGGGTCAGCTCTTTGAACCTGTTTAATGTCAGACACTTTATCCTGATGAATGCAACACCCAATCACCCAAGACGCCTTGGAAGAAACCGTCATCACGATGATGGACCTTGTTATAACGCTTTGCCTGACCATTCTCTATTAAAAGTTTTTCCTCCATTTCAGACCCCAATTTTTTCACAATGTTGCTCAGCATGAATTCCACTAACATGACCACTATTTTAAGCCTTTGGTCAAACAATCATTCCTATTTTATCGGTGAAATTATAATGATTATTGTTCTTGTTTTTTTACTCCTTCTTATTTTGAAAGATATTTGTTGCTGCTGTTGTAATACCAAGATGACTCCCTCTTTTATGCCCTCACTTATGGCCTGATTCCTATGTTACAGATTGCTGTAGTAAACTATGACCAAACTAGTCTACTTTGCAAGATGCGGAGGAACTTGGGACCTTATCAAAAACACCATCTATACCGACCCCGGTCCTTACCTTCTTGAACCCCAGGACAGCTGTATTGTGATTATTTTGAGCAAGTACCTCACGGGAGGATTCGACCAACTCCAGTTTCGCGGAGGAGACTTTCTACTATCCAACAAAAGACCTCACCACCTGTGTTTTTACCTGAAAAATCTCTCATCAACCCTGACCATCAAAATGAATACCGGATGTAGCTTACAGTCTATTCTAAAAAAGTCTATTGTAAAATTTAAAGTGTGCCACATGTCCGACCAAGATTTGGTTCAAGCTCAACTCTCGCTTGTTCCAACCTTTGACGATGATGATGATGACAACAACGACGACGACGACAAAGATAGCCGTTCTGATAACAATGACAAAGTTGATGAAGTTTATTTTCCTTGCACGTTATAGTTGATCTTTCAGATCACAATGCAGTCCAACATGCGTTCTGTTTTTTACGTGAAAAAAAATTACCACGACTACGCAGACTTTTACAATCCTCAAGAGTATGTCAGCAATGAAACTTTTGTGCTGAAACCCGAAGAAACTCTGCTTATTCTGCTGGACTATAGTGACGTGGTCAGCCAATTAAACATCTGCTGCGGTCGGATCACTCCCTGGACCAAAGAAGGACAATTATGCATGCTGGTCAAGAATAAATCAACCCTCAACACCCTACGTATTGATAAAGGACATCGATTGATTCACTTGCTGAGTAACCCTATTGTTTCCAGTCATTTATGCTGCGTTCCCCATGAAGATATTGTTAAATTGCTTAATCCCGAATCAAAACCATCACCACCCTCGTTATTGTCATCCCGTTAACCATGCTTTGCCTTTTTCAGATCCGTCATGAACTCATCATCCGACGCTCAACCCGCGGTGAACCCCCAAGCTGTCCAGCTACCCCCCTCACCACCACCGTCCCAACCCTCCGAGAAACTTCGCCGACCTGTCACGCCATCGTGGCCTCCCAAACCTCTGGTCATGCGGTCTTCCATGTGGAAACGCAGGCAGCGTATGCAAAAAAATAGTCAAACCCCCTACCCCAAGGAGACTGCTTATGCCAAACCTACGGAACAATCCCAATGTTCTAAACCACCACCCCCACCACCACCACCGGTTCAAAAGCCTATTGCCAACCCTTGGTTGCATTACCAGGTGATCCAGCAACTGCAGGACAACCTGAAGCAACATCAGCAGCAACAGAATTTTATACATCAACAGCAACAAGCCAAGTTTTCACAACCTCCACCTCAACTGCCCCCACCAAAAAACGTCTACCGACCTCATCCCCCCGCCACCTCATTGTCCTATGACCACTGTGACCGAGCATTGTCCCGCCCAGCCCCTCAACAACGTCAACCTGCCAAACACCATTTTTTAGGAAAAAATCATCCCAAAACATTTTATCCAACAAAGTTTATTCCCTCTCAAGAGTGGCACTCCAATCCACCTGTCTCATCCGACAAAGTCGATTGGCCGCCACTGCCGCCGCCGCGGTCTACACTACTACCCGCCCCGTTTTCACCGATAGCCAAGCCACCGCCGCTGCCGCCATCGCTGCCACGTCCGTCCTCGTTACCTCTTCGCAACGATTCGATTCAAATCAAACAGCCGCCGCCAGTGCTGCCGCCTTTGTCTTCACCACCACCCACCTCACCACCGAGCAAGCCGTTGTCGCAGCCGCCGCCGCTGCCGCCATCCTCTTCGTCATCCCGCCAGCCTACACGCTACCAAACGACCACGGAGAAACCGCCGCAGTGGAAAAACACTTACCACCCTCATTACCGTCATCGTCGCTATCAGCGACCCCATCAACCCAACAGTGATGTGTTAGATTTGTTTAAAATTAACGTTGCTGTGACAAAGTTACCCAGTGAATCGCTGATCAAAGGTAGCCTCTACATCATGGGCTGTCTCATCCTTCTGAGCAGTCTCAGCACCAACCCACCCATACTCAACGATCTCATTGCTGTTTTTGCTGTTGCCTGCTACATCTACTCCACTGTAGGTCTCCTGTTTCTCATTGGCTACCATTCCTTTATGATCTTCTATTACATGAAACAATACGGTGCTGATTTCTTTGCTTGTGGAAAAAAGTATGGCACTACCTGGGTTCGCCAATGTCAAACCAAATGGAAAAACTTTTTCAATCCGTAATTTTGTTTTTCCATTTCAGATGACTTTATCAAAATCCATCCATCCTCTAGGCAAGTGATTTACCCCATCGCCGCCTATTTTTTGTGTGTAAACACTTTTTTTTGTGACAGAAAAAAAATGTCAAACCTACATCCGTCAGCATTTAAAAGCTCCGCCCAAATCTTTGGTCACCCAATGGGGGAAAAAAATGAAATTAACCCGGCTGGAAATAAATCAAATCAATGATCGGCTTTATTTGCGTCATCATTTAGGTAAGAGGAGAAAAAATACGGACTTATTCCTCAACTAACTTTGTGATGAGTTGCCAGGTCCTGATCCCGGTTTTCTATCCCACACCAAAAAATGGAAAAAAACTACGCCACGCTCTTTTCAGTCACCCTACTATGCGCAAGGCGATATTGGTAACGTTGAACCATCAAAAAAATTCGTCCGATTTACTGTTTCATGCTCTGCCTTTTATGTTCTAGGATTTTTTAGTTACAACAACAAAAAATACGGTCAATTTTTTTGTGCTGTTCAAACTTTTACGGGAAAAGTATTTGCGGTACCTATACGTAACGTAAAAACAAAATCACTGATTGATGCCATTCAACTTATGACTAAGGTAGCCAAATTCTTTTCCCCCCTCTAAACCCTATCCACCGCTAACTTTTTCTATTTTTCTTAGCATAAAGATTTTAAACAAACCCATGTGTTGCTGTTTGACGGAGAGTCGGGACTTCGCAGTAAAAAAGCTCAAAACATAATTGCTGATAAATTTAACATTAAAGTTCATGCGGAAGCTTTTTACAAAAGAAACATGGCCGAAAGAGCTATCCGTGAAATTAAACTTCGAATGGCTGTTCTTCTTGATTTAGAAAAAAAACCTTTGACTCAATGGCGCAATCATTTGGAACAGGTCCTGCAAATCATCAACCAAAATAAAAAGCAATACAAATCAGTGATGCAAATGTTGGCTGATTTCTTTACCAAAGAAACGGTTAATCTACCTCAAACATCAGATCAAATTTATAAATTCAACATTGGTGACAAAGTGAGCATTGATGCTTTTCCAAACCAACGGCGAAATCTTGGTTTTAAATACAGTCTCAACATGGGTGAGTTTTTTTATCCCACCCCACTTACCCTCTTGGTGACTTGTTCTCTTTGGATAGGCAAACTTCAACGCAACGTCACTGCCATTGTAAAAAGCCGCCGGGCGGTAACACGCCAAAATATTATTATTCCCATCTACACTGTTGTTATTCCCTCATTGGATCAGGTGTGACCTTAATTAAACTGTTTTTCCATGCACCCAATATATTGTGATATGTTTAGGAATTTACTGTTCGTGAACAATTAATTCATCCGCTGTAACCCCGCCCGATAGTATAATGTCACACTTGTTTTGTTCTAATAAAAAAAAAATTATTTTTTAATTTCTGGTATTACTGTGTGTTACAGAGAACACAATGTCTAACGATACGGAAAACAAATACCTGATCAACCAAGAGCTTATTCGATTAAGCAGCCAACGAAGCAAAATGCCATTTGAGAAAATGAAACGGGGGGACTGTTTTTGGGTAATTGGACATGAAAAAGTATCCACCAAATTTCAAGATCAACAAAGTGTCTGGTACACGTGTTTTGAAGAACCCACGCCAACTGAGGGATGTTTAATCAACGATCACGAAGAATACATGTTTTATCAAGGGGCGGCTACCACTTGGATGAGCAAACTACCTCAAGAATTACTGACCAAACTTCATCAACGCAAACTATGTTTCGAATTAGAATTTTTGGATATTACTTTGAAAGGATGTTTTCGTTTAAAAGCCACGGGTCGTCAAATTGATATTGACCACCCCCCATCCACGACCGATGCTTTGTAACATGGGTTTTTTTCAGAATGATTACAATGACGTGCTTATGGACGGTCCCTTTAAGAGTGTAACTACCCTCCTTCTTCATGCAAGCTAAGTCACTATGCTCCCTATTCTCTATTTCTCACGTAAAGTGACCCAACCTCCCCGCTCCTACTCTCAATATGTTGACTCAACTTTTAGGGTTAAAAAGAGAGCAGGAGTGACGTACTCAGTCGCTTGCCTGCTGCCCTTCCAGCACCACCACCACCACTTCTTATTACACCGCCACCCCCCCTATTCACCATCCACCATGCTTACCGTAGAGGAGTTGTTGGTTGTCCTCAATCTTAATGAGGCGTGGCTAAGGCAAGTGATTGGCACCGATGAAGCCTACATTAACCGACTGGTGATAGTCGGTCTCCCCAGGGCCGAAGCCGAACGCCATTCGTTTCGGCGCGACTTGGAGAACGTGCTGGAGCTGATGCGCTCCCAGAATATATCAGCCAAAAGAGCGGCGAGAATTGTCGGCCGCACGCCAGACGAGTCGTCGTCTGAGGAGGAGGAGCCCGAGGCGGAGCCCGAGGAGGAGGAGGAGGATATGGAGGAGAACGTGACACTTGAGGAGTAAACCCTCCTCTTGACCAAACCCGTAACTATTGCGTAACTTTCTCGCGCTATTTTTTTACAAAACCTTTTTACATAACTTTTGTTACTAATGAAACCATACAAGAATAGTTAACATAATGTCTTTTTTACTGAAGAATAGTTGACCCATAAACCTATAAAGTTCATGTATAATAACCAATAAAAAATAATACGCTATCATGTTGTATTTGTTGAAAGTGTTGGTGCGGCACATGTTATATTTATTGAGCGTGTTGGTGCGGACCTGTATTATTTATTGTGTGGGTTGGCTGATAGCCCTGTCTACCCCCCTCCCCCCCACGCCTCTTGCTGCTT
>Ga0207941_1000324_pt1 | contig 14834 bp, 10 predicted proteins | sample LakMenEpi13Sep12_FD_150695 | JGI IMG/M metagenome (GOLD analysis project Ga0207941, IMG submission 150695) | Freshwater microbial communities from Lake Mendota, WI - 13SEP2012 deep hole epilimnion (SPAdes) | ecosystem: Environmental > Aquatic > Freshwater > Lake > Epilimnion/Euphotic zone ...
CATCGATTCTCCCCCGTCGCTCGGGGAACTGACCCAAGCGGCCCTGGCCTCGAGCACCGAGGTGATCATGCCGATCCAATGCGAATACTACGCGATGGAAGGACTGACTCAAATGATCCACGTCATTCGGGACATCATGAAGAATCAACCCGGCCGACTGACCTTCGGGGGGATTCTCCTGACGATGTTCGACCCAAATTTTCAGTTGACCCATGAGGTAGATCGCGAAGTTCGGGATTTCTTTGGCGACATCGTTTTTGATACAAGGATCCCCAGGGACATCGTTTTCAGCGAATCCCCGAGCCACGGACAGAGCGTTTTGAGCTACGCTCCGAGATCCCGCGGCGCTAGGGCTTACATCGAACTTTGCATGGAGGTACTCGATCGTGACTAAAGACAGACGACTCGGACGCGGATTGGCCGCCCTCCTGGGCACCCCTCTCGACGATGTCAGCGCATCGCACGGCGATGCTGCCGATTCCCAATCGCAAAACCCTCATCCAGCAAACCCCCATTCCACGGGACACACTCCGAGCGTCCAGTCCGTTCCGCTGGCGAACGGACCCCAAGAGCCCGAATCCCAAGGACTCAAGTCCCTGGAGATCGATGTCCAGGCGATCGACCCTAACCCGTTCCAGCCCCGACGCCAATTCAGCGACCAAGAGCTCGATTCCCTGGCCCAAAGCATCAAGGAACACCAACAACTCCAACCCATCCTGGTTCGACGCTCCGGGGACCGTTATCAACTCATCAGCGGCGAACGCCGCCTTCGCGCTACGGTCCGCGCAGGTCTCAAAACCATCCGTGCCGAACTCCGCGAGGCCGACGATCGTCTCGTGGCCGAACTTGCGATCATCGAAAACCTCCAACGCAAGGATCTCAACGCCATCGAAAAAGCGATGTCCTTCAAACGCTACCTGACAGAACATCGCTGCACCCAAGAAGATCTCGCCAAACGACTCAAAATCGACCGCAGCACCATCGCGAACATGATGCGATTGCTCGAACTCCCTGAAGTCATCACCGACTCGATCCAACGCGAAGAGATCAGCGCAGGGCACGCAAAAGCCCTCCTGAGCCTCGGTAGCCAACGCGAACAATTGGCCTTCGTCCAACGCATCCGTCAAGAAGGCTGGAGCGTTCGCGAAACCGAAGCACGCGTGGCACAAGCCGTCGCTGAAGCTGCCCAGGACGAAGAGTCCATCCTCAAGGCGATCCCCAGACGCAAATCCTCCAAAACCGATCAAATCGCCTCGCTCGAACGGGACCTTAAACTCGCACTAGGAACCCTCGTCGATATCACCCAATCGAGCCGAGGACGCGGCCGTATCTCCATCCACTTTACCAGCATCGAGGAATTCGAGCGACTTCGCCGCGTCCTCTCCGATGCGACCGCGCTGCCCTCCCAAAACCGAAAAGCCGCTTAAATCGATCCATGGGCCATTCCCCATTCGCCTACCGTCGGGCTCGTCCCGGCGGAGGCGTAACTGAGCAGCTACCAAGCGGTTTCGTAGCTGTTAGTCTTGGCCCCGCCGGCGTAAAGCCGACGGAGGCCAATCCAGTAGCTTTGCTAATAGCTTGATTGGTAGCTCGGCGGCCCGGACTCGAGGCAGAGAAATCCGCCAAGGCTTGATTCTCCCACGTTCGTTTTGCCCAAACGCCATCTTCGCCGACTCAACTTGGCCTGCGAAAAATTCGCTCTACGCCCCCAGCGTTACTTCTCGGGCAAGCGAATCGTTCCATTCCAATCCGGGGGCGCCACCCTGCCGTTCTGCGCGATGAATACGGTCAAGAAATCCTTGACGCGATCCTCGGCCGGGACCTGATGCAAAAGACGAAACGCTTCGTTCCAATTCCCGTCCTGAAAACTATCCAATGCCTTCTCATAGAGCGCAATGTCCAGGTCGGACAAATCGTTCCCGACGGCTGTCGCAGGGGGTAAGAGTTCGCTGACCATCAACGGGGTACTCATCCCGATCGGCAGTACCTTGGCCACCCGACGAACCCTAGCGACGCTCGGAGAGACCTCCCTGCGGATCCGATCGGCCGTCACCTCGTCGACCAGAATGGTCGCATGCAATTGCTTGGTCATACTCTCTAAGCGGGCCGCTAAGTTGACGACCGGACCAAAGACGGTGACCTTGACCTGATCGACCGTACCGATGCGACCGGCGACGGCTTTGCCTGTCGCGATTCCGAGCCCGGCACGGAACCCTGCCAAGGGGTGATGGGCGATGGCTGCCGACTGCTCAAACTCGGCGCGAATCGCCAAAGCGGCCGCAGCAGCTTGTTGGACCGAATCGGACTGCTCCAAGGGCCATCCCCAAAACCCCATGGCGGCATCGCCGTGAAAATCCCCCACCACTCCATTGCGTTGAAGGATCTGATGGGTCATGACCCCGAGCGCATCGCTGACGCGCCGAAGCAGCTCAAGGAGCTTATCGGCAGACTCTTCGCTCTGGCGAGAGAATCCCCGCAAGTCGCAAAACAGCACCGATACCTTGGCCTCGCGCGGTGCGAGGATCTCTTCGGGATCTCTTGCCAACAACGCTTTTCGCACGATCGGTGCAAAGAATGGACGAAGCGAATCCTGCCGACGCTGGAGCAATCGCGTTTGCCTCAATGTTCCGACAGTCGTTGCCGTTAGCTCCGCAAACTTGATGTCGTCTTGAAGATCGTCTGAGATCATCAATGTCGCATGGCGCGAGGCCGACGCGTCCATGCTCGAAAAATCACCCGCCACGTAAATCGCCCAACCCGGGGTCGCTTCGCTGGCGATCGGGGTGCAAAAAGCCCAATCGATGTTCTCGGACTGCGTGTACTGCAAGGGGGTATTGCGATCCAAGCTGCGGCTCCACACGTGCAGCACACTCTCACTCGATCCTACCGCTTGATGGATCAACTGCGCGCTCGGGGAGAACGGGCGAAGCGCCAATCCTCGGGAATCCCAGTGCAGCACCCGGATACCGGTCTCGCTGCCCACAGGCCATTGGCTTGTCCAAGGGGTCATCTCGATCGAGGGGAGCTTCTCGGGCTCGGGTTCGGGATCTTGGGCATGCTTCGAGACGATCGCAACAAACGTCGCTTGCGGGATCCCTTGCATGAGCAAATTCACGACCCGCACATAGAGTTCCTCATCTCCGGAACTGCTCGAAATGATTTCCGGCAATCGGCTCAGTACCTCGATCCGTCGGTCTGCATCGCGGTACTGGACGCTACGCAATCGCCCAGGTGCATAGGTCTGCTCGGTCAGCGCGGGGGGAATCTCCGACTTGGCAACCACGCGGACCCGCTGATCGACCAAACTAAACGTAGTCTGTCCGATGACGAAGTGATCCCCCATCCCGAGCTCAAACTCGTCCTTGCGCAGACCGCGATGAAAAATAGGGTTCCGGGAATTCTCAAGCCGCACGATCATCAGACGGCCCGAGTACCACTTCAACTCCGCATGCTGACGGGAGATTCGATCGTCCCAAGGGACAGCCCAAGGCTGAGCGGTCCTGCCCAAGACAAAAACCGACGGCTCCCCGTCGACCGGCAACGGGCGTCGCCAGCGGTCGTTGGGCGTCGGGCCTTGGGCAATCAAATCCGGCATATACCGCTCAGCAATCCCTTGAGAAACGTACGGTCAGATTCCATCGTACTCGTACTCAGTCCGCCGCGGCGGACGGTACTCGTACTCGTACTCGAAGCGATCCAGTATAGCAATCTGGCCTGTGGGTCCGCAAGTTACCGCAAAGCGCCTCGATCAACGATCGGCATCGCCGCAGATTAAGCAGCCATCGAGTACGAGTACCGTTTCACTGAGTACGAGTACGAGTACGAGTACAACGAAATCCGATGCGATGCAAGAACAATGGTTTAACCCGCAGCCAACGGCGAGGAAGTCGCTATTTTACAGTCAACTCGGCTCAGCATCACACAACCCGCACCAACTGGGATTTGAGTTCGATAAAGGTCAAGTTGATCACAGCCGAAAAGTTATTCTGTCGCGGTTGCCTCGGTTCGATTACGAGCACGGAGCACCGTCCGCCGCGGCGGACGGTGCTCGTGCTCGGCGAACAGCAGTCCTAATTCAGGGATTCCAGGTAGCTGATCAAGTCGGCCAGGGCCGTAATGGGCATGCCGTCGGCTAACCCCTCGGGCATGACCGAGACGGGACTTTCTTTTCGCTCCGAAATCGACTCGACCTGGATCTCAACGACCTCCCCTTGCGCATTTCTCAATACGACTTTTTCCGGGCTTTCCTTGGTCACAAATCCCGATACGACCCGGTCGTCGTCAAGTCGAAATACGTTCTGAACAAATCCTTGGGCAATCGATTTGCTCGGCATCAAAATCGCCTCGGTAAGCTGATCTCGCTTGTAGGTCTTCGCGACGTTGGGCAAGTAGGGGCCTCGCAACACTTCGTTGGGTTTGACATCGTGGCATTTGGCACAGCCTAGCAATCCAAACACCTGCTCGCCCCGCTTGCTGTCCCCCTGGGCCTCGACGACCTGCTTGAGCACGTCCTCTTTTTTCAAGGTGGAGATTTTGGGACCGTTCCACTGGTTCAAGTCGGCCAACCCCCATTGGCTTGCCAACTCCTTGCCTAGCTTCTCGATCGCGGGCCGATTGTCTAAGATCGCTCGCCGCACGAGCGGTTCGGCTTGTTTGCATTCACCGAGTCGAAAGACTTCAAAGAGGCGTTCGACGATTTCTGAAGATGACCAGACCGAATCGATCGCCGCGAGCAGCTCGGTTTTTTGGGCTTGGTCTTTGCGACAGGCCACTGCCGAAACGAGCAAGGCCTGCGGGAATCCCGATGCGGATTCCCCACGTTTGAGCAATCCCTGCACGTTCTTTGCGAGCTTATCGCTCTCGCAGCAGCGCTTCCAAGCTTCGGATTGCAAACGGGTTGAAAAATCGCCGGCCGTGCCTATCAAAACAGCGATCGCGGGAATCGCTTGTTCGGAATTCTGCTTGAGCAAAACGCTCAGCATTGGAAGCAAATCGGCCTCGGCAAGCCTCGGGTCCCCCGAGACAGTCTCAAGCAATTTCAGCACAGGATCGGGTAGGCTGCCTGCCGCCTCGAGCAATCCGATCCTTTGGGCGAAAGGAAGTTCGCTCCATTGCGGTGCACGAATCCAGCCTTCGACTCGCTCAGAAATGCTCCATCGATTCAAAGCGAGCATGCGCAGGATTTCCGTCTGATCGGCCGCGTCTATCTTTGCCAAGTGCCGATCGATGGCTTCTTCGATGGGCTTTGTCATCTCCCATGCTTCTGGCTGATAATAGGGGCCACGAGTATCGGGCCGTGTTCCCCAGCTCGCGCCGTTCCACGCTCCTTCGCGCAAGGCCAGCCTACTCAGGATGCGAACCGAATTTTCATCCATCGTTTTGAATTTTCCGTCGCTTTGGTTAAGCGATTCGATCCGCTTGGAGATCAACTTCGGATCGTGCTTCATCGCTAAGGCTTGTAGGGCATGTTCGTAGGCCAAGCTCTCCTTGGGCTGGGTGTTGAAGATATGCCAACAAGCTTGCTCGCAATCCTGTTTGGAAAACGCCCTGGTCGCTAAATGACATACCAATGCATCATCGCTTGATAAGTGCCGAACTAAGTCATTAGTCCAAGTTCCCTTGGGCGCTTTGGTCACCCCTAAGATCGCTTCGATATTGGTTCTTGGGTCCTCGGACTGCAAACCCTTGCGAATCGCGCTGAGAACCTCGGGGCGATCCCAAACTTGAAGATCACTCAAGGCTCGGATGGCCCAAGCCCCTACGGCAGGTTGGGAGGCCAAGCCTACGAGAGAATCGATCTGTGGACCGAGGTTCGATGGGTTTTGTCCTCCTCGGACCGATTGGTCGTGGATCAAGCCGATGGTGAAGATCGCAGCGATTCGAGTCTTCAGAGCGGTCTGGTCGTTGCCTGCAAGTTGCTTAAGGCGATCTAGGATGAGTATCTGTTGGTTCGGATGCCCGGCTGCATAGCGGACCAGTCCTCGTTGGCCTTCGATCCGTCGTCGATGGCTCGCCGAGCTCAGCAGCTCGAACCATCCTTGGGCATCGTTTGGATCGAGCTTGGGCCATGCCTCGGGCTTGTAGCCTTTGGGGCGCAATTGGACTACATAACCAACGTTTTCACCTGCGTAGTTGAACGTGGCGCCTTTCCAGCTCGATGCGTAGACATTGGAATTCGCATCGACGTCCAAATCCGTGGCGCGTTCGATCCCAAGGAATTCACGCTGGTCGATCGAAACGCTGGCCCCTTTGGGTTCGACTCGGTGGCTGAAGATCATCTGGCGTCCCCAATCGGCCGTATAGACGCAATCGTTGAGCTCTTTGGGCCAACCCGGTTCGTCCAGGAACAGTGCCCCGCACCCAGAGCCCCCGCCGTAGTCGGCAAGGGGAGGGACGATTTCGTTTGGAAAATTGATGTACTTGCGAGGGTACCCGTGGTCATCGCCGCCGCTGAAGTGATGCATGCGAACATCCCATCCCCCACCGTCATTGGTATTGTCTCTTGCGAATCCTCGCAGAAGTGGGTCCATGGCGACCTCGAGGATGTTGCGGGTTCCGTTGCTGTAGAGTTCCATTTGGGTTCCGTCGGGACGGACTCGCACGACGCCCCCACCGCGAAACTGAAGCGTTCGTCCATCGGTACCTACGGCGTTCATGAACCCGAAATCGCCGATCGCGAGGTAAAGCCAACCGTCGATTCCCATCGTCACTCCGTTGCTGGTGTGATCCGCTGGACGATCCTTGAAACCGAAAGCGACATCCTTCAGGAGGATCTCTTGGCGATCGGAAATCCCATCGTTGTTTTCATCGATAAATGCGCTTAGATGAGGTGGGTGCAGGACGTAGAGTCGATCGTGATCCCATACGATGCCTCGTGGGGAGTCGACGTCATCGACATAAAGGTTGGACGCATCGGCGCGACCATCCCCGTCGAAATCTTGCAACCGAACGATCGAGCCTCGCTTGAGTTCACGGTCGAGGGATCCATTTTTATCGCTCGATACAAAGAGCGTTCCATCGGGTGCTGCCGCGACGAAGACGGGGTAGTTGACGGCCGGTGGGTAAGCAAAAAGGGTCGCATCGAAACCTTCGGGGAGTTTGCATTCGCCGAGCAATTCTCGCTCCTTTTTCATTTTCGCGTCCTCGATGGAGATCTCCTTCGTCGCACCGCCGTAGACTTTGATCTCGCGGATGCTAGCCCAAGCTCCCGGTGAGGCGCCCGTGCATTCGATGCGGACAAAGCGAGCCATGGTCGGCTCGATCGGATGATCGGCTTGCTTGCCCAGAGAGCCTTCCTCGGACGATTTTCCGAGGATCTCGAACCGTTCGCCATCGATCGAGGTTTCGATCTTGTAGCGGTAGGTCGACTGGTCGCTTTCCCAATCGATGCCCACCCCATGGATCGATTGGGTTTTGCCCAGATCGAGTTGGATCCACTGAGGAAAACTTCCGCCGCTAGCGCACCAACGGGTGGCTCGATTGGAGTCGACGGCGAATTCGATAAGGTTGTTTTGATCTTTCTGCTCAGAGGAAGCGGTGACCTTGGAACCCAGCGCAAGATTCTCACGTTCGAAGCGTTTAGGGGCGGGCTTGAGGTACTCCGGCGCGAGTTTACCGCTTGCCCAGAGCGTGCCGCGTGCGAGCATGCCGATGAACTCCGGGGAATCGACCGTTTCGTTGTGGTGCCCGAGCGTGGTGCCAAAGACACGGGTGCCTCGATAGTCGTTGGTCCAGACGCAGACTTGGTCTTGCCCGTTCTCGCGATCCTTGGCCGTGGCCAGCGGGCTACTCGTCGGCCAGAATCGATCGATGCGATAGAGTTCCCCTGCGGGGTTTGCCCAAGCGGCACCGAAGCCTTCCATGATCGGATGCGAGGCTTGGACGTTTCGGACTTCGTGGGGGTAATGGGGTCCGTGACCTCGGCTCGTCACGCCGCAGAACTCGAACCAATCGTCGTTTCCGACCCGGTAGCAGTGCATGGCGCAATGGATGACCACCCCAGGCTTTCCCTTGCGATGGGGTTCGAGGATCCTTGCAAGCCACTGCGGGTCCTTGTCATCGGAAAAGCATTCGTCATGGAGGATCACATCGAACCGATCGGCCCACTTCGGATCGCGATAGAGTTCGATTTCGGCTTTGGTCCCCGAGCCACCTTGGTGGACGACCGTCACATCGATGTGCGCGGTGGCTTCAAGGCCTTGCTTGATGATCTGTTTTTGGCTGTCGTAGTCATGGCAACAGCCCCCGACGATCAGCAGGGCTCGGACCGGCTCGGGGGTTTGCGCATAGGCGAGCTTACCCAGTGGCGCATGGGATACGAGCCAGAGAAGTACCCCGTGAAATGCCCAGTTAAGGGCCCAGTTAAGGGCCCAGTGGAACGGATTGGATCTAGCGAATAATCTCATAAGTGGGATGCGGGGTAGGAGTGATCAAGCTTGAACCGAGCGAGTCCACTTGGAAGGGATGGTCAATGGGGATCTGGGCGGGAGTTTACGCCGGTCGGCCCGGGTCGGTCGGTCTGGTTGCGCCGGCCGGTCGGGTTGGTTGCGGGTACATGCAGCAATCGGCCGGACAAATGTCGTGGCTAGGTCCATAATTTCCGACCGCGATGCGTGGGGTTCCAGCGACGAGTCGTTCCTCGATCAGGTCGACGGCCATGGAGACGAAGGCCGGGTGGATCCCGACCGAAGGGGCGCGAAAAAACGCGATTCCTAGTTCTTTGGATTTCGCAGCAGCTTCCTCGTCCAGGTCATAGAGTACCTCCATGTGATCGGAGACAAAGCCGATGGGTTGAACGATCACATGGGTGATCTTCGAGTCGTTGTGGAGAGCTTCGATTCGATCGCAGACATCGGGTTCGAGCCAGGGTTGCTGAGGTGGTCCGGATCGGCTTTGGTAGACGATTTCCCAGTTGGCATGACCGACCGATTCGCAGACGAGTCTGGCGGCTTCACGCAGTTGCAATTCGTAGCGAGAGTGGTCTGCCATCGATTTAGGGATGCTGTGGGCCGAGAAGAGTACCGGGGTCGCGGCGCGATGTTCGGGGGCGATCTTATCGAGTGCTGCTTTCAAGCAGTCGGATTGGGCTTCGATGAACTTCGGGTGATTAAAACCCATCCGAGCTTTTTCGACCAAGGGAGCGTCTTGGCCGGCCAGAGTGATCGCAGTGGCGATGTTCTCTCGGTATTGGCGGCAACCGCTGTAGCAACTGAACATCGAGGTAAAGAAAGCGATGGCGCGTTTGCGGCCGTCGTTTTTCATCTGGGAGAGCGTATCGGTGAGCATGGGATGCCAATTTCGGTTTCCCCAGTAGATGGGTAATTGGATTCCCCGTCGGTCCAATTCGGCTCGGACGGCTCCGATCAGGGCTCGGCATTGTTCGTTGATGGGGCTGATTCCGCCAAAGTGGTTGTAGTGTTCAGCGACTTCGAGCATTCGTTCGCGGGGTACATTTTTCCCGCGCAGGACGTTTTCGAGAAAGGGCATCACGTCCTCGGGGCCTTCGGGGCCCCCGAAGGAGACCATCAAAATCGCGTCGATGGGAACCACATCTAGAGGTGGAAGTGGACCCAGGGGCGCCGAGGGGGTCATGGGCGCGACGGAGGTCGGCTGAGGTTGTCCTGTGGACATAGGTGAAGTCGTTGGGGTAAGTGGGTATATCGGAAGGGGCGGACGGGCCGCGGGGGGTATTATTTACGAAACCCGGGATTCGACGAGCCCCTATCGCGGTTAGAATTTCAAGTAGACACTCTGAGAGGAGGCTCCGCTAGCGGCGGATTATCTTCAATTCTACAATCGCGGCATGAGTACAGGTCCCCAAAAAGCCGGTCCGGCCCAATCCGAAGCTGTCGAGCATAGCAAGCGATGGCTTTTGGATTTCTTCCCCAATTTGAAGGATGCGGGGGTCCGCTGGTCCGAGGACGATGCGGGGTCCCTGGCCGCTAGTGTCGCTTACTATTTGGCTTTGTCCTTATTCCCGATGATTTTGCTCTTGATCTCGGGGCTAGGGATCTTTCTTCGGTACACGCAATTCGGGATCGATATTCAGCAGGAGATCCTCGATACCCTCGAGACCAAAACGAATCCTGAGTTGCGGTTTCAGGTCGACCAAGTGCTCGATCATTTGGCGTCCCAGTCCTTGGTGGGTGGTCCGACCGGATTGTTCACAGCGATTTTGGCAGCCATCGGGGTGTTTGCTCAGATCGACCGAGGCTTTGACAAGATTTTTCGCATCGCGCCGCAGAAGGACGCATCGTTGCTAGGAACGGTCTTTCGCGTAATTCGCAGTCGGTTTGCTGCTTTCTTGATGCTTTTGTCTTTGGGTGGTTTGCTGGTGGTTTTGTTTTTTGTTGGAATGGGGATCACCCAGGTCCGCTCGTTGACCTCCCAGACCCTCCCGAGCGTCGGTCATTTGTTCAACACGGTGGATTTGCTGACGACCATTTTGGTCAATGCGATGCTCTTTACGTTGATCTATCGGATTTTGCCCAAGCGGCCGGTGATATGGCTCGATGCGTTTCGAGGGGGGCTGCTGGCGGCTGTGATTTGGGAAGTGGGCCGTGGGCTTTTGGGTGCATTCTTCATCGGCATGCGATACACGACGGCTTATGGAGCTATCGGATCGTTCATCGCGCTGCTGCTGTGGTGTTACTACGGCATCTCGATTTTGTTTTACGGAGCCGAGTATGTCCAGGTTCTGGAGATTCGGCGAGCATCGCAGGCATCCCAAAAGGGGCTCGGTTCGGACCGAGCCGAGGCGGCGGTGGTGCTTGCGGCCCCCTCGGATACGATGCGTCAGGATCCCAAGGGAGCCGTTGGCAAGAAGCGAAAGCCCCGCCGGACTTAAAGCCGAATGGCGTTGGATTAAAAGCGGAACGGCGCAAGCCGTCCGGTGAAAACCTTGCGACATCGAGGACACTCCATCACTCACCGGAGTGCTTGCGCACTTCCGCTTTCACTAATTCAACGCCATTCGGCGTAAAGCTGCCGGAAAACAAGAAGTGCGCTTCGTATCAATCGAGGTAAGCGATCGTTCCGCAGGATGAAGGAAATTCGCTAGGCCGAAGCTTTGTTCGATCGTACTCGTTTGCGCAAACGCCATGCGAATACGCCTCCTGCGGAGCAGGCGAGCAAGATACTGCCCGGCTCAGGTACCGCAGTATGCGATCTTGTGATCGATAGGAAGTTGTTGTCAATTTCATCTGCTAGACGACCGGATGAAACTGCGCCATTTGAGTTCGCATAGAAGGTTGACTGTACCACCGAACCTACGTTAATACCAATCGGCAGTGTGTAGCGAAGGTAAAAAAGCGTTGAAGAGTTTCCGCCGATTGGTGAGCCAAGATCGATCACGTTTGATAGCTTTATTGCCCCGCCTGACGTAATGTCGTTTACGAAATCGTTCGGTGCGAAATTGTTGTAATTCAAGTTGTTACGCGACCATGCAATCTCTGAGACATTAAATGAATTCGTGTTAGTTGTTGAGAACCCTACTTGAATATACCTATCGAGTGGAAGGTTCGCGTCTTTATAGGCGACGATGACATTGGTGGGAGTCGAAGGGTCGAAGCGCACGGCGTTGTTGAGGTCATTGGCAAGATCTCCGCCGCCATCGACCAGACCGGCACGGACGGGTTGATTCCAATCGATTCCAAAAAGTAGGGCCGTTGCGACGAGAAATAAACGCACTGCGAGCGAGTGCAAACCGCAAGAGCGAATCATGATGAGGTCTCTGGAGGTGAAAAGGGACGTTTAGCACCAGTGGAACTTCGTTTCAAATTACACGCCCGATACGACCATGCAATCCGTTGCATTCCAAATAATCGGAAAAATCGAGCCCCCCCAAAGGAGGGGGAGGGGCGAGATTGAGTTCCTCGACCCCTGGGATTCCTGGATATTTGGTTCGAATTCCATCGATTTTATGCGACGCAAACCGCAGAGACTCAGAAGCACCAGAGATCGATAAGGGCCTTGCGGCTTTCAGGACTCGCAAGCTCCCGAGCCGGTTCCGTTGCTTGCCCTCGTAGGCTGCGATTATCGAAGACGCTTCGCAAGAAATGCGTCAGTCCTTAAGTACGGCATCGAAAACGCCTTTAAACCCCATGTTACGATCTAGTCGACGACATCTACTCAAAACCGGTCTCAAGACATGATCAGGTCGCAGCGGCGGATAGCCAACCCGCGTTGGATCTCTTCACACGAAATTCATCTTTAAATCCATCGAATGCGGCCTGTCTGCTTTACCTGTCCTTCTACAATGGCGAGCCTCGCAGTGTTCTTCAGATCATCGAGCGTGAATCACGTTAATCTGATCCTGCGATTATTTACTGATGACCCATGCGCGTCGAGAAGGGAACTATGAACCGATCTACGAGTTTGTGCCAATGGATGCTTGTCGTTGTAGCTTTAACGATGGGTTGCAGCGACACCATCAACCAACCAACCTATCCGGTACAAGGAGAGGTTCGATTGGATGGGAAGCCCTTTAAGGGAGTCACGGTGGTTTTTAGACCAGTGGATAAGACGAACTTTAAGCGGCAAGAGATCCCGCAAGGGATCACCGATGAGAACGGCAAGTATTCGATCCACACCTACAGTTCCAAAGATGGAGCGCCGGCTGGTGATTACAAAGTGGGGCTTGCATTCATGCAACCGCTTGATGATGAGGGTGGAGATCAGGTCAAGCGCGAAGCTGGGCAGCCGATTTTTCCGCCGAAGTACGCAGATCCTGAGACCTCTGGATTGAAGGCGACCGTTGAGAAGAAGTCCTCAACGATCCCGACTTTTGAGCTGACGAAATGACATTATTGTTTTTTCCTAAGGAATTTTGAGGTGATTGTTATGAGAAAAAGGTACGGTTTCACTTTGGTCGAGTTGTTGGTGGTCATCGCGATCATCGGCATTTTGGTCGGTTTGTTGTTGCCGGCGGTGCAAGCTGCCCGGGAGGCTGCGCGTCGGATGCAGTGCTCGAACAATATGAAGCAGATCGGTTTGGCGCTCCAGAACTTTGAGAGCGCCAACAAGTTCTTCCCGCCTGCACGGGTCGATGCATTGGTTGGTTATCCAGTGACCGAGTTGGGGATCAACCCGGATTCGACCACCGGGCCTATCACCCACGGGCCTGGGATCTTCCTGTTGCCCCACATCGAAGCTCAGAGCATCTACAATCAGTACAATCTGAAGGCCTCTTGGAACTCGCCGGTCAACGCAGCCGCGATCGCGACTTACATTCCAAGTTTGCTCTGTCCCTCGACTCCGCAACGCATGCTCGATACGGGCAATGCACCTTCGAGCAGTGCAGCACCGCGATGGCAAGCTGCCCCTTCGGATTATTCGATTGCCAATGGAGTCAATGGCAGACTAGGGCTTGCACCTTACAATCTGATGCGTCCGATCCCCGGATACGATCCGAACGATCGGAACACCGATGCGACGCAGTACATTGGAGCGATTCTCCCCATGAGCACGATCTCTTCGTTTACCACGGGAATGAGTCCACCTTTTTACAACAAGCGTCCGAAAAGTCGTCTTGCGAATATTCTCGATGGAACCTCGAATACGTTCAGTTGGGTAGAGGACGCGGGACGTCCGATGCAGTACCGCCGATCGACAGCGTTTCCCAACTCCCGAGCCAGCGGTGCGGGTTGGGCAGATCCGGATTCGGAGTTTTGGGTCGATGGTTTCACCGACGACGGAGTCACTTCGTTAGGCCCGTGTGCGATGAACTGCAACAACAGCAATGAGTTGTACTCGTTCCACGGTGCCGGTTCCCATGCTGCGATGTGCGATGGGAGTGTTCGGTTCATGTCGGCAAACACACCGGTTTCGGTCGTCGCTGCGTGGATCAGTTGTCAGTTGGGTGAAATTGCACCCTCGGGCGACGAGTAAGCGATTGAGGGTAACTTCATCAAACCCGTCCGCTTAGCTTCATGCAATACTCATGTGGATAGGGATACTTGGCATCTGAGGATGGCAAGTATCTTTGAAAACAGGAGTGGGAAATGCAAAAGCGACGGTTCCGAGGAAATGGTTTTACGCTCGTAGAGCTTTTGGTGGTTATCGCAATTATTGGGATCTTGGTTGGATTGCTGCTTCCGGCAGTCCAAGCCGCACGCGAGGCGGCCCGCAGGATGTCCTGCAGCAACAATCTCAGGCAAGTCGGCTTGGCCGCCCACAACCACGAGAGTTCCTTCAAGAGATTTCCGCCGAGTCTGTTTGTCGACATCGGTTTTCCGCCAGGAGGTCCAGGACAACCCGGATCGCCTTATCCTGCGAACGTCCAAGCTTGGACCGTGTTTCTCCTGCCGTTCATGGAACAAGGCACGCTGTACCAGCAGTACAACATGAAGTTCCCGTGGTTCTCTTCTCCGCTGATCGCACCGGGTACGCCTGACAATCAAGCGGTCTTGCGAACGCCGATCAACACGTTGATTTGCCCTTCTTCCCCCGGCGGTTCATCGCGGACAGTCACCGGTTCTTTCAGTTTTGGTGCCGCGTTTCCTTATCAAAATCTTGCTGTTTCGGACTATGCGACGTGCAGTTCGATCAATCCAGGCAGCATCACTTTCTTTGGGTACCCGTCAGGTATAACCCAAAACGATCTTTTCAGTGCACTGGCCCCTGAGATCAAAGGTGCTGGCGCACGGCCCTTGCTTGGCCAGTCCGAAAGAAAGTCGTTTCGTATCGCAGATATCACTGACGGAACGTCCCGCACCATTTTGATGTGCGAGGATGCGGGCCGACCAGATTTTTATATTCAAGGGAAGCTCGATCCGACCCGCAAGCTCAACGACGGTGGTTGGGGGCATCATGAGGCCGATTACGGACTCGATGGG